>Ga0210394_10000760_pt1 | contig 60959 bp, 42 predicted proteins | sample IncBWC12MmetaG_FD_160121 | JGI IMG/M metagenome (GOLD analysis project Ga0210394, IMG submission 160121) | Forest soil microbial communities from Barre Woods Harvard Forest LTER site, Petersham, Massachusetts, United States - Inc-BW-C-12-M | ecosystem: Environmental > Terrestrial > Soil >...
TGTCGGTGGCAAGTTAAAAAGTCCGGTTTTCATAGCACACGAAGTGTCCGGTTTGGTTTTGGTGTGAGGGGTTTAGTTGGGGTGTAGAGTCTGGGGAGGCGGGGGGAGCGTAGCGACCCCCGCTTCCCCAGAGGTTGGCGCTGTTTCTGTGTTTCCAATGTCAGCGTTAGTCCTGTGCGGTTGTAGCGCCCCAGCAAGTGGGGACCATAAGCGATACTCCAGGTTCCATCCAAATGCTCGTAGACCATCACGCGGCAACCCGCCAGCGTGGCACGCCACGCAGTTTTCTCGATCTGCAGAATGCACGGGCCGATGTGCACGGTATTGTCCTGATTCACGGTGCGCTCATGCTGCAGAGAAAAGATCAGGTCCAGATTCTTTCCTCGTACCGGCAGAAACGCGTGGCCTGGCTGTGTCGCTCCTACGGCAAAGCGCTCATTGAATTCCGTGATGTACTGCTCACGCAGAAATTCATTCGCTCCCGCCACGCTGTGGATCCCGTGCAGCCGCAGTTCTTGCGGTAGACGTCCTTGCCAGGTCCCGAAGTTGCGTTCGCTCCTTCCGCGGGCCTGCGGAGAGTAAGCCGGAATCATTTGAATTCCCAGTTCCTGAAGAGCACGCCCCACTTGCGTGGGCCGCGTGCGATCGACCGGCTGTCCGGCTTTCCGGGTGTGAAAGAAATGGCTGGCACGATCGCTGTACAGTGCGCAGAAAGCGCCTTTTCGCTCGATTACCTCCCATAACGCAGTCATCACCGTAGCCGTGGACTCCTCTTCCACCAACTGGGCGTAGTAAATCTCGCTGGTGGCATCGTCCAGAATCACCAGTAAATCGTATCTCCGGTGATCCTGAAACCAGGCGTGCGAGCTGCCATCGAGATGCAACAGCATCCCCGGCAGCGGGCGCCGTGGCCGCTGCCGTCGATGCACGCCACGCTTCTTGTTTTTCTTCACCAGCCCGGCGGTTTGCAAGGCTTGCTTTACCCACGTGTAACTGAGCCGGAGGTGGTGCTGTTCCCGCAGCTTTTCATGAAAATGCCGCACGTTGAAATCCCCATACTGCTCTTGATACAGACGTAAGATTTCCTCCACCGTCGCCAGCGGCACGCGCTTCGGGCTGGGTTTCCCCAAGCGGTGATCAAACAGACCGTCATAATCGAACTCTTCATAGCGCCGTCGCCAACGCCGCATCTGTCGCTCACCGATGCCGATGATTTCCGCTGCCTGGCTCCAGGTAATCTTCTTGGCCACCGCCCGCAAAATCACTTCCTGGATCTTCATGGCCCGCTCCACTGCCGCTCTCGGGTAGGTCTCCATGCCTCCCTCCCGGCTGGTAGCTCTACCCTAACGGCTCGCTAAAAGCGGACATATCACGTGCTAATTCAACCGGACATATCGTCTGCTAACGACACATTATTCGACCAACCTTGACGCCCCCCGACCTAGGTGCTACATTTCGCTCTCTGCCGAGGCGTTCCACGGAGCATCTGTCTGAGCAGGTCGCGGAAAAAGCGTCAACTCGTCAATCTGAGCCGCCGCAAATTTCTCCAATATTTTCAGGCAGCCCCTTTCGTCCTCTGTCCAGTCGGTGTTCCGTTTGCCTCTTTTTTTCAGGACGGTTCGGATCGGAAGTTTGCTGCGCCGCCCGAACTACAGCTTCATCCCCAATACCGCGTAAAACGGGGAATCGAAGCCATATTGCGGAAAGTTCCACCCGGCTTAGACGATTTCATCACGGAGAAATACCAAGACGAAGTCGCCGCAATTTTCCAGGAATGGGCCGGTCAATTGCAACAGTCGCCTCAAGAAAGCGGAGCGTTACGCAAGGTGATGTCCGGCAACTTTCAAGGCAAGTCCCTTAAATCTGGACAGGCGCACACAGTCTACGAAACGTCCGTTATTAAAACCGGGAAGATTCAATATTCTGCGGAACCGCTACTTGGAGCAGAGTCCTTCCTAACCGAGCTAAATTCCTGGTTCTCTCCCTTTTCAAAACTGATTGTGGCGGAATTTGTGATTGTCAGCATCCGTGCTGAGCCAGCTTCCGCAGATCTCCGTGCTCAGGCGGTTTCCTTGGCGACAAGAGTACGCTTTGAATTGGTTGGCACAGGCAACGGATTCCATCGTGAGCAGCGGGTAGGGCATTGGGATTTGCGTTGGGAACGCCTCGCTTCCGGCGAGATCCGGCTTCTCGAATGGCGCACCCTCGAAGAGGAGCGCAGCCGCGCATCGGTTCCTCTCTTTCAGGACCTGACCGCGCGTTCCTTTGGCGGCAATTCTTCCTACGCTGCCCAGTTGATTCCGGGGATCGATTATTGGCGAACTGTTCTCGATGGTGCGAGTGGCATTGATATTTATGGGCACAACGGAATCTCAGTTGCGGACGTCGACGGAGATGGCATCGACGATATTTACGTCTGCCAGCCTGCGGGACTGCCGAATCGGCTTTTTCGAAATCGCGGCGACGGCACCTTCGAAGATATTACGGAGTCCGCGGGAGTCGGCGTGCTCGAGAACTCAGCCTGCGCTTTGTTTGCCGACATCGACAATGACGGCAAGCAGGATCTGATCGTTGTTCGCGCCAGTGGCCCGCTCCTGTTTCTCAATCAGGGAAACGGAAAATTCCGTTTGAAGCACGACGCATTTCAGTTTGCCAATCCTCCTCAGGGGACCTTCACCGGCGCGGCCATTGCCGATTATGACCGTGACGGCTGGTTGGATGTTTATTTCTGCCTTTATTCCTACTACCGGGGGGCCGACCAGTACCGTTATCCAATGCCTTATTTCGATGCGGAGAACGGTCCGCCAAATTTCATGATGCGCAATCATCGTGATGGCACGTTTCGCGACGTGACCGCGCAATCCGCGCTGGATCGAAACAATACCCGCTTCAGCTTTTGTTGCACCTGGGGCGATTACAACGAAGACGGCTGGCCGGATCTTTACGTGGTGAACGATTTCGGCCGAAAAAACCTCTATCGTAATAACGGAGATGACACATTCACGGACGTCGCTCGCGAGATGGGCGTGGAAGACGTAGGCGCGGGCATGAGCGGGGCTTGGGCTGACTTCGACAATGATGGCCGCGAGGATCTTTACGTCGCGGATATGTGGACCGCCGCCGGCCTGCGCATCTCCGAACAAGATATTTTTCAGAAAGACGCCGGTCCGGTTGCTCGCGCGCTTTTCCGCAAGCACTCCATGGGCAACTCGCTCTTCCAAAATAAAGGCGATCACTTTGCAGATGCCGGCGTGCACTCCGGCGCAGCGATGGGACGCTGGGCCTGGTGTAGCGATGCATGGGACTTTAACCACGATGGGTTCGCGGATATTTATATTGCGAATGGAATGGTATCTGGCATGGCCGGCGAAGACTTGAACAGTTTTTTCTGGCGGCAAGTCGTGGCCAACTCGCCGAAGCAGTCTAGGCCAAATCACGAGTACGAGCAAGCCTGGAACGCCATTAACGACCTGATTCGCTCCGACCGGACGTGGAGCGGCTTCGAACGCAACGTGTTCTACCTGAACAATCGCGACGGAACGTTTTCCGACATTTCCGGTATCACCGGACTGGACTTTGTGGAAGACGGTCGCACGTTTGCGCTCGGAGATTTCGATTCAGATGGGCGTCTGGAAGTCGTGTTGAAGAATCGAAACGGCCCGCAACTACGCTATCTCAGAAATGCGCTGCCGGACCTCGCGCCGGTTATTTCCTTTCGTTTGTCGGGGAAGAAGAGCAATCGCGATGCAATAGGCGCCAAGGTCACCATCGAAACAGCATTCGGCCGGCAGACGCGTACGATCCGATGCGGATCCGGCTTTCTTGCGCAACATACAAAAGAGCTCTTCTTCGGGTTGGGCGATTCGAAGACCGCTGTCCAAGCCACCATTGACTGGCCCAGCGGTCTCTCGCAAAAGCTGCGCGAATTGCCCATCAATCACCGAATCTGTGTTGAGGAAGGGCTTCCGCCCAGCAGGCAAGAGCCATATGCGAAGCCCGCAAGCTCACCAGAAGCTCGCTTCACTTCCGCTCGTGTCGAAGTTGTGCCGCACACGTTCGAAACCTGGTTGCTCGTGCCTGTTCTCGCTCCCGATTTCTCTCTTCCGGATCTTTCCGGACAGGCAAAAAGTCTCTCTTCCTGTCGCGGGAAACCGTTGCTTCTGGTTTTTTGCTCGGCGACATTGTCAAATGCGGAAGGAACTCTCGACGGACTTCAGCGAGCGTACGAAGATTGGACAAGGAAAGGCCTGGAACTCATCGCGATTGACGTGGATTCAGCAGCAACCCGAGTCGGTAGCCAGACACAACAGCCGCTGGGTCATTACACCTTTCCGATTCTCAAAGCCTCATCCGATGTCATCGCGATCTATAGCCTCCTATTTCGACAGCTATTCGATCGTCATCGCGATATGAGCGTGCCCGTCTCGTTTCTGCTTGATCCTGCAGGAAACATCGTCAAGATTTATCAGAATTCCTTCACAAAAGAGAATATCGCAGCCGACTTCACAAACCTTCCGAAGACAGACCCCGACCGGCTGGCAAGAGCGCTGCCCTTCACGGGCTTGAACGAAACATACGATTTCGGCCGCAATTATCTTTCCTTCGGATTCGTGTTCTACGAGTGCGGCTATTTCGATCAGGCGCGGGAATTTTTCGCCCAGGCTCTGAAGGACGCTCCCGACAGCGCGGAAGCCCTGTATGGTCTGGGGAGTGCTTACCTCCAGTTACAAAAAACAAACGAAGCCCGGGATTGCTTCGAGCGCGCCCTCAAGCTCCATGCCGGCTACCCAGGCACGTTGCCGAATTGCTGGAACAACCTCGCCATCCTGGCGGCGCGGGAAGGAAATTACGATCTGGCCGTTCAATATTTTCAGCGCGCTCTTGAGATCGATCCGGAACACTCCATCGCCTTACAGAATCTGGGCAGTGCTTACCGCCAGAAGAAAGACTGGTCCCGGGCAAAAGCCACGCTCGAGCGTGCCCTTGCTTTGAACCCTGACGATCCTGAGGCGAATTACAGTCTTGGCATGGTGTACGCCCAACAGAACGATACAGACCGCGCGTATGATTATTTGCAGAAAGCCATCGCGGCACGGCCTGGGTATCCCGAGGCGCTGAATAATCTCGGAATCCTCTATCTGCGAACGCATCGTCTCGATGACGCCATCAAAAGTTTCGAACAATCAATCCGCCTCGCTCCAGCCTATGATCAGGCCTACCTGAATCTCGCCCGCGTTTACGTTATTGAGGGCAATCGCGAAAAAGCCAGGGCCGTTCTGCGCGAACTACTCAATCAAAATCCCGATCACGAACAAGCCAAACAAGAATTGAACCAGTTGGGAGAATAGAATTGCCCTTGCGGATTGCGTGATTCCGCCGTCCACCGCTAGAATGAAGCTTCGCTCCGACGCGCTAGTCGTTCATGAATACACATTCAACCAGACTGCTGTGCATTGTCAGCGCCGTCGTCATTCTGCTTGGCGTGCCTGCGAGGCAGCTTCGCGCTCAGGAAGCCGGCAGAAACGCTCTCTCCATCGTCGAAGGGAAGGTGCGAGATTCTCAAAACAGTCTTATAGTTGGGGCTGTTGTTTCTCTCGAGGGAACAGATTCCGGCCGTATGTTCGCCTCTGCCACCGACTCCCAAGGTCATTTTCGATTCGAAGGCGTACCTCCGGGAAACTACACGCTCCACGCCAAGTTCACGGGTTTTCAAGAGTGCACAGACGGCCCGTTCCTCCTTCGTGATCACGAAACGAAATCATTCACCCTCTTGCTGAAAAAAAATCAGCCATCTGCAATCGGGAGCGACGCATCTGGCATGGCCTTCTCCGACGAACCCTCATTTACCGTCGCGGGCGTCACCGATACCACGGCATTGGGCGGCCACGGTTCCGGTCCCATCGTGCGGAACAGCAACGCCTTGTCGAAAGAAACCGCTTCCCTGGCGCGAGAGGGTGGCACATCTGCGACCGCGCCGGCAAGCACACTGGGTCATGACGCCTCCGCGCAGGAATCGACCCTTCGAGCCGCCCTTGCCCGCGAAGATAATGCGGACTTGCGTTTTCAACTCGCAGAGATTGAAGAAGCCGAGGGCCGACCTCTCGAGGCCGTGCACGACTACCAGCACGCCACGGAAATGCAGCCGACCGAGGCGCATCTCTTCGCCTGGGGCGCCGAACTCTTGCTGCACCACGCCCCTGAGCCCGCCATCGAGGTCTTCACAAAGGGGCACCGGCTCTACCCGCAGTCGAGCCGCATGATGTTGGGATTGGGCGCGGCATGGTACGCGGAGCGCTCTAGGGAACAAGCCGAGCAGCTTTTCCTTCAAGCTTGCGATGTGAATCCCGCCGACCCCACGCCGTATCTTTTTCTCGGCAGGCTGCAAGCCACGGAGCAGGTGATTCCTGCCGCATGGGCCGGCAAAATGAAGCGATTCGTCAGTCTTCAGCCGGAGAATGCCGTTGCGCATTACCTCTATGCCGTGGCACTCATTAAGCAGGGCGAACATCCGAACAATCTCACCAAAGCGGAAGCAGAGCTGGACACCGCTATCAAGCTCGATCCGCATCTCGGCGACGCGTACCTGCAGTTGGGCATTCTTTGCACGGAACGAGAGGATTTTCCGGCCGCAATCGCCGCGCTAGAAAAAGCCGTTGAAAACACACGGCAGCCGGTGGATGCGCATTATCGCCTCGCTCAGGTTTATCGTCGAATGGGCGATTCAGAGAAGGCCAACCAGGAAGTTGCGGAATACAAGAAACTCTCGGAACAAAACGACGAACAAGCGGATCGTGAACGCCACGAAATTCCGCAATTCGTTTATACTTTGCGCGGTCAGAACTCCTCGCCCCAGCCGCCATCGCCAAAACCGAATTGATCGAGGCACGTTTCACGCATAAAAAACCGCCCCACCAGAGATCGGATGGGGCGGCGAATGTACCTTAGGTGTTTGGGAGCCTAGAACGTAAGCTTCAACCCAAACTGAACGACTCGCGGGTTGTTCACCGTGGAGTTTACCGAGCCGAATCCCGGTGCGTTGATGTCGTTCACCGGCAGGCCGAACTGGGCGTGGTTGAACAGGTTGAAGAACTCGGCGCGGAAGTTCAGGCCCATATTTTCCCAAGGCAGCGCGAACTGTTTGATCACGGAAAAGTCCGTGTTCACGAAGTCGGGGCCGTAGACGGGCACGCGGGAGGCGTTGCCGAGTGCGAAGATGGGGGGCGCAACGAAGCAGGAGGCGTTTATGTATTGCAGTTGACTGTGGTTAGCCCCATAGACATTGCAACCAGACACCTGATCAGGGCGGTTATAGTTGTTCCCGTTTCCGCCGTTGTTAAAGGTAACTTTTGATCTGTTGTTACTGTCGATCAGGGGGTCAGGAAATCCAGAAGTGATTTTTTCAATCACCGTCAGTTGCCAGCCCCCGAGAAGCGAGTTGGTCACATTGTTCCAGTCGCTCCCGAACCGCTTGCCGCGACCGAACGGCAGATCGTAAATCACACTGGCGGTGAAGCTATTCCTCAAGTCGATCTGCGAAGGCGCCCAGTCCAGCTTTTGCCAATTGGGTAGCGGGAAAAACGGCGCGCTGAGCAAGGAACCCAAACCGTCGGTCAAGCCGTTGTCATAGGTGTGCGAGTAGGTATAGCCAACCAAGGCATAAAGACCGTATTTCGGGGTCTTGGTCTCGGCTTTGATCTGCAGCGAGTCATACGTGGTTTTGCCGTAGTCGCCGAACGCTAATACGGCGTTGAAATCGGGTACGGTGATCGGCGGCAGATAGGGGGTTCCGTCGGCATTGCAACCGATCGTTCGGATGCTGCAATTCGCAGGGCCCGCCGTGTTGAGGCTGTTACCGGCTACCAAAATGTGGTTACCGCGGGCGCCAGCGTAGCCGGCCGTCAGCACGATATTCCCTGGTACTTGACGTTCCACATTCACGTTGAACTGCTGCACTTTGCCCAGTTTGAAATTGGTGGGTTGGTAGAACAACGTTCCGCTGAAGGTGGAAAGGGTCGGGGCAGTAGGAATCAGTTGAAATCCCTGAGAAAGACCGACACCAGTAGGAGTTGTTCCAAGTACAGTGGCACAGTATGAGGTCGCAAAGGGGCACCCCGCGGTGGCGAACGCGTCAGACTCTGCAAAGAAGGGCGGATTCTGCCAAAGCCCTTGAGCACCCATGCTCCAGGCCGAATCGTGATAGATGGCTGCGCCAGCACGAAGTACGGTCTTGTCGCTCCCGAGAATCTTGTATGCGAGGCCTAGTCTTGGTTCGAATGCAGTCCAGTTCTTGTTGACGCCCGCAGACTGCGACACCCCATTCTGCCCGGCAACGAGAAGCTGGCCAGTATATGGATCGTAATCTGCCAAACGCCCACCGGCTTCCGAGATCGGATTGGTTACGTCCCATGCCAGCCCGAGATTGAGAGTCAGGTCCTTGGTTATTCTCCAATCATCCTGGATAAACGGCCGGTAGATTTTCCAGCGCCGCCCACTGACCGGTCCGTTGAATGTCTGGTCGTGCTCTGCCAAGCCCGATATGCCGAGCAAAAAATCCGCCTCCGGATTTCCGGGTATGGTGGCGGCACTGTTTGCGAGGCCGGTGAAGTTCCCGCCAGTAGCGCCGCCGGGAATCCAGAATCCGTCCTGGAAGGCTTCCGTGCCGACATTCATCTGATTTGCGCGAATGCCGATGCCGAACTTAATGTCGTGCTTTCCGCGAATCATATCAAGCGTGTCATTTACGGTGAAAATGTTGGTTCCACCCTGAAAAGGGGTGTAGCCGCGATCGCCAAGGGACCAGTAGCCGCCAGTCATTAATGTCATAACCAGTCCACAGCTATATGCCCCTGGCGTGCAGGTGGTGCCACCATTGGGGCAACCCAGGTTCGCGCCCGGGATACCGAGCTTTGCGGATTCACAACTTCCCGTGCCCTGCGAGGTGATGTAGTCGAAGATGCGGTTGTAGCCAAAGCTGAACTGGTTCACGGTCACTGGGTCAATGATGTGAGTCTCTCCGATCCCAATGTTGCGTGCATGGTTGAGGATTCCCTGGTTGCTGCCAAAGGCATTTTGTTCTGCAAATCCCGGAGCGCCACCCGGCACGTATGAGCTGGCCTGGTCGTAACTGAAGCGGGCAAACAACGTGTCCGAACTCGAAATGTTCTGATCTACTCGAATATCGAACTTGGTTTCATCCAACTTGCGCACCGGCACGTCGGCAAAGTTGTAGCTCGAGTTGCCGGTGACGTTCGGCGTAGGGTACAGGTTTATCATCGCCTGTCCGATGGAATTGAACAGGCCCGCGGGGACCTTGGCGCATGGAGTCCCCGGCCCCTGACTTCCGTTCGCGTTTACGGGAAGCGGATTCCCGCTCGGGTCGCACTGAAAATAGACATTAGGAAAAACGTTCGGGTTCGCTGATGCCCCGGACATGTTCGGATTGATAATCGCGGGCACCTGCACGGCCGCACCATTTACGGTTGCTGTTCCGAACGTGGGATTGCCGAACGGATCGTCTGTAAAATCGCCATTGCGCATGGCTTCGGAAGGTACCAATCCGGTGAAGGGAATGCCGTGGCGTTGGTATTTTTGCTCGCCATCCAGGAAGAAGAAGGTTTTGTTCTTCCGAATCGGCCCGCCAACGGCGCCGCCGAACTGATTCAAATTGAATTTCTCACGGGACGACGCGAAAAAGCTGCGCGCATCGAGGTCGGTGTTGCGCAGGAATTCGTACAGACTGCCGTGAAAATCGTTGCTCCCCGATTTTGTGGTAAGCAGCACCGTCGGTCCCGCGCGGGTTCCGTACTCTGCCGAATAGTTGTAAGTCAGCACCTTGAACTCTTGTATGGAGTCGATTGAGGACAGAATGGCGATGCCGCCCGCTGTCAATTCGTTGTTATCCACGCCGTCGATCAGCCAGTCCGTGCTGTTCGGACGCGAACCGCCCACCGAAAGAGAAAATGGTCCGCGGGCTGCTACTTCGCTGCTGGAGGCGCTAGTGAAAAAGCTGTTTGGGTTTGTTTCCGCCGTGGCGCCCGGGGTCAGTGTCGCGAGTTGCACGAAATCGCGGCCGTTCAAGGGCAGCTGCGAAACCTGCTGAGAGGTAATCACCTGACCGAGCGTGGGGTTGGCGGTCTCCACGGCAACTTCATTGGCCGTTACTTCCACCGACGAACTGACCGTGGCCGGAGACAGCGTGAAATCCAATTCCCGCGCCTCGTCCACCTGCAGTCTCAGATCCTTTGTTTCCGTGGGTTGGAACCCTTTGAACTCTACGCGGACCGTGTACACCGAAATCGGCAACAAATTGATGTTGTAGTGGCCATTGTCATCGGTGTTCGTTTGGCGAATAGCTCCGGTGGCCTGCGACGTAGCGGTCACCGTTGCTCCCGAAACTGCGGAGCCGGATTTGTCCGTCACCGTTCCCAGAAAGCTTCCCGTGGCCTGGCCGTATGCTCGCCCGCCAGCACAACAGAACACCGCTATACTCGCGACAACCGCGAATAGAAATCTCTTGCTCATTCTCGTCACCCCTCCCCCCCGACAACAAACCTTCCGGAATATAAGCCCGAAAGAAAACAAGACACCTAACCGCAAACTCTGAAATCCATATTCGGGATTCCTTCGTCAGGAGTCGCGCTTCACCGGGCGATCCCAGATTTGACCTGTTGGCAACACCCCTACATCCGAAATCAATTTACGATTCCGAAAATCATGCAGGAAAACTACTTCTCATTGGCGTCCCTGTCAAGCAGTTGTTGAGGAAACTCTGTGCAAGACTTTGAATGTGAATGATTTGGATTCCCCGAACATTGCGTCCGAGGCTCCCTCGAGATTATGTCGGCCTGGTCTTTCAGAAGATTCTTATGAGCCAAAAGTCCACTATTTCGATACACTCTTTGGGGCCGTTTCCCCCGCTCGGCTCGGAAGCTCTTGCCAAGGAGAAGTTCGCCGATGAAAGTACTTGTGCCGAGGAAAGTACTTGTGATTGATGTGGGCGGGACTCACGTGAAACTGTTGCTCAGCGGCGAGGACACCCCGCGCAAATTCGAGTCCGGGCCTTCCATGACTGCCAGCGAAATGGTCAAAGGCGTGAGGCAGCTTACAAAAGACTGGAACTACGATGCCATCGCTATCGGCTATCCCGGACCGGTGCTTCGCAATCGGCCCCTCATGAATCCCCACAACCTCGGCAAGGGCTGGGTGGGTTTCCATTTCGAGCAGGCGTTCGGATGCCCGATCAAAATTGTGAATGATGCGGCCATGCAAGCCTTGGGCAGCTACAAGAAGGGCCGCATGCTGTTTATTGGCTTGGGCACGGGTTTGGGGACTGCCCTCGTCGTCGACGGCAGCGTCGAGCCCATGGAGTTGGGGCATCTGCCCTACAGGAAGGGCACCTATGAAGACTATGTGGGCCTTCGCGGCTTGAAGAAACGCGGGAAAAAGAAATGGCGCAAGTACGTTACGGCTGTTGTGGAGTGCCTCAGAGCCGCGTTGGAGCCCGACGAAATTGTCCTGGGTGGAGGCAATGTAAAGAAACTGAAGGAATTGCCGCCTGATTGTCGCGCGGGAGACAATTTCAACGCATTTCGCGGAGGTTTTAGACTCTGGAACGTTGAGGCTCCGAAAAGCATCAAACCCCCGAAGAAAACGGACAAAGAATAGTTTCGAAATCACCAAGGAGTCCCCGCTATGGCGCCACGCGCGAAACGCAGCCCCAAGACACCCACCCTCAAGCCCCTGACCAAGCGCAAAGCTTGGGCTGCACTCAAAGCGCACCACAAACAAATCAGCGCCACACACCTGCGAAAGCTATTCGCGGACGACCCGAAACGCGCTGAACGATTCACGGTTGATGCGGTGGGCATCTACCTGGACTATTCGAAGCACTTGATTACCGAAAAAACCGTCAAGCTTCTTCTCGAGCTGGCGCGGGAGTCAAGGGTGCAAGACCGCCGGGATGCCATGTTCCGCGGCGAGAAAATCAACATCACCGAAAACCGCGCCGTGCTTCACGTCGCGCTGCGCGCGCCGAAGGACGCCTCGATTCTCGTCGATGGTAAAAATGTAGTGCCGGAGGTACACGAAGTGCTCGCCAAAATGGCGGACTTCTCAAATCGCGTCCGCAGCGGCGCGTGGAAAGGCCACACGGGAAAACGCATTCGCAATGTCATCAACATCGGTATCGGCGGGTCGGATCTGGGTCCGGTCATGGCGTACGAGGCCCTGAAGTTTTACAGCGAGCGCAGCATGACCTTCCGCTTTGTCTCCAATGTGGACGGTACCGACTTCGCCGAAGCGGTGCTCGACCTGGACGCTTCCGAAACGCTCTTCATCATTTCCTCGAAAACGTTCACTACGCTGGAAACGATGACGAACGCTCACTCCGCTCGTGAATGGGCGCTCAAAGGCTTGGGCGGTGACGAAAAAGCCGTGGCCAAGCATTTCGTCGCCGTTTCGACGAACGCGGTGGAAGTCTCGAAATTCGGCATCGACACCGCCAATATGTTTGGATTCTGGGATTGGGTCGGCGGCCGGTACTCCATGGATTCGGCGATCGGCCTTTCCACCATGCTCGCCATTGGGCCGGACAATTTCCGCGCCATGCTCAACGGTTTTCACGAAATGGACGAGCACTTCCGCACCGCTCCGCTTGAACGCAATCTTCCAGTCCTGCTCGGCTTGCTCGCGCTTTGGTACACGGATTTCTTTGACGCGCAAACCATCGCCGTTTTGCCCTACGAACAATATTTGAAGCGCTTTCCCGCGTATCTGCAGCAGCTAACGATGGAAAGCAACGGCAAACATGTGGCCCTCGATGGCACCAGGGTGAACTACGACACCGGCCAAATTTTCTGGGGCGAACCGGGAACTAACGGCCAACATTCCTTTTACCAGTTGATCCATCAGGGTACCCGACTGATTCCTTGCGATTTCATCGCTTTCGGCAAGGCTTTGAACCCACTCGGCCGGCATCACGACATGCTGGTGGCCAACGTCTGCGCGCAAAGTGAAGCGCTGGCGTTCGGCAAAACTCCGGCGCAAGTGAAAGCCGAAGGCACGCCCGACTGGCTGGTGCCGCATCGTGTGTTCGAAGGAAACCGCCCTTCGAACACGATCCTGCTGGAGCGATTGACGCCCGAAGCCCTGGGCAAGCTGGTTGCTCTCTACGAACACGCCGTTTTTACACAAGGCGCGATCTGGAACATCGATTCGTTCGATCAGTGGGGCGTGGAACTCGGCAAGGTGCTTGCTCAACGCATCATCCCTGAGTTGGAAAATAAAACCGAACCGCCGTTGAAGCATGACAGCTCAACCAACGCAGTGATTCGCCGCTATCGCAAGCTCAAGGCGAGCTGACCCATTAAATTAAGCTTTCTTCGCCACGTACGTACTGATGCCGTAGGTTCTCCTTAAGATTTGCAGTGTCTCTACCGCCGGCAAAAGCAATCGCTCCAGGACGGATGTCGGTGAATAAACCAGATATTTCAGGCTCGTGCCGATTCCTCTCGACAATCCATGAACTCTGCGAAACTCGCGGCTCGAAAGCGGAACATCCTTGTACGTGAAAGGTTTTCCGCGCACGCGGGTTTGCACCAAATACCTTAACCAGTTTTCCGGCGCCATTTTGTGTACCGAGCGCCCGTTGTCCTCGTATTCGAGAATCAGCCCATTTGTTTCCAGATACTCCCGCACTGTTTCGCGAGTGAAAAAGTAAAGGTGCCGGGGAACGTCCTCCCCAAAAACATGGCGAGAGGTCATGCTGTTGAAATTTGTAACTAGAAAAACGAAACGCCCATTCTGCTTCAAAACGCGTGAAGCCTTCCGAAAATAAGCCATCGGGTCGTGCACGTGTTCGAGGACCGCCCAAGCCGTAACCGCGTCATAGGTAGGTTCGTCGACCACAATATTTTGGAATTCCTCCGTGTACACCGGAAAATCGGTTGGGCGCTGCGCATCCTTCGAGACCTCTACGCCTTCCACCGTCCATCCGCGGGCTTTCATGAAACGTGGAAAATCGCCGTTCCAGCAACCAACATCCAGCAATTTCTTTGGCCCGGTTCGGTCTTCGAGCGCTTTCAGGTATTTGACTTCGGCGGCGAAGCGTCTCAGCAAATATTCGCGAAAGCCTGGCGACGGTTCAGCCGCATAGTATATTGGGGGATAGTATTTACCGATCTCTGCGAAACTCGGCCGCGGATTGACGAAGCCGAGTCCGCAATGGACGCATTTCACGACGGTGAAAACTTCATCCGGAAAAAATCGCGTGTCCGGGATTTCATAGACGGGCGTGTGCTGGGTCGAACCGCAGAGATTGCAGGCGACGTATTCCATTCGGCCGTTTATTGTTTCAGCGAAGCTTCCACTTTCTTCGCGTATTCTTTCGCCTTAGCCATAGCTTGCGCTTCATCGACGGTCAGCAGCTTGCCGTCCTTCAGCAACGTTTTGCCGGCGACCACCACGGTTTCCACTTCGCTGGCCTTCAGCGCATAAACAATCTGCGAGTACACGTCGTACATCGGCACGGCATTCGGCACGTCGAGATTGAGAATCACAAAATCGGCTTTCTTGCCGGGCTCGAGCGAGCCGATCTCGTTCTGCATATGCAGCGCGCGAGCGCCTTCGATCGTCGCCATTTCCAGTGCGCCTTTCGCGCCTAGCGCGCGGGGATCGACACGATAAGTTTTCTGCAATTTCGCCGCCAAGTCCATCTCTTCCATCATGTCCAAATCGTTGTTACTTCCCGCCGGGCCATCCGTTCCCAACCCTACGCGCATCCCGGCGGCTCTCTCGTCTACCACCGGCGCGATGCCACTCGCCAGCATCATGTTGCTCGAGGGATTGTGCACGCAGCCGACCTGACGCTCGGCGAGAATTTTCATGTCCGTGTAATCGACCCAGATGCAATGTGCGGCAACCACATCCGGTCCCAGAAACTCGATTCGCTCCAGATACTGCACCGGCGTCGCCCCGTTCTTCGCCAGGCTGTCGACCAACTCCTTTCGCATTTCGGAGACGTGAATCAAGATCGGCGCGTGATATTTGCGGGCCATCGCGGCCGAATCCTTCAACGTCTTTTCCGAGCACGTGTAAATCGAATGCGGCGCCACCGAAGCGTGAATCAGCGGATCGCCCTGCCATTTCTTCAGAAACTTTTCCGTGTAGGCTGCCATTTCCGCTTCGTTTTTGTTGTCCGGCGCGGGAAAATCGATCCAGGTTTCTCCAAGAAACCCGCGCAGACCGGCTGCTTTCGTCTCCTCCGCCTCGGCATCTTCGAAATAGTACATGTCCGCAAACGTCGTTGTACCGCTGCGAATCATCTCGGCGAGGGCAAGTCGCGAGCCCCAACGCACGAAGTCTTCCGTAACGTTGCGCGCTTCCGCGGGGAAGATATACTTGCGCAGCCAGTCGTCCAGCGTCACATCGTCGATCAGCCCGCGCATCAGAACCATGGGAATGTGCGTGTGGCCGTTGATTAGCCCGGGGATTATCAGCTTTCCTTTGGCATTGATGGTATCCTTTGCGGTTCGACCCTTCATCGTTTGCGACTGAAGTTCCGCAGCCGTTCCTACAAACGCGATCGAATCGCCATTCATTCCGATTACGCCGTCTTCAATGACCCGACGGTCCGGGTCCATCGTCACAATGGTTGCATTCGTGACCAGCAAGTCGAAGCCAACTGCTTGTTTCTCCGCCGTTTGCGCCATCGCCGGCGCCGGTAGACCAAACGTACACACACCTAGGGAAATCAGCGTAAGAGCCGCATGAATGAACCGCGAGGATCTTCTCTCCATCAGACATTCCTTCCGTAATCATTGGCATTAAAGATTAGACGAGTCGAAAGGCTTCGGAAACAGTTCGCGCATCCGAAGCACTTCGACCTTTCCTTTCAGGTTCGTCATCACCACCGGCACATCGCCGCAAAATTCCCAGATCAACTGCCGGCAAGCACCGCATGGAGGCGTCAGCGCATTCGTATCTGTCACCACGGCGATCGCATCGAATTTCCGCTCACCCTCGCTGATGGCCTTAAAAATCGCGATCCGTTCCGCACACACTGTCAGCCCGTAGGTCGCGTTTTCCACGTTGCAGCCGCCATAAATCTTTCCCGATGCAGCGCGCAGCCCGGCTCCCACCTTGAAATTCGAAAATGGCGCATGGGCATTTCCCCGCGCAGTTTTCGCCGCCGCAATCAACGCGTCATATTCAGACACCGTCTCCTCCCACCGGATCTACCGTCATTCCGAACACCGTCTGCGGAGTCAGGAATCCCTCTTCGATTTGCACGTGCCCTCAATCTCACAACCCCGAAGCAATATCTGGAATCACCGCCCGCAGCAGTCCGATGAACTGCCCTTTGATCCGCTCCGCAGTCTCCAGCACCTCTCTATGATCGAGCGGCTGATCCAGGATCCCCGCCGCCGCATTGGTCACGCAAGAAATCCCCAGCACACGCATCCCGCTGTGCCGCGCCGCAACGACCTCCGGTACCGTGGACATGCCCACAAGATCCGCTCCGATGCTCCGCAAATAGCGAATCTCCGCGGGCGTTTCGTAGTTGGGACCGGCGAGCGCCGCGTACACCCCTTCGCCGAGATTGATGCCGAGGCGTCGTCCTTCCGCAAGGGTTAATTCGCGAAATTTCTTGTCGTAGGCCGTGCTCATATCCGGGAAACGGGGTCCAAAGTGTTCGTCGTTGGGTCCAATCAGCGGATTTGCCCCTTGCAAATTAATGTGGTCGCTGATTACGACAAGCCGCCCTTGCGTAAAATCCTTTTTGATTCCCCCGGCCGCGTTCGTCAGGATCACGGCCTTCACGCCCATGCGAACAAGTACGCGAATCGGAAATGCCACGTCTTTGATGGAGTAGCCCTCATAAAAATGCACGCGGCCCTGCATCGCGACGACATCTATGCCTTCTACACTTCCGAGCACCAATTGTCCTGCGTGACCGATCGCCGTGGAACGTGGGAAGTGAGGAATTTTGGCGTAAGAAATCCGCACCGCATGGGACAATTCATCAGCGAACGCGCCAAGTCCCGAACCCAACACCAGCGCGATGTTCGGCCGGAGCTTCGTCTTTCTCTGAATAAACTTTGCGGCCGCTTCGGCGCTTGCAAACTCCGGCCCTGGCCGCGCCGCCGGCGTCTTCTTCGCGCTCATGACAGGATGCCCACGATACAAGCCGACATCAAGTTCGCCATGGTTCCCGCCAGCATGGCGCGAATCCCAAATCTTGCAAGCTGCCCGCGCTGCTCCGGCGCCAACGCTCCGATTCCTCCGATTTGAATGCCGATGGAGCTGAAATTCGCAAAGCCGCAGAGCGCAAACGTGGCAATGGTGAACGATCGCGGATCTAATGTGCCCTTCATTTGTCCCAGCTTGGCAAAAGCCACCACTTCGTTGATGGTCATGCGCGTCCCCAACAGATAACCGATGCTCGACGCATCTTTCCACGGAACGCCAATCACCCAGGCAATCGGCGAGAAAATCCACCCAAAGAATTGCTCCAGGCTCGCTGGAAACCAGGCCATGTGATGAAACGCCAGCCAGTTGTGCGCGCCTCCGATCAAGTAATCGACGAGCGCCAGTAAAGCGATAAAGGAGATCAGCATCGCGCCGACGTTGATGGCCAGTTGCAAGCCGTCCGCCGTGCCACGTGAGATCGCGCCCAGGAAATTTGCCTCCTTTTCCATCTCGGGCATCTGCACTTTTCCCGCGGTCAGCGGTTGCTCTGTTTCCGGCACGAGCATTTTCGCCATCAACAATGTGCCCGGAGCGGTCATGATCACTGCCGTCAATAAATGTTTTGCCTGGACCCCTGAAGCAATATACGCGGCCATGATTCCGCCAGACACATGTGCCATGCCGCAAGTCATCACGCACATCAATTCCGATTTTGTAAGTTTGTTTAGGAACGGCCGGATGGTCAGAGGCGCTTCCGTCTGTCCCATGAAAATGCTGGCCGCAATATCCAATGACTCTGCGCCGCTCGCGCCCATCACGCGCGTCATTATCCACGCAAACGCACGGATGAAAATCTGCATCACGCCAATGTGATAAAGAAAAGCAAACACCGCGGCGATAAAAATGATCGTGGGCAACACCTGAAAGGCAAAGATAAAACCGAAGGTCGAGCGCTGCAGCCCCAATCCGCCGAACACAAATTCCGAACCCACAAACGCAAAACTGAGCAGCTTGTTGACGACATCACCCAAAAACTCAAAAATCCTTCGTCCCAATCCGAAGTTCAGCACGAAAATGCCGAAAGCGAGCTGCAGTCCCAAACCCCACAGAACAGTTTTGAGCTTGATGGCTTTTCGGCACGTAGAAAAGAGATACGCGAGCGACAGGAACACAGCCATGCCCAGCAAACCGGTTAATCGCCCCATTCCGTCTCCTTGTACTCTGTTCCCGGGACAAATCAAAAGCAGTCCAGCTTCTATCCGCCGATAACCTGACGGATCAGGGGAGGCAGCAGCGGCTCCTCTTCTCCTAGAATGAAACCGTTTTCGATCAGTTTTCTGACTTCGGCAAACTTTGCTTCGGAATTGTAGCGGATTGTAACCAATTTTTCGCCGGCCTTAACCCGGTCCCCGATGCGCTTATGGAATTCCAATCCGACGGCGGGATCGATAACATCCTCTTTCCTGTTGCGACCGCCTTCGAGTATGGCCAGCGCAACTCCAAAGTCACGGCAACGCGTGGCGACAACATAACCCGCCTTCGAACTGGTAATGTCGGTCTCGAATTTTGCCGCTGGCATGACGGAATAATCATCCACGACCCGCTCATCTCCACCTTGCAGACGAATGCATTCACGGAAACTCTCCAGTGCTTTTCCCGAAGCGATCATTTCCTCCGCCAAGCTTCGACCCTCGTCGACCGATTGCGTTCGTTCACCGAGATGAAACATCCACGCGGAAAGCTCTAAGCTCAGTTCCCGCAAATCCGTCGGCCCTTTGCCCTTCAACACCTCGATGGACTCGATGACTTCATTCGAATGACCGGCCATCCGGCCGAGCGGTTGGTCCATGTCCGTGAGTAGCGCAACGCATTTTTTCCCCATGCGCCGCGCGGTGTCCACCATCAGCTCCGCCAATCGAATGGCGTCTTCTTCCTTGGCCATGAACGCGCCGGAACCGGTCTTAACGTCCAGCACCAGCGCGTCGATTCCTTCCGCCAGCTTCTTGCTCATGATCGAAGCGCAAATGAGGCCGACGTTTTCCACTGTAGAAGTTGCGTCGCGCAGGGCATAGATTTTCTTGTCAGCAGGCGCAATCTCCGATGTTTGGCCGATCAAACCCATCCGGCATTCCTTCAAGACGCGCCGGAAGTCCGCGAGAGAAAGCGTCGTGTTGAACCCGGGAATCGCTTCGAGCTTGTCGAGCGTGCCGCCCGTGTGTCCCAGTCCGCGCCCGCTGATCATCGGCACGGCCAAACCTCCCGCTGCCACGATCGGCGCGAGAATGAGCGAAGTTTTGTCTCCCACTCCGCCCGTGGAGTGCTTGTCCACCTTTTTCATCGGCAATTCGAAATGATCGACGATCTCGCCGGAATACAGCATCATTTCGGTAAGCGCCGTGATTTCGCCATGCGTCAGTCCGCGAATCCAGACGGCCATCAGCCACGCGGCCATCTGATAGTCGGGAATCTCGCCTTTCGTGTACCCGCCAACAAGGTAGGCGATTTCTTCGCGGGAATGCTCCCCGGAATCGCGTTTTTTTCGGATAAGGTCGACAGCGCGCATGCGTTTGAAAACGAAGTGCGAGACTAACATTCGCGCCAACAGCCGTCAACGAAACGCCTGCGCCTATCACTCGCGTTTTACCGGCTAAATTCGTGGCACTTGCTCATTACCCCGTGCTGTTATATTTTCGCGGCTTGCCACTGACACAGGAGATCGCATGACCAGGTCACCCCGCATTGCTGTGGTCGGAAGTGCAAACACGGACATGATCACCTTCGGCGACAGGTTCCCAAGGCCAGGAGAAACGATTTTCGGAACAGGCTTTGATCTTGGCTTTGGCGGCAAAGGCGCGAATCAGGCCGTGGCTGCGCGCTACTGCGGAGCGGAGGTACGGATGGTAGCCAACGTCGGCAACGACCTTTTTGGCGAAGCCACCGTCAAAAACTTCCAGTCGCTCGGCATTGACGCGACCCACATTCGAATTCTCGATGGCATTTCCAGCGGTGTTGCCCCCATCTTTGTCGAGCCGAACGGTCAGAACCGCATCATCGTGGTAAAAGGCGCGAATGACATGCTGAAACCCGCCGATGTGGATGCCGCGGCAGCTGCGCTGCAAAATGTGGACATCATCATCCTACAATTTGAAATTCCACTCTCGACCGTCTATTACACAGTTCAATTTGCGCACAAACACAACATCCGCTGCATCGTGAATCCCGCGCCCGCGCAACCCGTGCAACTCAATGCGTTGGCGGCAGCGGATTATTTCGTTCCCAATGAAACCGAGGCGGAAGCGATCGCGGGCCTGCCCGTCCATTCGATTGAAGAAGCGAAGGCTTGCGCGGCTTCGTTTTTGCAAAAGGGTTTCCACAAAGTCATCCTAACCCTCGGCGCGCGTGGTTCTCTGATCGCTGGTGACGGCTCGGCGGAACTCATTCCGCCGTTCGCCGTGACGCCCAAGGACACAACCGGCGCCGGAGACGCTTTTATCGGAAGCTTCTCCGTGTTCTTGGCGGAAGGACTACCCGAAAAAGAAGCGTTGTTGCGCGCGAACCTGTATGCCGCCCTATCGACGACCCGCGTCGGCACGCAAAAATCATTTCCAAAGAGGGCCGAATTCGAAGCCGAATGGGCGCGGCGAGGCCTGAAATCTTGAGCCGGTAACTCAGGCCTTCCAGCTTGTCCTGACGCAGGAAGGGGTCTGAGGCTTTCTGAAGCAAGGCCCGGTTTCGCGCAAACAGATACGGAAGGATTTGCAAAGGAGCCAAATGTTCGTCTTGGAAAGTTATCCGTTGGCGGTGGTGTTCTGCGTGATCACCATGTTTTGTTGGGGTTCGTGGGCAAACACGCAAAAGCTGGCCAAGAAAGGCTGGCGCTTCGAGCTGTTCTACTGGGACTACACCATCGGTGTCTTACTGCTCACGCTCATTCTAGGTCTCACACTCGGTAGCCACGGCACTGTCGGCCGGCCATTCCTCGAGGATTTTCAGCACGTTTCTCATTCCAGCATTCATTCGGCTCTGCTCGGCGGCGCGATTTTCAATCTGGCGAATATCCTCCTTGTTGCAGCCATCGACATCGCCGGAATGTCTGTAGCGTTTCCCGTGGGCATCGGTATCGCGCTGGTGCTAGGCGTTGTACTGAATTACATCGCCGATCCCATCGGGAATGCAGCGCTATTGTTCACGGGCGTGGCACTGGTCGTAGTCGCGATCATTCTCGACGCCGTGGCATATCGCAAACTTCCTGGCGGTGCCGCGGGAGTCAGCACAAAAGGCCTGGCACTGTCGGTTGCCTGCGGCGTGCTGATGGGGTTTTTCTACCGTTTTGTTGCTGCCTCGATGTACGCGGATTTTGCCCGCCCCGAAGAAGGAAAGTTCGGCCCATACGGAGCCGTATTTGTTTTTGCCATCGGCATCTTCCTGAGCAACTTCATTATCAACACCTTCGTTATGAAGAAGCCGTTCGTGGGAGCCCCTGTGTCCTACGCGGATTATTTCAAAGGCGGCGTCGGCACGCACCTTACCGGCATTTTGGGTGGACTCATTTGGGGCGTTGGCATGTCTTTCAACATCATCGCCTCCGGTCGCGCCGGCTTCGCCATTTCCTACGGCTTGGGCCAAGGCGCGACCATGGTCGCCGCGTTGTGGGGCGTTTTCATCTGGAAGGAATTCCGCACCGCGCCTGCGGGTACCTCGCGTTTGATCGCCGCGATGTTTGCCTGTTTCCTTGTCGGGCTTGTACTGATCATCCTGGCGCGAATGTCCTGAGCAGCAATCATGCATTGGCCAAAATTAGCGGGCAGTCCCGTATTGGACAGTCTGCGCTACGCCATCGAATCCTCGCGGGATGTGCGCGCAAACTACACCAAAATCGTGGAAGTCGCATCCTGGATGGCGTACGAGGAATTGCCCATGCCGGAGTTCGTCCTGCCACACGGCGTCGGCCAAGGCGATCCCAACGAAGCCATCGATTTCATTCTTGTAGCCGATGTGATCGACACAGCCTTCACCGATTTCGAACGTCACGAGAAATTTCAGGTGGATTACGCGGGAAAGCACTGGTCCGATTCTGAAGCGGAATTTGCCTGCATCAAGCGCGCGTTAGACAACGGGATTCCGTTTCTCGATGGCGACTATCTAGCGCGAATCACCCGTGCGGAACTGAACCAGGTCTTCAAGGGCAGCATCGAAATGCCCATGCTCGGCGAAAAGCTGGAAGTCCTCCAACAAGCAGGCGAAGTCCTGGCAAAAAACTATAGCGGCCGGTTTCACCGCTTCGTCCATTCCTGTTCGCCGAGGCTCTACGACAACGGAAACGGCCTGATCGACCGGCTGGTGAAGGAATTCCCGCGCTTCAACGACGCGAGCTTGCTCGACGGCCACGAAATCAAATTTTACAAGCTCGTACAACTGGGTATCTGGATGCTATACGCCACGCTGAATCGCACAGGCAAATTCCGCGTCGACGACATCGACAAGATGACCGCCTTCGCGGATTACATCGTTCCCGTGGCGTTACGGCTCCACGGAATCACCAGCTACTCCCCGGAATTGGAAAACGCCATTCAATCCCACCAGCTGATTCCTCGCGACTCATGCTGGGAAATCGAAATTCGCGCGCACTGCATCTACGCCACAGCGCTGCTCACGGAGGAGATCAACAGATTGCGTCCGCCCAATCGGCAGGTGCTGATTCCGCAGATTGACGCGCGATTCTGGCTCCCATTTCACACCACGCCCTGGCCGCATCATTTGACGCGTACGATAATGTATTAAGACCTTCAACCACGATTCCTCACAGGGAAAGGAAGTTGCTATGAGCCAGCCCAACCGAGTCTTCGCTTTTGCATTGCTGTTGTGCATCGGTGGCTTCAGCCTGCATGCACAAGGCAAACGCAAGGTGATTATCGATCAGGATGCCGCCGGGCCGGGTGGCACCGACATGCAATCCATTCTCGCGATCGTCAATTCTGCAGAAACGGACGTTCTTGGCATCACCGTCTTGACCGGAGATGGCTGGCGCGACGAAGAAGTGCTGCACACCCTCCGCCTGATGGAAATTATTGGCCGCACGGATATTCCCGTGGTCCCTGGCGCGATATTCCCGCTGGTCAACACCAAGGAGTACATCGCGAAATGGGAAACGCTATACGGGAAAGTGGTTTACCAGGGCGCGTGGAATTTCGCCCCGAAAACCGGCGTGCATGGCCCATATGAAATTCCGCCGATGCCCGAAGGGAAACCAACCACAAAGCCGTCCACGGAAAGCGCGGCAAGTTTCCTTGTGCGAATGGTGCGCCAGTATCCGCATGAAGTAACCATCTACGCCGCCGGGCCGATGACTGACCTGGCGATGGCGATCGCTCTCGACCCGCAATTTCCCGAGCTGACCAAAGAATTGATCGTCATGGGCGGCAGCATCAACCCTTACTCCGAAGATGCGGAGTTCGCGCTGTCGCCCGGGCGCGAGTTTAATTTCTGGATGGACCCGGAAGCCTCGAAAGCCGTGCTGCACGCGCGCTGGCCGCGAATGGTAGTAACCACCGTGGATATTTCCGTGAAGGCCCGCATGCAAAAGGAGCTGATCGAGCAGGTCCGGAAAAGTCCCACGCCGGCGGCGCAGTATGTGGCGGAATATGCGCAAAACAATTTCCTTTGGGATGAACTCGCGGCGGTGGCGTGGCTGGACCCGACCATTATCACGAAATGGCAAAAGCTCTACATGGACGTGAACACCGACCATGGTCCTGGCTACGGCAACACGCTGGTCTGGAAACCTGGCAACCAGCCGGGCCTAGGCGAGATTCTCGTGGAAGTGCAAGACGATTTCGACAAAGCGAAGTTCTACAAAGAGTACGTGGAATTACTGATGCGCCCGACGCCAGGAGCAAAAAATCCCGCTGGCAGGTGAGCATTCAGCAGCTGTAGCTCACCCCTTCAGGGTGAGGGTGGTTTTTCTTGCCTTTCGCGCCAAACGCATATCCCAGCGTTGTTATGGCTTTCGCCGGCTTCCACCGCTCGAACCGCGCGCGGAACCCGTCCCGCGGTTGTTGTTTTGTTCCAGTTGGGCGCCGCGATCGCGATTCCGGGCATCGTTCTGAAGCTGCCCCATGGTGCCGGACGAACCGGGGTCCGCAGCGCCAGGTTGATTCGGAGAAGGGGTCGTCGTGCCAGGAGTCGTTTGTCCCGGGCCGCGCTGGCTTTTTTGGCTCGCATCCGGCGGCCGGTTGCTATTCGCGGTGCTCGATGCGGTGCCGGGAGTGGTCGTAGTGCCCCCGTTCTTTGAACTTCCGAGGTTCTGCGAATTCTTCGTCTGTGCCGCGCCTGTTGAGGGATCAACAGGCGTCCAGCTTCCGTTGTCATATTTGCTCCAATTGCCGCTCGAATCCTTTTTGTACACGTTGCCATCCGCTCCCGCGTACACGTTGTTATTGTTCGCATCTTTTGCCACAAACCCGCTGTTGCCATTCGCGCCGCTAAATCCGGCCCCCGCGCTGCCTTTGGACGTCTGGAACGAACCGGCGCTGCCGTTGGCGTTGGAGCCATGCTGCGCTTCGGCCCAGTTGCTGCCGTTGTTCACAACCGTGCTGCCCCAAGAGCTGTACTGATTGTGGCCTTGCGAGGTGGCGAAGGAAGTTCCCGTCCAGGGATTGTATCCGGACGCATACGTGTGCCCGCCGTAGGCGTTCTGGGTCGTGACCGCGTGGCCGTACATTCCCGTCGCAGGGTTGTACCACGCCGCGCTTCCCGCGGAGCCATACGGCCCATAGAAAGACCGGCCCACCGCATAACCGCCGGTGTACGGGTTATAGACCGCCGCAACGCCGTAGGTGCAGGGATATGGATAATAGATCGGGTGCGGTCCCCAATACACATAAGGCGGATAATAGTAGCCGGTGCCGTAAACAATCGTGGCTCCCACCGCCATGCCCATCACAAACATTCCCATGTAACCGCTCGAGTAACTCATTTCGACCGTCGTAGGTGTGGGATTGGAGACCATCACGTACGTCACGTTGTAGACCGGCGAGCTTGCGGGGATGGTGTAAATCACCGCCGGCACCATATCGGCCGTCTTCCACGGGCCGTTGGGGCTCAGGGAGACAAACCAAATGGCCTGATAGCAGAGATAATACGTATTCGCGACCCGAATGATTCGGTACGGCGTATTCACCGCATAAAACATCGTCGTGGTTTCAATCGGTACAAACTGAGGCTGGCCCGCGTATGCCACGTGCACCTGGGCTTCCGCCTGCGCACGGTTCACAATGGCGGTCGTCGGCACCTGCGAAAGAAGCACCGCATCACTGGCTTCCTGAGTTCCCGGTACAGAGGAAAGCACCGCGGAATAAGACTGCTTTTTGGGCAGCCTCGAAAAATCCGACGGCAGATCGTTACTGGCGAACGTCCAGGGCCCCTGCAGGCTGTTCGCGCGGAACCATCGGCCCGAAAAGAGCACATAAACCTGATTGTCCGGCGCGTGCTGAAAAACATTCGATTCCGTGTTGGTCGCGTACTGCAGCGCTGTGCCAGGAATCTTCGTGTAAGCAGGCGCGCCCTTGAAAACGATCAATTCCGTCGGCTTGTCCGTGTAAATAATTTTCGAAGCGGAGGCCGCTCCCGCGGGTGGCGGAACCGCCTTTAACACATCATCCCAATTCTGCCCTTTGGGAATCTTTGCAAAATCAGGCGGCAATTTGGCGGTAACGGCCCACGCGCCGCTCAGTTCTTTTGACTTGAACCAGGTCTTCCCATTGAGCAGGTAATAATCCGAATTATCGAAGAAAAGATCCCAGTTCGTGTTGACGACGTATTGCAGCGTGGTGCCGGGAACCGGCGCCAGCACCGGCTTTCCTTCCACCAGCAGCAGAATCGCAGGCGTATTGCTGACGAAAATGGGAGGCGCTTGCGGATTGGCGGTAATGCTTTGCACCGGAGCATTCGCTTTCTCCACGCCTGCAATCATGCGGTCCAGGCTGATTGTGAAGGTCATGGTCGGATATACCTGCCGCACCTTGGCCTGCATGACCGCTTCCTGAGTGGCATCCAGCGACGGAAAACGCGAACTGACCACTTCAATATTCCTCACGAAAACCATTCGCGTGCTCACGTCCGCGATGGTGTCGGCGTGCCAGGAGATGACGCCGAGGATGGGCTTGGCGTTATTCTCTGCAACGGAAATGGCCGTATCGGCGATCAGCGAGCGGTAGCTTCTCCAGGTTCGGATTTGCGGCTGATACACTACGATGTGCGCGCCATTCCGGTCGAAGACCTTTGGCCAGGGTGAAGAATAAGAAGACCCAGCGGTCGCGGGCGGAGTCGCCTGCAGAGGCCGGGGGAGTCCGGGGCCTAAAATAAATGTCAGGGTAAAGGCGGCGGCTAGCAGCGAATTGAATTTCTTCACGAGATACACCTCTTCGCAGATCGATCGGGCTGAATTTCTGCTATTCCCTTGGGTTCAGAAGTCGATCAGACGTGCCTCTTACGCAGTTCCGCCGAAGCTACTCCGAAAGAAATGTGTTGGACCACGCTCATCCAGAAGGGCTGACCTGAAAAAACCTCACTACCCAAGAGCGGCGCTCATTATATAACCGATTTGGCCTATCGCAGAGATACGAACTTCCGCGAATCGATACGTCTGGCGGCGGCCAGTTTGGTTAGTCGGAAATTGGAATGAACGCGAACAGCGCCACAGCGCCACTTTGGGGCTTGCACACTTAAACCCGCCACGCTCATCTAACAAAACGCGAAACTGACGCGAGGGACGGACATGGCCGACACACTGATCGAAAATGTTTCTGACACCGCGTTTTGGATTGCGCACTATCGCGCCGTCGAATCCGCGCGGCCTGATGCGCTATTCCGTGATCCCCTTGCTGCTCTTCTCGCCGGCGAGCAGGGCAAGAAAATCGCGCGGACCATGCCGATGTCGTTTATGACGGAGTGGGTTGTCGCCATCCGCACGCACATCATCGACGACTACATTCGAACCGCGATTGCCGAAGGGATTGATACCGTCGTTAATCTGGGCGCTGGACTCGATACACGGCCCTACCGCATGGATTTGCCCGAGGCTTTGCAGTGGATCGAAGTTGACTACCCGCGCATGATCGAATTTAAAGAAAGACGCCTGGCAGGCGAAGTTCCGCGCTGCAAGCTCGAACGTGTCGCTGTGGATCTCGCCGATCGCGCTTCGCGCCAGCGCCTGCTTGCGGACGTCGATTCGCGTTCGAAAAAGCTGCTGATTCTCACCGAAGGAGTTGTCACGTACTTGAGCGTGGACGAGGCCGGCACTTTGGCCGATGACCTCAAGGCCACGCAGCACGTCTATAGGTGGATCGTGGACTATCTCTCGCCCTACGCCATGAAATGGCGGCAGCGAGGAAAGTTCGCGCAAAAAACGAAGAACGCCCCGTTTAAATTTAAGCCCGCCGACTGGTTTGCCTTCTTCCTCGAGCATGGCTGGTGCGTGAAAGAGATGCGCTATCTCGCGGAAGAGGGTGAGCGGCTGAAACGCCGCGCTCAGCCGCCTTTCCTTCTGAAGGCGGTGCTGTCAGTCCGCATGCTCTTCCTATCCAAAAAGCGTCGCGCGGAGCTCAAGAAGCTAGCCGGCTATGCCTTGCTCGAACCGGTGAGTGCAACGGCGCCATTACAGTGGCAACCGGTGGCCGCCGAAGGCGGCTAACCTCATTGCCGCAGGTGGTTCCAGGTTTGACAGCACTACGATCACGTAGCGCGGTTCCGGATAGATGCGAAGCTCGCCGTTAATTCCCGGCGCGGCGCCGCTGTGCCCAAAGTAATCCTCGTCAACCTGAAATCCGAAACCGTAGTGAGACCCGGAAAACTGCTCAGCGGTCGCCTGCTCGAACAACTTTGGACTGATGAGCTTCCCGCTATTGAGCGCCTGCGCAAACAAAAATAAGTCATCCACGGTGGAATAGCCGCCTCCCGCGGGCGTCCCTCGCCAAGGTAGCGTGTCCGTGTTTGGCTCCCAGCCGCTCTTGCCCGGCAGATACCCGACTGCGCGCTTCGGAACATCCTCTGCCTCGGGCAAGGAGTCCGTGTGAGTCATTCCGGCCGGTTTGAAGATGTATTCCCGAACGTATTCGTAATACGAGATGCCGCTGACTTTTTCGACCAGCGCGCCGAGCAGCAGAAATCCGTAGTTCGAATATCGAAATTGCGATCCCGGCTGAAATTCCACGTCGCGCCTCCCATATAGCTTCACGTAGTCGTTCAGCGTCCGGATTTCCAGCCGGTGTTCGTTGTATTGGTTCGTGAAGATGTCGCCGGTCCCTCCTGTATTGTCCAGCAAGTCGCGAAGATTCACTCTTTTTGCGAGGTCCTGATTCGGATAGTCGGGCCAGTAGTCGGCGATACTTCGGTCGAGAGAAAGTTTTCCCTGCTCCACCAGCTGCAAAGCCGCGATGGCCGTAAACATTTTGTTCATCGAACCGATGCGGAATTGAGTATCGAGCGTCGCTTTCTTGTTGTGCTCGCGATCTGCCAGTCCCCACGCTTCGTTGAGCAAGATTTTGCCGTTGTGAGCAAGGAGCACCGTCCCGGAAAACTGATCCGAAGCGGCCAGGGAGTCGGCCTTGTTGCGAAGTGCGGCGGTCAGATCTGTGTCATTGGCAAACCGCGAAACGATATCCTTGGACGTCGCAGCGCCATGAATGGAAATGTCCTCAATTGCCGGCGGGTCCACGGATTTCATCTTTAGAGTGATCCCCAGGAATGTTTCGCCTGCATCCGCCACCACCGCTTCCAGCTTCGTCCCGTCGTCCGAAATGATTTTCGCCAGCGTGAATCCGCCGGATTCCTTGCGCACGTGCAACTCCCGCTCGACGTGAGTCCACGCCGGGTTATACACCTTCCAGAATGCCGTAAGCTTCGCGGCATCGGCGGCATTGAAGGCTTCGAGCCAGAGATCGAATGCATGACGGGAAGCGGTCTCGGCCATCGCCGAAGAACCAAGGAACGCGGATAGGAACCCGATCAAAACAAACTTCGCCCGCATTAAAGATTCACCCCTTGCCGCTTATGGTTTTGTTTCGGCATCCGATAGTGATTACGACAAACGCGGAAAAAGTTCCACGAAGCAAAAAATAAAAAAGGGGAGAGGCTTAGTAACCGGCGACTGGCCGTTTACGGATGCTCGGGCGCCGCTGCTCGCGCCCGTGACTGCCGCCGTAGCGTGTAGTCGGCCGGCGTATCGAACAATGCGGCGGGCTGGTCACCTCGTTGGACGTTGCGGAGCGTGTAACTTGTTTTTCCAAACCGCGGGTCGGACGCGCTGGATTGCACCACGGCCTCAATATCCGGTGAATACCAGGTCTCCGTAACTGTAAGAATAGGCCGCTCATTTCCGATCTCCCCGGCGGGGATGGTTGCCGTCGTCCGTGTGCCGGTGCATTCCAATCCTTCGACGGCTTTGCTGCCGAGCTTTTGCGTGACAACCTTGTTTCCGGCTGCTGCAACAGCGGAGTTGGCAGGCGAGTTAAACTGCGGAGAATTGGAAGAATCGACTACGCTGCTCGTTTTTGTTTCAGGGTCAAGAATGTAGTCCACTTTCCCGACCGGATCGTGGACGGAGATCATGGTTCTTGTTCCTCCTGACTTCGACCCCGGAACTTCGATGGTTTGTTCCTGCCGCGTGCGCCCGGCTCGATCCCGGTATTCCTTTGCGACATTGCGCCGAATGATTCGATTGCCGTCGGCAAGGATCTGCACCGTTTCCGTGACCGCTTCCGCCGAAAAAGGTTTGTCTTTCACGAAAGCACTTGGCGCGAATAGGAGCTGAATCGCCTCGGCGGCGCGTTTGTCGGCCTGCGCATCCTGCGCCGCTTTTTGGTCCGTTTTACTTCCGGGAGCCTGTGCGTTCGCAGCCCCGCTCGTTCCAACGAAGGCCGCCAGGAGAACCGCAGAGCCAACTGATGTGAGCCAGGATGAGTGGGTCATCGGATGCATCTTCCCTTCGGGGCTTGCACTTACCGCACGAAACGAATCTCTCGTGGCAGTCCGTCTTCGCCCACGGCAAAGTCCGCGTAAATCAGATCGGCCGCCTTGGTTGGAGGAACGTTAAAACCGTATTGCGCAAGTTCGCCCCGGGCAATGCGGACTCGCCAGACGCGCACCTCGCGTGGTGCAGGGAGTAGCTCAGCCGAAGGCAACGCGATGAAGTCAGATACCACTGCATCCTCCGCGCCGCTGCTTGTCTGGGTCAAAGGCACACGGGACCGATGCCGAACCGAGTTCACTCGAACAGACCTGCCTGCGGTCCACGACACCAGGACCACTATTGACGCTAAAGCGAGCGCCCGCACCCAGCGACTCCTCGGAGCAATCCGACTCGTCGAAATTGCAGTGCGCAGTCGCTCCTCTGCGGACGCCGGCAGTGAGATTTTCTGATGTTCTCTGCGGAGAACGGCGAGAATTTCATGCAGTTCAGAGTCTTGTGGTGTCATCGGCGTGATTCCTTGGCTGGAGAAACGGGAATGCCCGCTAGAGATTTGGCCAGGCGAGCTTTCGCCCGGTGCAAACGCGATCGCACGGTTCCAATAGGAACCGCGAGGATCGACGCCACCTCCTCATAACTCATCTCCTCGAATTCGCACAAAACAATCACCTCTCGCAATTGCTCGGGCAGGCTCTCCACTCCTTGGCGCACTGCGGAAATGGTTTCGTGACGGCTCAGAACCATGTGGGGATCGTCCGCCTCGGAATGGGCATCGCCTTCTTCGTCAAAGGGTTCGAAACGCCCGGACCGTTCAAGATGTTTCCAAATGATCCGCCGTGCAATTCCGCATAGCCAGGTGCTTAGCTTGCCGCGGCTTGCGTCGAATTGGCCCGGATTCTTCAGGAATGTAAGGAAAACATCGTGAGTAACTTCCTCGGCGACCGATGCGTCCCGGCTCATTCGCAGGCTGAAGCGGTAGATCAGGCCGCCGTGCCTTCGATACAATGTAGACAAAGCTTCGCCCTCGCCGAGACTGGCCGCGCGACACAGGTACGCATCGGAAGTGCGCGAAGTTGCTCGCCCGTGCCAGAGTCCTCTCAGCATTGTCTAACCATGATTACGCCAGGGCCGCAAAAAGTTCCATTCGAACGTCATATTCATTCGACCCATCACTGGCGGGGCGGGTACTTCGCGGAGCACACGCCGAGGTGGTATGCTCATGTTCTGTTGAGAAAAAAGGAGCGGAAATGAGCGGAGAAATTAAGCCGCGCTTGGAGATTACGGACCGGCACGGGAACCGCATTGTCGAAACGCAGGGCCAATCCGCGCAAGAAACGATCGCGGTGCTGGGCGGACGGCCTCTCGCGACCAATCGTGGCACCTCGCTAAACCTGGACTGGGTGGAAAACGTTCGAGTGAACACGAGCGCGGTGGAGCGCCGCGCGGCAACGCTGGTAACCCGCCGGACTGTAAAAAAAGACTGGCAAATCGCCTGGCTGCTGCGTGCAATCACGTGCATGGACCTGACCACACTGTCCGGAGATGACACCGACGAGCGCGTGAAGCGGCTTTGCGCGAAAGCGAAGCAGCCAATTCAGCAGGAAATCGTGGAGAAATTGGGAATTGAGGAGTTGCAGATTCGTGTGGGGGCGGTCTGCGTGTATCACTTGTTTGTCGAGACGGCGCGCAAGGCGTTAGAGGGCACCAGAATTCCTGTGGCGGCCGTGTCGACGGGATTTCCCGCAGGGCTGAATCCGTTCGAAGAGCGGCTTGCGGAAATTCGGCGTTCTGTCGAAGCCGGAGCCCAGGAAATCGACGTGGTCATCACGCGCGCGCACGTGTTTGGCGCGCAGTGGCAGCGCCTGTACGACGAAATCGTGGCCTTCAAGGATGCCTGTGGCCCAGCGCATTTGAAGGTAATCCTAGGCACAGGCGATCTGATGACGTTGCGTAACGTGGCGAGGGCCAGCCTGGTAGCGATGATGGCTGGTGCAGACTTTATCAAGACGTCGACGGGCAAAGAGACTGTGAATGCAACGCTCCCGGTGGGTCTGGTGATGACGCGCGCGATCCGCGAATACGCCGAGGAAACCGGAATGGCGGTCGGCTTCAAGCCGGCAGGAGGAATCCGCACCGCGAAGCAGTCCGTGGAATGGCTCATGCTGATGAAGGAAGAACTCGGCAACAGTTGGTTGGAGCCAAAGCTGTTCCGCCTGGGCGCCAGCAGCATGCTGGGCGATATTGAACGTCAACTGGAATTTCATGTGACAGGAAGATATTCGGCAGAATACCGTCATCCAATCGCCTGAAAAAAGGAGCAGCGAAACGGGAGGAATCATGCCGACAAAAGCCGGTGGCCGCGATGCCCAATTGATCCTGCAACTCTACGATCTGAGGCGCGAGACGGAAATGCGCAAGGCCCGCGAGTGGTGGGCGACCGAGTTCTGGCCGAACAACGCGGACGATTTTTTGAAGGTGGCCTGGGCGCCCGGCACGCAGGAGAACAAATGGCTGCGCCAGGTGGCCGGCTACTGGGGAATCGCCGCGTCGTTCGTCCTCCAGGGAGCGTTGGACGAGGATCTGTTTCTCGTACCAGGATTCAGCGGCGAAATGTTCGTCATGTTCGCAAAGGTCTATCCCTTTGTCGGAGAACTTCGGGAAAAACTCGGCGACCCGGAAGTATTTCTGGATATCGAAAAGGTGGTCATGCGCACGAAGTGGGGCCGAGAGCGGTTGAAGTTCCTGTTGAAGAGACTGGAGTCGTGGCGCGAGAAAATGGCGAAGAAGAATGAGGACACACGGATCGTCTGAAATTGCGCCCCATGAAAATTGTGGAGAAGCGATGAGCGTCGTTGAAAAATTCAGGACCATGGAATACGGGCCGGCGCCGGAAGACCCGAAGGAGTCGCTGCAGTGGCTCGATCGGTACAAACGCCACTTCGGCCACTTCATTGGCGGAGCGTGGAAGGCTCCGGCGGACGGGAAATACTTTGAAACGACCGATCCATCGACCGGAGAGAAGATCGCGGAAGTCGCGCAGGGAAGTGTCGCCGACGTAGATGCGGCGGCGAAGGCGGCGCGCGCGGCTCTAAAGGGATGGCAAGCGCTGACCGGCCACGAACGGGCCAAGCTCTTGTACGCACTTGCGCGGCAAGTGCAAAAGCATGCGCGACGCTTGGCGGTGCTGGAGACGATCGACAACGGGAAACCAATCCGCGAAAGCCGCGACATCGACATTCCGCTCGTGGCGAGGCATTTCTACTACCACGCCGGATGGGCGCAACTCGTGGAACGCGAATTTCCCGGCTATGAAGCGTGCGGCGTCATCGGCCAAATCATCCCGTGGAATTTCCCTCTTCTGATGCTGGCATGGAAAATCGCGCCGGCGCTGGCGACCGGCAACACCGTGGTGTTGAAGCCCGCGGAATATACGCCGCTGACGGCGTTAGCATTCGCCGAAATCTGCAACGAAGTGGGCCTTCCGAAGGGTGTGGTGAATATCGTCACGGGGGATGGATCGACCGGTGAAGCGCTGGTCAAGCACACGGGTATCGACAAGATCGCCTTTACCGGATCGACCGAAGTGGGCAGAGCGATTCGCAGGGCTACCGCGGCCACGCAGAAGAAACTGTCCTTGGAATTGGGCGGAAAATCACCGTTCGTCATTTTCGAAGACGCGGACCTGGATGGAGCGGTCGAAGGCCTGGTGGACGGCATCTGGTTCAACCAGGGGCAAGTTTGTTGCGCAGGCTCGCGTTTGTTGGTGCAAGAGAGCGTCGCGGAAAAGCTCACGAAGAAATTGCAGACGCGTATGAGCACCCTGCGAATTGGCGCGCCGCTGGATAAAGCCGTCGACATCGGCGCAATCGTGGCTCGCGTGCAATTGGAGCGCATCGATCGCTTGGTGAAGCAAGGCGTTGCGGAAGGCGCAACGTGCTGGCAACCCGAAGTCGTGATGCCGAACCGTGGCCTGTACTACAAGCCGACGCTGCTAAGCAACGTGCATCCAACGTCGATTGTGGCGCAGCAGGAAATTTTCGGCCCAGTGCTGGCCGCAATGACCTTCCGTACACCAAAGGAAGCGGTAGAGCTTGCGAACAACACCGTTTACGGACTTGCCGCAAGCGTTTGGAGTGAGAGCATCAATGTCGCGCTGCAAACCGCCGCGCAAATCAAGGCGGGGGTCGTCTGGGTAAACAGCACGAACCTGTTCGACGCCGCCTGCGGTTTCGGTGGCTACCGCGAAAGCGGCTACGGCCGCGAAGGTGGCCGGGAAGGCCTGCGCGAATATCTCGAACCGGTGTGGTTTCGCAAAGCGCCGGCGATGCGCATCGGCTCCGCTAAGCGCGGCGAACGAGCCGAGGTCGCGAACCCGATCATCGACCGCACGGTGAAACTCTACATCGGCGGGAAGCAAGCACGGCCTGATTCCGGTTACAGCATCGAGGTGCGCTCGAAAAATGGAAAATTGCTTGGTGACTCGCCCCTCGGCAATCGCAAAGACATTCGCAACGCTGTCGAAGCGGCACGCAAGGCCGAGTCCTGGGCGAAGACCACCGCCCACAATCGCGCACAGGTGCTCTACTACATCGCGGAAAACCTCTCGCAGCGCGCCGCCGAAGTCACTGCACGATTGGCGGCGGCGGTCGGAAAAAAGCAGGCCGCGCTCGAAGTCAAGCTCAGCGTAGAACGCCTCTTCTCCTACGCAGGATGGACCGACAAATTCGACGGCGCCGTGCACAATCCGCCGTTCCGCAACATTTCGATCGCGATGAATGAAGCGGTGGGAACGGTGGGCGCAATCTGCCCCGCGCACGTGCCGTTACTTGGATTTTTCTCGCTCGTGCTGCCGTTGATCGCTGCCGGTAACTCAGTGGTAGCCGTCCCATCAGAAACCTATCCGCTGATTGCTGGAGACATTTACCAGGTTCTGGAAACGAGCGACTTGCCGGGCGGAGTGGTGAACCTGGTCGCGGGCCGCGCCGGCGAATTGCTGAAGGTGCTCGCCGAGCACGACGACCTCGACGCAATTTGGTGCTACGGCAACGCCGACGCTTGCGCCGCAGCGAAGGCCCTGTCCATCGGCAACCTGAAGCAGGTTTGGACAAACGAAGGCCGGGAGATCGATTTCGGTGACGTGGCACAGGGTGAAGGCCGTTGGTACCTCGAGCACGCCTACCAGGTGAAGAATATCTGGGTGCCCTACGGCGAGTGAGCCGTTAGCGCCTCTTCTCCAATCGCAAACAAAAAAGGGGCGGCTGACGCCACCCCTCTCGTTTAGGTTAAAGTGAGTTGCGATAAGCAATTCACCATTATTTTCTGGTGCGGCTTCTCAAGGTGCGTCGTAGAACGTCACGAACTTGGCGTTTACCCCTGCCGCCACGGGCGTATCGACGGTCAGCGCACCACCCGACCCAATCGTAAACAGTGAAATCGACCCGTTAGCCGGAGGAGCCGGCGGAGCCGAGATTGGATTGGTGTTGTCAACCGCCAGGAGCACCCCGGTCGGATCGATCGCCATTCCCGTCGGACCTAAGCTGGTCGCTGCGGGAGTTCCGGTGATCGGCGTTGTGCCCGGCACACCGGATGTCAGCGTGAAACCAAACACCTGACCATTGGTGCTGCCAGTTCCGGCATCCAGAACGTAGAGAGTCTTGTTGTTGGGAGCCACCACAACATTAATGATCACCGAAGCGCCGCTAATCGAAAGGTTCGCGCCCAAAGAGGTAAGAACCCCGCCGGTTCCGATGGAAAAACTGGCGACGGAGTTATCTCCGCCGTTGGCGACGTAAATGTAGGTCCCTGTGGGATCGAGCGCAGCATAGAACGGAGAGCTGGCAGAGGTGCCCGTACTGATGGTAGCCGCTGTCGACAGCGGAGTCAGAGCACCAGTAGTTTGGCCAATCTGGTACGCACTGATAGTGCCGTTCCCGCTGTTGGTAGCGTAGAGGTACTGCCCAGAATGGTCGATGATCATGCCAAAAGAAGCATTCAGGTTAGTCGTGAAGGGCGAACCGGTCACCGCAGTGAGCGTGCCATCCGTCTGGCTGATCTGAAACGCATAAATGGTGCTCGGAACGGGCGGGGTACCACTCGGATTTCCGTTGTCTATGACATACAGGAACCGGCCGTAGGGGTCGATCACACCGACGTTCGTGTCGCCACCGCCTCCGGGTTGTGAAGGCTGACTGGAGATGCTCAAAACTCCTGTCGCACTAATATTCCAAAGCCACACGCCGCTGAGGTTGTCAATCGTATATAGATACTTCCCGTTGGGATTGAGAACCGTTTGTTGACTCGAGTCATTGGGTATGTTGACGGTCGGAGGCGTGCCCGGCGTCAAGTAGGGGCTGGTCGATGCCGTGACTGTGTAGAAGCCAAGGTCGGGTGGAGAGTCCGCATTGTTGGAAATATAAGCATAGTGCGTCGAGCCGGTCACCACAGTCAGCGCCGTGGTTCCGGTCAGCGTGCCTTCGGTCGCCGTAATCGTCGGCGTTCCCGCCGCAAAGCCCGCCGCCAAAGCGGCTGCTGCGCCGTTCGAGACGACGCCTGCTTGGGCGGCCGAGCTCGAACTCCATGTGACCGTTCCCGAAGGCGTGTGCATTGTTCCATCGCTCCACTTTTCCTGAACCGTGAACGCGGTCGAATTGCTGATCGCGATGGTTGCGGTCGCCGGAGAAATCACCAACGAAACGGGGCCGTTGCCCACGGTAAGATTGGTAGTCCCGGTAACACCGTCGAGTGCGGCCGTAACCGATGTAGTTCCCCCGCCGACGCCCGTGGCGAGTCCGAGAGTAGTGGTGCTGAACGTGGCAATCGTCGTCGAACCCGGGGTCCAGGTGACTTGAGCGGTCACGTCCGAAGTACTCGTCGTTCCATCGGCATGCTTGAAAGTCCCGGTGGCCGTAAATTGTTCCGTGGCGCCGATCGAAATCGTCGGATTAGCCGGCGTCACCGCGATACTGGTAAGTTGATTCACGCTGAGCGTGGCCGCGGACGACGTCACGCCGGACAGCGTCGCGGTAATCGACGTTGTGCCGCCCGAAACGGCCGTAGCAACTCCGCTGGTCGAGTTGATCGTAGCGACAGCGGTATTCGAAGAGCTCCAGGAGACAGCAAGATTCGACGTGCTGCCGCCGTTGCTGTAAGAACCGGTCGCTGTAAATTGTTGGGTTGTACCTACGGAAATATTAGCGGACGTGGGACTGACGGTAATGTAGCGCAACACCGGACTGCCACTATTGCAGGCAGCCAGAATCATCATGGACACAAACGAAACCACCACAAGCGCCACTTCACAGGGCTTTCTTTTCATAACGCCTCCCTCAGCGTTAAACCGGGACAAAATCTCACTTCAGAGGCAAGACTGGCACGACCTTAACTTGACAGAATGGGCGGCGAAGCTGCATAAGGGGCGAGGTTGCACACCAAGCTCGATCGTCGGATTCCCAAGATGCCTCTGCACCGAGAACGATACTCGAATCGGCAAGTAGGGTCAAAGTGGCTTTCCTTCAGAGATGCTGTAGTGATAAACAAAAAATTTGCGCACCGTAGTGGCATCCGGCCTCTTCCATAATCCCGCATAAATCGTCGTCCAGTTGCCGCTGGCTCGCGCATCCAAAAGGATGCGAATATGGAGGTCCTGTTTCTCAGGAAGGGGCCCGTCATGGCCGAACCGCTGACCACCGAAGACGTTCGCCTGGAGGAATCCAGGCTCCGCAAGAAGCATTGGAAGCGATGGGGACCGTATCTATCCGAGCGCCAATGGGGCACGGTCCGCGAAGACTATAGCGCCGAAGGCACAGCGTGGGAATTTTTTCCCTTTGAGCATGCTCATGCCCGCACCTACCGCTGGGGCGAAGACGGCCTCGGCGGCATCAGCGACCGCCACCAGATGATCTGCTTCGCTCTGGCTCTGTGGAACGGCCGCGACCCCATCTTAAAGGAGCGCTTGTTCGGGCTCACCGGCAATCAGGGCAATCATGGCGAAGACGTAAAAGAGCAGTATTTCTACCTCGATTCGACGCCTACCCACAGCTACATGCGGATGCTGTACAAGTACCCGCAAGCGAAATTTCCCTACCAGCAATTGCTCGAAGAAAATCAAAAGCGCGGTCGCGGCGCCCCCGAGTTTGAACTGCTGGACACGGGTGTGTTCAACGAAAACCGCTATTTCGACATCTTCATCGAGTACGCCAAGAACGATTGGGAAGATATTTTGATCAGAATCACGGCCCACAATCGCGGGCCAGAGGCTGCTGATCTTCACGTGTTGCCAACGCTTTGGTTCCGCAACACCTGGTCTTGGGGGAAAGACTTGCGCCGTCCATCCGCATCCAAAACTGCGGAGAGGCGTGGCGTGGCCGCTGCGGAGATTTCCCATTGGCAATATGGCAAAAGGTGGCTCCTGGCGGATGGCAAGCCGGAGCTGCTGTTTACCGAGAACGAAACCAACTACGTCAAGTTGTTCAACTACCGTGAGCGTGTGCCCTACGTGAAAGACGCCTTCCACGAGTATGTCATTCATGGAAACAAGAACGCGGTAAATGCCGCCTTAAGCGGCACGAAAATGGCGGCCCACTATGCGTTTCATCTTCCGGCCGGCGAATCTACGACGATTAAACTACGGCTCACCGATCTCGACCCGCTGGGGAGCATGGACCCGGAATTACCTTGGATCGGAGGCAATGCCTCCGGGGGACAACATACTCCCAGCGCGGGAACTCTCGCGCCTGGGAATTTCGGCGAGGCATTCGAGGCAGTGTTCAGCCAACGGATGAAGGAAGCCGACGATTTCTATGCCTCGCGCATCCCCCAAAATCTCTCTGCGGACGCGCGCATGGTCATGCGGCAGGCATATTCCGGAATGTTGTGGTCCAAGCAGTTTTATCACTATGAGGTGGATGTGTGGCTGGGAGGGGATCCAGCCGGACCAGCGCCACCTGCGGTGCGATGGAAAGGCCGGAACAAGGATTGGACGCACCTCTACAACGATGACGTACTTTCCATGCCGGACAAGTGGGAGTATCCCTGGTATGCCGCATGGGACCTCGCCTTCCACTGCATCCCGCTTGCAATAGTCGACTCCGACTTCGCGAAAGAGCAACTTGTTTTGCTGCTTCGCGAGTGGTACATGCATCCCAACGGGCAGCTTCCCGCGTACGAGTGGGCCTTCGGCGATGTGAATCCTCCGGTCCACGCCTGGGCCGCCTGGCGCGTCTACAAAATCGACCGTCGCATGCACGGAGTGGCCGACCGGAAGTTCCTGGAGCGAGTGTTTCACAAGCTGCTCTTGAACTTCACCTGGTGGGTGAACCGCAAAGATCCCGACGGCCACAACATCTTTCAAGGCGGTTTTCTCGGCCTCGACAATATCGGAGTCTTCGACCGTTCCGCGCCCTTGCCCACCGGCGGCCATCTGGAACAATCCGACGGCACGAGCTGGATGGGCATGTTCTGCTTGAACATGCTGGCGATCGCATTGGAATTGGCCAAGGAGGACATGGCCTACGAAGACGTGGCCAGCAAATTCTTCGAACATTTTGTGCACATCGCTCATGCCATGAATGATATCGGCACGGCTGGCCGGTCCCTTTGGGACGACGAAGATGACTTCTACTATGACCTGCTGCATTTGCCGAATGGCGACGACCATTTCATGAAAATCCGCTCCATCGTCGGTCTGATTCCGCTGTTTGCCGTGGAAAGTCTGGAGCCCGAAGTCGTGGACCGCTTGCCGGGATTCAAACGCCGCATGCAGTGGTTTATTGACAACCACGAGGATGTGCCCGAGCACATTGAAATGACCCAACGCTCCCCGCGCGGAATCCGCCGGCTGCTATCGCTGGCGAACCGCAAGCAACTAAAGCGCATTCTGAAGCGCATGCTGGACGAAGCGGAATTTCTCTCCCCGCATGGCGTTCGCGCGCTCTCTCGCTACCACCTGGATCATCCCTACGAAGTGCAGGTCGATGGCCACATCAGCCGCGTCGACTACGAGCCCGCCGAATCGTCTTCGGGCCTTTTTGGCGGCAACTCCAACTGGCGCGGTCCGGTCTGGTTTCCCTTGAATTACCTGCTGATAGAGTCGTTGCAGAAGTTTCACCACTACTACGGCGAGGATTTCAAGGTGGAGTGCCCCACCTATTCGCGTAAAGAAGCGAATCTGTGGCAGGTGTCAGCCGAAATTTCGCGCCGCTTGACGCGTCTCTTTTTGCGCGACAAAGACGGCCGCCGCCCTTTCACTGGCGGCAACGATCTATTCAACAAGGATCCACACTGGCGTGATCTGATACTGTTCTTTGAATACTTCCATGGCGACACCGGAGCGGGCCTTGGCGCCAGCCATCAGACCGGCTGGACCGGCCTAGTCGCCAAGCTGCTCGAACAAAGCGGAGAGTGAGAATGTCCCTGGTCGCGGAAGTGCAGTTTGGAAGGGAAGTCTGCGGTGAGCTCGAAATTGCGGAGTCCCGGGAGTGGCTAGTAACCAACGGCCTGGGCGGCTACGCGAGCGGCACGGTCGCGGGCACCACGACCCGCCGATACCACGGGCTGCTGGTGGCGGCTCTGCAGCCGCCGGTCAAACGCACTATGTTGGTCAGCGGTCTCGACGAAACCGTGCGCTATCTCGGCTCCAACGTCTCGTTGGGAACCAATCGATGGACGAGCGGATTCATTTCGCCCAAAGGCTATCTTCAGATCGAAAGCTTTCATCTCGAGGGCTCGAAGCCTGTTTGGCGCTACGCGCTCGAGGACGCTCTGTTGGAAAAGCGCATTTGGATGAAACAGGGTGAGAACACCACTTATGTTCAGTTCACCCTGGTTCGCGGGCGTGGCGCAATCGACCTGGACGCTAAAGTCCTCGTGAACTACCGCGACTTCCACCGCACCACGCAAGCGGTTGATTGGCAAATGCGAGTGGAGCCCGTGGAACACGGGATGGCAGCAACTGCCTTTGATGGTGCCACGCCCGTTTTTCTGAAGAGCGCATCGGGCGCTTGGGCAGCGCGAAACGAGTGGTACCGCAACTACCTCCTGCCCATTGAGCAACAGCGCGGGTTGGACGACCACGAAGACCGTCTGCATATAGCACAGTTCCACAGCCAGCTTCGCACCGGCGAAAGCGTCTGCCTGGTCTTCAGCACGGAGTCCTACACTTCGCTGGATGGCGAGGAGGCCCTCACCGCGCAATCCAACTACGAAGTGAAGCTCTTTCAGAACTGGCAAACGCAACACGAGAAGAGCAGCACCCCCTTGGCAGAAGACGAGCCCGGTTGGCTTTGGCAACTCGTCCTGGCGGCGGACCAGTTTGTCGTCCGCCGGGAACTGCCGGAGGAATCCGACGGCCGCAGCATCCTCGCGGGCTATCACTGGTTCAACGATTGGGGCCGCGACACCATGATCGCTTTGCCGGGCTTGACCCTGGCAATGGGCCGGCCGGAAATTGCACGCAAGATCCTGCTTTCTCTCACTCGCTACGTTGATGAGGGTATGCTCCCGAACAATTTTCCCGATGCCGGCGCCGTGCCCGCCTACAACACCGTGGACGCGACGCTATGGCTGTTTGAAGCGTTGCGCCAATACTTCGAATCCACCAATGACCTGGAGATTCTTCGGCAGTTGCTTCCCCAGCTTGCGGGCATCATCGACGCTCATGTCCACGGCACTCGCTACAACATCAAGGTCGATCCTGCGGACGCTTTGCTTTACGCCGGCAGCCCGGACGTGCAGCTCACCTGGATGGACGCGAAGGTCGGCGATTGGGTGGTAACTCCGCGAACCGGGAAAGCTGTCGAAATCAACGCGCTCTGGATCAATGCGCTGCACAGCATGTCTGGATTCGCGAAGCTCCTTTCACAGCCGCGCGAAGGTTATGAAAGGCTCGCGGAAAAGGCCACTCGCAGCTTTCAGAGGTTCTGGAACACGGAGCGCCAGAGTTGCTACGATGTTATCGATACGCCCTCGGGAGAAAAGGACAGCTCGCTCCGTCCGAATCAGATTTTTGCTCTTTCCCTTCCCGTCAGCCCCCTGTCTCTAACGCAACAGAAAGCGGTGGTGGACATCGTCGCCTCGCAATTACTGACCTCCCACGGGCTACGAAGCCTCGGCCCCAATGAGCCGGGTTACAAAGGCCAATACGGAGGAGGCCCGCGGGAACGCGATTCCGCCTACCATCAGGGTGCTGTCTGGGGCTGGCTGCTCGGCCCGTTCGCGCTTGCGCATTATCGCGTCTATCAGGATGCCGCGATGGCGCAGAGCTTTCTGGAACCGCTGGGACGCACCATCGTTAGCGGCGGACTTGGCACGCTCGGCGAGATTTATACCGGAGACCCGCCGTTTACTTCGGTTGGAGCGATTGCCCAGGCCTGGACGGTAGCCGAAGTGGCTCGCGCGTGGCAGATTCTCAGCGGTGCCACTGCGCCAATCAACGCAACGCTATCAGGCAACCTTCAGTCGCGCCGCAGCGCGGCCTTGTAGGCGCTATCCCTGGATTGCTCCAGGGTTCTTCCGCGGTCCGGCAAGTAACGAGAGCACGGTGGCGACCAGCAGGATACCAACGACGACGGCCAATGATATAAGTACGGAGATATGGAACCAAGGTTCAGCCACCATTTTCACGCCGATAAAGATCAAAACCAGCGCCAGACCATACCCAAGATAGCGCAAGTACTGCAGCAAATCCGAAAGCAGAAAATACAAGGCGCGAAGTCCCAGGATCGCAAACACGTTCGAGGTATAGACGATGAACGGATCGCGCGTAATTCCAAATATAGCCGGGATGGAATCCGCGGCAAATGTCACGTCTGAAATTTCAATAACAATCAGCACCAGGAACAACGGAGTCGCGAAGAGTTGGCCCGCTTGCCGGACAAAAAAACTGGCGCCGTGGTATTCCCGCGTGACGCGAAGATGTGTACTGGCGAATCGAAAAATAGGGTTGCGCTGATAATGAACTTGTTTCCCGCCCTTCCACAGCATGTGCAGGCCGGTGTAAACAAGGAAAACGCCAAAAGCAGGGAGAATCCAGTGAAAGCGCGCGATCAAAACAGCTCCGGCTGCGATCATGATCCCGCGCATTAGCAGCGCTCCCAGAATGCCCCATTCCAGAACGCGGTGCTGCACCTGCTCGTTCACCTGAAACGCACGGAAGATCACCAGAAAAATGAACAGATTGTCGACGCTCAACGCTTTTTCGATGACGTAGCCCGTGAAATATTCCATCCCGCGTTGCGCGCCGAACCAGTGCCACACGAAATAGCCGAAAGCGAACGCCAGGCCGATCCAGATCACGCTCCAGAACGCCGCTTCGCGAATTCTTAATTTGTGAGCCTTGCGATGAAACACGCCGAGGTCTAGGGCTAGCGCGAACAACACGAATAAGTTGAAGCAGACCCACAGCAGGGGGGTGCCCATGACTGCAGGATATCGCAACTCCCGTTGATGCCCTACGGCGAGGTGTATTGGTGCGTATCGGTTGCGTTGAGGTTGCTCAAGTCCAAATGGGTGGTGTGCCCCGCCCGAACCGTTACCGGAACGTCCCAGAAGAGCCGGCGATCACCGGACGAGGCGTACATGCCCAGGGAACTCACCCAGTAGTTGCCGGCAGGAAGGCCGCTGACAGAGGCGTGTCCATCGAGGTCGGTCTGCATCTTGCCTGCAAGATATTTTAGTTGGGCCGTGTCCGGAGCAACCCGCGCAACCTTTGCCTTGTGGTTCGCGTGCATGTCGTCCCACGGCACTTTGGGATTGACGCCGGTCAGCTCGAGCTCGATGCCCTGAATACTGGCGGGATGAGTTTCCAAGAATTTTCGTATCGCGGTGAGAAATTCTTCCTTCTGTTTCTGGTATCTATCGGGATTCGCTTCCTTGTCCGCTTCGCGATATTTCGGCGTGGGAAAGCCCTTGGTGACGCCCCCGGAATTGGAACGTTGATAAGCGGCAAAGAACTCCGGGATTTTCATGATGTCGTCGGTCGTCAGCAACTTGTCCAGGTCGGGCGAGGTCAGGTCAATCAGGTCGTGGGCCTTCAACCAGGCCTTCAATTCCGGTGAAACCGGCAGGCCGTCGATAAACTTATCGCGAATCGGAAGAGGATCCTGATCCTCGACCTCCTTCACAATGTCGGCATAACTCCTCGTGAGCACATACAGCACGAATTGGCGGACGGGCTCGGCCTGAGCGCCGGTTGGCGCGACGCGCGCCGAAAGATCAATCGCTCCCGTAGCACCCTGCGGCCCGGCGACGGGAACAAGCAAAACAAAACTGGCCGCCAGAGTCAGCACAATGCGCAAAGAATTTCGCATGTGGCTCATCCTAGCAGATTCATTTTATGCATCAGCTCGAATCGAACGCGGGTTGTCCAATCCGCCTAGGCCAACGACTTATCCAGGTTCTCCCTGATTTGGTCGGCTACTAAATCCGCTTGCCCATCTTGGCACGCTCCATACCGTCCAATCCTTTTAGGCTGTGAACTTTCTTTTTCGTGAAATTAATAAAGCTGGAATCGCGTTTCGATGGTGACCCAAGTAGCCACGGGATGCTTGCGGGCGTCACGGGCGGGCGAAAAGCGCCACCCGGGCACCGTCTCTGCCGCCTGTTCGTCGAGCCCCATACCGAGTCCTTGCAGAATCCGAACTCGCCTAGCCCGTCCGCGCCCACAAGAACCTGCAGCAACAATTTTCCTTGCAGCTTGGCCTTTCGCGCTTCTTCCGTATATCCCGGCTGTGGGCAATACACACAAGTAACAGAAGAAACTATATTCGCATAGGGACCATGACCATCGCCATCTCCTGCTCCGTTTCCATTGTTATCCCCCATGCTTTCGCCGTCGCTGTCGCCGAAACCGTGTCCGTTTCCGCGCCCGCCGGAATCGGTGTCGGATTTCATCCAAGGCAGGCCAAGATCTGTGATCACCGGCGCGTTAGCGCGCATTCGGATCGAACACAGCGGGCGGAGCCGGAAGAATCGGCTGCTCGTTGTGCAGCAGTCGCGGCGGAGCGAGCGCCATCGACGAACCGGGAGCCAGTTTGCCAAAGCGCGCTGGCCTGCTATCTCGTTCGCCGCCACGGCCATCGCTGCCGAGCGAAGTACTCCCAGTTGTTTGGACGGGAGGAATGTAGGGAAGCAGCTTGTCTCCCTGCCCAATAGAGGTGGACGGGCGCAAGCCGCGAGTGGGCTGCGCGGATGCAATAGCAAAGACAAGCACGGCGAGAATGGCAACGTGCAGTCCGGCAGAAAATGATTGAGCCCCGCCATTCTGCCGGGCGAAATCGATCATTTGAAATTGCAGCGCGGCATTGGAATCCTTAGAGGATTCTAGGTTTCCCTTGCTGATGGTGGCCTTCATGGTCGTCGAAGCCCGCTGAATGAGAATTCACGCACGAGCAAGAGGTTGCCCGCAAAAGAGGCAACCGTCGCCGTATGGCCTTTGTAGCGGCCGCCTTTGATTTGCCCAAGCGCGGATGGTCTGGCTCGATGTCTCTGTTGACAAAAAGTACTTTATGACATAAAGTCACAAACATGACCCTCCGAGCCCGACCCTTCCCGAAACGCCAACCGCGTCCGTGGTGTCCCGCGGAGATGACCGAAGCGCCGTTCCTCGACCCCCTCCTTCCCGCCGCTCCTGTGCGCCTGCGCCACGCTCTGCTCATCAATCCCTTTTATCCCAAGGATCCCAATGCCAGTTTCGGTAAACACGCCCTGACCCCGACTCTCGCCTTGACCAGCTTCGCTGCGACTACGCCAGAGCACTGGGACGTTCGCTATTGGGACGAAAACCTACTCGATGGTCGTCCGCCCGTTGCGCCAATCCCCGAAGTGGTTGGGATCACCGTCCACCTGACTTTCGCGAAACGCGCATTCGAGCTCGCGCAGTGGTATCGTAGCCGCGGAAGCAAGGTTATCCTCGGCGGCCTTCACGTGCTTTCCTGTCCAGATGAATGCGCCCCGCACGCCGACGCTCTCGCGGTCGGCGACGGCGTCCAGTTATGGCCGCAAATCCTCGCCGATGTCGAAGCCGGCCGTTTGCGCCCCCGATACATTGCCGCCTACGAAAGCGACTATCGCTCCGACCCTCCCCCCATGCGTTCCATCCTGCCGCGAAGCAGCTTTCTAACGACCACCAGCCTCATCGCCACCCGTGGTTGTCATAATCGTTGCGGCTTTTGCTATCTGTCGACGGAAGGCTTGCGCATGCCGTATCGCATGCGGGATCCCGCCCAAGTCGTCGCGGAATTCGCCGTGGATCATCAGCCCTACGGCGTGTTCATCGACAACAATCTCGGCTCCAACCGCGAATACCTGCGCGCCCTATGCCGCGCGTTGCGTCCACTCAACAAAATCTGGAGCGCCGCCGTCACCATCGATGTTACCGATGACGTCAGTTTGGTCCGCGACATGGCTCTCGGTGGATGCACCGGCGTTTTCATCGGATTCGAATCGCTGACAGACGAAAACCTTGCGGATGCGAAAAAGAAGACGCCAAGGACTGCCGACTACGCCCGCCGCGTCCGCATCCTGCACGATCACGGCATTCAGGTGAACGGCTCATTCGTTCTCGGATTCGATCATGACCGCAAGGACGTCTTTGCGCGAACCGCCGCCTGGATCGAAGAGAATCGCCTGGAATGCGCCACGTTCCACATCCTCACTCCGTATCCTGCCACGCCGCTCTTCCGGCAAATGGAAGCTCAAGGTCGCCTCTTGCATCGCGACTGGACCAAATACGACACGGCCCACGCGGTCTTTCGACCGAAGCACATGTCACCGGAGGAACTGGAGCAAGGCTATTGCTGGATTTACGAACGCCTCTTCTCGCATGCCTCGATCTGGCGCCGCCGCCCTGAAGATTGGCGCGCGGTCGCTCCGTATCTGGCGATGTCGTATCTCTACAAGCGCTCCAACCGTTTCTGGCGCCTGCTCATCCGCCGCCATCTCGTTCACACCGTTTGGTGGCCTCTGGTCGAACTCACGCGCCTTCGCCACACGCGCTTCCGCCAGCGCTTAGCGCAAACCGAATCACCGCATCCCGCGCCCGCCAACATGGTCACCGCCGGCGTATAACGCAAGCGTATCTATTCTGTGGGTAGAAAGCGTCTTGCTGTGGAGGCAGCTGTAGGTATCCCTTGGCAAACCGTAACCGCTTTCCTCCGCATCGTCACAAATGCCAGCCTGCGTGGCTGTCGGATCACGATGGAAGAAGCGGTTCGACTTGTGGATCAGTGGCTGGAGCAGCCCAACGTCGGTTTTCTTGCCGTGGAAGAGCTGCATTGGAATTTACTGCGCCCCTTGTTGGTGGAGGGTCAGACGCGGGTGGTCCACTGGTCACCGATGCGGAGTTGGCGGCCGTTGAGTGTTGAATATGGCGGAGTCCGGCACTCGACCGACCGGGACTCGGCGCGATTTCCGGGCTTGCGTTGCACCAATCCGCTTGAGTGACGCGCGCTGTTACGTAAATTAATTTGCGGGGATCTAGTACAACCGGAAATTAACTTCAAATGTAACGATGGTCGGCACAGGCTTGCCCGACGCACCCGTGGCTGCCTTGCAGCGCCAAGTCTTCAGGGTGGTGAGAGTGTTCTCGTCAAGCCCAAGCCCGGGACTCTTGATCAGCTTCAAATTCGAGAGGTGGCCATCGAGATTGACGATCGCTTCCACCAACACGATCCCGGAATACTTCGCCTTGCGCGCTTCTTCCGAATACGGCGGGTTCGGCATATAGAAACAACTGGGCATTCCGACGCCATTCACACCCGCGTGGAACGCGCCGCCACCGGTGCCGCCACCTTCGCCAGGTCCAAGGCCGCCGCCGCTGCCGCTGCCAATTCCACCTGCCTCGCCCGAACCAATACCGCCTCCGCCGCCAGTGCCGTTGGACATATTCACTGCCGCCGCCATGGGATCGCCAAAATTTGAAAGGTTCGGATTGGCCACTTTCAAATCCGGTGGCCCAAGCAGCGTCGGATCCATGGCCAACTTCGGATTCGGATTCTTGATCACTGCGGTCGGCGGTGTAAATTGCGTCATGCTGAACTTCGGCGCTTTGCCCTTGGTTGCGGGAATCGTCGAACGATCTCCTCCTCCGCCACCACCACCAGCCTTATCGGCTCCGGCCGGTAACTTCGCGATGTAAGGGGAAATATCCAGAGGCGTCACATCGACTTGCTTATTTACCGCTTTCGTCGGCGTCGTCAAACCAATAATAAATGGCGTAATCAGCAGCGCGACAACTCCGGCGTGCACCGCAAACGCAATCGCCTGGGTCCACCCGAAATTCTCATCCTTACTCCAAATATCTTTTACTTTGACCGGATGAATGCCCGGAGGCAGTGGCGCCTGCTTCGGTGGATTGAAAAAGTCCTTGATGCGGCTGCCAAATCCGCCAAAATTGCCGCCCCAATCCACTTCCAGACGCTTGTTGGTTACATGCTTCGGAGCCGCGGGAGCAGACAGGAAAAACTTCAGGTTTTCCCTCATTCCCGAGCCAAACGAATTCTTGGTGAAAGGAACGTCGCTCCGTTCGATAACCTTAACAGGCTTCTCGAACAGAAACTGTTTGAGGTTCGACCAGAAATTGTCGGGAATCAGAATGTCAGGCGTACCGAAATCCGGCAAAGCCGAACTGGGTACGGGAATGACCTCTTCGGGCCCCGTCCGCTTGGGCTTACTTATTTCATCGGGAAGGAGGTTAATGAATCCAGGCACCTTTGTCCCTCTGGTCATTAAGACGCGCTTCGGGCGTCAAAAGTTCTCATAGCCGTATGATTCGCACCCGCTCGGAAAGGTTGCGCGTCCCCTACGGCTGACACGACTTCTCCGGTTATTGTAACATAGGTGGTTACACTGCTTTCCGCATTTTCCCGCCGTACAAGCAGAGGCGTGCGACCTTTACCCGGCCCCTCAGAAAGTGGCGGCGTTAGAAGGGATACAACCGAACTATTACCATGGCCGAGCCACTGGAACTGAAGAAGACCCTCAACTTGCCGAAAACAGACTTCCCCATGAAGGCCAGTCTGCCGCAAAACGAACCGAAGCAACTTGCGGCGTGGCAGGAGTCCAAACTGTACGAACGCATTCTCAAGGTTCGCGAGGGCAAGCCTCTATTTGTTCTTCACGACGGGCCGCCCTACCCGACCGGCACCATCCACCTCGGGACCGGCCTCAACAAGATCCTGAAAGACATGATCGTGAAATCCAAGAGCATGGCCGGCCACTACGCACCGTACGTGCCCGGCTGGGATTGCCACGGCCTTCCGATCGAAACCCAAGTGGAAAAGGAACTGGGCGGCAAGGGAAAGGTTCCTCCGGCGGAGTTCCGTCAACGTTGCCGCGACTACGCGACAAAATACGTCGAACAGCACAAGCGCGATTTTCAGCGCCTCGGCGTCTTCGGCCGCTTCAACGATCCCTATCTCACCATGAGCAACGGCTACGAAGCCACCACCGCAAGTGCATTTCTCGACTTCGTGGAAAAGGGCTACGTCTACCGCGGTCGCAAGCCGGTCTACTGGTGCATCTACGACAACACCGCCCTGGCGGAAGCGGAAATCGAGTACGAGGATCACACCAGTCCCTCGATCTGGGTCGCGTTCAAACTAGCCGGCGGCGGCAACGGAAGTGCCGCGCTACTTGGCTCCGACGTTTCCGCGGTGATCTGGACCACCACTCCTTGGACCATCCCGCATAATCGCGCGCTCGCATTTCATCCGGACTACGACTACGTTGTGGTGCAAACAGAAAAAGGGAAGTTGCTGCTCGCCGCGGACCGCGTCGCCGCATTGCAATCCGACTGCGAGCTCAAGCAAGCCGAGGAGCTAGGCCGATATAAGGGCAGCGACTTTGAAGGCATGAAATTCCAACATCCTTTCTTGCCGATACAGGTGCCCGGAGTCCTCGCAGACTACGTGACACTCGATCAGGGCAGCGGCATCGTGCACACCGCTCCCGGTCACGGTGCGGATGACTTCGTCACCGGCCAAAAATATGGAATCGAAGCCTACGCGCCGATCGATGATCGCGGCGTGTATCTCGAAGGCTTGCCCGAATACAAAGGCAAGGACGTTTTCACCGCGAATCCCATCATCGTGAAACTCCTGGCCAATCGCGGCGCATTGCTGGCCAATCATCCCTACAAACACACCTACCCGCACTGCTGGCGCTGCCACAATCCGGTGATTTTCCGCGCCACGGAGCAGTGGTTCATAAAAATGGACCAGCCCAAGAAAGGCGCCACGCAAACGTTTCGCCAAGAAGCTCTGGCGCAAATTCCCAACGTGAAATGGCTCCCTGCCTGGGGACAGGACCGCATGTACGAAATGATCGAAAAGCGCCCGGATTGGTGCGTCTCCCGCCAGCGTTTCTGGGGCACGCCAATTATCGTTTTCTACTGCGACTCTTGCGGAACGCGCCTCGAAGATTTTGCGGCGCTCCGAAACGTCGTAAAGTGGTTCGAAACCGAAGGCGCCGACGCCTGGTACAAGCATTCAGCGGAGGAATTATTGCCGCCAGGAACGAAGTGCCGTTGCGGCAGCCAAAAGTGGCGTAAGGAAAACGACATTCTGGACGTGTGGTTTGATTCCGGCTCATCCCACCTGGCCGTTCTAAAAGGCAACGAGTGGCCAGCCGATGTCTATGTCGAGGGCCCGGACCAGTACCGCGGCTGGTTCCACAGCTCGCTGCTGATCGCGGTGGGCGTTCGCGACAAAGCACCCTATCGCGGCGTGGTGACCCACGGCTGGACGCTCGACGAGCAAGGCCGGCCGATGTCCAAGTCCCTCGGCAACGTGGTGCTGCCAACAGAAATTTGTGACAAATGGGGCGCGGACCTGCTGCGCCTCTGGGTCGGTTCCCAGGAATATCAGGCCGACGTCAAGATGAGTGACCGCGTCATGACGCAGCTCAGCGAAGCGTACCGCAAGATTCGCAATACATTCCGTTTTGCGCTCGGCAACCTCAACGATTTCGATCCGAGCCCGAATGCGCTGCCGAACGACCAATTGGACGAAATGGATCAGTGGATGCTCGAGCGCACCGCAGACCTGGTCAAGCGCTGCCGCGATTGGTACGCGTCATACGAATTCCACCGCATCTACCACGCGATTCACGATTTTTGCGTCGTCGATCTCAGCGCGTTCTATTACGACGTCCTGAAAGACCGCCTCTACACCAAAGCGCCCAACAACAAGTCTCGCCGCTCCGGCCAAACGGCCGTATGGAAGATCACCAGCGCATTGGTGCGTTTAGCGGTGCCAATCCTGGTCTTTACCTCTGAGGAAATCTGGAAATATTTCCCGAAAGCATGGGGCGAATCGGAAAGCGTCCATCTGGCGCTCTTTCCACAAGAAGCTGAGTTGCGAACTGGCATCGCCGCGGGAAAGATCGACACCTGGGAGCTGCTCGGCCGGGTACGCGGCGAAGTCCTGAAAGCATTGGAAGTCGCGCGCAATGAAAAGAAACTGATCAACTCCGGCCTCGAAGCCAAGGTTCTTTTGAACGCCGATCTGGAATTGAAAGCCAAACTGAAAAATTGCCTCCCGCAACTGCCCGGTCTATTCATCGTTTCGCAAGTGGAGCTGATCAACGCAGGCGCCGGCGAATTTAAGTCGGAATCCGTTGCAAGCCTCGAAGTAACTGTGCAGCGCGCTGAGGGCAAGAAGTGCGAGCGCTGCTGGAATTACTCGACCCGTGTGGGAGAGAACGCCCGCTATCCCACCATCTGCGAACGTTGCAGCGAAGCCATCGCCGAAATCGAGGCGGGGAAATGAGGGTCAAAGCAAGCAAAGGACACCCCTTTACTTCCTCAACCTCATGATCATCCCTCGCCGTCTGCGCTGGCTTTGGCTCACACTTGGGGTAGTTTTGCTCGACCGTGCATCCAAAGCCTGGATTGAATCCCGGCCCGCAGACTATTTCCCGCACACCATCACTCCCAATTTTGTCGAAATCATTCGCTCGCACAATTCGGGAATCGCCTTCAGCTTTTTCGCGGACGCTTCCTCGGCCGGCCGCTACCTCCTGATCTTCGGATCCGTAGTCATCATCGGATTCATTGCCTGGATGCTGGTGGCCAGCCGCCAGGTAAGTTCTCTGAGTGCGGCCGGTCTTGCGATGGTCCTCGCCGGTGCCACCGGCAATGTCACCGACCGTATGGTCCACGGTGCGGTCACGGACTTTCTGCAAGTTTGGCTACATTTTTTGCCCTGGCACATCTTCAATCCATGGCCAACATTCAACGTGGCGGACTCCGCCGTCACCATCGGCGCCATCCTGATTATTTCCGACATGCTCTTCGGCCAACAACAAGCAGCGGCAACCTCTCAAGCACAAAAGTAGATCCACGAATGCGGTACACTTTCGGCGTGACCGGCACCGCGCAACAGGAATTCTCAGCCGCAACAGAAGAGGCCGGCCTCCGCCTCGACCGCGTGGTCGTGCAACATTGTCCGGAGCTATCACGAACGCGAGTGCAGGAACTGATCGAAGAAGGTTTGGTTCTTTTGAACGGCAAGCGCGCCAAGCATTCGCACAAGGTCCGCGCCAACGACGTAATTCAGGTGATCCCGCAGGAACGGCCGGCCTTGCGCGCCGAGCCGGAAAGAATTCCGCTCGATATTCTCTATGAAGACGACGATGTCATCGCCGTCAACAAGGTGGCGGGGATGAGCGTTCACGCCGGAGCGGGGAATTCCCACGGCACTCTGGTAAACGCCCTTCTCGGACGCGGCCAATTACTCTCACAATCCGATGATCCGTTGCGGCCCGGCATCGTCCACCGTCTCGACAAGGAAACCTCCGGCGTTCTGCTGGTTGCCAAAAACGATGTCGCCCATGCCAAGCTGTCGGAAGCCTTCCGTCAACGTGCTATCCGCAAGATCTACATCGCCCTCGTGCAGGGCAGCATGGAAGAAGATCGCGGTAGAATCGAATTGGCGATCGCCCGTGACCCCAACCGACGCACCCGCATGACCGCAAAACGCGCGCTTCTCCTTCCCAACTCGCGCCCGGCGCGCACCGATTGGCGCGTGCTTAGAAGGATCGATTCCACGAGCCTTCTGGAAATTCAACTGCACACCGGTCGCACTCACCAGATTCGCGTGCACTTTTCCGCCCTTCGCCATCCCGTTGTAGGCGACACCCTTTATGGCGCTGCCGGGCAATTGCACGTGGGTCGCACCACGCTCCCTTCCTTGGGGCGCAATTTCCTGCACGCTGCAAAGATCGGCTTCGTCCAGCCGAACACTGGCAAACCCATCGAACTTTCCGCGCCACTTCCCGCCGAGCTGCGGGAATATCTAGAGAGACTCAGCTTAGCTGCGGGCGAGAGCTACACCCGATTTGACGCTGCGCTGAAGGGCTTCTTATAATCGAAGCAATGCGAACCACGTCAGTCGCGCTCCTTTTCGCGATCCACTTGTGCGCGGTTGCCCCCTCCTTTGCGCAACAGACGCAAAACCCGCCTCCACCGGCGCAAGCTCCCGCCACCGCTCCACAAGACCAGCAGTCCCCTCAGAAGAGCCAGACGACGATTCCGGTCACCGTCAACCTCGTCGACGTGCTCCTCACGGTCCTCGACCGTCGCAACAAACTGGTTCCCAACCTCGAGAAGCAGGACTTCAAAGTCCTCGACGACAATGTCCCTCAGGATATCCGCTACTTCAGCAGGCAGAGCGACCTGCCGTTGCGCATCGGAATGCTGATGGATACCTCGAACAGCATCCGCGACCGCCTGAAATTCGAACAGGACGCCGCCAATAATTTTCTCTTCAGCGTGCTGCGGCGCAACAAGGATCAGGCGTTCGTGATGACCTTCGACGACGAGCCGCAACTCCTCCAGGGATTCACCGGAGACACCGGTTCCTTGCGCGATCAAATCTTGCGGACCCGCGCTGGCGGCGGCACCGCCGTCTATGATGCGATCTATAATGCCTGCACGACGCAGCTCAACCATCCTCCGCGTCCTCCCGGCGACCAGCCCGACGTAGTTCGCCGCGTGATGATTCTGATCAGCGACGGCGAAGACAATCTCTCAACCCATACGCGCGCCGAGGCTATCGAGATGGCGCAGCGCACCAGCGTGGTTATCTACTCGATCAGCACGAGCACGCAGTGGGTTACTCTGGATGATCCCAGCAAGCAAAAAAGCGGAAACCGCAAGTACCACCTAACCGAAGGCGACAAAATCCTCCAGGACCTAGCCGACGAAACCGGTGGTCGAGCGTTCTATCCTTACCACGTCGACGACCTCGACCAATCCTTCCAGGACATCGGCGAAGAACTTCGCAATCAGTATTCCATCGCCTACAATCCCACCAACCACTCCTTCGACGGCCGCTACCACAACATCAAGATCGATGTTCCCGAGCACAAGGGCTATCAAGTCCGCGCCCGCCGCGGCTATTACGCTCGCCCTACCGGCGATACCTCAACGAGGTCTTCCGGCGCGCCTCAATGAAATAACCCCCCCGTCACTGAGGTCTTGAGGCCTGAGGTGTTTTTATCGAGTACAGGGGACACAATGAGTTGCTGTTGTCATTTTGAGGAGCGCGCCTTCTGCCCGACGATGGATCTCAACTGAAGATTCACTGCCGACGTGTTGCTCAGGCGTTGCCGCCGGAGGGTTTCGACAACCACCCGCAGCCACCCTACTTGCTTTCGTCGTGCAACAAAACCGCATCCGACTCCGTCGCGCCGGACTCGATCGCGATCTGCGACCCGTCCGGCGAAAACTCAAACCGGAACAATTTGTCCTTCTTGAAATGCGTCAATTGCCGGTGTGGTTTCCCGTCGAGCGGCTGCACCCAAAGATTATCCACGCCCTTTTCGCGCACGATGTACACCACGTTCTTTCCATCCGGTGTAAAAGCAAGTTCATCCGGCAGAGCCCGCTGGTCAATATCGCTGTACGCCATCTTCTGTGTTTCGACATTTTCGACGCGCAGCATCAATTTGTGGTCCAACTCTCGAACGTCCAGGGATACGATCTCCGTGCCATCCGGCGACAGACCGTACGCGCCGACGGCGTGCTTCACGACGGTTTCAGGCGAACCACCCTCCACGGATATTCGCTTCACGTAGCGGTTGTCCCGGTTGTCTAGGTAATAGACCCAGTTTCCATCCTTCGCACAGGTCGGTTCCTGATCATTCAAGCCGCTCGAGAGCTGCTTTATATTGGTTCCGTTCAGATCCATCCTCGACAAATTCGCCGAAGCTGTGCTCGTGCCTCCGACCTGCCGGAACACGATGTAACGCCCGCCGCCGCAGATGGCCACCTGGTCCGCGACATGCTTTGGGTCGTAGTGCAGCGCCGTCTCTTCTCCTTTGGCGCTTACCGCTTTTAGCGTTCCTCCTTGAGGCAGGAGAAGGCGGCCATCCGGCATCCAATTCCAGCGCCACAACGGCAATTCCGATTGCAAAGGGATCGACATCGCCTGATCAGGGTTGCCCGCCGGGGCCAAATACAAATTCATGTGAACCTTGCTCTGCAGTGCCACCAGAGTTTTCCCGCTCTTGGCGATGCCCACGTGGCTATAGTCGTTCGTGTCAGCAGTCAAGGCGCGGTATTCACCGCTTGGGTAATTCACATAGCTGATTTGCGTCTGCATATGCTCCGCGTCGATTTGTGCGGCGCTAGCGACTAGCGCGCTTCCGTCGGGCATCCACACTGGACCGTGGTAGATGTGGTCCTCAGAAACGGCCACAGTTTGTTCTTGGCCGGTGTTCGGATCGATCGCAAGGAATCCGCCCAACGCGTCCTTGCTCGGTTGTACGATGGGAATCGCTATGGTCTTTCCGTCTGGCGACCATGCCGGGACGTAACTGTCGCTCAACAAGGGATGGTTGCGGAAAATAGGCTTCTCGATAGTTCCATCGGATTTTGCAAGCAATAGATCCCAGTTCGGCGAATCATGCAATTCGCGCAGGAATACGAAATGTTGTCCATCCGGAGAAAAACTCACCGGGCTATCCACATCGTCGACAATGACGCGAGGCGCGCCGCCGAGCACCGAAGCGCTGTACAACTGCGATTCCGATTCGTTCTTCTCGTCCCGGCGCAGAAAATAGATGTAGTTGCCGTCCGGGGAAAACGATAGCCCTTGATAGCGCGTTAGAGCCGGCGCCAAAACCTCTTTGTTGGTCATCGACGGGATGTGCCGCAGCCACAGTGACTGCTGGCCGCTTTCTTCGAGCGCCTGCAGCAGATACTTTCCGTCTGGCGAAATGGCTACCTGGGAGATGTGCCCGTTGTTCGAAACATTTTCGATCGAGAATTTTTCAAACGGCAACGCCTTGGGTTTCTGCCCCATCTTTACGAAAGTGTACAACCCGTAGACCGCCCCAGCTGCCAGCACTAAAAGCCCGAGCAAAATAACGCTTGCGCTGAACTTGTTCTTCTGCGCCGCTTCCACCAGAACTTTGCCGCTCCGGGGTCGCGTCGCGCCCGCCGGGCTCGCCACCACCGCCGAAGCACTGCCCGCCGCCCGCACGGCGCCGGCCGAAGCTCGGCTGGCGGTTACCGAAGAATCGGAACTCAGCCGGCTTGGATCAAGTTCGCGCTGCAGGCGCTTCAGGTCGGCGCGCACCTCGGCCGCCACTTGGTAGCGAAGATCCCGATCCTTTTCGAGCAATTTGTTCAGAGTGCGCTCCAATTCGGGCGGCACGCTTCCGTTGAGCTGCACCGGCGAAACCGGCGCAGTGTGGAGAATATTCCCGAAAATCACCGCGCTCGTGGATCCCGGGAAAGGCAGCGTCCCGGTCACTGCCTGATACAGAACAGATCCAAGCGAAAACAGATCGCTGCGGGAGTCAAGAATCTCGCCGCGCGCCTGCTCCGGCGACATATAAGCGATGGTGCCGACCGTCGTCCCCGGACTTGTCAGCAGCGTGGCCTCAGAAGGGGCAAGCGTCACGCCGTCGTCCGCTCCTTCGGGCTCGAGCAACTTGGCCAGGCCGAAATCGAGAATCTTCGCCGTCCCGCGATCGGTAATAAAGAGATTGGCCGGCTTGATGTCGCGATGAATGATGCCTTTCTTGTGCGCCGCGTCCAGTGCGTCCGCAACTTCAATCCCGAGCGTGACCGTGCGCGGCACCGGCAACGGCCCGCGCGCAAGAACCTTCTCGAGCGATTCGCCCTCCAGCAACTCCATCGCAATAAAAGTCTGTCCTTCATGCTCTTCGATTGCATGGATGATGCAGATTCCCGGATGGTTCAGTGCGGACGCAGACCGGGCTTCGCGAAGGAATCGTTCGACGGCTGCGGAATCTTTGGTGCTGTTTTCCTGAAGAAACTTCAGCGCGACGTGCCGGCCTAGTTTGAAATCCTCGGCTTCATATACCAGACCCATGCCGCCGCTGCCCAATTGGCGGAGGATGCGATAATGACCGACTGTTTCGTTGAGCATAGGGACAAGGCAGAAAAATGTTGCTCTGCGATACTAGCCAAGCCCATGCTCCCGGTCAATCCGCCTTTCGCTTCAGCAATAGCATAGGCTTCAGCCTGTAACTCTTCGCTTTTCTCCTCGTGGGCCGTCGTAGCGGCTGCGCCCCCATCAGGGCAGCCAACAAGCTCGCCAGGAAATCCGTCATTCCGAACGAGTCTGCAAAGAGAGGACCTCTCTCATCTCAACCTCTACATTTTGGCGTGACTTACGTTTTCTCAGGAGGGAACCGCCCACTAACCACGAGGCGCTCTTGGCGCGTAATACCCCTTGCGTGCCAGCACTTTGTAGTCGTGATTGTCCACTTCCAAGCGGATTTTTCTAAACTTTCCATCTTTGGTTGAGTTACTCGGGTAGTAGCCCAGCGTGTACTGGCTCCGCAATTCCTCGGAGATCTGGTCGAAAGCCTCTTGCAGTTTCTTTTCTGAATTGACGACGATCATCCGTCCGCCGGTTTCGTCGGTTAGCTTGTGAGCTACACTGGTGTTGCCGCCATAACGCGGATCGTAAACCAGCAGAACGTGAATCACCGTATCCGTGCGCTGCGCCGCCTCAATCGCCTCTTCCAGCTTCACCTTGCTCCCCGTATCTTCCGCGTCTGTCGCGATAACGATCGCCTTCCGTCCGGCTTCGCCGTTCAACTTGTCAGAGCACGCCAGGTAAATCGCATCATAAAGATTCGTGCCGCCTCCCCCCATTCCCCCAACCGGCCCCGGGTTTCCGGCGATGTAGCCTCCCCCGCCGGTGTTAATACGGGCCTTGTTGATTGCTCGGGAAAGCACGGAGTGGTCGTCCGTTAAATCGGCGAGCAGGTCCACGTCGGTGTCAAAGGAAATCACCAGAGCCTCATCGCCCTTCCTCAGCACCCGCCGCAGGAAACTCGATCCGGCGTCTTGAATTGCTCCGAGCATATTTTCCTCGCTGCCGGAAGTATCCAGCAGCAGCCCAAGCGTGATTGGTAGGTTCATCTCCTTGGAGAAGAACGCGATAGATTCCTCGTGGTTATCTTCAAAAATCTTGAAATTGTCCTGTTTCATGTCGGTGACAATGCGCTTGTTCTTGTCCCGGACGGTGGCAAACACGTTGACCAGGTTTACTTCCGCCTTGATCGTTGGCGTCTGCCCTTGTGCCTGCTGCCCTTGGGACTGTCGACGACCAAGAAGCGCCGGCACCACGAGTACGAGAGCTGCGGCGCATGCTATGGCTTGCAGACTCAACTTCTTAAAGAAACCAATCTTCGCATTCCCCAATTTCACGGTTTGTGGGTATCCTTAGTGAGGCTCCGGCCGGCGCCCGTTAGCCCGCCCGAGCTGTAGCTTAACGCCTCACAACGCTTCGTTGGTACGCATTGTTTCGATGCAACGACCCGCCTCGCGGGATGCGTCTTATAATGCTAACCGCAGGGCAGCAAGCGGTCCAGCCCGGGAAAGTTTGGCCCGATCACTATGGAAAGTCTACGAAAAATCGCGCTGTTATTCTTGTCGGCGGCCTGCCTCCTCTATGGAAATGCCGCGCTGGCACAAACTCCAGATTCTCCGACTCCCAAGGTTCCACCAGTGACGACTCCTGCCACTTCGCCACCGCAGCAGGCTCCGACCCCTCGCATCTCGACAACCACGGCCATCGTGGTCGTTCCCGTCACGGTGAAGGATCGCAACGGCAATCTGGTAGCCGATCTCAAACGCGATGAATTCCGGGTCTTCGAAGACAACGTCGAGCAGGAAGTCCAGAAAGTGACCTCGGATCCGGTGCCGCTTTCGATGGTGGTCTTGATCGACAACGATCTAAGACAGAAGGACATGCAACAGGTCGAGCCCAGTCTCGTCTCCATCGTCGGTGGACTCAGCGCCAGCGACGAAGCCTTCATCTGCCGCTTCGACCAGTATTTCCACGAAGGCAAGGGATTCACCAAGGACCAGGAGACATTGGTCACGGAATTGCGCCGCACCGAACTTTCCTCGCGCCCCTCGGCCCCGCCCTCCGGCGACCCGTTCAGCGGTCCAACGATTAACGGTGCCCCTGCTCCCGGAGCCCCCGACACCGCCGCCAACGGCTCCTTAATTGCCATCAAGGGCCAGCCAACCAAAGCGCTCGACGATGCGGTGTATGGCGCGGCGCTGCTGCTAAGGGGCCGCGACAGCTTGAAACGTCGAAAGATTATTCTGCTGATTTCCGACGGCCAGAACGGAGCAAAATTCAATACCCACAAATACGACGTAGTCCGCGAGGAACTGCTGCGCCAAGGCATCGCGGTCTACTGCGTCGCGACCGGCAGTGCCTATTTTGATCGCAAGTTCAACCGCCTGGTCAGCTACGCCCACGATACCGGCGGAGACGTATTCTACGGAGCTAGGCAGGACGCTTTTTCCGAGTTCTACTCGCGCATCACCGAAGAAGCCCGCAATCAATACATCCTGACCTATTCGCCGCGCGGCGACCGTAAGGTCGACTACCATAGCATCGAAGTCCGTGTGCGCCGCGAGGGCCTGACGGTCCTGGCGCGCGGCGGCTACTACGGCGGCGCCTTCGCCAGCGCTCCTCAGAAATAATCCTGAAAATACTCGAGAATCGCGAAATCTTCTTGACACTCGGCGTGCGCGCTCGTATAGAAATGTTACGAGCGCAGGATTGCAGGCGGTACGCACTCCTCGCCGGGCAACGAACGTGAGGAGGAAAAGGTAAATGGCAAAGAAAGCGAAGAAATCCGCGAAGAAGGCCCCCAAAAAAGCACCCATGATGGCGAAGTAGTCTGCTTACTCCAATCCCGAATTTGCGTAAAGGCGCCTCGATCGTATCGACGCGCCTTTTTATTGTATGCCGAGCAGGGTCGTCAGCCAGGAGCAAGTCCTCTTCACAACGTGATGGACGTGAAGTGCTAGCGAAACGCAAGGGCGTCACCGTGAGGTGGGTCAAAACCGAGAGATACGCCAGCGCGAGCATCACTTGGACTCTGCGAGGTCGGAGACCCCCGCATGCATGGAAACTCCACGCCCGAGAACCGCTAGGGAATCGACCAGGCACCGACTGCGATCGGTGATCGGGAAGCAGTGGAAGCGCGGGACAAAACAATTTGCTGAACTCTGCAAACGGGGAGTGGGCCAAGACCTGGCCCCTACAACGGCGGGCAGCGCCTACGGTCCGTGGTCGTTGGCAAACAGTCCGGCCCTCGCTACCTCGCTGCCCAACGCTTGCTTTGCCTCGCTTGGGATTCCGCCCTTGACTGGACGCCGGTAGCTCAACCCGCCGAATCGCCGCATACCGATCCGTACGTACGGTGATGTGACAGGTACAGCGGGCGACCGCTTACCCATTACCTATGTCGATTGTCTTGCCCCCAACGATGTGCCGCGGCTCCCGGCCAATGTACTGCCCTCAGC
>Ga0210394_10000761_pt1 | contig 60816 bp, 47 predicted proteins | sample IncBWC12MmetaG_FD_160121 | JGI IMG/M metagenome (GOLD analysis project Ga0210394, IMG submission 160121) | Forest soil microbial communities from Barre Woods Harvard Forest LTER site, Petersham, Massachusetts, United States - Inc-BW-C-12-M | ecosystem: Environmental > Terrestrial > Soil >...
CCTGCGCGAAGCGCATCGCAGCGCCACAGAACTCGAAGAAGACATCCGCCACGCCACCGATCCCCGCGCCCTCATAAATATTCACATCGAGCCGCTCGGCGCGCGAATCGCCGGCGCCGAGGAAATGAAAGGGTTGTCGCGCTCGGTTCAGGATTTCCTGAATTCATTGCAATCGGAGTATCACGAGCTGATTGACTGCCATGAGGTGCATGTCCGCAGCGTCGATCACAAAATTCTCGTTTCCTGCCACTGTGCAATGGACGGCGGCCTCCCCATCACCGAGGTCCACGACATTACCGCCGCCCTGGAAGATCGCGTGAAGGAACGCTTTCCGCAAATTTTTCGCCTCACGATTCATCCCGAGCCGGTGGAAGAAAGCTGACTCCGCCACGCGAACGGTTGCGCTGCCAACGCGATCAACGCCGGGAAACATTCCAGTACGTAGCGCGGCTCAGGCGCTTCCACGTAAATTGAAAAGAAGATCGTACGCACCAGAATAAACACAACAAGCAGCGCCCAACCTCCGCGGCCGCGCGCCAGCCACGCGCCCCACATCGCCAATGCGAGATAGAGCGCACTCACCGCTACCAGCCCGAGCGTCGCAAGCAAATCCGCCCGATCCTCCTCCCATTCCTCTCGCAACGGCCACACGCGCGCCGATACGGGCAGTAGCTCAACCCGTGGCGTGAACCATATCGCCAGTGTCCGCAAAAACGGCACCTTTAAATAAGTTCGCAACGGATGCCGCTCGGTCCGCTCACGCGCAATCTCGCGAAATTGGCTGTCAACCTCCGGGTCCATCGTCAGGCTCTCATTGTATTTTTCGAAGAGAGCCTCCACGCGTGCTCGCTCTTCGGGAGAATCGAATGCCCCGGCGGGAAGGTCGTCCGCCGAAATCGCCTCGTCATTCACCTTCCACGTCACCCGGTAGACGTCGCGAAAACGCCACATCCACGTGCTGGTCCAATCCGTCAATCCAAGCGGTGTATACTCGCCCGGCAATTCGCTGTAGCGCGGCGCGAGAAATTGCACTTTGTGCAGCACCCTCCAATTTCTCGCCGCCCAGGGCAAAAGCGGCAATAGGACACCCAATCCCAGAAACATTCCCGCTCGCGCCAGCTTCAGCCAATCGCGTGGACGCCACCATCTCCCGCACAATACGAGTCCCGCCGAAATCAATAGCAGTGGGGTTTCCGGCCGCACCAATGTGCCGAATCCCACCACGACCCCCGCCAGCAGCCACGGATTCGCAAAAAATCCCTTGCCGACATAGACCGCGGCACCGTTCGCGGCCCACCGTCCAAGATCCGTCTCCAGCAGCACGAGAATCGCGAGCGCGGTCAGAAAGGTGACCAGCGTCTCCGTGAGCACCACCGCCGGATAATTCGCCGTAAAGGGACACAATACCGCCAGCCACAGCCCTGCGATGAACACGCGTCGTTTCGATTCCGCCGGCGCCAGCCGCTCAGCCATCAGCGCAATCAAGAAACATCCGACCACATCCAACACAGCCTGCGCCAGCATCACCGCGCGCGGCGATTTCCCCGCAAAAGCGAAAATAGCCGCCAAAAATGCCGGATACCCGGGCACGCGCATATCTACAGGCGTCAGCTGGCCATTTACGGGAAACCCATACACCCCGTTCTTCAGCCAATTCCAGGCCAGCTCGATGTAGAATGGTGCATCGCCTGATTGCGTCACGGGAAATTTCAGCACGAAATAAATCCTCAGCATCAGCCCCGTCAGTGCGGCAAAAGCGATGTGGGTACGCATCTTAGTTGTTGGAGTCATTGACACGTCATTGGACATGGGATTTGACACGCCACGAGCGGACGGCTAGCTTGGATTGCCCGAATGCATGAACGCAAGCCCATTTTTTACGACGAGCAGCGCCGTCGCTGGCGCCACACTCGCCGCTTTCTCGAGCTTGCAGGCGGGTTTTTCACCATCGTTCTCATCATTTTCATCCTCAATGTTATTCGCAACCCCGATCTGCCGGATATTCTTCGCGCCGATACGCACGGCACTCTTCACGCGATTCGCGGCCGCTTGAAGCCCAAATCCGTTCGGCCGGGCAGAAAGCATCGCGTCGCACAGCTTGGTAAGATTCCGCAGAATTACGATCCACTGCGCGCTGCATTCTACGTCAGCTGGGATTCCACCAGTCTCGCTTCTCTCCAGGCCCACTATCACGACCTTGACCTCTTGATCCCGGAAGCTCTGCACGCCGTGTCCCCGGATGGGCGTCTCGACGTTGACCAGGACCCCAAGCTTGTGAATTGGATGCAGTCAATTAAAGCCAAAGGCGTCGAGTTGCCCGTGATGTCGATGGTTAACAATTACGATGGCAAGGATTGGAAAGTCGACGAAATGGCCGAAATGCTGGCCCGCCCCGCATCGCGGGAGAAGCTTGCGAAGGCGCTCGAGGCCTTCGCCAACTCCGAGCACGAGCCCGGCATCGTCGTCGATTTCGAAGAAGTTCCCCAGGAAAGCCAGGAAAACTTCCAGCACTTCATTCACGATCTCGCGGTGGCTCTTCACTCGGCCAACCTGAAATTGATGGTGGCTCTTCCCGCGGCCGATTGGAGCTACGACTACAAATATTTCGCGTCGCAAGCCGATGCCATAATCCTGATGAACTACGACTTTCATTGGCCCGCTTCTGCTCCCGGTCCGGTCGTCTCGCAGGATTGGTTTGTCCGCAACATCAACAACATCCTGAAGCTCGTCCCTCCGCAAAAAATCGTGATGGGCATCGCCAATTATGGTTACGACTGGCCCACAAAAACGAAGGCCGATCCGCATCCCGTGGCGCAGGCCATCACATTCCAGCAGGGCGTAATCACCGCTGTGGAATCGCAAACCGACATTGAATTCGATCCCGATTCTTTGAGCCCCCACTATTCTTATGAGGACGAGCATGACGTTGTCCACAACGTCTGGATGCTCGACGGCATCACCGCCTACAACGAGCTGCGGACAGCCGAGCGCGCTCACGTGCAAGGAACCGCCCTTTGGCGCCTAGGAATGGAAGATCCGTCGCTCTGGTATATCTGGGATGCCACCCGTGCGGACGATGCAATCCGCAACAAGCTCGAGGACGTTCCTCCGGGCTACGATTTGATCCTGGAAGGTGACGGCGATATCTGGCGCATCACTGCCACCCCGCAAAGTGGCCGGCGCACGTTCGACTACGACTCGGATACCGACCTCTTCGATGACGAAACCTTCAAAAGCTATCCGCTCACCTGGCGAATCCAGCAGATGGGCGACATGCCGAAAAAAGTCGCGCTCACCTTCGACGATGGCCCCGATCCACAGTGGACGCCGCAAATCCTCAACATCCTAAAGCAGAAAAATGTCCCCGCGTGCTTCTTCGTGATTGGCGAAACCGCGAATCTCGAAACCGATCTCGTGAAGCGTGAATTTGCGCTCGGCAACGAGGTGGGCAATCACACATTTACGCATCCCGATTTCGAAGCAATTACGAAATCCCAACTCCAGATCGAGTTGAATCTTACCGAATTGCTTCTTGAAAGCAGCCTCGGTGTGAAGACTTTGCTCTTTCGCCCGCCCTACGGAATCGATCACCAGCCGGAAACCGCGAGCGAAATCCAGATGCTTCCGATTCCGCAGGCGATGGGATACATCATCATCGGTGCGCGCGTCGATCCCCACGATTGGGGCGAGCCGAATGGCGGTCTTCCGCCGCCTGCAGACACGATCGTGCAGCGTGTGATCACCGATGCGACAGCCGAAAAGGGCAATATCATCCTGATGCATGACGGCGGCGGCGACCGCAGCCACACCGTCGAGGCTCTGCCCCGCGTGATTGATGGGCTTCGCGCCAAAGGGTACGAGTTCGTTTCTGTTTCCGCGCTGCTGAATCAGACGCGAGCGCAAGTGATGATGCCGCTCAGCCACGAAGAATGGCTGCTTGCGCGCGCCGATGCTTTCATCTTCGATGTGTTCCGCATGTTTCGGAGCGCAATCGGCTTCATTTTTATCGCCGGGATCCTGCTCGTCAGCGGTCGTGCCCTCGTGATTGGCTTGCTCGCCCTCGCTGAAAAACTTCGGCCCTCTCCACCGGACCATCCGGGCTACCAGCCGACCGTCTCTGTTCTGATCCCCGCCTACAACGAGGAAGCGGCGATTCTCGATACCGTACGATCCGTGCTCGCCTCCAATTATCCAAAGCTCGAAGTTCTTGTGATTGACGATGGTTCCACCGATCACACCGCCGAATTGGTGCGCGAAAATTTTGGCCGCGATCCGCGCGTGCGCCTTCTGCTGCAGCCCAATCGCGGCAAACCCTCCGCGCTGAACCACGGCCTTGCCGAAGAAACCGGTGAAGTCGTTGTTTCCATCGACGCGGATACGATTGTGGACCCCGATGCGATTCCGCTTCTCGCGCGCCACTTCGCGGATCCCAACGTCGGCGCCGTGGCCGGTAACGTAAAAGTGATGAACCGCAATCGCTGGCTCACTCGCTGGCAGGCCCTCGAATACATCACCAGCCAGAATCTTGAAAAGCGCGCCTTCGATCTGTTGAATTGCATTCCGGTGGTGCCGGGCGCGGCTGGCGCGTGGCGCGCCGACGTTTTGAAGAGTCACGGAGGGTTTTCAGGCGATACGGTGGCGGAAGATACTGACCTCACGCTCACGATTCGTCGCGAAGGCTGGAAGATTCTTTATGACGAAGATGCCATTGGCCGCACCGAAGTTCCGGAGACCGTCGAAGCCCTGATTCGCCAGCGTTTCCGCTGGACCTTTGGCACGCTGCAAGCTGTCTGGAAGCACCGCGACGCCGTCGGCAAGCCCCGCTACGGCACTCTCGGTTGGGTCGCGATTCCCAATATTTTTCTATTCCAGATTTTGCTGCCGCTGGTCTCGCCTGTAATCGATCTGTTGTTCTTGCTTTCCATCGCGCTCTGGGGATTAGCTCAACTTCGCATCGCCCGCCTGCCCCAACTCTGGACATCACAGGACGTGGAACGCTCGCTGATCTTCTTCGCGATCTTCATGATGATCGATCTGCTCACCTGTGTTGTCGCTTTCGCCCTCGAGAAGAACGAGGATTGGACCCTCCTCGCTCCGCTCATTCTCCAACGTTTCTATTACCGCCAGATGATGTATGTCGTGCTATTCCGCGCCCTCAGAGAAGCCGTCAGAGGACGCCCAGTAGGCTGGCGAGGCGTAGAACCGCAAATGCCAGCCCCAGTCACGCAAGCCTGAGAGCCAGCCTATGCCAGCTCAATGGTCGGAATCTTTGCCCAAACCCACCGCCTTCTGATAGCATCTAATTAGCTAGTGGGCTGCATCCCGACGTCTGGGAGCGGCACCGGAGGCAAAATGAGTGTTGCACCGCGTGCGGGCAACGGTAAAGTCACCGTGCCTGACATTCTCTCCCGCAAGTGTTTCCCAGGATCTCCCGCAACAAAAAAGATCACGTTTCTCACGGCCTACGACTATCCCACCGCGCGCCTGCTCGACGAAGCGGGTGTCGATATGCTTCTCGTCGGCGATTCTCTGGGCATGGTCACGCTCGGTTACGACAGCACGTTGCCTGTTACGCTCGATGAGATTATTCATCACACGCGTGCTGTCCGTCGCGGCACGAAGCGCGCCCTGCTCGTTGCCGATATGCCGTTTGGCAGCTTCCACGTTTCGATCAACGAGTCCGTTCAAAATGCAATTCGTCTCGTAAAGGAAGCGGGCGCAGAAGCCGTGAAAATCGAAGGCGGCGAACGTCGTCTCGAATTGATTTCGCGCCTCGTCGAAGCCGAAATTCCGGTGATGGGTCACATCGGCTTGACGCCGCAATCCATCAACGCTCTCGGCGGCTTTCACGTGCAGGGCAAGACGCCTGACGCCGCCAAGCAGCTCGAGCGTGATGCCCACGCCGTCGAAGCAGCCGGTGCATTTTCCGTCGTACTCGAATCCGTTCCGCGCGATCTCGCTGCCGAAATCACGCGCCAGCTCCGCATTCCCACGCTCGGCATCGGCGCAGGTCCAGACTGCGACGGCCAGGTTCTCGTGTTCCACGATCTCGTGGGCCTCACGATGGGCCACAAGCCGAAGTTTGCGCGCCAGTATGCGAATCTCTCAGCCGAAATCACGCGCGCTGCCACGGAATTTTGCAACGACGTGCAAAACGGCAGCTTCCCCTCGGACGCTGAGTCCTACCACTCACCGGCCGAGCTGCGCCAGCAACTGCTAGCCCGCCAACGCACCTGATCGAAGCTGTGCCAGGTCAGGTGCCCGTGCTATTGAGCGCTGGTTTGCCTTTTGTAGCGCCGGTCTTCAGACCGGCAGGGTTCCGCCTTGTGTGTTGCCCTTCTTGCGCCGGAAATTCAATGTGTGCCAAGCTGAAGCCTGCCCTCCCAAGAATCAGGAGGCTCGAATGAACCTCGAAGATTTCTGCCTTCTCTACGAATACAACTCCTGGGCCAATCGCCGCTCGCTCGACGCCTGCTCCACCCTCACAGACGAGCAATTTACCCGCGACATCGGCTCCAGTTTCCGCTCGGTCCGCGACACGCTCTCGCACATCTGCGAAGTCGAATGGCTCTGGCTCGAGCGCTGGCACGGCCGCTCCGCAACTTCGTTCCGTCCCGCCTCCGACTTTCCCACTCTCGCCTCTCTTCGCCACCGCTGGCAGGAAGTCGAGACGGCTCTGGTTGGCTACATCGATGCGCTAAAAGAAGAAGACATCGCCCGAGTGATCGAACATAAAACCACCAAAGGAGTTCCGCAGGCGGCTCCGCTCTGGCAAATGCTGCAGCACCTGGTGAACCACGGCACGTATCATCGCGGCCAGGTCGCCACAATGCTCCGCCAACTCGGCGCAACACCAAATTCCTCGGATTTGATTTTCTTCTATCGCGAACGCTCCGCAAAGGCCTCCGCCTGATGAGATTCGCGGCTCCTGGTCGCGTCTCCTCAAGCGGAAAGTTCTAATGGAAATCGTCCGCACCGTCTCTTGGATGAAGCAGATTGGCCGTGCCGCGCGTCACGAAGATCGCCTCCTCGGCTTCGTCCCCACGATGGGCGCGTTGCACAAAGGCCACGCGTCTCTTATACAAGCCGCGAAGGCGCAATGTTCGCCAGTCGTCGTCTCGATCTTTGTGAATCCAAAGCAGTTCGGTCCCAGCGAGGATTTCCAGAAATATCCGCGAACGCTCGAATCCGATCGCGCCCTGCTCGAAAGCCTCGGCGTCGATTATTTATTCGCTCCGCCCGTGGAAGAAATCTATCCGCAGGGCTTCCGCACGCTGGTGAATGTCGAGGGCCTCAGCAATCGCCTCGAAGGACGCTCGCGCCCTGGTCATTTTCAGGGGGTCGCCACGGTAGTTCTGAAACTCTTCGAAATCGTGCAGCCCCGCTTCGCCTACTTCGGCCGCAAGGACGCCCAGCAATGCCGCATCATCCAGCAAATGGCTACCGACCTGAACCTCGACACAGAGGTCGTAGTCAGCCCGATCGTGCGCGAACCGGACGGCCTCGCGCTTTCCTCGCGCAACGCCTACTTGAGCCCCGACGATCGCCGCGCCGCTACCGCTCTCTTTCGCGCTCTCGAAGCCCTGAAAGCCGAAATCGCGGCGGGACAACGTGACGCCGCGCACCTGATCGTCGCCGTTCGCCGTGTGTTGGATTCAGAACCAGGAGTGAAAACCGACTACGTGGAAATTGTTGACGCAGAATCTCTCGAGCCCGTTACATTGCTGCGCAACCGCTCTCTCGTCCTCATCGCCGCGCGCGTAGGAAAAACCCGACTGATCGACAACGCCCTAATCGAACCAGACGCCGACACCTTCCGCGTCACAATATGAACTAGCCTGTCATCCTGAGCGAAGCAAAGGATCCCAGCGTAGCGCCCACCGAATGCGATCCAATCGCAGCGCTATTCCCCGCGAATCGCCGCCAGCACTTCCGCCGCGTGCCCCTTCGGCGTCACATTGTCCCAAATCTTCCGAATCAGCCCGTCCTGGTCAATCCAATACGTCATCCGCACGATCCCCAGAAACGATTTCCCCAAAAAGCTTTTCATCCTTCGCGCGCCGAACGACTCAATCACCTCAAATTCGGTGTCCGCCAGCAAAGGGAAATTCAACTTGTGCTTCACTTTGAATTTCGTCTGCGCTTCCACAGAATCCGCGCTGCAGCCCAGGATCGACGTATTTTCCGCTTCGAACTTCTTGATGGCGTCACGAAACTCGGACGCTTCGTTGATTCAACCGGGAGTATTCGCTTTGGGATAGAAAAACAAAATTACGTGCTTCCCGCGATACTCCCCGAGCGACACTTTTTCTCCGTCGTCCGCCGTCACCCGGAACGCCGGCGCCTTGTCGCCCTCTTTCAGCACCTTCGATGTTTCCGCTTTCGTCGCCATCACACCCCTACGCTTCCGCGAGCACGCGTTTTAGGATTTCGTTCACGATCTGCGGGTTGGCCTGCCCGCGCGTCTCTTTCATCACCTGCCCCACAAAAAACTTGAACACGCCCTCATTCCCCGATTTGTACTTTGCCACATTCTCCGGACTCTTTGTAACCACCTGCCGCGCTACAGTTTCAATCGATCCCGCGTCCGAAATTTGCGCCAATCCTTCTGACGCGATAATTTCCTCCGCGCTCTTTCCCGTCTCGAAGATCTTCTCGAAAACTTTCTTCCCGCTCGCCGCCGTAATCTCCCCGCCTTCCACCTTCTTCAAAAGGCCGGCCAGCGCCGCCGGCTTTACCGGGCAATCGCCAATATCTTTCCCAGCATCCTTCAATCGACGCAGCAGTTCCACCGAAATCCAACTCGATGCAACCTTCGCTCCCGCCCCGGCTCGCACCACCGCTTCAAAGTAATCCGCAAGGGCGCTCTCTGCCGTCAGAACGCCAGCGTCATACGCAGCGATTCCGTACGACTCCACAAATCGCTCCCGCTTCGCCGCCGGCAACTCCGGCATTCCGCGGCGCACCTCTTCCACGAGCGGCTCCAGCACCATAACGGGCAGCAAATCCGGATCCGGGAAGTATCTGTAATCGTGCGCAAACTCCTTCGAACGCATCGACTCCGTCCGTCCCCCCGCCACATTCCACAGCCGCGTCTCCTGCGTCACGCTGCCGCCCGATTCCAGTACGCCTACTTGCCGCTCGATCTCGAATTCCAGCGCATGCGACAAATACCGGAACGAATTCAAATTCTTCACTTCCACCTTCGTTCCGAATTTCGACTCGCCCCGCGGACGCACGCTGACGTTCGCATCGCACCGCAGCGACCCCTCTTCCATGTTGCAATCGCTCACGTCTGTGTACTCCAGCACCTGCTTCAACGTGTTCAAATACTGATACGCTTCCGAGGGCGCCCGAATATCAGGCTCCGACACAATTTCTACCAGAGGCACTCCGCCCCGGTTGAAATCGATGTAGCTCCACTTGTCCGAATCCGGGAAGCCCTCGTGCAGATTCTTCGCCGCGTCCTCTTCCATATGCAGGCGCGTAATCCCGATTTTCTTTGCCTGGCCTTCAATCTCGATTTCGAGCGCGCCGCCAGTAGCCAGCGGAAGCTCGTACATCGAAATCTGGTAGCCCTTCGGCAAATCCGGATAAAAATAATTCTTCCGCGCAAACCGCGACCGCTCATGAATCCGCGCCTGCAGCGCGAGCGACGCCCGCACCGCCAGTTCCACCGCCTTCCGATTCAGCACCGGCAGCGCGCCCGGCAAACCCAGGCACACAGGACACGTATTCTTGTTCGGCGCGTCTCCAAACCGCGTCGAGCACCCGCAGAACGCCTTCGTCTTTGTCTTGAGCTGCGCGTGCACCTCAAGCCCGATGACCGGCTCGTAGCGGTCCATCACTTCCGGTGAGACACGCATCTCTTGCGCAATTCGTGCCATAAGAATGGATGACGAGCCTCCGATTATAGCATTCGAACCGCGCCGCTTTTATCCCGCCCGGACAAATTGGCCGCTGACAATTTTGTCCGGGCAATCGCTCTCCGCCGGCTGCTCCTAACCCCCGCCCCACACGTACTTCATGCCCATCCGGAAATTGCGTCCGAGCGCCGGATAGCCCACCGCATCTTCATAGTGCCGGTCGAAAAGATTCTCCACGCGCGACGTGAACGAGAATCCGTAATGAATCGGAATCGTCGCGGCCATGTCCCAGCGCACCCAACTCGGATTGCTCGTGATGCCCAGCCCGAAGAAATCGCTGTCCGTCGCCCGGCCCACGTATGTTCCGGCCAGCAGCCAAGTCATTTGCCGCCATCTCGCGGTAACCGTCATGTTGGCGGAATGAAGTGGGCGATGGAACAAGCGATTCCCGGGCGTGAGCGTTGGGTCGAACGCATTCGGAGCAACGAGCACTTTTGTATCGTCGTACGTGTAATTTCCCGTCAAGCGCAACCAGTTCGTCACCTTGGCTTCGAAAGCCGAAATCGCCCCGAACGCCCGCGCCTTGTCAGTGTTGAAGAACGTCCCGGTGCCGAACGGACACATCGCAGTCGGCGTCGGATCTTCGCTGAAGCTAACGATGTCGTGAAAGTCGTTGTGAAAATATGTGACGGTCAGCTTCAGCCGGTCCGACGCCAGCATCTGCTCGATTCCAGCGTCCACTGTCGTACTACGCTCCGGCCTCAAATCTGGATTGCCGGGAAAGCACGGGTCCTGCTCAAACGACTGAACGAACGTCGGCTCCTTGATTCCCAATCCATAGGACGCGCGCAGCCGCGTCGCGCCCCAGAAATCGTGCCCATATCGCGCCGCATACGATATTCCCGTTCGCGGCACCGCTTTCGTTCCGAAGCTCGCGTTATCTTCCACGCGTCCGCCCGCCGTCACCAGCAGCCGCCGCCAGAATTGATAACGGCCCTCGATATACCCCGCCTGATTATTCCTGCGAACGTGCGGAGGCCCGCCAGGCTCGCCATTCTCCACCTCGTAAGCGTAGCCAAGCGTTACGACTCCACGCTGGGCAACGTAACTCGCTTGCGCGTCCAGCCCGGTGCGGTAAAACCGGTTGAAGGTATTCGACTCAAAATCAGGATCGAAAATACTTTGCCGGATGTACGCGTCGGTTCCTTGCAGCCGGTATTTCCAGTGCAGCCCGTGATTGAATTCCCAAATCAGGCTCGCGAAGAAATTGTGTTGATTAATGTGATTGTCCGGCGTCGGCTCGAATGTCTGGCCGGGCTGGCCCCCGTCATTCGAATCGTTTCGCAGAGTGGCGTGAATCTGATTGCTGTCGCTGAATTTGTATCCGAAAGCGCCCGAAAGCGCCGTGTTGCGAAAATAGTCGTTCTGCAGCTGGCCATCCGTCGAGAAATACGAGGCAGAAGCAGAGTAGTCGAACTTGCCTGCGACGCCGCTGATTTGTCCGCCGCCATGCCCGGTGCCGAATGTGCCACCGTCGGCAAACACGCTTACGATCGGAATCGTCGTAGTGCCGCGGTGCGTGAAAAGCTCCACCACTCCCGTCATCGCATCGGAACCATACAGCGCGCTCGAAGCTCCGTGCACGACTTCCACTTTGTCCAGATTGTCGAGATCGAATCCTTCGAGGTCGATGTCTCCACCTGATTGATTGGCCGGCGCTCCATCAATCAGCACCTTCGTGTAATTCGAATTTCCGCCATCGAGAAACATCGTGGTGATCCCGCCGAACGGTCCCTCCCGAATCACGTTTATGCCGCCACTCGTGCCGAGTATCGAGGGCAGCCACAGTTCTTGTCTGTCGCTGATGTCCTGGTGTGATATCGCCTCCACAGGAAACGGCGATTTATCGGCTTCAATTGGAGTCGTCGTGGCAGACACGACGACAGTTGCGGATTCCTGTCTCAGCGTGAGTCGCACATCCCATCTTTCTGATTGTCCGGGGGCCAGAGAGAATTCTCGTTCTTGACGCTCGAATGACCGATCCTCGATCGTCACCCGATAACTTCCATGAGCGAGCCTGAGGACGAATTTTCCATCCGGGCCGCTCTGCGTGGTCACTGACGTTGCGGGAGCCGTGGAATCCACGGGCTTCGCAATTAGTTCGACGCCAGACACGGCCGCGCCGCTCGGGTCAGTTAGCGTTCCTGTAATTGTTGCGGTGTGGGTGGAATTTGATTGGGCTCGTGTGTGTTGAGGAACTGCGAAAAGAAATCCTAGAAAACTTCCAACTGCTAAGGCCAAAAAACGCGCCAGTCTCATTTTTCCTCCTCTCCCTCTCGCGCGGGAGTTGAAGGTTGTCCAGACACGCGTACTCGTCGCCTACAACGGGTACTCGCTTCCGGATTGAGGCTCCGCAGGTCTCCTGGCTCGGCGATTCGCTTCGATTGCTTTCACATTGCCGCAAAAGCAATCGGAGCAGCGGCGCGGCCTTCCCACTCCGGCCTGAATCTCGCGATTCAGAACTCAGAACAGTGGCACGCGCCGAATATTTCCGCCTTACAGTCGCGCGGCGGCGACGGCTTCTAACCGTCTTCCCTTGCGCGGAGTCTCTTGTGATTGTTGACGGCGCCTGAAATCACGCAGCGCCGCTTGCGAAGGCCGAATATCCACCTCCGCGATACCAAAAAATTCCCCGGTAGCCACGACGACGCCTTCCTCGTCGTGGGTCTTTCTTCGTTCCGTTCGTCATCCTGAGCGCAGCGCAAAATCTCACCGCCCGCGACGGCTGCGCCTGCGCTAATGGCTCCCCCTCAAAATCACCCGCGGCCGCCCCGTAACTCGCAGCTCCACTTCAAGCGGCGCCTCAAATACCTCTTCCAGCAAATCGCGCTGATACACTTGCGCCGGCGTCCCGATCCGCAAAGGCTTGCCTTTCTGCAGCAACACGATCCGATCGGAGAATTCCGCGGCCAAATTCAATTCGTGCGTCACAACGACGACCGTGTAGCGATTCTCATCCGCTAGCTTTCGCAATCGCCGCAGCAATTCCACTTTGCCGCCGATGTCGAGATGTTGCGTCGGCTCGTCGAGCAACAGCAGCGCCGGTTGCTGCGAAAGCGCTCGCGCCAGAATCACGCGCTGCTTCTCGCCGCCCGAAAGTTGCTCCATCCAGCGGTCGCGCAACGCATCAGCTCCAACCTGCGCCAGCGCATTTCCAGCCATCAAACAATCTTCGTCGGATTCGAATCGCAACCGACGCCCGTACGGGTAGCGCCCTTGCAGCACGTATTCCCACACGCGCAGTGGAAAGAGGAGCTCGCTTTCCTGCTGCACCAGCGCGATCTTCTGCGCCCGCGTGCGCAAATCGAGGCCGCCCACTTCCGCGCCATCCACCTCCACGCGGCCTGATAAAGGCTTGATTACGCCGCCGAGCAATTTCAGCAGCGTCGATTTTCCGCTCGCATTCGGGCCCAGGATCGCAATCAATTCCCGCTGCTGCGCTTCGAATGTGACCGGGCCCAAAATAAATTTCGGCGCTGAACGGTCCGTCGCGGAATATGCGTAGCTCACTTGTTCGACTTTGAGCCGCGGGCGCGGATCCGTCTGGAACGGACGCGTGTGCGCCTGCGCGCCGGCCGACATTCCGCCTCCCGCCGTCGCGCTCATCGAACTTTCCGCCGCATCAGATAAATAAACACCGGCGCTCCAGCCAAAGCCGTCATCGCGCCCACCGGCAATTCCGTCGGCGCCACCACCGTGCGCGCCAGCGTATCCGCAATCACGATCGCAATTGCTCCGCCCAGTGCTGAGGCGGGGATCAGCAGCCGGTAGTCCGTACCAAACAGCATTCGCATCACGTGCGGCACCAGAAGCCCCACGTATCCGATCGCCCCGCTCACCGAAACCGCGAGGCCCGTGAGCACCGACGCGCCGATGTAAACCACGAGCTTCACGCGCTTCACATTCACGCCTAGGTGCCGCGCTTCCTGCTCGCCAGTCAAAATCAAATTCAAATCCGACGACGTGGTGTAAATCGAGCCCAGCACCACGAGCAAAATAAAATACAGCCAGCGCAAATCAATCGCAGCCGGCGACGAAAGATCGCCCATCAACCAGAATGCCATCCCACGCAGGTCGCGGCCGCTGAGTGTCGTCATCAAAAACATAATGATGGCCGACAAAAACGACGCCGAAACGATTCCCGCCAGCAGCAGCGTGGGGCTGTCCAGTTGTCCTCCTCGCCGCCCGAGAAAATAGACGGTGGTGATCGTCGCTGCCGCTCCGGCGAAGGCCGCGAGCTGAATCAATCCCGGCACATGCGGAGCAAACACGAGGCTCACAATCGCGCCCAGCGCTGCTCCGCTCGAAACGCCAAGGACGTACGGATCGGCCAGCGGATTTCGCAGCAACGCCTGAAAGCCTGCACCCGCGGTCGAAAGCGCCGCGCCCACCAAAATTCCCAGCGCGATTCGCGGGAGCCTTAACCCAAACACCACGAGCCAAAATTCCGAAGGTATCTGCTCGCGCTGCCCGGCGACGCCGCGGAAGAGCGTCATCACAATTTCGCTGATCGAAATCGGATACGCCCCCATGCGCAGCGAAATCACAACCACGACAAAAAGCACCGCCAGCAACAACCCGCACACCGTCAGAATTCTTCGCGGCGTCAGCGGTTTCAAAGCCCAGCCCCTAAATACGCATCATTGAATTTCGCAGTCGGGGCGGGCCTAACACCCGCCCGCCCATCGAACTCCTCGATCGCCGCCACGCGCACCGAATTCCCCTTTTCCATTTTTACTTTTCTATTTTCCAACGGCACTTTTCCATTTTCCGCAGCGCGAAACGCGTCCGGATGAACTTCCCGCGCCAGCTGCTCAATCGCGTCCACCAACCCCGGCGATGGCCGGTTAATCTCTTCGCTCATCACCGCGATGTGCCCCAATTCCACGGCTCGCAACTGCTTCCACTCCGCGCGTGATCGCAACGAGCCAAGTTCCTCCGCTTCAAATCCGGCATGATTGCTCGCAAACACGATATAGTCCGGCTGCAGGCGCACCACTTCCTCAAAACTCACACGCGGCCATTTCTGCTGAGACAAAATCACTGATTCCGCTCCCGCCCATCGCAGCGCGTCCGCAACAAAAGTGTTTTGCCCGATCGTGATCAGCGGATCCTCCCACACCACAAATAACGCGTGCACCGGCGGCACATCCGCCAGCCTCGCCGTGAGCGCGTCGAGCCGCGCCCGCAATTTCGCAACGAGCGCCGAACCCTGCGCTTCCGCTCCCAGCAGTCCCGCTATGTGCGCCGTCGATTCCAGCATTCCGCGCACCGTCTGCGGGTCTGTTGTGTACACCGCGATGCCAACTTTCGCCAGCCCATCCACCGTTTCGATGCGATTGATCGAAGTCGTCGCCAGCACCAGATCCGGATGCAGCGCGACGATCGCTTCGAGGCTCGGATTCTGCGCCCCGCCCACGTGCGGCTTCAGCTTCGCAGCCGGCGGCGTGTCGCAATAATCCGTGTCGCCCGCCAGCCGCTCCTCGAGCCCCAGCGCGTAAATCGTCTCCGTCAAATTCGGCGCAAGCGTCACGACGCGCTTTACCTCCGCCGGAATCGCAACGCGCCGCCCAGTTTCATCCATGACGATTCGCGTGGGCTCAGTCTTAGCGGCGCTGCTCTGCGGCAATATCACTGCTCGTGCTACAACGACCGCCGCATGCGCGGCGCAGCCAAGCGTCGGGCAAAAAATCCCCGCGCACAAAAGAATCCGTCGTCGCCGCCCGCGCCCCAACACGCCTCCAATAAACGACATCACCACCAAAACAAAAATCCTCGCGAAAAGTGGCGCAGGCACTCCTGCCTGCGCTCCGACGACCACGCATCAACCACCTGCGCAACTCACGCCTGCTGCGCCAGTCGAGCCAAAGAAAACCCCTTCGCAGCAACAAAAAAGCCTCGCGAGAATAGCGAGGCCATTCGCCACACTCCTTCTCGCGAAGAGTGCCAGCTTCGACCAGCCCGGGCAGGTTTCCTGACTCACAGCCGCTCGCGCCATCACTCCGCGCGCCGGCCATTCACAGTGGCGGGACCGTGGCCGATTTTCACGGCCTTCCCCTCAACCCGTGCCAGCTAAATTGTCCATCGAAGTCTATGCGCGCCATCTCAAGCTGTCAATTCGTCGCGGCCGCGCTCAGCAATGCTTTCAGTGGCACAGGCACTCTTGCCTGTGCGTTCTTGAATTTTTATCGATACGCGGTTGCGCTCAGCGATTCTTCCACTTCGGCGCGCGCTTCTCCACCTGCGCCCGCAAACCTTCCTGCGAATCTTCCAAATCGCCCAGCTCGTTCAAAAATACCTTCATCGAATTTCGCACGCCGTCGCGCAACGGCAACCCCAGGCTCCCCAGAATCGCCTTCTTCGCCATCGTCAGCACCGGCCCCGACTGCGCCGTCACCTTCGCAATCAAGTCATCCACCTTTTTCGGCAGCTCCTCTTCGCTCACCAGCCAGTTCACCAGCCCCACTTCCCGCGCCCGCTCCGCCGTCATCACTTCGCCCGTCAACACCTGCTCGAGCGCCAGCTTCGGCCCCAGAATGTACGGCAGAATCGCCGCAGCCAGCGGAGGAAACACGCCCAATTTAATTTCCGGCTGCGCAAATCGCGCTCGCGGCGTCGCAATCACCAGATCGCCCAGCGCCGCAAGCTCCGCGCCTCCTCCATACGCCGGCCCGTTGATCACCACTAGCACCGGCTTCGACGTGTCCAGCATCGCCGAAAACGCGTTGTGAAACGCGTCCAGCAATTGAAACACGCGCCGCTGCGTATACTCCCCCAGCTCGATGCCTCCGCTAAAAGCTTTCCCCGCCGAATCCATCACGATTAATTTCACTTCGCTGCGCTCGCTCAACGAATTGATTCCCGCCGCCACTTCCGCCAGCATCCGCTCGTTCAGCAAATTGTGCTCAGGACGGTCCAGCGTCAGCCGCGCCACCTCGCCCTCCGTGCGAAATTTCACAAACTGAAAATCCTGCACCTGCGGCGCGTGGATTGCCGACATCGTCCCCAGCACTTCCGTCCCGCCATTCCGCCCACTATTCTTCTGCATCCGCATCGCTTTGGCCCCTCGCTCTAGCTTGTGTATTTCTTTTACGGGTGCCCCACCGTTCGCCCCGCCTTGGGCGGGAAGGGTGGGGATTTCGATTTCCACAAATCGAAATCTCCCGAACTCTAAGCCTAGCCCGTTCCCCCGCCCCCCGCCACGCGTTCGCGCCTCGCATGCTCCCAATCCGCCAAGCCCGTCGCCATCCAAGCGCACCGCGATGCCGATACACCTGAAAAGAAAACTCCGCCCCCGTGCAATAATTTCGCCCCCTCCCCGCGCTCGTACTACGCCGCGCCCGTACTAGCGCCGCCCTCTAACGCGCTTCCTTTGACCGCGCGCCACGAATCCGCCCGCCACCAAACAATCTGCGCGATTGGCCCAGCATCTGCCCAAGCCACAGCACCCGCCCAATTTGCCCCGCCCACATTACAAGATTCACCAGACCCCTAGGAGGCAAGGCCAATGGCCAAGTCAGAAATTCGCAAACCAACGCTTCGCCAGTTTCTTTCGGGCGCCGCTTTCGCAGCATTCTCGCTTTTCGCCGCCACCGCGTCCGCGCATCATATTTCCGCAGCATGGCGTGGCGCGCAGCAGGGCAATGCCCAAGCTCAAGCCAACGAAGTTTCGGGCAAAGTCACCGCCATCGCTCCCGACAAGAAATCCATCTCGCTCGAAGTCACTAACAACAACAGCCCGAGCACGATGCAATTCGCCATCGACGACAACACTCGCGTAACCGGCCGCGTCAGTGTCGGCACCATGGCCAGCGTCCAATACGAAAGTTCCGACAACGGCAAACTCGTAGCCCGCAACATTTCGCCGAAGACCCCGACGCAGTAGCGCATAGCATTTGCGCTTCGACGAACGAGCTTCACCAAACGCGCAGCCGGCCGGTCGCAAGGCCCCCCAGGAGCCACCCCGGGGAAATAACCGGTCGCTTGCGCGGCTTTTTTCTGCCAGCTTGTACCCCGATTTGCCGCCTATTAGAAATTCCTATGTGACACATTTTTCAGGGTGCTACGAGGAGTTTTAATCGCGGTACCGTAGATTAGAAAATGGCGTGAGCGATGGAAAGCGCGATCAAAAACCGTGATTCGCCCCGGCGAACGCAAAAGCGGCGAATATTTGCGATTAGGAATTTGTATTGCGCTGATTTCTTGGGCTTTAACGTGAATTCTAATTCCAGATTTGCGATTAGAAATTCGAGTGGCGCAGATGAGAAAAGCGCTCAAACGGAGGCCGAGGGGCCCCTGAATCACGTTGTCGTCCGCCATGTTGCCAATTTCTCTCATATCAAAAAATTCCCCGACTCATGCTAACAGGAGCGACGGCGCGTTTCTATCCGTATAAATACGGTTCTGGTCTGGTGGCGAACGGCGAGAGCACGGCAAAGGCTCGCGGGAACGGCGCCGCGAGCGGTCGGCGCTTCGCGCGAACTGTATACCCAGCGCTTGCCCTTCGTGCCTCAGAGTAAAAAGGTGCGCCCTACAAAGATTAGAGTCGAAGGCGTCCCACCCTTCAGGAAGCGAAGGGATGGGGCACCCGAAAGTTCAAAGGACCGAGGCGTAAGGACGGAGCAGCCGCGCGGGGGGCTCCGTTCGATTCAGGAAGTGGGGATTTTGGAGGTGGGGGGCCTGGTGATTGGCTCGATTTTCTCGATTGAGATGGAATGCAGGGCGCCGCGCTCGAAGAGTTTGCCGCTTACCTTCACGTACTTGCCTGCGTACGGCAACATTTGAGTGCGGACGCTTTTATCAGGGGTTTCGGTCGAGATCGGCACATAGAGCAGGCCGTCTTCGGACAGGATTACGAGGGGCGAGCCTCCGCGGACGCATTCTTTCAGGCAATCCTTTGCCACCGGTGTGGTTGCCGCGCCCGCTTTGGGGTTTTGAACAAGGCAGGCGATATCGCGAACGTAGCCAGTAATGACGCCGGGGGTGCCGTCGGTCTCATCCGTGGGAGGATTTTGGCGAGTGGCGTGGCCTGTGTCTGCTGGCTGTGGTTGCTGCGCAAATGCCCCAGCAATGAGCAACAGCGCGCAGAGTGTGATAACGATTGCTTTCATATGAAATTCATCTCCTCGTTCTTTGTCGTTTTGGTGTTGGCCGATTGGTAGACGGTCAACTCCTCCAGACTAGAGTGAGACTGTGTGTGGATGTTTAAGTGAGCAATGAAATCAGCGTGCCGTCAGGCAGGCGTGCGGCGCTTCGAGAAATAAGTCGTGGGAGGATTCAAAAGCGTTTCCCAGCCTCAGAAACCGAGGGATGGGCCACCCGCCGCTGAGGTGTGTGGGCGGGCACAACGGCCGGCGAGTAGCGCGCTGCAGGTTTCAGATTCGAAGCCCGCCCTTCAACTCATAGAGATACGCCATCGGATGATTTCTTAGAACATCTCTTCTCGACTTCACGAATTTTGTTCGCATCGCCAACAACCCCAAAAGACTCAGCATGCCTCCGGAAGCGGTCACAGCAGTCGCAACATTCACAAACTGGGCGGCTACGGCTGGGCCAGCAAAGACGACGGAAGCCAGCAGCTCCTTGCTTGTTATTACTTCCTTGGCCGAGAATCCGAGCTCTTCGCGTAGGTGACGAAGGTCGTCATCCATGTCCTCCCTGAATTGGCGAGTGAGTTCCGCTCGATCTGATTCCTTTTCAGAGGCGGCGAGGGCAGCAGCCTGTTTCGATAAACATTCCAGATACCGGTGCCGCAGTGCTCTAAGGTTATGGCCTCCAGCTGACTTTTCTTCTCGTTCTCTAAACGAAATAAGTTTCGTCAGAGGAATTTGCTTTGTGTCGATTACGGACAGCGTTAGAGCGGCTAAGCCTTCCATTTCCCCGCGGAGTTCATCGTCCTTCGGCTTTTCTATGAGCAGTCCTGCAAGTGCTACGTAAGCGGCGCTAGCATCCGTGATACGTGCCAGGGATTCTCCAGCGCAGCAGTCAGCAAGAATGCTGAGAAGACTTAGTCCGGTCGGTTCGGTGACTGGGACACCGGGGGAAAAACTCCGGTGCCCAGCTCTCCCCGTATTCTTGAGAATCTCCCACGTCTCGGGAAGTAGCTTGTCCCTATAGACTGGCCAGTCTTCGAGATCACCCTTTGGGGCATATGAGAATGCTTCCGGCAACGGACGCGTGGCGAAATCCTCAACAATCTCGTGTGCCTGCTTCTTCTCCTCATAAGTGGGCACATGTTCTTCGCCGATTAGCTCAAGGGCTCTTGCATGATCTCGATCACCGTATCTTCGGCCAAACCCTCCCCAAGGAACCATAACGTGAACACGGTCCCAGAGGAGAAGCGAAGTACGAATAAGTTCTTCACTCTGAATTGAAGTAAAAGGATAGTACAGGGCGCTTCGCACGTGGCTGAGCTTAACACGAAGAGGAAGCGTATGTAAGGCACGCTTCATTTCGCGTATCGTCAAAGCGCAAGTGCAGTTCGCTCAGGACCCTTTTTTTGAAGGTCGGGCACAAAGGGATTTCGCATCAGCTTTATCACATAAGACGCTTCAGACGAACGGGTAATTCTCGGATCGCAATCAGTGTCGGCTCTAATGAAGTTCACTGAGGCGGTATTCGCCGCGGCCGAGAAATTCAATGATACCGAGTTTTCGGAGGACTTGGAGTTGTTGGCGGATTTTCGGCTGGACGTGGCGATTGGCGGGATGCAGCTTCGCGAGTTCTTCTTCTGATTCGTAGACTTCAGCTAAATCGAACTTCTTCTTGCCGAGCGAACGCACGACATTCAGAACGTCGAGCGTCCAGCCGCGCTGTTTCGCGTCGAGCATAGCAAGAGGGCGAATCCGGGCGTATTGTGCGCGGACTGCGGCAGGTGCGACCGGCTTCCCGTCCGAAATGATTTTGATTCGAGCATCTGGCGGAATTGAGTGCAGGAGGATATTGCAGCCGACCCATCCGGCGCGTCGAGCCGTTTCAGCGAGCGGCTTTCTTTTTTCGATTGCTGACAACGGGAACGCGAAGCTGGGAATCAGGATGATATTTGCGACCGCCCACTCGGAGAGGCGGTAGTGGAGAGCGTAGAGGTTTGGGGTGCGATTTTCCATGATCGCACGAACCATCGAGCTGTATGCAGCGTCGTTGATGCGCCGCGAGTACGGGCTTGATTGTGCTTTTAATTGAAATAGCGATTTGCAGTTCGGGCAGTCGAAATCGATCGCGGGAGTATTCGTAGGCCAAGGGTTTAAACGGGGTGAATTACAGTTGGGACAGTAGAGATTCCGTTCGGCCCAAAGTTCCGTGGCATGTCCAGCTAGGCGCGCTTTACTCTTCCAAGTTGCGGGCGCTTCGTGTGGTAGCACGACTTGCACGCCCGCATTAGATCACTTTCCCTGATGGAGATAAATCTCGGTTTCGGTTTTGATTACGAAGAGGATTTCGATCGCCGAGTGCGGGCTGGATCGGAATTTCTGCAGAGCTTCTTCCATATTTTCTGCGCTGACTGAGTAGATGACTTCGCGACGGTGTGTGCCGACGAAGTAGAAGCTTCGGTCGCGGCGAACAAGTTTTCCTAAGTGTGACGAATCCATGGGCCGGGTAGGTGTGCGTAACGATCGATCCATAGATCCGGAGAACAGATCAATAGATATCTGCATGCACGAGACAGAGATCTGCATGCAGGAGACGGAAAGTTCGACCTGTACCAGATCGGAACATATGCGGCGGAGGGAGAGATTCACCGACTCGATATCGAGTTCACAGCCGCAGGCGTGGCGGCGCAGGCGGAGAGCGCTGACGATTGTGGTGCCGCCGCCTAGGAAGGGATCGAGGACGAGGTCGCCTTCGTCGGAGGCGGCGAGGAGGATGCGTTCGAGGAGAGCGACGGGCTTCTGGGTGGGGTGCTTGCCGAAGCGCTTTTCGGATCTATCGGGCGGGAGGATTTGCCAGACGGACTTCATTTGTTTGCCCCCGGCGATTTCTTTCATGTGCTTGTAGTTGAATTTGTGGCGGGACTTTTTGTCGCGCGCGGCCCAGATGATGGTTTCGGTGGCGTGGGTGAAATAGCGGCAGGAGAGATTGGGAGGAGGATTGGGCTTGACCCAGGAGATGTCGTTGAGGAGCTTGAAGCCGAGTTGCTGCATGGCGAAGCCGACGGAATGAATGACGTGACTGGTGCCGCTGACCCAGATGGTGCCGTTGGGCTTGAGGACGCGCTGGCAGGCTGAGAGCCAGGCCTGATTGAACTCATGAACTTTGTCAAACCTGTCCCTTACCGGGTCAAGGTCCGCACCGGGTAATTTGTCCCACTGGCCTTTATTGACGCTGACCATGCGGCCGGCGTGGCAGGTGATGCCGTTGTTGGAGAGGAAGTAGGGCGGGTCGGCAAAGATGAGGTCGACGCAGGATGCGGGGATGGCGGCGAGGATGTCGAGGCAGTCGCCCTGGAAGATTTTGATGTGGTGCTTGGCGTCGTGGAAGACGGGGGCGGGGAGGGCGGGGCGCGGAGGTTCGGATTCGATGGGTGGCGCGGCGAGATGCGGCGTGGATTTGGGCACGGTTTCGGGGTGTTGATGATCAAGTGGGATCGTTGATCGAATGGTGAATGGTGTCAAGGGCGGGGGGGCCGCGGCGACGAATCGAAGCAGCGCGAGAGCTGTGGCGAAGCGGTGCGAAGATTGAGCGCTGAGATCCTTCGCTTCCGCTCAGGATGACAGGCTTAAATTCAAATCAACCCCTGCCGGTCTAAAGACCCTTCGAAACTCAGGGCAGGCCGGCGCTACAGTAAGAAAGCAAAGGGATGGGACACCCGGCTCATCACTCGTCACTAGTCACTCGCCACTTGCCACTGCCTTCAGGTATTCTGCTGGGCCTATGCTGGACCTGGGATATGTGCGCGAGCACCTGGATGTGATTGAGAAGATGGCGCGGGACCGCGGCGTCACGCTGGACCTTGCGGCGTTTCGCGAGCTGGATACTGAGCGGCGGCAGATTATTACCTCGATTGAGCGGTTGAAGGCTGAGCGCAACAAGGCCAGCGAGGAGATCGCGCGGCTGGGCAAGATCGTTCATGGCGGCGATAAGGCCAAGGAGCAAATCAAAGAACAAACTAAGGAACATGCGGCCGGTCACGAAGATACGCTTGCAGCGGCGATGGCGGAGCGGGATGCGCTACTGGCGAAGATGAAAACCGTGTCGGATGAAATCAAGCGTGGCGACGAACGCATCGGTGAGCTGGACGAGCGGGTGAAGCAGTTTCTGCTGACGATACCGAATATTCCGCACGCGAGCGTGCCGGTGGGGAAGAGCGCGGCGGACAACGTGGAGGTGCGGCGCTGGGGCTCGCCGCCGAAATTCGATTTTGCGCCGAAGCCGCACTGGGAAATTGGCGAGGGCGCGGGGATTCTCGATTTTGATGCGGCGATCAAAATTGCGGGGTCGCGGTTCGCGGTCTACAAAGGACTCGGCGCGCGGCTGGAGCGGGCGCTCGCGAATTTTTTCCTCGATGTGCATACGCGCGAGCACGGGTTCACGGAAGTGCTGCCACCGTTTCTGGTGAACACGGCGTCGCTGGTGGGCGTCGGGCAGCTTCCGAAATTCGCGGAGGATATGTTCCACGTGGAAGGCACCGACCTGTGGCTCACGCCCACGTCGGAAGCGGAATTGACGAACCTCTATCGCGACGAAACGCTCGAGGCGGACGCGCTGCCGATCAAAGTGTGCGCGTGGACAGCGTGTTTTCGCTCCGAGGCGGGCGCGGCGGGAAAAGATACGCGCGGCATCAAGCGGCAGCATCAGTTTCAGAAAGTGGAGATGTTCAAATTCACGCGGCCGGAGCAGAGTTATGACGAGCACGAGTCGCTTGTGCGCAGCGCGGAAATGCTGCTGCAGAAACTCGGGCTGCACTATCGCGTGATGCTGCTGTGCACCGCGGACATGGGCTTCGCGTCGGCGAAGACGTATGACATCGAAGTGTGGCTGCCCTCGACGAACGACTTCATGGAAATTTCGTCGTGCTCGAATACGGAAGCGTTTCAGGCGCGGCGGTCGGGGATTCGCTTCAAGCCGCCGGGGGACAAGAAATCGGAATTCGTGCACACGCTCAACGGGTCGGGGTTGGCGGTAGGGCGCACGTGGATCGCGCTGGTGGAAAACTTCCAACAGGCGGATGGCTCGGTGGTAATTCCAGAGGTGCTGCGCCCATACATGGGCGTGGATCGCATACCGAAAAAATAATTCAAAAACGCCGGCGAGACGCCGGCGGTACAAAATCAGGGACAAAAACTCGGATAAAAATCCGGCAGAAAAATCTAGGTGCCGCCGACCAGCACCATCGGACCCGTGGGCTGGGGCATGCCGCCGGCGGGCTCGAGCGTGATTGCGAACATTTTCGGGTCGATGCCTTCGGGAACTTTTGACATCCAGTGAGCGGAGTCGCTGGTGGCGGGGTTGAAAACGCCCGCGCTGATTGGCTTTCCTTCCATCGGAACCACCCAGAGCTGATAGCTTTTGTCTTCGGGCGGCGGAGCAATCCAGCCGTCATACATCAGCAGGCCCATTTTTTCGTTGTACATCACTTCGCCGTCGCCTTTAATCATGCCGGGCTTGGGAGCGAGCAATACTTTGATGGTGTCTTTCGAAGTGTAGAGGTGGAGCATCTCCTGCGCGTCGGCTAGCTGCTTCTGCGTTCTATCGACGGAGGCGCCGAGGTCGGCAAGCTGGCTGGTGAGGCGATCGTTTTGGCGCCACAGAATTACGGTGGCGATGAGAAGCGCGACGCAGGCGGGCGCGAGAATTGCGAAGAGCCAGCGGCCGGCGAGGCCGCGGGGCGGCTCGGGCGGAGCGAACTCACGACCGGTTCCACGTGCTGGCACTTTAGCGGTGTCTGAAGTGGCGCGCGAAGGAGCTTGCGATTCGGCGCGGACCTGGCGCAGCAGGCGATCTTTCACCGCCGCGGAGGGTTCGACGCGCGGGGCGGCGAACGAAATCGCGGCGACACGTCCGCGGGCGGCGGCGAGTTTGCGGGCACAATCGGCGCAGGCGGAGAGGTGCGATTCGATCGCCAGCTTCTCGTCGCCTTCGAGCGCGCCGAGAACGTAGAGATCGAAATCTTCTTCGCGAGTTGGATGACCGTTCGTCATTTCTTGTTCGTCATTGCCCGTTTGTCATTCGCCGTCGCCATGGCTATGTGTTCTGACTCATCGTCGACTGCAAATTCCGTTTCAGCGTCTCGATTGCTGAACGAAGCCTTGTCTTTACAGTTCCGAGCGGGTCGCCAGTTCGTTCCGCTATTTCGCTGTGGGTCATGCCTTCAAAATAGGCGAGCTCGACGGCAGCGCGCTGTTCTTTGGGCAGCGATTCGAGAGCGCCTTTCACGCGCGCCAGCAGTTGCTGTTGCGCCGTGCTCGACTCAAGGTCGAACGGCATCACTACCGTGTTCTCGAGAATTTCTTCGCCGGCAGCCGGATTGTGGCGGCGGAGGCGGGAAATGGCACGGTTGCGCGCGATGACCAGCAGCCATCCGGGAAGCGAGCCGCGCGCGGGATCGAAGCGCGAGGCGCCGCACCAAAGCTGGTAGAAAATATCCTGCAAGATTTCCTCGGCCGCCTGGGTGTCGCGAAGGATGCGGTTCAAGACGGACGAGAGCATCCCGGCGTAGCGGTCATAGAGGGTCGCCAATGCCGCTTCGTCTCGCTGTGTGATTTTGTGAACCAGCGCCGCATCCGTGGCCGGCAAATCCGCTCCCGTTTTCGACATCACGAGTGTGTGGCGGCTCCACTACTGAGTACGCGCGTGGCGAGTCTCCGGATTGCACGCGAGAAGCGCGCTGCCCGGTTGCGCGGAATGAAATGAGCGTAACTTGCCTGGTGTGCGGGGGTCAACGAGGATAATTGTATGCTGCCCTGAGCCAGACTCGGAGCGTTCGAGGAATAACTGGCTCGTGGAGCATCCTTCAAACTACTGTTAATAATGGCTTTACGCGTACCACGGTCGTGCCCAGGCCTTCTGCACCCTTGCAAGACTGAAAAACCGGGGGAATCTTTCGCGGGAGTTTCGATTGACATCCTCGGCGGCTTGGCTAAACTTCGACTCGCGAGGGACTTACAGTCCACACAAGATTCTTCATAAGTTTTGAAAATTAGATACGGCGGGTGAAAGCGGCGCGGTTTTTCGCGACGCTGGGAGGAAGTGAAGATGGCCACCGTTGCGAAAGCGGCGCCGCAGCCGATACCGCGCATTGCGCCGCGCGAGGATTTGAATCCTTACCGGATCGCACAGATCCAGTTCGACATCGCAGCGGAATATCTGAAGCTCGACCAGGGGTTGCGGCAGATTCTGCGCACGCCGAAGCGCGTCCTGGAGGTATCGATTCCGACCAAGATGGACAACGGGCAGGTGAAGGTATTCAGCGGCTATCGCGTGCAGCACAATGTGGCGCGCGGGCCGGCGAAGGGAGGGATTCGTTATCATCCGGCGGTGACGCTGGATGAGGTGAAGGCGCTTGCGGCATGGATGACGTGGAAGACCGCAACGGTAAACATCCCGTACGGCGGCGGCAAAGGCGGCGTGATTTGCGATCCGAAACGGATGACGAAGCCCGAACTGGAGCGGATGACGCGGCGTTACACATCGGAAATTCTGCCGGTGATTGGGCCGGAGCAAGATATTCCCGCGCCGGACATGTACACAGACGCGCAAACGATGGCGTGGATCATGGATACGTATTCCATGACCAAGGGATATTCGACGCTGGGGGTGGTGACGGGCAAGCCGCTTTCGATTGGCGGTTCGGAAGGGCGCAATGAGGCGACGGCGCGAGGATGCCTGGTGGCGGTGGAAGAGGCGTGCCGGGTGAAGAAAATGTCGGTGCGCGGTTCGAGCGTGGCGATTCAAGGATTTGGCAACGCGGGGTCGCTGGCGGCGAAATTGTTTGCGGAGAAGAAAGCGCGGGTGATTGCGATCAGCGATTCGCGCGGTGGCGTTTTCAATTCTCGAGGGATCGATCCGCTGAAGGCGATGCGTTACAAGGAGCGTTCGGGAACCGTGGTGGGAATGCCTGGGACGTCGCGAATATCGAATGATGAACTGCTGACGATGAAATGCGACATTTTGATTCCGGCGGCGCTCGAGAACGTGATTACGTTGAACAACGCGGACCAGATTAAAGCGAAGATTGTGGCGGAAGCGGCCAATGGGCCAACGACACCGCATGCGGATGAAGTGCTGGCGCGCAAGGGAATCATGCTGTTGCCGGATATTCTGGCGAATGCGGGCGGCGTGACGGTGAGCTACTTCGAATGGGTGCAGGATTTGCAGAGCTTCTTCTGGTCGGAAGCGGAAGTGAATGCGAAGTTGGAATCGGTGATGCGGCGCGCGTTTACGGAAGTGCATGAAAGTGCGCGGAAGCATCGGACGCACATGCGGACCGGGGCCTATTGCCTGGCCGTGGGACGCGTGGCGGATGCGACGCTGGTGCGGGGTTTGTTCCCGTAGAGTTGTCAGCGACGCATAGTTGCGTCAGCCGTTCGGTTCTCAGGATAAACCCTTAGCGGGCTCAGGGCGGGTAGGAGTGGCTGGGCCACTAAAGAACTCAGCGCGTTCGACTTCCCAATGCTAAGGCTTCATGAGAATCACTGCTCTTCGTTCACGACTTCATGGGCGTCACGGCTGCCGATGTAACACGTGCTTGGCGATGTCTGGCCAGAATTCGCGGAACACGTTCGTCAGTGCGTCCCGCCCAAGCGCGTATGCATACTTTGAGGCGATCCCGCCAAGAGTCCGAGTCTGGCTTGGGTAATACGCCAGCGAGATTCCTTGGGCGACGCCCCTGCCTAGCAATTCGGAAACATTGAAGCTGTTGTGCCCGTGATAGGTGATGGAAAGATGATTTCTCAACATCTATGCGGTCGAGGCAGCGCTCCATCCATCCGTAAAGGCTAATTTCCGCTACTTGACGAATCGGGAGTTGGCCCTCTGGTGCGTTATAAACTACCCGACGTCAGCGGGTATCTGACCGGCACTCGCTGCAGAGTCCGCCGATTTTTAGTGTTGCGGATTTGAAGGTGTAACCATGGCCGGCCTGGCGGCGTCTATGGGTTCAGCAGAATCGCGTGACGCCGCGCTCAGGATGCGGAGAGTGCGATGAAAGCGATTGAAGAATTACGACGCGCCATCGATTCAACAAAGTCGTCGAAAACGGGCTCACTGGCACATCGCCCGGGAAGCTGCCCATGGATTAGCACGGCGTTTCGTCGTCGATAGCTCGGCGGAACGCGCGTGAATACAGGTAGCAGCTTGGAGTAACTTCTATGATCTTCCCGCAATTAGCTCAATTCACTGATATTGCTCTTCTGCTGCTGCGCTTGATGGTTGGCCTGGTGTTTCTCACTAGCGGCTACAAACATCTTAAGGATCCGGCGGCGCGGAGCAAGGACATTGGGATGAGCAAGGGCTTCACAATTTTTCTGGGTGCAGCTGAGTTCGCTGGCGGTCTGGGGGTACTTTCGGGCGTTTTCGCACAACTCGCTGCGATCGGTTTGATTTTGGTTATGCTCGGCGCCATACAAAAGAAAATATTTACCTGGCACATCGGCTTCTGGGGCAAATCGGGGACCGACGGCTGGAACTACGACACTATGCTCGTGCTTATGAATCTGGTTATCGTGACCACCGGCGGCGGAAACCTGTCTCTCACTCGCTTAATCAAGTAAAACACTCGATTGTTCGAACGCGAACGTCCACTTCGCGTGTTGTCGAAATTAGTCGAAACTCTTCGGTCGCAAGTCGCGGCTACTCGCTCGACGGCCCGCGACCCAGCGACCTGCACCGCGAACATTGAAGGAGAACGTATGTCAAATGAGAAAGCAGGGAGCGCTGCTAGTGCGAGTCGAGCGCTGCAGCCCAGGGAGACAAACCCTCTCGATTTTGTGCCCGACAAAATTCCTTTCGACACACCGTATGGGCCGCCGATATCGCTAGACCGAGCTCAGGCGGTGATAAACGCGGCGGTGGCAGAGGCGAAGGCGCGCGATTGGAAGATGAACGTGGCGGTGGTCGATTCCGGCGGAAATCTTGTCGCATTTCAACGAATGGACGGCGCGATGCTTGCGTCCATTCAGATTGCCGAGCACAAGGCACGAGCGGCCGCCACCTTCCGGCGCCCAACGAAGGTCTTCGAGGACGGCATCAACCTTATGCATCTCAACTATCTGCTCGCGTTCGATGGAATTATTGCGTCTCGAGGCGGCATCCCACTGATCGAACAGGGCGCGATAATCGGCGCAATCGGTTGTTCGGGAGGCACGGATTCCCAGGACGAGATCGTCGGCCAAGCAGGCGCGGCACTAATCAACGAATCCTCGACAAAGAACGAATGATCCAGATTTCGAGAAAAGGTTCGGCGTAATCAACCGGTTTCCAAGACTAAACGGATAGAAAGGAGAATCCAATGTCAACGGCAAGCGCAGTTACGAAGCCTGCACAGATTCGTATCACCAAACGGTCGCCCGCCTATTGGCGGGTCACGATCGACAACCCGCCGATCAACGTGATGGGCCCGGAAATGGTCAAGCAGTTCCGGGAAGTCATGGACGCTCTCGAGGCCGACGAGCAGGTCAGAGTCGTGGTCTTCGACAGCGCGGTCGAGGACTACTTCCTGAACCACTCCGATTTCGTGGCCAAGCTTGAAGACCTGACCAGCATACCTCAAGGCCCCACCGGCCTGGAGGCGTGGCCGGACTTTCTCGTGCGTTTGACCCGCTTGCCAGTCGCCTCGATCGCGCTCATTCGTGGCCGTGCGACGGGCAACGGCAGCGAGATCACGCTGGCCTGCGACATGAGTTTTGCCAGTCGCGAGAAGGCCATCATCTCGCAATGGGAGGTGGGCGTGGGGATGGTTGCCGGCGGCGGCCCTATGGCTCGCCTTCCCCAGCTCATCGGTCGAAACCGCGCCCTTGAGGTGCTGTTGAGCTCGGAAGACATCAGAGCAGAGCAAGCCGAGGCCTACGGCTACATTAATCGCGCGCTGCCCGACGCCGATCTAGATGCGTTCGTAGAGGCGCTCGCCACGCGGATCGCCAAGTTCGACAAATGGGCGATTGCCAACACCAAGCGCCTCGTGAACACCAGCCTGCCGCCGGACGTCGAGATCGGCGCCGGGTGGGACGCGTGCATCGCCTCGCTCGGGCGACCCGCCGCCCAGCATGGAATCAAAGCGCTAATGGCGCTCGGCTTCCACAAACCGGGTGATGTCGAAAATCGGCTCGCATACTACCTGGGCCAAATCGCAGCGCGTTAGTCCAAGTCAGGAGGGCGGTATGGCGGTCACCACTGAAATCGCGCCGGATATCTATCGCATCTCGATCTTTGCTCAATCGGGTAATTTGCAGTTCAACCATTTTCTAGTGAAAGACGATGAACCATTGCTGTTCCACACCGGGCTGCGCGGAATGCACGCGGAAATTCGCGAAGCCGTCTCGAAGCTCATCAGCCTTTCCGAGCTGCGCCACATCAGCTTCAGCCATTTCGAGTCAGACGAGTGCGGGTCGCTCAATGAATGGCTAGCCGCAGCGCCCAAGGCCGATGTGATCTGCAGCCAGGTCGGTGCACTCGTGAACGTGAACGACTTCATTGGCCGGGAGTCACGCGCCCTCGCTGACGGTGAGAGCTTTGAAACGGGGAAGTACCAGTTTCGCTACTGCCGGACCCCTCATCTGCCCCACGGCTGGGACGCCGGCGTTCTGTTCGAAGAAACGCAGAGAACACTGCTCTGCTCGGACCTGTTCCATCAGGCCGGCGACGCCGAACCGCTCACCTCTTCCGATGTAGTGGGCCGCTCGCGTCAGGCGATGAAGGAATATCAGGCGGGCATCCTTGCGGAGTATGTCCCGTACACACCACTCACCGCGCAAAACCTGAAAAAGCTCGCCGACCTTGAGCCCAAAACGCTCGCCATTATGCATGGCTCAAGCTTCACGGGTGACTGCGCCCAAGCACTCGAGGACCTCAATGTAATGTTACGCGAGGTCTTTGGTCCGCGGAAGTAGAGGCGAAAAGCAGTTGTGAATGGGAGGGGGACTCGGGACACCGTATTTGTAATGAACACCATATTGAAAGGAGGCTTCAATGACGGCCGTACAAGTGGAAGAGAAGAGCTATGAGATGCCCCCGCGCGAAGGGATGAGCATCGCGCATTTTCTCACCGTCGCCGACGTCGAGCGTTCGGCTCGCTATTACGAAAAAGTCTTCGGCGCTCGCATTCTGACCATGGGTGACGGCAACGCGCCTCCCTACCTTCAGCTTGCGAATATCTGGATGATTCTCAACGTCGGCGGTGGCCCGACCCCGGATAAGCCGACGGTAACGCTCAGCGTCCCCGACCCGAATCACATCAACAGCTTTATGAATTTCCGCGTCGCGGATATTCAAGCGTGCTATGAATTATGGAAAAGTCGAGGAGCCGAATTCATCACGCCGCCGATTCCCAAGTACGGCGAGATCCGCTGCTACATCCGCGATCCTGACGGCTACATTATCGAGGTTGGACAAAGCACCTCCCTCAAGTACGGTTAGCGCTCGCGCAACTTAACGAATCGTAGGCACCGATTCCGCTGAAGCATTTAGCTTCTTGCCAAATGGGAGGTTGAAGATGAACGGTCAACAACAGAAAAAGCAGGATCCTGAAGTGCGAGATCAAGAGATCCGTGCGGCACTGGATCAGCATTGGGCGGCCTCCGATGCCAACGATTTTGTGACGGAGCACCTCATCTACCGCGATGACGCGGTGCTGGAATACCCGCAGTCTGGCGAGCTAACCCGCGGTCGAAGCAACATACAGGGCCAGCGCGAGAGCCAGCCGAACAAAAAGCGGTTTACTATCCGGCGAATCATCGGCAGCGGCGATCTTTGGGTCACCGAATTTATCCTCATGTATGACGCCAAGCCGTCCTACACCGTGAGCATCATGGAGTTCACCGGCGACAAGGTTGCGCGCGAAACGCAGTACTTCGCGGATCCATTCCCCGCTCCCGCATTCCGCGCGCAATGGGTCGAACGGATGCCCACATAATCTCGAAACACGAGTCGCCTTCCGTTTTTCTTTTCCTGCTCAGCGGCCGACCATTTTTTGCAGCTCTTCGGGGTAACGGGCGCCTTGAACTGCGATTTTTGAAGCGGCGGTGTTCAGCTCGCTGAGATCGTCGGGCGAGAGTTCCACGTCGACGGCTGCGATATTCTCTTCGAGCCGATGGAGCTTGGTGGTACCAGGAATTGGAACGAACCACGGTTTCTGCGCCAGAACCCAGGCAAGTGCGACCTGAGCCGGTGTCGCCTTCTTCCGCTGTGCAAATCTGCCAACGAGATCCACGAAAGCCTGATTTGCTTTGCGGTTTTCTAGGGTAAAGCGAGGGACGATGTTGCGGAAATCGTTTTTGTCGAACGTCGTATCTTTGCTGATCGCTCCGGTGAGGAAACCTTTGCCAAGCGGGCTGAACGGAACGAAGCCGATTCCCAATTCTTCCAGCGTGGGGATCGTCTCCGCTTCAGGTTCTCGCCACCAGAGCGAATATTCACTCTGCAGCGCGGTGACAGGTTGAACCGCGTGAGCGCGGCGAATGGTTTTCACGCCTGCTTCGGAAAGTCCGAAATGCTTCACTTTGCCTTGCTGAATGAGATCTTTTATCGCTCCGGCAACGTCTTCGATTGGCACATTGGGATCAACGCGGTGCTGATAGAACAAGTCGATGACGTCAGTCTTTAAGCGTTTCAGCGATGCGTCAGCGACTTCTTTGATATGCGCCGGTCTGCTATCGAGGCCGGCCTGTTTTCCAGTGCTCGGATCGAGCTTGAACCCGAACTTCGTGGCGATGACAACTTTCGCGCGATAGGGAGCGAGAGCTTCACCCACGAGCTCTTCGTTTGTGAATGGGCCGTAGACTTCGGCGGTATCGAAGAAGGTGACGCCCCGGTCCACGGCTGCCCGGATTACCGAGATCATCTCTTTCCTGTCTCCGGCTGGACCATAGCCGAAGCTCATTCCCATGCAGCCAAGGCCAATCGCCGAGACTTCCAGGTTGCTTTTTCCCAGTTTGCGCTTTTTCACGGTTTCTCCGTCTGAATCGTTGTTCTCATCCAAGATTAAGACCAAATGCCGTAGAGCCGGTAGTCCGATTCTTTCGATTTATGGCGGATTCCCTATCGAGACTACGGTTGGCGGCCGCGGGCGCCGCTGAGCCAGAGGGGCCACATGATTTGGTCCTGCATGGCTTTGTCGAGGCCCGTGTCTTTGAGGAGCTGCTCGACCTGGGCGCGAGATTGGCGCGGGCCTATGCGATCTTCGCGGTCGGCTAGGGCGTAGGCGGTGACGGCGGCGATGGCTACGTGTTTTTTGAGCTGGGGGATGTCTACTTTGTCGAATGTGTCTGAGAACGCGTGATAGTTGAGCATGTAGTTTGCGGGTTCCTGATTGGCGACGAGGGTGGGCACACCTTCAAGGAGAAAGTCGAGATTGTCGGTGCCGGATTCGGCGTCGAGGGTGAAATCCTTTACGCCGAGTGAGGCGACAGGCTCGAGAGCTTCGCGAACGGCAGGCAACGTATCTTTGCGACCGCCGAGCGAATAGCCGGTGACGGCGCCTATTCCCGAATCAAAAATCACGGCGGCGACCATGTGGTCAAGTTCGTCGCGATGCTTCCTGGCGTAGGCCCATGAGCCAAGCATGCCTTGCTCTTCTCCCGTGAATAGAATGAAGCGGATCGAGCGGCGTGGAATCGAGCCGGAGGATTTGATCACGCGGGCGGCGTCAATCACGAGGGATGCGTTACAGCCGTTGTCGAGCGCGCCGGTGCCGAGTTCCCAGGAATCGAGATGAGCGCCGAGGATGACGAATTCATCCGGTTTTTCGCGGCCGCGAATTTCGGCGACGACATTTTCGGAATTGGCATGGCCGGTGATGTGGTTGGGGAGCTCGAAATGCACACGGATTTTTTGTCCGGCGGCGATGAAGCGGGCCATGCGCTCGGCGTCTTCGCGCGCGAGAACGGCCTGTGGCAGTTTTTCGAGTTCACCTGTGACCGAAACATTGTGGCGGTAGAGGAGGAGGCTGGGACGCGTGGCCATCCAGAAAATGGCGGCGGCGCCGGAGCTGACGGCGCGAGAAATAATCTGGGGCGCTACCTGATATTCGCCGAGCAGGTCCTCCCAGGTGACGAGAATATTCTGATGGACGAGAATGATTGAACCTTTCACCGCGGCGCCCGCCTTTGCAAATCCCGCATCGTCACCCGTGCCGACGTCCACGACTTCAGTGGAAATACCGTCACCGGGAATCGCGGGAGACCAGCCGATGGAAACAGCGCGAACCGGGAAAGGTGCGGGAGAGAGCACCTCGATGCGGGTGTGACCTTCACCCCAGCCTACTGCTACTGAGAATTTTTCGGTGTGGACGTCATCTACGCCAGCGTGACGAAACGCTTCGACGGCCCATCCAACGGCTCGATCGGCTGAGGCGGAACCGGTGACGCGGCCGCCGATGCTGTCCGTCAGATAGCGGAGATTTTCCTCGAGGAGCGAAGCGCCAAGAGCGCTTTGAATCATGGCGGGCGCGAGTTCTGAGCATCCTTTTTGAACTGAGCAGCCTCCCGATCCGACCGGCGCGAGAGGAGCGGGTTTGGAGGGAGGAATTTGAGCGGTAACAGGAACTGTAACTACCAGGACTGCGAAGAGCAAAACTGCATTGCTGATCCTGCAATGAATCGCCACACGACCTCCGGGGAAAATCACTTTTGAATTGGCGCGCGGATTATAACCGGTCTCGAAACGATGGCCAATGCAGCGCGAAGGCGCGAAAGCGAACAAAATGCGGCAGAAATTGCAGGGTAGGTGAACTTTCTACCAGGGGTCAGGTCATCACTGTACCTCTGATAAATCGTATGTCACACGGTGAGTGTAAGTTACGAAAAATATTGGCTATGGCACAATACCTGCCAACGGTTACGCCGTAAGTCCTGGTCTTTCGTGGTACGGCGCGGATATGGAGGGGGCCGCTCGGCTTGTACCCATCTCTCTGTTTCCCGCGCTTGCCGACTCTCGGGTCAACGAAGTTCCTCAGGGCTCGACGAAGTTAAAACCAAACGGCTTTGCCGAAAGCAGTCCTGGGCAAGCAGACGGAAGGCTTATAGTGAAAAAAGCTGCAGCATTTCCGAAACTAATTCGACACGAAAAGAAGCGGGTTGAGAATCATGCCGCGAATCTGTTTGTTTTCTGCGACAAGACGACCGGCGTATCGCAGTTTCGAGCCGAGTCGGAGGCAGGGCTGGAATCGACAGTCGAACGGATCGCGGGATTGCTGGCGATGCAATGTCTTGTGCGGGGACAAGAACCGAAAGACTTCGAGGTGATGGTTCCGGCGCAGGGCATTTTGGTGGAACGCCTGGTATCGCGGGCACAGGCGTTGCTGGAGGAAGGGCGAGCGGTGGCATGCCCCGGCTCGTTGAGTCCGCGGCAGAAAGAGATTCTGTACTCGGTTTTGCGCAACAAAGCGAATAAAGAGATCGCTTCCGTACTGAACATCACGGTGCGGACGGTGAAATTTCACATTTCGGCTTTGCTGAGCAAATTCGGAGTTGAGAATCGGATCGAGCTTGCGCGAAGAGCTGCGGGATTTCTGCAAACGCAGGGCGGCGAGGGCCAGAACGTCGCGGTGCAAGAGACTAGTCAGGCGCCCGACCGGCGGGGGCTGGGGCCGTTTGCGGTTGGTTCCAATGCGAATCTTCGGATGCAGAACAGGGTGAGGAGCGATCGTTTTTCTGCGGGGCGAGTGCTGACTGCTTAGTTGGGGGCTGGTGGCGACTTGTGTCGCCACCAGTTGTTGTTTCGTTTCGGGTTTTTGGTATTTGGTGTTGATTTACCCTCCGTTTTGAAATCAAGCAAAATTGGGAAAGGGCCCACGACGAGAAAGGCGGCGTCGTGGCTACCTCACATCTCTTGATTGAGCGTGCCTGAGATTGCTGAGGTGGCCTTCGTCGGTCAAGCGGGCATCTGATCTCTGGGTGCAAGTGTGTATGCAGCATGCGCCTGGGCGCAAATTGGTAGCCAGCATTCTCCTACTTGTTGCTTAGGCGCGTGACTAGCATGTCGATGAAGCGACGGCCGTCTACGTCGACGCCTACGTGGACATTGGGTTGAATTTTCGTGAGGCCGACTGTGTCCCAGTGATCGCCTGAGGGGATGTTTTTCTCTACCGTGCCGAAACGGTTGGCTACGGTTTCTCCGCGGGCGAATTCTCCTCCGGTTTCGACGTCGACGCGCAGAAATTTGGTTTGAAGCAAAGTTGGGTCGACGACAGCGCCAACGGCGAGAGCGTCGTGCACGGCGCCCCCGCCCGCGGCTTCACCGATGCTGATTTGATAGCGAGCGACGGCGGCCGCGAAACGCGAAACCGGCCCCGCTTTTTCATCGAGCTTCTTCGCGTCGGCCGGAAGAATGGCGGCTTTCTCGGTAACGTCGAGGCCGACCATGGTGATGGGCCAACCTGCATTAAAAACGATCGAGGCGGCTTCAGGATCCTGGTAGATGTTGTATTCGGCGGCGCCGTTGACGTTGCCACCGGAAATCGATCCGCCCATGAGCACCACGCCTTTCACGAGCGGAATGATCGAGGGATCTTTTCGAACGGCGAGAGCGACATTGGTGAGAGGGCCGATGGGGATGATGGTGAGCTCGTTGGGATACTTGTGGACGAGATCGATGATGAGATCCGGGCCGAAGCGATGATCGCCCTGGCACTTGCTCGCGGGAGTTTCGGCGGCGCCCAGGCCGTTGGCTCCGTTCCAATATGTTCCGGTGACAAGGCGCTGCAGAAGAGGATGCTCGGCGCCCTTTGCAACGGGAATGTCGCAACGATTCACGAGGGACAAGACTCGCAGGGCATCGTCGAAGCCCATATCGGCGGTGACGTTGCCGGCTACGATGCTGATTCCCTTTACATCTACTTCGGGCGAATAGACGGCGAGGAGGATGGCCAGAGCGTCGTCGGTGCCAGGGTCCGAATCGATCAGGACCTTTTGGGGAGACTCGCCGGCGGGTGCTGCTGATGAGGTTCGTGCGCCCGCTGAGGCGCAAAATACAAGGCTGAAAGCGAGAATCGCTGCTTGAATCCGGCTAAGGCCCGATGGCATGTGGTCATCTCCCATTTTTTTCGTTCGAATGTGTATGGTCTGGTGGTTGCGTGCGGCGGTGAATTGAGAGTCCGCAGGATGCAGGGCATTTACAAGAAAAAGGCGGGACGCGCAAGCCGAAAAACGATTTTCGACGGAATTTGAGGGTGAAAGGACAGGGTCCGTTCAGACACGCTGCGGGTAGGGTGGGTGGTTGCGCCGCAGTTTCGCCTGACGCGACCTGCCCTTTCGTACTACGAGGGCAGAAATCCCGGGGGCACTTGTGACAGGCCAATTACGGGTGCCAGCGGCAAATTCATCCAATTGCCCTAAAACAGGGCTTTTTACGACATAAGCTGGCTTGCTGGGTTGCGCCGCGTGAAGCGACCGGCAACTTAAGTGTTATCTCCTCTGCAAACGCTGTACTTCGGCCATGGGCAGTACAGTTGACCTTCCGAGCAGTCAATCTTCGCTGGCCATTGTTTGTTCCCCTGACCAGTAGATGGCAGTGCGTTGCGGTCCCTACACTGTTCTCGTCATGAAAACACAAATTCAAGTTCGCAATCATACGACCTTCGCGCCCATCTCCGCCAATCGTGGCAATCAATCGACTTTGTCGAGTTCTTCAACGCGCCACCCATTCGCAGCGCTTCTGAGCCTGGCAATGATCCTTGCAATCGTGGGGCTCTCGAGCTGCGTTGGGCTCACAAACGCGGGACCCAACGCTAAGAAAAGCTCAGGCGGCACCGGAATGCTTTCCGCAAGCGCAACGAGCTTGAGTTTTGGCAACGTGGCAGTAGGGAACAACAAAATTCAGAGTGTGACGATCACGAATAACGGAACCACTGCGATCAATCTCTCGCAGGCGTCGGCCACAGGCGCAGGCTACACGGTAGCGGGCGGAAATTCGACTATCACGATCCCGGCCGGGCAATCCGGAACGCTTCAGATCCAGTTGGCGCCGGCTTCTGCGGGGGTTATTAACGGCAGCCTTTCGATCGAGAGCAATGCGGCAAATTCTCCTCTTAAGGTTGCTTTGACGGGCACGGGCACGGAGCCGATGCTTGGTGTGTCACCGGGAACGATCCAATTTGGAAACGTGAAGGTGGGACAGAGCACGACGCAGCCGGTTATGCTGACGAACAACGGAAACGTCGATTTGGTGTTGAACTCGGCGCAGATTTCCGGCGCGGGATTCGCAATGAGCGGCCTTACTTTTCCGACAACGATTGCCGCAGCCAAGAACGTGTCTTTCAACGTGAAGTTCGCGCCATCAACCCAGCAAGGAATGACGGGTAGCATCAAGTTTGTCGACAACGCACCGAATTCGACGCAGAGCGTTGAATTAACGGGAACTGGGACGGGGGAGAACGCAGCGCTGGTGGCGACGCCGGGTACCGTTTCGTTTGGAAACGTGACGGTGGGAAGCAATGCAAGCCAAACGGTGACGCTGACGAACTCGGGAGCGAGCGCGATTGCGATCTCGCAAGGAGCCGCATCGGGAACGGGTTTTAGCATCAGCGGACTGAACGCAATGACGCTGAATGCCGGCCAGAGCACAACGTTTTCGGCAGGATTTGCGCCAACCACGACGGGAAGCGCGACGGGATCCGTGACCGTTACGAGCAATGCATCGAATTCGACTTTGACGGTCGCGCTGGTCGGTGTGGGGACGCAGCCACATCTCAGCGCAAACCCAACCGCAGTGAGCTTCGGCAGCCTGGCGGTCGGCAACACGTCATTGATATCCGTTACTCTCACCAATACGGGCACAGGCAGTGTAGCGATTTCATCGGGTTCGGCGTCTGGAGCTGGGTTCAGCATGACCGGGCTTTCTGCGGCGACGTTGAGCGCAGGCCAGAGCACCTCGTTCAGCGTGAAATTTGCGCCGACAGCAGTGGGGGCGGCGACGGGCAGCATCTCGATTGTGAGTAATGCTCCGGGTTCGCCGCTTGCGATCGCACTTAGCGGAACCGCCACACAATCGCAGCCGGGTTTGACAATCAATCCGACGAACGTGCCGTTCGGCAACATCGCGGTCGGCAGCAACTCTTCACAGAACGTCACGCTCACCAATTCCGGAAATGCCGTGGTGAACATTACCGGAGCGTCAGCTTCGGGTGCAGGTTTCGGCTTGAGCGGATTGGGCGCGCAATCGATCAATCCGGGCGCCAGCGTCACATTTGCTGCCACTTTCGCACCCACGACATCTGGAAACGCTACGGGAAGCATCTCGGTTTCGAGCAATGCTCCGAATTCGCCGGCCACCATTACGCTGAGCGGTGCGGGCATTCAGGGTCAACTGATTGCGAATCCTTCGAGCGCAAGCTTCGGCACGGTGACCACGGGTAGCAGCAACTCGCAGACAATCACCTTGTCAAATAACGGCTCCGCCGCGGTGTCTATCTCGCAGGCAAACGTCAGCGGCACGGGCTTCAGCATAAGCGGTATGACCGGTTTCCCAATCACAATCAATGCGGGAGCGAATAAGACATTCAACGTGATGTTTGCGCCGACAACGAGCGGGAGCGCCACGGGAACGGTGCAAGTGGTGAGCAATGCTCCAAACTCGCCAATCTCGATCGCGTTGAGCGGAACGGGACAGACCGCGACTCAGCTTCTGAGCGCCAATCCATCGAGTTTCAATTTCAACAGCGTCAATGATGGCAGCAGCGCGACGCTGAATGTGACGCTCACAAATACCGGAAACTCAAACGTCACGATCTCCGGCACTACCGCCAGTGGGGCGGGCTTTAGCGCCACCGGCGTCAACGGCACGATGCTCACCCCTAACCAGACGGCAACTCTTGTCGTCACGTTTGCGCCGACCAGTGCGGGCGCGGTATCGGGAAGCGTGGCGGTAAACAGCAATGCCAGCAATTCGCCAACGATAAGCCTTGCGGGAACGGGCGTGCAGCAGACCTCGCACACTGTGGATTTGACATGGACCGCAAGCAGCTCAACGGACGTGGTCGGATATAACGTCTACCGGAGCACAGTGAGCGGCGGACCGTACTCGATTCTTGACTCGGCGCCAGTGGCGACAGATGGATATACCGATTCGACAGTGCAATCGAGCACGAACTACTTCTACGTGGTTCGGGCGGTTGATAACACAGGAATGGAAAGCGTCAACTCCGCGGAAGTGCAAGCGCTCGTCCCGTAACAAGCGGCCTGTAAGGGCTAGAAGCGGCTTTGAGGGCGACACGTTAGCACCGGGAAGCGGTACTAAGTGAAAGTAGAACGAAAATGATAAGTCCTTTAAACGGGACAGGTTAACTACCTGTCCCGTTTATGTACTTGTGTCCAGTAGTTCCCGAACGAACCCTCCCCTCACAATCGAAGCGTCCAGCAAACTCAGGCTTGGAGGCTTTCGAGTGTTCAAGTTCGCCGCAGGAATTCGTCCTTTCGCGCCCAATCTGACGATCCCCATAGCGATACTAGCCGCTGGACTATCACTTTCCGGATGCGGTCTGGTTGGCGATTCGGGAGGCCGGACGCGGGCGCTAAGCATCGCGCCGTCGGCTGCCACTTTTGGCAGTGTGACGGTGAAGACCGATGCGACACAAACGATCAAAATATCGAACACGGGAACAGGAGAACTGAAGATTTTTAGCGCCGACATTACTGGAACTGGTTTCAGTCTCTCTGGACTGAGCGTTCCGACGAAACTGGCCGCCGGGGCAAGCGCGACTTTCAATGTGGCGTTTAAGCCGATCGCGGCTGGAACCAAGAAAGGAAGTCTTTCCATCAAAACCAATGCGAGTGAATCTCCCGCAACTTTGAATTTGAGCGGGACAGGGGTGGAGGAGTCGATCAAACTGACGGTCAGCGAGACCAGCCTGAGTTTTGGGAATGTCTTTGTTAGCGGTAGTGAGACGAAGGAAGTGAAGATCACAAATTCGGGCAATGCGAACGCGATAATTACGGCTGTAAAAGTGTCGGGCGCAGGGTTCAGCGTAAGCGGGGGGTCGGGCGTGACGCTTGCGCCGAATCAGTCCGAAACGGTCACGGTGAACTTCAATCCTAAGAGCAAGGGATCCCTGTCTGGCACGCTCACTGTTTCAAGCAACGCGCAGACGGTCAACGTCGCGCTGGGCGGGACCGGAACGCCCAGCGGAAACCACAGCGTAGGTCTGACGTGGACTGCGAGCACGTCGCCGGTGATTGGTTACTTCATTTATCGCCGAACGGGAACTACGGGCGCGTTTTCGAGACTGGATTCCGTCATCGATTCTTTGACTAGCTTCACGGACGGCAATGTTGTCGACGGCGCGACTTACGATTACGTGGTTACGGCGGTGTCTGCGGAGAACTTAGAAAGTGCCTTCTCCGTTGAAGTCTCGGTGACGATTCCCACGTCGTAGGACTTGCGCGCCCTTCGCGGCCAATATCGACCGCGATCCCCTCTAGATATCGCGGATGATCTTGAGCATGCGCCGAAGTGGTTCGGCTGCGCCCCAAAGCAATTGATCGCCTACCGTAAAGGCTCCCAGAAATTCCGGGCCGAGTTTCAGTTTGTGAAGGCGGCCGATGGGGACGTTGAGGCTGCCGGAAACCGCTGCGGGCGTGAGGCAACGCGTGGTGGATTCCTGGTCGTTGGGAATTAAGCGAACCCAGGGATTGCTGTTCCGGAGAACATCTTCGATATCCGGCAGTGGCACGTTTCTTGTGAGCTTGATGCAAAGACCCTGGCTGTGGCAGCGCATGGTTGCCACGCGGACGCAAATGCCATCGATGGGAACCGGCGGGCTGAGAGCCATGATTTTATTGGTTTCGGCCATGCCTTTCCATTCTTCGCGGGTTTGACCGTCAGGCATTTCTCGATCGACCCACGGAATCAGGCTAGCTGCGAGAGGGACGCCAAATTCCTGTGTAGGGAGACCCGGGCATTGCTGCGCTTTCGTGACCATGCGATCGACTTCCAGGGCGTTGTCGGACGGCTTGGCGCGGGTGGGATCCGTGATGCACTCCATTTGCTTCACCAGCTCCAAGACTTTGGCTGCTCCCGCGCCGGAGGCTGCCTGATACGTCATCGTCGTGATCCATTCGACGAGGCCGGACTTGAGAAGGCCACCGATGGCCATCAACATCAAGCTGACCGTGCAATTGCCGCCGGCGAATGTGCTGAGTCCTCGCGCGAGGCCGTCGCGAATTACGGCTTCATTCACCGGATCGAGAACGATTACTGCATCGTCGCTCATGCGCAGCGTGGAAGCGGCGTCAATCCAGTAACCTTTCCAGCCTCGCTTTTGGAGTGGAGCGTAGATTTCGGTCGTATAGCCGCCGCCCTGGCAACTGATCAGAACATCGCACGCGGATAATGTCTGGAGGTCTCTGGCGTCTTTCAGAGAGCCATGGTCGCCTGCCTCTTTTGGCGCGCTGCCGCCGGCGGCCGATGTGGAAAAGAAAACCGGTTCAATACCTGCGAAGTCGTTTTCTTCGCGCATGCGTTGCATCAGAACGCTGCCGACCATTCCCCGCCATCCGATCAGTCCGACTCGCAGCATTGACTCTCCGGTGAGTTTCTAGCTTACCTCGTTCCGACGGTTATCCGTGAATCGTTGCTCGGGTTAAATGCTAAAAGCTGAATGCTGCTTGCAGGTAAATCAGCCGACTCGCGGATTGGGCCGAGAACGGACCGCCGGCGAGATGATTTGGCACGTTGAAGAATGGAGAGGCTGAGGCCTGCGGCACATCTGCCGTGGGCGGATTCAAAACGCCGCTCGGAGGATCGGCGTTTGTGTAGTTGAAGAGATTGCGGGCATTGACGCTAAGCGTGACGTTGTAGCGGCGGTTTGTGCCCCCGCCGCCAAATCCTCCCGGCCCTCCCGCGAACGGACCGCCGGCGCGCCCTCCTCCGCCACCTCCCCCGCCTCTGCCTCCTCCTCCACCACCTCCGCCGGGTCCGCCCGAAACAGTTTGTTGCCCGCCTGAGCCTGATTCTTTGCCGAAGCCAAATGTCTTGCTAAGGCGGACGTTCAGGGTGAACCTTGAGGGACTGGTTAAGAAATCGACTGGAATCGGCGTGGTGTTTGGCGCCGGCACCGTGTTAAACGATCCGATCCCTGGAACGGTGACGATCGAGGAGCCGACGGCGCCATTGGCGAACGTCGGGCGCTGGTTGAACTGCGCGGTGCCGATCAGATCCTGGCTGAGTGTGATGTTGAAAGGCGTGCCCGAACTCACGATCATAAATGGGCTTAGGCGGAAGTTGTGCGGCAAACCAATGGTGCCACCAAGGAAGTAGCGGTTGCGAATGTCGAATGGCGACCGGCCATAGTCCTGCATGATATTCCGCGGATTCGAAGGAAAAGCAGTAGCCGATGACGTGTCGCTATTCGCGTACGTCAGCGTGTAATAGCTGAACAGTGTGAGTTTTGCCCCGGCACGAATCGTGGCTTGCAAGAACATCTGATTTTCGCGGTAGATGCCTTCGGACTGAAATTGATACACGTTTTCGAAGCCGGTGATGGGACGCACACCGGGCGTTGGACTCGTATAGAACGGAAAATCGAAGGTGCCCGGCTCCGGGCTGTTGATGTTGTTGGTAAAGAATTGATCCCAGCCGCGCGAGTTCAAGTACGAAAGCGATACATTCGCAAACTTCGTGACTTGGCGCTCGAGGCTGACTGCGGTTTGCATCACGTAGGGCGAATGCAAATGGGAAGCCGATGAGTAGACGCTCGGGTTTACCGTACTGGTGGGGATTATATTCGGGAAGAAGTCGGGGTTCGTGAAAATGAATTGCGCCTGGCGGATTCCATTGAGCCGGTCTTCTTGCAGAACGTAGGAGGAATTGAAGCGGTCATAGAAGATTCCAAACCCGGCGCGCAGAACGGTTTTCGGTGCAGCCTTCCCACCCCCGCCCAGCCCCCACGCAAAGCCGAGACGAGGCGCCCAGTCAGCGTGATCGCTGATTTCGTTTTGCGATTCGAAACGCAAACCGTAGCTCAAGGTGATGTTTGGCCGAATTCGCCAATCGTCTTCTGCATACAGGCCTACGTCCACCTGTCCCACGCTCGCATTTGGATTTCCCGGCATTGAAGCCGTAGGGCCGGCCGTTAGCAAAAATTGCGATGCGTTTTGCGCACCGGTGGCCAAGGCAGCTTGATATGCCTGGATCGATGGGAAAATATATTCGCCATTGAAACCGCTTGTCGAGAAGTTCGAATCGGTGACGCCGCGGAGCCGCACGCCGAATTTGATGAAGTGAGTGCCGTGTGAGATTGACGTGTAGTTCTGCAGTTCATAGCGATTGGAAGTATCGAGAATTGTTCCCTCATTGCTACCGCCGCCGACAAACGCTCCCTGCACCAGCAGAGTGGTTGCGGTGTTCTGCGGGACCTGGCTGCTGGTCTGGTGAAGATATTGGAAACGCGTTTCGTTCACTACATTCGGGCCTAGCGTCTGGGTATCGCTTACTTGCAGGGTGTGTTCAGTCGAAAGAAGGTTAAAACCCTGTGTCGGAAGGCTGAATCCGCCGATTCCGTCGTTCTTGAAATCGTCTCGATAGTATTGATATCGGACCGAAAGAGTATTCGTGGGGGTGAGTTGGTAGTCGAGGCGCGGACCGAGGTTGTAGCGCCTGCGTGGAGTTGGAACCGCATCGGAAAATGGAACGATTGGAAAACCGGGCGAGGTGGTATCCACGATTTGCGCGTTGACGATGGCGAGATCGTTGATGTCGCGAATGTCGGTAGTGAAAAAGAACGATGCTTTCTTGCTTAGCGGGCCGCCAATGTTGCCGCTGTACTGCACCGAGTAATAGGGTGGATACGGGGTTGCCGAGCTGCCCTGATGAAAGAAGGGATTCTTCGAGTTGAAGGAAGAATCGTTCCCGTTCACCGAGATTTGCCCGTGCCATTTGTCGGTGCCGGGCTTAGTGAAAATTTCGATGCGGCCGTAGCCGACTTTGTCGTATTGGGCGGAGAACGGGTTCTGGTTGATGCGGATTTCGCGGATGGCTGATTTGGGCGGTAGCTGACCGGCCGTAAAGCCGTCTATGTAGAACTGGCCGCCATTTGGACCCGCGGAGGGACCGGCGAGGGCGGTTAGGTCGCTCTGTAATTCGTCGGGATCGTCGGGGAGCGCCTCAAGTTCCTTGCCTGAGATGATGATCGCGCCTGCGTTGTTGGCGGGATTTACGTCTACCGTGGGAGCTTCGTCAGACACGACTACCTTTTCCTGCTGCTGCTCGATCTCCAGGGTGGCCTTGAGCTGCTGAACTTTATCGGCGGCGATTTCTACGTCGTCGTTCTTAAAAATTGCAAAACCTTTTGCGATAACTTGAACCGAATATTTCCCCGGGGCGAGGCCTTTACGATCGAAAGCGCCTTGCTGGTCAGTCGTGGCGACAAGAGTGTCGCCGGTCGGCGTGGTGAGAACGACAGATGCGCCTACCACGGCGCCTCCTGATGGATCGAGTACTTGTCCGTGAAGCGCGCCGAGGCCGGTGGTCTGGGCATTGGCAGCGCGCGGGGTGACGCCGAAAATTAAGAGGACGAAAATCGTGAATGCAACGAAGTTTGCCTTGTAGCGGAATCTCATTGTGTGCCTAAGTTGGATTTGGGTCGCCGGCGCATGAATTTATGGAGTGTCACCGGCCATGGCGGGAGCGCCGCCCAAGCTCCAGGGCGAGAGAGTGACTGTCTGGCTCCCGGCGGGTGCGGCGGCGAGGATAGGTTCGACGCCGCCAAGAACGGTGATAGCGGTGGCTTGACCGGAAGCGGTCCCCTCTGTGGCGACGATCATGACCGCTTCGTCCTTTTTGAAATCGGCGAGCGTGGCTGGGGGCATGCGATTCACGATCTGCTGGAAATCTGCCTGCCCCCCGCCGGAACGGGATGCGCCGGTTGGGCCTTCAGTGCGCTGTGATCGGCCGTTTGAGGCTGCGCCCTGCGAAGGTGACCCGCTTGCCTCGGACTGGCCTCCTCCCGCGCCTGCGCCTTTCAAACGAAGGGCGACGCGTTGCGCGATTTCCGGCGGCAGCCGGCGCAACTGGGATTGGTTCGTAATTTTCACCACAAAGGGCTTTTTGGAGATCAGATCCACCACGCTCATCGTATTTGCATTGGCATCAATCGAGGAAATGGTTCCAGCAATGTTGCGAAAACTTCCGGAGACGATTTCCTCGGCTGTGAAATCGTTTGCGTCCGCACTGCGCGTGCCGCGAGCCCGGAGCTGGTCGCCGGGTTTGATCTGGTCGAGTGGCGCGGCTTTGGCTTCGTCAAATGAAATAGAATCCGGCGCGTAACGGCGCAGGATTGTGGCCCTGGTCGCGTGAATGGCGATTGTTTTCTTTCCACTCGCAGTCGTCACGGAGATGGTGATCGTGTCCGTACCAGGATCGACAGAGCTCACGAGTCCGCCAATGCCGCGCTTTTGCCAGTCTTCGCGTTCGCTTTGATGTTTTGCCTCCACGTCGGACCGGCTAATCGCAATTAGGCCAACCGCGACGAACGATTTGCCGTCGCTTGACGGTTGCCCGCGCACAAGGACCCTATCTCCAGCATGAAGATCCGAGAGTTGAATTGGCGCGGCGCTCTTCAAGTCCGTTTGGCCTGGCGCCACGCGAACCATCTTCGCATTACTCGCAATTTGCACCGCAACGTCCGCACCCGAATCCGTCGTCAGGATGAGCGCGCCTCCATTGATGCTTTTCACTACGCCCACTTGTTTGGCTACGGGCGCCTGAGCCGCTTGGAAAAGTGCGCACGAGGACGCGGATATGGCGAGAGACTTCGCCAAGGCGACGCACAAAACGCACCCGCAAATCCAAACCGCCGAGCTATTTCGCGCAACCCTCATTCACCACCCATGCGCCCTTGTTAACTTACCGCGATTGGTCTTCAGGCTTTGCAGCCTAAAACGTGCTGTTGCTTAGACGTACTCCGTTTCATTATGCGTTACATATGAGAGGCAGGGGATTCTGGGCGTCGAGGTTGCCTACCTCGGACCGCTGGGGAGTGAACGGAGATAAGCGATAATCGCGACGGCATCTTCGTGTTTCAAGTGATAGATGTGCATCGGGGGGCGAATCGCTTCGCCATTTGCACCGATCCCTTTCTCGAGAATGTCGAAGCCGTCTCTGTCTGTATATCCGGGAAAGCCGGCTAGGGTTGGTGCGCGGTCAGCCCAAGTGGGTGCGGGCTTGACTGAAGTGATCCAAACTGGCGCTCCCTGTAACCAGCGATCGGGATCGAGCTGATTTTGGGCGTCGCGCGGGGTGTGGCATTCCGAACACTTCGCAACCTCTTCGACTAGATATTTCCCACGGGCGATATCTGATTCGCGAGCCGTTGCCGGCGAGGGCTTATTTTTGGTGTTCTGCGTGTGCGAAGACGAAATGGAGACAACAGCAAGGATTGCACAAATTGCGGAACCGGTGATCATTCTCACAGGGTTTTCTCCTTCAGAATGCTCGCAGAGAGCGTCACCCAATTATGAAACAATGCGCCAAGCGAATAGAAAGGGTTTTCTCTCGTCGGCAATTGCCAGGAGATTGGAACGCGGGCAAGCACCGATTACGCGGGAGGCCCCTACTGAGTTATCGAGCCGCGGCACCTAGGCCTAACCCCATACGTATGATGCGGTTGAGGAAACGACTCCATGTAGAATGAGGTGATATATGTTTCTCTCGAAGTCACGATCGGGGGTTCTCGTTTTTGCCGTTTTTGGCAGCGTCATTCTGACGGGACGTTGCTTCGGGCAAGAGCAAGCCCAGTCGCCGAAACACACGATCACCATGAAGTTCGACTATGACTTTACGGCCATGCCTGCATGCTCGCAAAAAGTCAGCAAGAAATGCATCGCGAAATTTGTTGTTTACGATATTTCGGGGGGAAAGCCATATAAGCTATTCACGATTCCGGTTCCTGCTGATGCGAGCGGCGCAGTGAAAGGGATTTCAGGAGAGAGCCAGCCACTTCTGTTCGAACCAGGAAAGCACTTGATAGGAGTGGCGGCGCAGAAAGACAGCGGGGAAGAGTCGAGCCCGTTTGCATCCGCCGTGTGGGTAACGATTCCGTGAGGAGCCGAGCAGTATGTTCCGGAAAGATGCTCTAGTCTGCTCAAGCTATTTGGGGGTGCCCGATGAAACTTGAGCGTCACACGCGTTGAAGATCCTTCACGGCGACGCGGCCACGTACCCACCTCCAGGCACGAGTCAAATCCTCGGGCTCGATGAATAAAACATATGCCGCGAGCACATCGAATTCGAACATAGGAATATTCAGCGAGTATTCAAGCCACAGATGGAATAGCACCCCCAGGGACAAGAGCATGTAACGAAAATCCTTGATCCAAATCAAAGTGCCCAGGGAGAATTCCAGAGCGAGCGCCATCCAGCTTCCCAACTTAAGGATTGTGGGGCGGAGAAATAGCGAAGGAACGGGAAAGCGATGAAATTCATCAAGATGATACACATAGTAGAGCGCGGTGCCCTGAATCCAAGGAGCTCCCTGCACCTTCCAGCAAAATGAGCTGATGTAAAGTAGAGCTACTTCGAACTGAATCATCCGCTGCGCCCATGGCGGGCGTGGGAGCACGCTGTCTCCCTCCTTTCCACGCGTGATTCGAATCAGGCGATCTACGGAAAGAGCCGCTCCCGCTGGAGCAAAGATCAAAAAAAACCCGGCCAGTCTTAAGAATGTGTCACCGCCGCTAGTGATGTAGAGATTTCGTTGCTGGATCGAGGTGAGGCAGAGAAATACGAGCAAGCTATTGAAACGGGTGAACAGACCCACAGTGAGAAGCGACGCCGAGGCCAGAAATATCCAGAACAGCGCTTCAATCCAGATATCATTTTGCGGAATGATCGTGAACAGGTTAAGTCGCGGGCCGGGCTCCAGTGCGTGCATCGTCGAGAGACTCACCCACGCATGAGTGCCAAACCAGGTGAGCCAGTCAGGCCGGAGGAGAAGCAGGGTAGCGATAACCAGCAAGCCATAGAGGATGCGAAACAAGGCGATCGGCAGAGGTGACTTTGGCGCAAAGAAGAAGGCATTCCAGGCGTCAAGCAGAGACCTCAGCCTCACTTCAAATCCTCAGGCTGCACCTCGTAGGTGAAGAAAATGTTTGAGTTCCAAGGTCCGCGATCGTATTTGTCATCCGTCCGAGGGATAATTTCCGACCACCTCACAACCAGCATGATCGTTTTTGGCGGGCTTGTCTTTTGGTTGTTCAGGCGGGCGATGTAGCGAGCGGCATCGGGCCACAAGCCGGAATATTGATCGTTCTGCAGATTTTCCTCGAATTTGCGATAGCGTTCCTTCGCGTACCGCTCATTGGCGTTGAGGAGTTCCATTCTGGGGAAGCTCCACAGTGTGCTCGATCCGTCTTTATAGATAACGATCGCTTCGAGGTAGCTGTTGACCCTTTTGGGATCGGGAGAAAACATGTCCCAGGATTGAAATAGTCCCGACCATACGAAGTACGGCCGCACCAGGTTCCTGAATGAGGTGATCAGTGGATTGTTCAGTGGCAAAGCCCAACAGGATATGGCGAGAATGTGAAAGAGCAGAAAAGTGCTGATTGCAAAGTATTTTAGCTTCTGCACACCGCTGTAGCGCTTGGGCTGGGCAACGTGCGCATTTCCAGTTGAGTTGAACGGCTTGCCAATGGCGTTGTGCACCTCGTAGTTCTCCGGATGACAAAATTCGAGAGTAGCGTATCTATGGGGGAGAGTTGAAGCAGTATTCAGGCTTGGTGGCTAAAAGTGATGGCCGCGATTACTCCGGCAAACCGTTCGCCAAGCTAAGGCCCGAACTTGTCATTAGACGGTCCAAGATCAACCGCCTCCGCGTTAGTCCTCGAAGCTTCGGGCTCCGCCTTGCATGCGATTTTTTACCAAGTTCGTCCAGACGAACTTGATCACCCGCGCATCGTTGTAGCAATAAGCGAGGTTGTGATTGAGAGTAGAGAAGCAGTGCTCCTGGCAAGTTTTTTTCATTCCGGCCAACTGACTTGCTTCGAACTTGTGACCATCAATGTTTCCCCAATCGAATGTTGACGCATACATCGGGAAGCATGGAGCTACCGTGCCATCCGTGCGGATGATGACGTTGTTCTGGCCCGCGCGGCAGTTCCACTCCGCAAAATGCAGTTCGCCATTCTCGTCCTGCACAAAACCGGGCATTCCGGCGATTCGTTTCGCGATATCACCGTTGGTTCCGGTGCCGTCGCCGTTCCAGCCGAGGCGTTTCAGATTGCTGCCGCTCGACATTCGTATGAAGGCCTTGATCTCCTGCAGACGCTGCACGGAATTCACCATCTGATATCCGGCCTTATTCTTCTCAATAATCCAGTCCACCAGGGAATCGATTTCGGGCCAGTCTTCCGGGCGGATATAGGTGGGGTTGTCGCTAAGATGCTTGAAATGTTCATCCTGCTCCAGCATTGGAGTTTCGTTGATGTGGTAATCAGTGGCTATATGGTTTTCGCGCGCATACTCCGTGATCTGCCGCACATCTTGGGTATTATTTCGGCAGATGTTGATGTTAAAGAAGACCATGTAGCCATACACATACTGCTTCTTCATCAAATATTCGATGTGCTTGCGTGAAGGGACGACGGCTTTGGGCAAGCTGGGCTTTTCATCCCAAGCGTCCAACGCGAAGTTGAAAATGCCAACTCCCGCATCTCCCAAACGATCGGCGACGTCCGGCCGCAGCAAACGTCCATTGGTGCCGACGTAAATCCAGAAGCCTTTCTTCGCCGCATAGTAAACGACCTTATGTGCAAAGTCCGGCCGTAACAATGGCTCGCCGCCCATCAGGGCCAGGACGCGGCATCCGTGGTCATACAGCCAATCAATCGAACGGCGGGCAACGTCTTCGGTCATACCCTTGATCTTGTTGTCGTACGCCCAGCAATACCAGCAATCGAGGTTGCATTTGTACTCCACGAAGAGATAAGCGGTGATGGGATGGAAGTCGCCTGGCAGGACACGCGATCGAATGTAGGGAAAGAGCCAGCCGCGCATGATGCGATAGGTCTGGGGAATCGACCAACCGCGCTTCTCGGGAATAATGGCAGGGCCCGGATCTGAAAGCTTTTCAGGAAAGCGAGGAAATACAGGTTCTGGCAGTGTCATTCCCTTTGGAGGTGGAACCGCGACGGGCCCTGGAGCGGAGTTCATGAGCAAATTGTGGATATCAACGTCGATGCGGAATTTGGGTGCGGAAGCCATCGTGGTGCCTCTCCTTTCAGTTAAGGTCGCCGCCTTTCAGTGAATCGGGGAAATTGCAAGGGATCTTCGCCAAAGTCACCGCGACCGTCGCCAAGGTCGAGCTTGGATCTATCGGCAGGGTGACTCTTCAGAGACTGATGTTCTTTGAGATCAGTCTGCTGCCATTCCATGCGCCACCGGCCCGGAACCGTTGCCGGCAAGCTGTAGCTGCACCAACTCTGGCGCAGCAGTCATTGCCATTTCTCGTCGCAACTGGGCTTCGAGCTCGGTAAGTTGGGCATCAATGTCTTGCGATGCCTTGTGCTTGCGGATCACTTCTTCGCGGTAGCGACGCAGGAAATAATCGATCGTCTCTACGCGAATCTTGATAGATCCGGAAGGCTTATTCTCATCGAGATCCTTGAAGCAGAAGTAAGGCGTGCCGGACTGTTCGACGATGCCTTCTACAACGCCGTAGATGGGTGCGTCATGTCCGCACTTGAAACTCGAGATTTCGAGAGCCACAAGGTTGGGATGCCGGGCTGCAAACTTGGCGGCCCACACTTTGTGATTGGTGCTACAGGAGTATGAATTCTTCCACGCGTCTGTGATGTCGAGCGGGCTGCTGATCACGCCTGCCCTTACCTCTTCACCAAAAAGCCTCTCGAGTAGATCCTCGTCCAGTGGAAGCGTGTTTTGCGAAAATATGGGATAACCGAGCTTCTGGAATTCGTCGAGGATCTCGTGGTTGAGCCCCGGATCGTGGTGATAGGGGCGAGCCAGCATCACGATACCGATACGATCTTCGCGTTCCAACTGATCGAGCACGTCTCGCGCGCGCTTACGAATGCTGGATTCGTAATCCTTCAACGCGGCGAATCCGGCTTCCACGGCACGGTCGTTCTCTTCAGGAGAAAGTCCGAGGACTGGCTGCCAGGATTGCAGCATCTGGTAGGCGAAAAGCTTACGGTCGGCGAAGTTAAGCACCGGATCGATATATTTCAGTTTGTATTCGGCGAAGACGTCGTTTTCCTTGGTGAATGCGGCCTTAACCGTTTCCGGTGTCGCCGTCACGGTGGGGCAGGCATTCGCGCCGACGATTTTCACCAAAGGAGAATGCAGAACGTCATACATCGGGAAGAAGATCACGTCGAGTGGCTTCTTGTGATGTTTCTCCTGAATCAAATTGTAAACGTGCGAGATTCCAATCTTTGCCGGGAAGCAAGGATCGATTGCGCCGCGACTTGCGCCCGCGCGGTAAAGCTCCGAGCTGGTGTAATCGGAATAAATAATATTCTCAGGCTGCACGCCAAGGCTTTCGAAGTAGCCGTTGAAGAGAGGCGCATACGTGTAGATATTCAGCACGCGTGGAATGCCGATGCGCACTTTGCTGCGATTTTGCATCAGGGTTACGCGCTCTTTGGCGGCCTTCGTCCATGCGCGAGCAGGAATCGGATCAGCAACGCTCTTCGCGTTCGTCGGCCGGAAGACCTCTTTCGAGGCGAAGTCGACAAAATTCGGATGTTTGTCGCGAATTTGGTCAAGTCCGGCCTTGATGTCCTTCATATCGTTCAGATCTTCCACTGTCCCTTTCTCGCAGGTGGCGATGATCAACCTCTGCTCGCCAAGCATGAGTGGAACCTTGGTGACTTTCTCGAGCGGCACTAGATTCTTCGCCGGTTCGGTCCGCACATCGATGAAAGTGCGCAGGCAGTTGTTCTTGCAGAAGTAGCAGCGCGTCGCCTCATTACGGGTGGTGCGGTACTCGATCTTCCGGACGGCCTCGAGGCCGATAAACGTGCTCTGCTGACCATTGCGCCACACCCGCAGCGATTCCTGGGCGGCGCCGATGGCGCCTGATTCTCCGCAGTGTTCGTGCACGATGATTTCAGGTTTTTTGCCGGCCGCGCGAAAGCTATTGCGGATGAAATCCACTTCGGCTTTCACGACCGCGAGGTTATTTTGCGTTCCGCCCTGGAGCACGAAACGGGTACCTAGCGCGGCAAGATTGGGAATGCTCGCAACGTAGAGGAAGACGTTCTTAGGCAGCACGGCGGCAAGGCCGGCCAGAATTTCCTCCGCCTGCCAGCCTTGGCGCTGAAAATTAACGATATCGGACTGCATGAAGACCGCGCAGCCATAGCCAAACACGGGCATGGCCTGCGCCGAGAAAGCGAGGTCGGCGAACTGATTCACGCTGAGCCCAAATCCTTCAGCTGTAGACTGAAGGAAGTATCCGTTGCCCGCGGAGCACTGCGTATTCAGCTTGAAATCTTTCACGCGGCCATTGTGCAAAATGATGATTTTGATGTCTTGGCCGCCGACGTCCACGATCACGTGCGGGTCTTCGTAGAATTTCAGCGCGGATTCCGTGTGTGCGACTGTCTCGACCAGAGCGACATCTGCTTTGAGAACATCTTTTAGTATGTCTTTGGCATAACCTGTGGTTGCGACGCCAAGTACTTCCAGCTTGGCATTCTGCTTTTCCACCTGGCCACGCAGGTTCTCAAACATCTCAATCGTGTCCTGAATCGGGTTCCCGTTTGAGAGTTGATAGGACTTACAGAGTATGTCGCCCTTTTCGTCGAGTAAAACTGCTTTGGTCGAGGTAGATCCGCCGTCGATTCCAATAAAGCCACCGACGGTGCTGCCTTTCTGAAATGTCGCCGGCGTGAACTTCTTGGGCCGATACGATTCGCGGAAGACGTCGAGCTCAGCAGGATCTTCCACTAACGCCTTGCCTCCAGCCTTGGCCTTTTCCTCCTGGCGGCCGAATTCGATATATCGGATTAGTTTGTCATAGCCCTGGTAGCAGCCGATGCAGTCGTCTTCACTGCGGCCGAACTCAACCGCGCCTAGTGCGGCGAAGTATTGAGCGTTCTGCGGGACCTTGATCAGATCCTCCGGCTTCGCACCGTCGGGAATCGCTACTTTGCGCTCCTGCCACATGCGCGGAATATTCGCCTGCCACGCTTCGCGCATGCCGCGAATGAAGCTGTTGGGGCCTCCAAGAAGCAGTACATGTGGCCGCAAGGTATGTCCGCGGGTCAGGACACTCAAATTCTGTAGAACGATAGCTTCAAACAAAGAAGCCATCAGCTCATCGGGCGGCGTCCCGACTTTCTGCAAGCCGTTAATGTCGGTTTCCGCGAAAACGCCGCACTTTCCGGCTACTTTATGCAGCTTGATTCCCTGGTACTTCAGTTCGCCCAATTGAACCGCGGGGATCTTCAGCTTGGCATTGATTTTATCGATCACCGCTCCCGTGCCGCCCGCGCACTTATCGTTCATCGAGGGAATCTTCTTCTTGCGCCCGGTCTCGTCGTCATCCTTGAAGACGATAATCTTCGCGTCCTGACCTCCAAGCTCGATCACCGAATAGACTTCGGGATGAAGCTTTTCGACGGCAAGCGAAACTGCCGTGACCTCCTGTACGAATTTCGCACCGACTTGCTCCGCGATTCCACCGCCTCCCGAACCGGTCACGAACATGCGGGTATTCTTACGATCGATGCCGACCTCGGCTTCCATACGCTTCAGGAACTCAAGGCTCTTTTCGGGCTGCTTCGTTTCGTGGCGTTGGTAGTCTTGCCAAAGGACCTGGTCCGTTGCCGCATCTACGATCACTGCCTTGACCGTGGTCGACCCAATGTCGAGCCCAACAAGGAACTTAGTGACGTGGTCGTGAGGTTTCTGTGCGTGAGGGATTTGCTGCAGTTGCGGCCGGAGCGGGGTAATCTGAACTAATTGCGAAGTGTTGTGGTCGTGCATCGCGTCCTCGTCAGCTTGTGCGTTAGAACCAGCTTCCTTTTTTGACGCCCACAGTTTCTCGTCGGGTGGGCGACGCTAAAATGCTCGGGTGATTTTTCTTCAGTTGCAGGATGCCGCTGGAATCGCGACTCCTGAAACTTTTGCCCTCTTCCAGAACCGCGTATCGCGATCGATCCGATCGCTGACGTGCAGGATGAATTGCGCCGCGGTTCCAGCAACCCCTTCGCGGTGCGGCACGTGATAGAAGGGCCGCTTCAGCTCGGGATGGTCCCCAATATAAGTCTGGATCTCTTGCAGACTCTTGCCGGTCGATTTCAAGCACTGTTCGAATTCCGCCTTGGCCTTTACCTTGGCTTCTCCGAGCGCCATCTGCACGCGGCTATGCGCGTTGACTTCGCCTTCGCCCGAAGTCTCGATCGGCAGGAAGATCATGTCTTTGAATTTGTTGATCACGGCTGATTGCACGCCATCAGACTGCGACGAAGGCATGCAGCCGAAAGGCTTCAGCGCCAGCACCATGTGGCACAGCTTGTGGATAGTGTAATAAACGTTCTTTCCCACCTCGAGGTGCCCTTCACCTCCTCGTGCGAACTGGTTGTAGAAAGGATTCGCGAGATCGGCGAGCTCGTTCTGGGGCACGAGCTGGTGGGTGATCCCGCCCATCTGCTTGATGGTGCGATGATAGAAGAAATTCCACATGCGCTGGCCCGCGCCAATACCCCAGAGCTTCTTTCGCAGACCGATGTAGTTGGCAAACTGCTTCTTGGCTTCGTACCACTTCGGGTTCCGGTGTGGGCGATTCACCGGCCATTTGGCAATCGCATGGGCTTTGGCTTGGTACATAAGGTAGGCGACCCAGGTGGCGATTGGCTCAACCAGGACCTGCGCGCCTTCGCGCTCGAGGAATTCGAACATGTGGAAGTTGCCATCGCCTTCCGTCAGCTGGGCCCAGAACTCACCAGTGATTTTCACCACGGGCTTCACTTTGGTGCGGTCCACCTCAATTGAATTCAGATTTTCACGCGCAGCTTGCAACGCGTTCAGATAATCCTTACCCCACATGTTCTCGTGCCATTTCCCAAACACGTTGAACGTATTCCGCAGGATCTTGTTGCTCTTGAACTTCGGCTTCGCCCAATCGGGAGCCGCCTGCTCAATCTCAAACGATTTGCGATTTCTCAGGTCCTCGCACAATCCATTCACGGCCTCACGGAAAATGCGATCGGTCTCACCCTTCGTTACCTCGAAGGGCCGGATTTGGTAGATGATGTCGTTGATTACGTCGCCCAAATGCATGGCGTTCAACATACCAAAACCGAAATCAATCGTAAATTTCAGCCCTGGCTCGCCAGACTCAGCTTTGATTCCATCGCTGTCTTTGAACAACAGGACTCGGAAGCCGTCGAAGCCTGCATTCTTCAGGGCAAAACGATATTCCGCCTCATACATGCCGAAGCGGCATGGGCCGCATGAACCAGCCGTGAAGAAGACGTAGTTGTCGAGAATCTGCTGGCGCGATATGCCTTCTTTCTCCAGGAATTGCAGGTACTGCACCAGATTGCCTACCGTGAAATAAGTGGGATTACACTGACCGTTGTTACCAAACTCCTTCCCGGTTTGGAAAGCGGGCACGTCCGGAACCGGAAGCTTCTCGCAGCGATACCCGCATCCCTGGAAGACGGCGCGGATCAGGTCTTCATGCTTCCAAGTGAAGCCGCCAAACAGAATCGTAACTTGGTTGCGCTGTTCTGCTGTGAAGGCGCGCTCAATCGGGCGGTGAAAATGCTCGGGCTTGTCGAGGCCTGCGATCTTTCGTAGCCGTGCGCGTTCCGCCTCTAAGCGCTTCTTAATCTCTATCTCAGCATCGTTACCAATCTGGACGAGGTTTGTCGCCATGAAGTCCTCCGCTACGCTAAGATTTTAGTGGCTGTTGTAAAACGGAATATTGTGCTGTTGGTAGTGGTGTGTGGACGCTGGATTGCACGCCGCCGTTTTCCAGAGGGCAGGCTGCTGCGGAGTGCTGAGCGGAGAGTCCCGCTAAAACCTTCGAATCTACTAACTGACTCCATCCGAACCCCGAGGACTGAGCTAGGATGCCGCACTTCCGCTTCGGAGGTTGGATGCACGCCGAAACGGGTTGGTCACATAAATCGGCGTGCTTAAAGAGCGCTACTACGTGCCCAGTCAGGCCCGCCGCCCAGGTTCAAATATATGCATGGTCTAGGTTTCGACGCAACCCTATTTCTTTCGTTTCAGGGAAATTCTTTTCTCGGTCTCATCCGATCCTGGCTGTTGCCAGACGGCATAAGCTGTTACCGAAGACTGTCTGGAGGACAAATTCAATCGGTTTTCGATGCAGGCCGCATCGCTCGCGGAAGAGTTCCGGAATCGATTACGTTGCCGACCCTAGACAGGGTCTCGAAGTACAGTTCGTTGCCGGCGATTTCAATCAACATGAACGTGCGATCGGCGTCGAATCCCCTATCCTCTATGGAGGTTCTTTTCAAATCACCCGCGCGCAGCTCACCGGAGGAACCTTCTGTGAAGTAGTAGATGCCTCCTTGCGGGTGCATGCGCTCGTAAACGTGGTCGTGACCCGCAAATACGGCGTCAACGCCATATTTAATGAATATGGGTTCAAGAAGCGAGCGCAATTCAGCGTCAGAACCGTGAGTCTTGCCCGTCGAATAGAGAGGGTGATGGAAGAAGCAGATCTTCCAATCTTTGTTTCCAGAATTCTGTAATTGCTGTTTCAGCCAGGCGATTTGATTGGAATCCATGTGATTGCTGTCGAGGGCAAAGAAGCGGACATTCCCTTTCTTGAAACTGTAATAACTGGATCCATGCATATTGAAAAATGTGTATAGGCGCTCGTCCGGATTGTCGTGGTTTCCCAGTGACGCGTAAAATTTCACGCCGGCATCCAACAAGGGCTTGTAGGGAGTCTCGAACTTCTTTTCAAAATCCTTGGAGCTGCTGCCGCCGTAGATGTTGTCGCCGAGCATGACCACGAAATCGAATGGAAAAGTCCGCCGGACGTTGATCATTTGTTGGGCCACCTGATACTGCGGCTTCTCGCCAGTTCCCATATCGCCGATCGCCGCAAAACGGACTGAATCGGGCTTAAGTGGAAAGTTAAACTGGCCGGCGCGTACTAGCTGAAGCGAAGCGCTTATAAAAATCAGAATCGGGAACAGTCGCTTCGTCACACGCCACCTTCCCTCAAGAATCGGCGGGATAGTTCCGCGGTCGGTACTATGCCCTCTGGGAATCCTGCACCGCTTCCTTGACGGCTTGTTTAACAGCCTTCTTCACGACTTTCTTTACGGTCGCCTTGAGGATTTTGTCGTGAACCACTTCTTCGCCCGCATGCGCGACGACCTTCTTAACAGCCTTTTTCACACTCCGGGCGAGCGGACGCAGTTCGTGAACGAGAACCGCGACCGCCTTCTCCGCTTTCTCTTTTTGCTCTGCCGTTAGGTGACTCTCGGTTTGTGCGGGCTGCGCCTCCGCGCCCTCATGCGTACCCCAATCGGATTCGAATGTGTTGAGCAGTTTCTTGACAGGCTTCGATTCGCGAATGATAAGTCCGAGTTCCCGACGGGAATCCAATTCGGCGGGACGCAAACTTTGACTGCCTACGAATGCCTGTTTGCCATCTCGAATAATCGTTCTCGTGTGTAGACGCATTTTGGTCAACTTGCGCACGGATAGGCCCGCCCGACTCCTAATCTTTCCGATCACACGTATTTCAACGCCCGCCTTGGCTCTCGCTTGCAAGACGCCGATCATTTCCTTATCCGAAATCTGGGGATCATAGATCAGCAATTGTTTCTTCGCCCGCTCAAGGAACATTCGCAGCACTTTCCGGGAGTTCGACGGGCTGACGACGAATGTATCGGAGGAAGCCGAGTAGGGGCGTCTTGCGCAGTCAGCCTCAAAAAGTTTAACGGCTTCTTGGACGAGCGCGGCGTTTCTTGTAACGATTCCGAACCCACGACTGTGATCGATATCCAGGTGCGTAAAGTTGAATGAAAGCAGAAATAAAATGCGGCGATCGATGATGATCAGCTTATCGTGGTAGCGAATCAGGTCACGGGCGCTGCGTGCGACTGTGATGCCAGCTTGCAGAAATCTCATCTCGAGCTGGCGCAAATTCTTTTCGCCGCCGCGATTCACATCAGCGATAAGGGCTGTGACTTTGATCCCTTTCGAGACCGCCGTTCTTAACGCCGTCTCGATGTCGCTTCGGTCAAAACGAAATATAGCAAGCTCCACGCTCTGCTTCGCATTCTTTAGAGCCGAAAGGAGAGACGACGGTCCGTCATCGGGCTGGACGATCACTTTCACCTTGAGGTTTCCACCTTTCGCAGTAGTCTCTGATTCTTGACTGAGTGTGACGAAACCAGCGCGAATGGATGCGACTGTCTGCGTCGTGGGACACTACAAAGCATTCAATGCTCCAATGCGTTTCTCCACTTCCGCCGAGTACCCTTCAATTTCATCGGGAGAGTAGCCTGCAGCGCGGAAGCAGTCGCGGATTTGATCGTTCGAGAGCTTTCCAAGCAACTGGCCCAACCATTTCGCATCTGCGGAAGGAATATGTTTGGTCACATTTTCCATTTTAGTGCGCTTTTCGTAATTGGGAAGATTGACTGCCGTCAGCACAAAGGGACGGCTGTGCAGGGTGAAATCGACCTCATCGGTCGTATCCCTCTCGATGAATTTGGAGTCCTCGTATTCTTTCAAGTCGCTTTTCGAACGACCCAGGCTGTTCCCAGTCTTACCGAAGGTTGCACCGACGTCACTCACCAGATAGCGGCGCTCTCCGCCAACTGCATAGATCGAATTATTTATATCTTTCAGGTCCCAGTTATTGAGTAACGCCATCATCACGCGAAGCCCGTTTAATTCTTTGGTGCCGACAAAAGGGTTTTTGAACCAGTCCCAATTGCCGATTTTCTTGATCTCTTTCTCTTTGCGTTCCAGTCGGACACGACGAACGATTCCATCGTCGGTTACGAACTCTCGGCCACGATGAAGTTTCGGAAGTCCCTCTACCTTAATCTGCGGCAGGTAATAATCCTCATCAACGAAGTAGCCAGCGGCCCACAGCAGTCGAGTCGCCGCAGTTTCGGCCTGAACTTCCTCTCCCAGCTTGACGCGCCATTTGACGCCTTGCGCGTCCTTCACATCGAATTTCGGGCTTGTTCCGTGCATGACCTCTTTTTCAAAGGTATATGTTCCGTTGGGGTCGGGAGCATGTTCGCGCCCGCCAGCGCCATATATAAGATCGAAAGTCGAAATGTCTCCCGGATCGCGCCAAATCGCGGCAGGGAGCTGAGAGGCTTTCTCCTTTTCTCTTTGCTTAGCATCCTTCTGTGCCATCGCCTGAATGGGAATCGCCAACAGAAACAACAAGATGAAGGCTGCATTCAGAGCGCGGTCAAGCTGCTTCATTTGGTGCTCCTTTCTTGATGTGCACGAACAATCCTACTTCGAGGCAGTCTGTTCGGTAAGCTTCGCTTCACCCTCGGAGGTTTGAATTTTGTAGAGCTCCGCGTATAACCCTCCCTCGGCCAGTAGTTCTTCGTGAGTACCCTTTTCAACCAATTCAGACTCTTTAATTACAAAGATGACATCGGCACGTCTAATCGTGCTCAGGTGGTGCGCGACCACAATGCAAGTTTTTCCTTCCATCAGACGCGCCAACGCTTCGATGACGGCTTGTTCCGATGAAGAATCAAGACCAGTGGTGGGTTCATCGAGAACCAGAATCGGAGTGTCGCGGATGATTGCC
>Ga0210394_10000762_pt1 | contig 60614 bp, 53 predicted proteins | sample IncBWC12MmetaG_FD_160121 | JGI IMG/M metagenome (GOLD analysis project Ga0210394, IMG submission 160121) | Forest soil microbial communities from Barre Woods Harvard Forest LTER site, Petersham, Massachusetts, United States - Inc-BW-C-12-M | ecosystem: Environmental > Terrestrial > Soil >...
GGAGAAGGTGAACAGACACAGGGATACGCGGGCGTTTTTACTGAGAGAAGGCATGGAAGTCTCCTTAGATTGAGTTTTGGATTTGTTGGAATTACGGAAAAAGAAAGAGCACAGGCAGGAGTGCCTGTGCTACTAAAACAAAACGCCCCGGCATGGCCGGGGCGCAGTGATTTACGAAAAACATTATATCACACGGGAGGGACGGCCCACCTGAAGGTGGCCGCTACGTCAGAGGTGGATGTCTAGCTCGTCGGGGGCGGATGGTTTCGGTTCGAGGTAGAGATTATCGATTAGGCGGGTTTTGCCGAGGAAGACGGCGAGGACGATGTAGGAGGGTTTGCTGATGCGGGTGATGGGCTCGAAGGAGTGGGCGTCAACGATTTCGGCGTAGTCTAGTTTTGCGAGTGGCTCGGTAGCGAGTGTGGCGTGCAGGATGGTTTGCAATTGGAGGGCGTCGCGGACTCCGGCTTGGAGTTCGGTTCTTGCGGCTTCGAGGGCGCGATGCAGGACAGTGGCGGCGTGGCGTTCGTCAGGATTTAGATAGGCGTTGCGCGAGGAGAGAGCCAGGCCGTCGGGTTCGCGGATGATGGGGCAAACGACGATTTCGGTGTTGAGATTCAGGTCGCGCGCCATTTGCAGGATGATGCGAGATTGTTGGGCGTCTTTGCGGCCGAAGTAGGCGAAATCGGGCTGGACGATTTGCAGAAGTTTCAGAACGACGGTGGCGACGCCGCGAAAATGGCCGGGGCGCGAGCGGCCTTCGAGGCGATCGCTCAGGCCATCCACGTTTACGTAGGAAGAGAATCCCGGCGGATAGATTTCAGGGGCTTCGGGAGCGAAAAGGGCATGCGCGCCGGCTTGCTCGAGCTTTTCCTGGTCTTTGTCGAAGGTGCGGGGGTATTTGGAAAAATCTTCGTTGGGGCCGAACTGCTTGGGGTTGACGAAAATGGAGGCGATGACCGGCGAGCAATCCTGCTTGGCTCGCTCGATGAGGGCGACATGGCCACGGTGAAGAGCGCCCATTGTCGGAACGAGGCCGATGATGCGGCTTTCGGCGTGCGCTTGCCGCACCAGTTCTTTCATCCAGGCGATGGTTCGGATGGTCTCCACTTGGAAGGGTCGGCGTTCGGGATTATGCGCCAGCGGCGGTGGCGCGTTCACGATAAAAATGCATCAAGTCCGTGGCGATGGGCTGCGCGCCGTGTTGGCGCAGCAGTGTCGTAACCTGCCCTCGGTGATACGTTCCGTGATTCACCAAGTGCTGCATCGATTCCCACAGGGGATTGCGGTACGCGCCGAATTTCAGGGTCTTGTATTCAAAGGCGCGGTCCAGATCCGACTGCGCCAAGCCGCGCACGAAAGTCAGCAAGCGCGCTTCGAGCTCGTCCCAGCGTTCCCGCAAATTCGCCATGTCCTGAAATTGCGTCGGATCCGGAAGCGAAGAAGGCGAGCGGCCCTGAAAGCGTTCCAGCCAAATCCATTCGGCGCCCCAAATATGCGCGAGGGTGTCGCGGACGGAACCGAAGCTGGAACCCATCGGCTGGACAAATTTCTCGGCGGTCAGAGCGGAGGCCGCTTCAAGCGAGCGACGATTCGCCCAGGCATTGTAATCGAACAGCGTGCGCATCTCTTGCGGCGTCATCTTCTCCTCCACTTGCAGGGCTAGATTTCAGTTGTCATTCCGAGCCTGCCCTGCTTGTAGCGGGCAAGGTACGCAGCCGAAAGCGTTGAATCCGCTTTTGACGCTTGCATCGCGGTGCGCTTTCTACCAGTCGCCGTCGCTATTGACCGGGGCCTCTTTCTGCTCCGCGGCCAGCTGCGCCGCGTGATAGGACTCGCCATCGGATGGAAACATTCCGCCGCGCACATCGTCGCAGTATTCGCGCACCGCGTTGGAGATTACTTTGCCGACGTTCGTGTACTGGCGCGCAAATTTCGGCGTCGCGCCAAAGGTGAGTCCGAGCAGATCGTGCACCACCAGAATCTGGCCGTCGCAATCGGGGCCGGCACCGATGCCGATGGTGGGGATGCGCAGTTCGCGCGTGATTTGCGCGGCTAGCTCGCGCGGCATGGCTTCCAGAACTACGGCGAAGGCACCGGCTGCTTCCACGGCGCGGGCATCGCGAATCAGCACTTCGGCGGTGTCCAACGTTTTGCCCTGCACGCGATAGCCGCCGAGGGCGTTCAGGGATTGCGGGGTCAGGCCGACGTGGCCCATCACGGGGATTTCGGCTTCGGTCAGGCGCGAAATCAATTCGAGGCGACGCTCGCCGCCTTCGACCTTCACGGCTTCGGCGCCGGCTTCTTTTACGAAGCGCATGGCGTTGTGGAGGGACTCGGACATGTCGGTGTGATAGCTGCCGTAGGGCATGTCCGCGACGAGGAGCGCGCGGCGGGTTCCGCGGCGCACGGCGCGCGTGTGATGGAGCATTTCGTCGATGGTGACGGCCAGCGTGTTTTCGTGGCCGAGCACAACCATGCCGAGCGAATCGCCGACGAGGAGGACGTCCACACCGGCTTCATCGAGCAAGCGGGCGGTCGGATAGTCGTAGGCGGTGAGGCAGGTGATTTTCTTGGAGTTCGAGAATGCGCCAGCGGCTTTGGCTTTGCGCTGGAGGAGTTCGGGGACGGTGACTTTGTCGTTGCCGGATTGCGGGACAACGCTCATGGTAGCCTCCGGTGCCGTTCCCTGAAGGCGGGATACAGCCCTGTACTTCACCTCGGCCAAGAATAACAAACTCGAATGCGAATCACCAGAAATTTTGATGCTTGGTGGTGGTTCAGTTTTCGATGAATGCGTTTATAAGGACTGGACCATCAAATCGTGCCCTAGCCAGTTCGCAGGGCTACTCTCGGTTGGCACTGATGGTTGCTTCTTTGGTCGTTAAGACCAGCACTTTCCCATCCTGCTCAACTGTGAAGCGGTACTTGAAATAGGGCTTGCCGTTAGACAGTTTCATGTCCAAGTCGTGCCCGTGCACTTCGTAACTTCCGTTCAGGCCACCTGGATTGGAAGTTGAAGGCGTTTTCATAACCCATGTTGCATCCTCGTTGAATTTCAGAGTCCACTGTCCTGGCTGGAAATGTACCGTACCGAATGGCTTGCCGTCCTTAAGTGCAGTCATTGAAGTGTAATCCCACGTCCCAATCAGTTCCGCTAGAACCTTGGGAGAACTACCAACTGCATCGAGTCCCATGAGACAGCCAGAAGCAAAAGCAATCAGAAACCAGCGCCTTTTTGATTTCATGAGCGATATTGTAGTTGATTTCCGAGGGAAAGCACGCATCTTTGAAGCACGACCGAGGATCAACCAAATTCAAGTTCGCCCACGGTGAAACACTTACGAGTTGCGTATCCTTTTCTGGGCTTGGGACCGGCCTTTCCATTGGGCGCCGCGGCCGAGGTAGTGGCGGGCGGCGGAGAGGCAGGTGGCGTAGGCGTAGAAGGCGGCGGCTAGCGGAAGAGTGAAGGACCAAAGCGGGGAGAGGCCGTAGAAGGAGACGGTTAGCAGGAAGGTGGTGGTCATGATGGAAATGGCGGTGCTGGCCATGATCCAGGCGGGATCGTTTTCAGTGAGGAAGAGAATCCAGGCGAGCCAGAAGGTGGCGAAGAGGCCGGCGAGGGTTGCGACGAGCAGAATGAGGGAGTGGCGGAGCTGGGCGAAGGCGGTGCGGGCGATCATGTCGCGGATTTCGGCGAAGGTGCGGTATTCGCGGAGGCTGACGCTGGCGCGGGTGAGGCCCATCCAGATTTTTCCGCTGGACTTTTTCACGGCGCGGGCGAGGGCGCAATCGTCGATCACTTGGTTTCGAATGGCGGCGAGGCCGCCGATGCGATCGAGGGCGGCGCGACGAAGCAAGATGCATCCGCCGGCGGCGCCTGCGGTGCGTGATTTTGGATCGGCGGTCCAGCGCGGGGGATAGAGCATCAGGAAAAAATAGAGGAACGGGGGGATCAGGAAGCGTTCCGGAAGCGTTTTTGCCTGGAGCAGGACCATGAGCGAGGTGAGGTCGAGCGAATCCCGTTCGGCGCGGAAGACGATGCGCCGCAAGGTATCGGGCGCGTGGACGATGTCGGCGTCGGTGAACCAATAGAAGGCGGGCGTTTTTTTTGCGGCCAGGGAAACGCCTTCGTTCAAGGCCCAGAGTTTTCCGGTCCAGCCGGGCGGAAGCGGGGCTGCTGCGTGAATGAGGACGCGGTTTGTTGCGCCGGATTCTTCGGCGGCTTGAAGGGCCAGCGCGGACGTGGCGTCTTCGCTGTGATCATTTACGATGATGATGGAGAATTCGCCGGGATAGTCCTGCTTGATCAATGCGCTGACTACGCGGGCGATGGTTTCGGATTCGTTGCGGGCGGGGACGATGGCGATGACGGGCGGCCAATTCTCGAGCTGGTTCGGAACGGTGTCGTCTTCCTGGACTTTCCAGAAACTTCCGCGCGCGAGAAGGAGATAAAACCAAATTGCGAAAGGGATGGCGGCGAGATAGATGGAACTCAGAGGCACACGGTATTCTGCAACAAAGCCGGTTGTCAGTAATCAGTTTTTAGTTTTTAGTTTTTAGTTTTTAGTTTTTGGTTTTTGGTTTTGATTTTAGTTTTCAGTTTTCGTTCATATGCCGAAGAGAATTTTTTTGGTGTGCAAGAAGGGCATGTGGGCTGGGACACGCGAGCGGTACCGGATCAAGTGAAGCACGGTCAAGTAACGGAGCGACCGTAAAAGCGGCAGCTGGGCTGCCGCACTCCACAAGGCCTCAGGCCTGAAGGCCTGAGCTACAGGGGCACGAGGAAAGCCAACTAGGCCAGATCTTCGGGGCGGATGGGGAGGCGGCGAAGGCGTTTGCCGGTTGCGGCGAAGATGGCGTTGCACATGGCTGGGGCTACGACGGGCAAGCCGGGTTCGCCGATGCCGGTTGGTTCTTCCGTGCTCATGACCACGTGGACTTCGGTTTTGGGGGCTTCGTTGATGCGCGGCATTTCGTAGTCGTTGAAGTTTGATTGCTCAACGCGGCCACCTTTGATGGTGATGGCGTCGTGCAAGGACGCGGAAAGGGCGTAGATGGCGGCGCTCTCGACTTGGGCGCGGACACCTTCGGGATTGATGGGCCGGCCGCAGTCTACAGCGTAGACGATGCGCTGCACGTTTACGGCGCCGTCTTTGAGGCTGAGTTCGACGACGGCGGCGGTGTAGCTTTCGAAGGAAAAGTATCCGGCGATGCCACGGGAAATTCCCTTGGGGAGCGGCTTAGCCCATCCGGCTTTGTCCGCCGCGAGACGCAGGACATTTTTTAGGCGCGCGGTGTCGAGCGGCTTGCCTTCTTTTGGATTGGTAAAGTCGGGAATTTTGCGATCGCCGCCGATGAGGCGCAGGCGAAATTCGAGCGGGTCGGCGCCGGCAGCCGCGGCAAGTTCGTCTACAAACGATTCGACTACGAAGCCGCTCGAGGAGTGCTCGACGGAGCGCCACCAGGCGCGCGGCACGGAGGAATCGGCGAGCGTGTATTCGAGACGACAGTTGGGCGTTTGATAGGGAATGAACGCGGCGGTAGCGAATTCGGATTTTTCCGGGGTTTCTTTGCCCTTGGGATTCCACATCGCTTCGATGGAGGTGGACGTCTGGAAATGCTTCCAGGCGGCGAGATTGCCTTTGGCGTCCAGCGCGCCGGAAAAATGGTGATAGGAGGCGGGGCGATAGAAGCCGTGCTGCATGTCGTCTTCGCGGGTCCAGAAAACCATGACGGGCTTGCCGGAAACTTTCGCGACTTGCGCGGCTTCCATGACGAAGTCGGCTTGATAGCGCCGGCCGAAGCCGCCGCCCATCAGCGTGGTGTGGACGATGACTCTTTCCCGAGGTAGCTTGGAAACTCCGACGATCACATCCTGCGCCCATTGTGGGGCCTGCGTCGGGACCCAGGCTTCCGCGCCGTCCGGGCGGATGTGCACGGTGCAGTTCATGGGCTCCATGGTAGCGTGGCAGGCAAAAGGAAGTTCGTAGATGGCTTCGATTTTTTTCGGAGAAGCGGCAAGCGTGGCGCCGGCGTCGCCATCGTTGCGGACGACTTTGCCGGGCTTGGCGGCGTTGTCCAGGAATTGCTGGTGGAGCGAGGCGGAGGATTCCGAGGCGGCGGGGCCTTCGTCCCAGGTGATCTGGAGCGCTTTGCGGCCCTGGATGGCGGCCCAGGAATTATCGGCGAGGACGGCGACGCCGCCGGCGGTGAACGCGCCCTGAGGCACGGGATCGATGGCGAAGACGTCGCGGACGCCGGGGACGGCTTTGGCTTTTGCGGCGTCGAAGGATTTCACTTTGCCGCCGAATACCGGGCAGCGGGCGATGACGGCGAACAGCATGCCGGGGACGCGGGAATCGAGGCCGAAGATGGCGGCGCCGGTAGCTTTGTCGCGGCTTTCGAAACGCCGGGTGTCGTGGCCGACGATGGTGAAATCGTTCGAATTCTTGAGGGGGACGGTTTTGAAGTCCGGCACGGGGAGCTTCGCGGCGTCGGAAACGAGTTCGCCGTAGGTGAGGAAATTTTTGCGCGCGCCGTGGAGGATGCCGCCATCCTGGGCTTTGCAGGTGTCGCGGACGACGTTCCAGTGCGCCGCCGCAGCGGTAATGAACATTTCGCGAGCGGCCGCGCCCGCTTGGCGCAAGGGCAGCCAGGAGCCTGCAATGCTGCCGCTGCCGCCCGTGCCGTGGTCATAAATTTTGGGATTGGTGGGGGCCTGCGCGACCTTCACATTCTTCCAATCGAGGGACAATTCTTCGGCGAGGATCATGGGGAGCGCGGTCATAATGCCCTGGCCCATTTCCGATTTGCCGAGAACCAGCGTGACGTGGTTGTCCGGGGTGATGCGCACCCAGGCGTCGAAGGGATTGGGAATTTTCTTTTCCTGCTCTTCGGCCTGATCGGCAAACGCGCGCGGAGCGAGATGGAAACCGATGACGAAGGCCACACCTCCAGCGGCACCGGTCTTCAGAAAATCACGACGGTTTACAACGGAAGCTGTTGCCATGGGGCACCTCGATTCTGGACTGCGAGCGAAACGGTTGCGGAGGAATTTTTGTTGCTGATTGCGCGTCACGCCTTCGATTGCATTTCGGCGGCGCGGTGAATGGCTTTGCGGATGCGCTGGTAGGTGCCGCAGCGGCAGATATTGCCGCTCATGGCGTCGTCGATGTCGGCGTCGGTGGGCTTGGGTTTTTTGGAGAGCAGGGCTACGGCGGACATGATTTGCCCGGATTGGCAGTAGCCGCATTGCGGGACGTCTATCTCCATCCAGGCTTGTTGGACGGGATGGCTGCCATCGGCGGAGAGACCTTCGATGGTGGTGACTCTTTTGCCCGCGACGCTGGAGATCGCGGTGATGCAGGAACGGGTGGCTTCGCCGTTGATGTGTACGGTGCAGGCTCCGCAGAGCGCCATGCCGCAGCCGAATTTGGTGCCGGTCATGTTGAGCGTGTCGCGGAGCACCCAGAGCAAGGGCATATCCGGGCTGACGTCAACGGTTTGCGCTTTGCCGTTCAGGATGAAAGTAGTGGCCATGGGATCCTCCCTCTTGCAGAGCCATATCCTACAACAACTGCCCGACTAGATGAAAATCCGCGAAAAGTCATCCAGGAGGGGCACTAGCGAAGTGAGACAGACAAGGAGCCCGACAAATCAGACGGCTCCTCGGACGGGGCGTGAGCAGACTCAATTGCCTTCGACGGGGGCGGGCTTGGGAGATGTGTCGGGAATCTTGGGCGGGGCTTCCGGTTCGACGCCGCGCCAGCCTACCGGGCGGCCGCTGACGGCTTCCTTCACGGAGCGGAAGAGCACGACGTACATGAGCTGGCGGTAGTAGAAACGCTGCAACAGCACGGGAATGAGCAGGGTCCAATCTTCCTTGCGCTCCAGGGCAAAGGCGAGCACGCAGGTGAGGATATCAATGAGCAAAAAACCGAGGAAGAAGAAGACGGAGCGCAGCAGGTCATCGTTGGTGGAATGGATTTGCGGCAGCCAGGAAGGGTGCCACTTTTCGAGCGCCCAGAGCGCGACGGAGCCGAAGAATAATAAATCGATGATGGGAGAAATGAGAGGAAGCGCAAGTTGAAAGACGAAAATGTTCGGAAGAGCGATCCAGCCGAGGGTGCCGTGCTTGGGGCGAAAGAGCGTGTCGCTGTGCTTCCAGAAGGATTGCAAGGTGCCAAAGGTCCAGCGGAAGCGCTGGCGAATGAGCTGGCTGGCTTTTTCGGGCGCTTCGGTCCAGGCGATGGCTTCTTCGTCGTAGCTGACGCGCCAGCCGAGACGGCGAATAGCGATGGTCAGGTCGGCGTCTTCGGCGACGGTGTCGGCGGTGATGCCGCCGGCGGCTTCGATGGCTTTTTTGCGCCAGGCGCCGAGCGCTCCGGGAACGACGGTGATGCAATTCAAGAGGTCGAAGGCGCGCTTCTCCATGTTCTGGCTGGTGATGTATTCGAGGGCTTGCCAGCGGGTGAGCCAGCGCGAGCGGTTGCCGACTTTGACGTTACCGGCGACGGCGCCGACGGTGGGGTCGGAAAAATGGCGGACGAGTTTGCTGATGGCGTCGGATTCGATTTCCGTATCGGCGTCGATGGTGACGACGACGTCCGTTTCGGCCATGGACAAGGCGAGACGCAGCGCCGCGGCTTTTCCGCGATTCACTTGATGAATGATTCGAACGCGAGGCTCGTGGGAGAAATTCACATCCAGAAGCTCGCTGGTCTTGTCGGTGGAACCGTCATCCACGACGATAATCTGCAAGTCCGGGAAATCCGAAAGCAGGACAGACGTTACCGTCTGCACGATCACATTTTCTTCGTTGTGCGCGGGGATAAGCACGGCGACGCTCGGGGGCGGAACGGACATCACGGCATGGTCGGGGCGCAACTTTTCGATCAGCGCGAGGATGCCAATGATCAGCGCGCGGCCACTGACGAGCACGATGCCGAGGATGAAGATGGTGGCGATGCTCATTCTGGCCCAGTGATAAAGACCGAAGATGAAGCCGTCCGCGCGAGCCTCGAACTGCTCCTCGCTGGTGAGCGGAATCATGACTTGCGCGCGGGTCTTGCCGATGAGGTCGGGAACGGAAACGAAGCTGTAGCCTTGGGATCGAAGCTTGTCAATGATTTGAGAAAGGGCGAGGACCGTCTGCGTGCGGTCTCCGCCGCCGTCATGAAAAAGAATAATGTTGCCGTCACCGGCCTGGCTTATGGTGTTATCGACAATCTCCTGGGCCGAAACCTGCTTGCCATTTTCGATTTTCCAATCGTGCGGATCGATCTTCTGCCCAATGATGAGATAGCCCATGTCCTGGGCGAGAGGAAGATGCGAGACTTCCTCGGCGTATTCGGGCTGATGGTCAATGCCAAAGGGCGGGCGGAACAAAATGGACTTCACGCCCAGGATACTTTCGATGAGGCGCTGGGTGAGATTGAGTTCCCAGCGGATTTGGGTCGGGGAGAGATTGGGATTTTCCCAGTCCGGATGCGTGTAGGTGTGGTTGCCGATTTCGTGGCCTTCGCCGTATTCGCGCCTGAGGATGTTCGGCCACTGGCTGGCGTCCACGCCGATGACGAAAAAGGTGGCGGGGACATTTTTTTGCTTCAAGACGTCGAGGATTTTGGGGGTCCAGGTAGGGTCGGGGCCGTCGTCAAAGGTGATGGCTAGTTTTTTGGAGGCCGCGCCGAGTTGATCGATGTGATAGGAAAGCGGGTAGGAGTCGTATTTTTCAAAGGTGAAGAGGTCGGTGGCAGCATCGTAGGTGAAGCTGCGGCTGCCGTGCTTTGGCGTGTCAATGAAGTGCCAGACGTCGCCGTCGCCTTCGAAGATTAAATCAGGCCCCGGGGGAACATCCGCAAGCTTTTGGCGAGTGGCATCATCGGGCCGCGTGGCATCCCAGATCGGCCACATGGAAGTGTCCGAGGAGCCCAGGCGCCAGAGCGCGGTGCCCTGCACCCCCAAGCGCTCGCTAGCGCGCAGCTCGTTGTAGGCGGTCACCGCATCAAGCATCCAGACCTGGTGGACGTGGTTGTGTTCATCGGAATAGGAGTAGTGGGGATTCAGGGAGACGGGGTCGAACTCCACCGGCGTTTCGGATTCGTAGGCGTGCAGCAAAGCATCCTGGATGGTGAGCGATTCCGCAGACTCCTTGGCTTTTTTCCCCACTTCGGGCCAGTCGTACGCATAGTTCCCGATGGTCACCACGATTTTCCGCGCGGGCACTACTTCGAGGACTTGGCGGAGGTTTTCGACGAACCAATCCTGGGAGGCGATGGGGCCAGGGCCGGAAGTGAGCCAGTGCTCGTCGTAGTTCATGAGTACGATGGCGTCGGCCTGCTTGCCAAAGAATTCGTAATCGTAAGCGTCGTCGCGGGCGGGGAGAGCGATCATCAGCTTGAGGCCGGCGGTGTGCAGAGAGGCGGCGAGGGCGGCGGAAAAATCCTGAAAATTGTCCTGACTGGGGTCAGGAATTTCCTCGAAGTCCACGACTATGCCGGCCTGGTGCGATTGCACGGCGTATTCGGTGAGATCGTGAACGAGGCTCTGGCGCGCGGTGGGATTCGCGAGCATTTCGGCCATTTCCTTGATGCGCCAGGTGGTGCCGTCATAATTGTTGACGAGGCCCATCATGGGAATTTCGACCGGAGGGTTCAGCGTTTTCATCCATTGATGAAGCTTGTCTTCTTTCAGGATGGTGATGGCTTGCGAGGCGGAGGCTTTGACGCGCTGCTGTCCGCGTTCGTAGTCCACCACGGTGATCGCGCCGTCGGCGGAAACCGCGTGCAACTGCTCGGGAAGGAGGAGGTCGATGTCTTTGTAATGCTTCTTGATGGACGCCATGCTGTTGGGGTCCCAGCTGACGAAAAATGCCGCACGCAGGGGATCGTAGCTGGCGGGAACGGTTCCGAGGTTCGCTACGCGGCGCCGGCGGCCTTCGCGAACGGCCACGGGTTTCTTTTTCGCTTTCAGCGTGAGCGGATGATAGCCGGGCTTGGTATCGGGGAGAAGACCAGCGGGAAGATCCACGCTGATTGCGATGGTAACGAAGAAATAGGCGAGCAGCAGAGTCAGCAGCACACCGGTGATTTCCATTGCGCGGCGGGTGCGGCGCCAGCGCACGCGCTCCGCGTCATAAAATATGGGTCCGCGTTCCTTCATCGCACCTTTCGACCTGGCAGCACGGAAGGGAAAATATATCAGGCTGGGGCTGAGTCCGTCTGCTCGATTCCGTCTGCCCTATTGTAAGATGCGGGGCATTGATGAGGCGAATTTTCTCGAATACCTTTGTTGCACTGGTTGCGGGCCTGTGCCTGCGGCTGTTTTTCGTGCTGAAGTATCCCGCAAGTTCCGGCGACACAATTCTCTACGATCAGATGGCCACGAATTGGCTGAAGCACCATGTCTACGCAATGGACGTGGGCGGGACGATTACGCCGGTGGATTTGCGCATGCCGGGGTATCCGGCGTTTCTGGCGATTGTGTATGCGCTGACCGGCCGGACGGGAGAGGGCGCGCGCATTTGGGTGATGCTGGCGCAGATCGGTGTGGATCTTCTGGGATGCTTGCTGATTGCGCGGCTGGCGGAGCTCCTGGCGGCCACAACGCAGGGCGTTCCCGCTAACAAGCGTGTGCGGTCGGTCGCGTTGTGGCTGGCGGTGTTGTGCCCTTTCACGGCCAATTATTGCGCGGTGGAGTTGACGGAGGTGTTCGCTGGGTTTTGGACGGCGCTGGCGTGCTGTGCGGTCGTAGTGGCGCTGCGGCGAATTGAGAAACCTGATTTTCTGGTGAGAGGGTCGCACATGCTGCTGGGGAGGAGCGCGGAATATTCGGCGCTGGTAGCGGGATTCATCGCGGGGATGGGGACATTGTTCCGACCGGAGACGCCGCTTTTGTTGGTTGCCGCGGTGATTGTGTTTGGGGGATTGCTGTTTCGTATGCAGAGTTTCAAACGGTGGGTAACGGTGAGCCTGGCGATGGGGCTCGGTTGTTTGATGATGCTGTCTCCTTGGGCGACACGCAATCTGATTACCCTTGGTGAGGCGCAATTTCTGGCGCCGAAAAATTCGAATTTGCCGGGGGAGCTGGTGCCGTACGGGTTCATGGCGTGGGAAAAAACCTGGCTCTATCGCATGAAGGATTGCTACCTGGTGTCGTGGAAATTGAATGGCGAGTCCATCGATGTGGAGCAAATTCCGGCGCGCGCGTTTGACACCCCGGAGGAGAAGCAGCGCGTGGCGGCTATTCTGGAGCCGTATAACAATGATTTGACGCTGACAGCGGAAGAGGATGCGGAGTTCGCGAAGCTCGCGCGGGAGCGCACGGCGCGGCATCCGCTGCGGACATATATTTCGCTGCCGGCGGCGCGCGCGGCCACGCTCTGGTTCACGCCGCGGATTGAACTGATACCGGTTTCGGGATACGTCTTCCCGCTGCGGCAAATGCGGGAAGAAGATCCCAGGGATCAGGAAATCACGATCGTGTTTTTTGCGATCAATTTATTTTATGTGGGACTTGGTTTGTGGAGCGGCGTCCGGCTCTGGCGATGGAGTTCAACGGCCCGGCCTGCGGTGGCATTCCTTGCTTTGTTTATTCTGATGCGGACGGCGTTTCTGACTACGCTGGAAACACCGGAGCCGCGTTATGTGCTGGTTTGTTTTCCGGCGTTGATCGCCATGGGGGCGCAGGTGTTCGCGGGGCGGGCCGAGGTCCAGTCGTAGGGGCTTCCACTAGCACTCAGACTTCTCGCTTTGAAAAAGCGTACAGGGTAAATCCTGTACTGCTACTTTTCCTCGAAGGGTTCAGGATGGATGGTGACACGATTGATTTGCGGGAATCTTTCTTTGACGCGGTCTTCGAGGGCGGCGGTCACATCGTGGATTTGAGTGATGGGCAGGGCGCCCTTCATGGTGCAGTGGCAGGAGACGAGAATGTGGTGTTCGACCTGGCGGACACGAACGTCGTGACAGTTCACCAGTTCGTCGAATTCGAGGGGCAAGCCGTTCAGAAATTCCTCGACGGCGCGGGAGAGCTGCTTCATTTCGCCGATGCCGGTGTCGGGAGTGGCGATGTGGCGTCCCAGCGGCTCGATGTGAATGTTGACTTCCACGGGGCCGTCGCGGAGTTCGCGAATTTCTTCTTCGAGGGCGCTGGCCTGGCGATGCGCGTCGCGCAGGCTTAGATTTTCATCCACTTCGAGATGCAGTTCGATGAAGAGGCGGCCATCCTGCTGGAGCGCGCTGACGTCATGGATGGCGAGGCCGATGCGCTGAGCCACGGCACGAATGGCTTCGAACAAATGCTCGCCCTGCGGGGCGCGTGGTTCGGCGTGGACCATCACGTCGGAGGGAACAATTTCGTTGATGCGCTTTTCGATGGCGTCGCTGAGAGCGTGGACTTGCTCAAGGCTGGCGGTGCGCGCCACGCTGACGGTGGCGTCCACGAAGTGGCGATTGCCGGCGCGGCGGACGCGCACGCGATCGACGTCCAGAACGCCGTCCATACGAGCGACAGCGCGGGCGATTTCCTGCTGCAAGCCTTCGGGCGCAGCGTCCAGTAAGGCGTCGAGTGTGCGGCGGCCGAGTTGCGCGCCGACCCAGAGAATGACGGCGGCGACGGCAAGACCAGCGAGAGCATCGGCGTAAGCGAGCCAGGGCAGATTCCAAGTTTCGCCGGCCCAAACGAGGGCGATGCCGGCGATGACCACGATGGTGCTCCAGACGTCGGTGGAGAAATGCAGGGCGTCGGCTTCGAGCGCGTCGCTGGAATATTTTTTTGCGACGTTGGTGAGGGCGCGCGCGCGCGTCATGTCAATGGAGAGCGCGACGAGGAGCACGAGGATGGCGGTTATGCTGGGTTGAATGTGCACGCTGCGGAAAAAGAGGCGCGCGAAGGCTTCGTAGATGATGTAGAAGGCGGTCAGGGCCAGCAGAGCGGTCTCGACGAAGGCAGAGAAATTTTCGAACTTGCCATGGCCGTAGGGGTGGCGCTCATCGGCGGGCTGGTCGGAGACGCGCACGGAGAGAAAGGTGATGATGGCGGCGATCAGATCGAGGCTGGAGTGCAGAGCTTCCGAGAGGACGCCCAAGCTGCCTGTGCGGACGACGAGAAACGTCTTGAGGGAGACCAAGAGCAAAGCGGAACCAACGCTCAAAAGCGCGGCGCGCTTCTTTTCGCGGCCTTCCTCGATGTGGGCCAAGGTTTCCACAGCCCGCCTAGACTACCTTAAGTCGGCATTTTTCCTGAGTCGCGAGCATCCGCGCGGATCGGCTGACCAGCCGGGGCGGCAAACGTGCGAAGAATCGGAATCGCAGGAATTTTCACCTTCGGGGACTCCATGTTTGTTGCGCTGTTTGATTTTCGGCTTTTACACTATACTGGCGCTAGTTCTTCAAACATCAAGTTATCGGGAGACAACGTGCGAATCCGATGCCCGCGCGTCCTTTTTCTCAGTACTCTGCCTTGCGATTACCAAGATGGGCGCACCTTGCCTGGCCACAACGCACCCGCGGGACCTTCGCGAAGCTACTCAGGAATCATCCTCCGGGTGACAGCGATTCTCCTGGTGTTCGTCTCCCTTGCGCGGGCGCAGTCTGGAGCGAATTCCGATCCTACTTACGTGGCTCTGCGGAATCAGGGATTGGGAAATGAAGCCGTCCGTGTGACGAATTTCGATCTGAAGCGGGACGCGGGAACGTTTCGCCTGCTATCGGGGACGATTTGCTTTGTTCCTCCCGTGAATGGAAAGGTGACCGGCGGGGTATTCGCGGGCGACGGCATCTTCCTGCTTACGCCTCCGAATGAAGCGGAGCGCAAAAGCCTTGCGTTTCTGAGCAAAGAGGTGGAATTCAACGAAAAATTCGAAAGGCTGGTTTTGCGTTTTACGGACTCGACGTACGAGGAGGTCAAGAAGGCGGGCACGACTACCACTGAAAGCTGTGATGCCGGAATGCTCAAGGACAGCCAGACCACGATGCGCCGCAGAATAAAACACAATCTGGAGATAGAGATTCTGGGCGAGGTGCTGAGTCCCGAGCCGCGGGGGATATTCGTTGCCTTCATCCACGGGAAGCGCTACGACGATAAGGAAATCTATTCGCTGGACCCGAATCAGGACAGGGATCAAGTGGACTTCTGGACCTACGACGAGAACAAGTGGGGCGATTGGGCTTCCTTCAACTTTACAGAGCGCCACACAAAGGACTCCGTCGGCAGAAACATCAAAATTGAGCATCACATGCTGGACACGTCGTTCGAAAAGAGCGGCGAGCTCACCGGCAAAGCTTCCACCACTTTTATTTCGCTTCGCAACGGATTGCGAGTCGTTCCGTTCTCGCTCTTCCACACGCTGCGGGTTCAGTCCGTCTCCGCGGATGGCCAGCCGCTCTCCTTCATACAAGAGGAAAAAAACGAAGATTCGGATTTCGCGGTGATCCTCCCGAAGCCGCTGGCGGCAGGCGAGAAGTTCACCATCACGACGACCTATAAGGGGAAGGACGCGGTCACCAACGAGGGCGGCGGGAACTATTTCCCGGTGGCGCGTCAGGACTGGTATCCGAATAGCACGGCCTCGGGGCTGGGGGAATATGCCAGCTACGACATGACCTTTCGAATTCCCAAGGGAATGAAGATCGCGGCGACGGGCGCGCGGATCAGCGATGCGAACGAAGGCGGCCAAAACGTCAGCGTGTGGAAGAGCGAGGCGCCGCAAACGGTAGCCGGATTCAATTTCGGGAGATTCAAGGTTGAGGAAGCGAAGCTAACCAAGCCCGAGATGGATATTCAGTCGTTTGCAAATGAGGAACCACCCGGCTGGGTTGACGCCCTGCAGCACGTCGCAAACGGCGACTTGCCGGGACAAAGCGCTATGACTGGAGTGGCCCTGGGTTCGATGAGCACGACGTCCCTCAACAAGAAGGCGCTGGCCGAAGGCGAGCTCGCGGTCCAACTCTACACGGACTATTTCGGGCCATCGCAGTTCACACACTTGCAGATTACGCAGCAGACGGCGTGCAACTTCGGCCAATCGTGGCCCAGCCTGGTGTGGATTCCGATCTGCTATTACTTCGACACAACGGTGCGGCACCAACTGGGGATGGATTGGGGCGATCGCGGCTATTGGAAGGTGGTTACGCCGCACGAAGTCGCGCATCAGTGGTGGGGACACACGGTGGGCTTCAGTTCCGGGCGCGATCAGTGGATGAGCGAAGGATTCGCGGAGATGTCCGCATCGCTTTATCTGAGCATGGTTGAAAAAGATCAGAAGAAGTTCCTCAAGTTTTGGAGCGATGAACGAGAATTACTTCTCGAACGCGACCCGCAGGGTTACCGGGCCATTGATGCCGGCCCGCTCACGATGGGATACCGCGCCAGCAATTCGCGCACGGGCGGGGGCATCACGCGGCGGCTGATTTATCCAAAGGGCGCGTACGTGCTGCAAATGATCCGCATGATGATGTTTGACAACCGCGAGGGAGACAAACAGTTCAGGGAGACCATGAAGGATTTCGTCAACACCTATCGCGGAAGAGCCGCCACGACGGAAGACTTCAAGGCGATGGTGGAAAAGCACATGACGCGCGCGATGGACCTGGACGGGAACCACAGGATGGACTGGTTCTTCAACCAGTATGTGTATGGCACAGGAATCACGCAGTATGTTTTTCGGGCGTCGGTAGAGGCGACTCCCGACGGGAAGACGCATGTGAAGGGAGAACTTACGCGGACAGGCGTCCCTGAATCATGGAAGGATGTTGTGCCCATCTATGCGCGCCTGGGGGATAAGACCTTCCGGTTAGGAACGCTCGGCGTGACGCATCCTACCGAGCCGCTGGATTTCACGCTGCCGGGAAAATTTGACCGCATCACGATCAACGATTACGCCGATCTGCTGACGGACATGAAGCAGTGACGGGACCGGGGCGGGATGAGCATTTCTATCGCTGACGTTTTTTGTTCGGACGAACTACTTCAGGATTTCTCTTGAGCGGCTGATCCCCTAAGAATAAATCGCAGAGCGGCGGAGTTCATGCAATAGCGGAGGCCGGTGGGCTCGGGGCCGTCAGTGAAGACGTGGCCGAGGTGGGCGCTGCAAAGAGCGCAATTCACTTCGGTGCGGAGGACGCCGACGCTGAAGTCTTTTTTCTCGCGAACATTTTCGCTGGCGATGGGTTGCCAGAAGCTGGGCCAGCCGGTGCCGGAGTCAAACTTCGAGTTCGAGTCGAAGAGGGCGTTGCCGCAATCCACGCAGCGGTAGAGACCCGCGGCGTGCTGATCGTAAAGAGCCCCGGAGAATGGGAATTCGGTGGCGGCGCGGCGGGTTACGTCGTATTGCAATTCGGTGAGCTGATTTTTCCACTCGGCTTTGGTGTGGCGGACTTTGGGAACGGTGAACACGCCGAGCCGCGCGCCGTCGTCGGAGAATTTCACGATTTTGACCGGGCCGGGGTCGTCGTCCGGCTCTTGGTTGTCGGCAAAGGCAGAGAGGCAGACGCGTTCCACGCCGACAAGCACGCCGCAGGCTGCGACGGTGGCTGCGCCAAAAATAAGTCCGCGTCTGGTGATTTCGTTCACAGCGAGCGGTCCAGAGAAGAATTCCTTAGTTGCCGGCGCTCATGGGCGGCGGAGGCAGAAGCGGCAGGCGCTTCGCTTCTCCACGCGCGCCGCGCACTTCCAACTCTTCAAAAAACAAGGAGGGCGCAACGACGGAGGCGGGCAAACCGTTTTGTGCCGAGCCAAAGGCGCCGAGGGCGGTGCCGGCAAATCCGGTCACCTGGCTCTGCATGTAGTTGTAAACAAAATTGTCGTTCCCGATGCCGGCGAGGTTGCGCAGCGCGCGCGTGTTCAGTCCGATGATGCGCGAACCGCGGATCATTTCTTCGCGTCCGTCATCCGGGTAGATGCGATAGACGACCAGCGGAAGGCGATCTCCGGTGCCCGCGCCACCGCCGAAGCTGGCAAGCAGTTCGGAAAAATCGTCCTGGTGCAGCAGGCTCAAGGTTGGATTGTCCATCTCGCGGACGACGAGGCAATAGGGGAGCTTTTCCGCGCGGCAGGCATCGAGAAATTTCTTCTTGAGCTCCGCGGCAGGAATCGTTTCGGTGGAAGTGAACAACAGATTGCTCATGGTTGGATTGGCGTCGTTCAGGAAGGCGGCCCGGCCGTGGCCGTTGGACTGTTCGAAGTCTGGGCCCGGGCGACGGGACATCAATTCGCCCTTTAGATTGCCGTTTTCGACGATGGTGACTTTCTGCGCGCGAACGCCTTCGTCGTCCACGCCGAAGCCGCCTAGCAATGGCGCACCGTTGAAATCCTTCGCGCTCGGATCATCAACCAGCGTCACGGTTGCCGGCAAAACGCGCGCACCGAGCCGCGATACCCAATCGCTCTTGCCGCCCAAACCGCTGAGAAGCTGTTCCATCACGGGTGTGAACGAAACGGGCGGCCGCGCGCCATTCATCGCGGGCCCCAGCACTTGCGCAAGAAGCGGGGCCGCAGCGCGAGCCTCGAAGAGCACGGGGCCGGTGTAGTCGATGGCCGTCGGAGCCACGCGCAGGGCCATCAATTCGCTGCCAGCCACATTCAATCCCTTTCGCACGGAATCCGCGCTGGGCAGGTCCGCAGGCTTTGGAGAGTAGGTGGCGTAAAAGTGATGCAGGGGGACGCCGTCGTCGGCCAGCGCGTCCATGCCCGCTTCGATCGCGGCGTAGCGGCGGTTCTGGCGAATTTCGGTGCCTTCGCTGGTCAAAAGGTATTCAGTGGCGTAGACAAGGTAATAGGTGACGCGCGATTCATAAATCTGGGGAAATGCACGCAGGGCGGCTGAGGTTTCGCGCGCTTCCTGCTCCCAATTGCGATTGGTCCAATCGGGCGTTTCCGAAGGTTCAATGAGCCGGACCGGGTCGGCCTTCGAAAAATCATCGATGTCCGATTGGCGAGCAAGACTGCTGAGATAAGCGCGCTTGCGCGAGTACGTCTCGACTGCTTCCTTGAAAGCTTGATCGGTGGCAATCCACAGGTCCTGGCGGAGGGAATTGTAATCGCGGTCGATTCCGACGGAACCGGTGGGGCCGATAAAGCCGCGGAAGCCGTCATCGCTGACAAAATTGGAGCTGTCCAGCTTGTAGCTGCCGACGCGCGCAGCGACGTTCATAAAGCGGTTACGCGTGCGTGTTGTGGAGTACAGCGCGCCGAATTCGGCGACGACTTCGCGCACGTCCAGGTCGAGCAAACGGTACTCGACGTAGTAGGGGCGCACGGGCTGATCAGTGCCGGGAATCAAGAGGTCCAGCCGGGTCTTCGATCGCGCCATCTCGTCGCGCATGGCGCGGAGCGTCTGGTCGTTGTCCTGCTGGGCCTGAGCGCCCGCGGGAATCGCGGCGATCAGCGCCGCCGTGATAAAAATAGCTGCTAGAAATGTTCGTGCGCGGCTCACTGCTGGCCTCCCGTTGCGACGACGTCGTGCGCGGGCGGCGGGAGAATCGGAGGCCGATCCGTGGAGCTCTCTTTTTTCTGCACTTCCAATTCGGAAGTCAGGATGGCTGGCGAAGCTGCGGAGACGGGCACGGAGCCAGACTCTGCACCGCAATAACCGTTGAACACTTCGGTGGTGTCGCCGGTGGCGACGATTTTGGTTAGGGCCGCGAGCGGCGTGCCGACAATGTCGACTCCGCGGACCAACTCGTCGGGGCGTCCATCCGGGAAAACTTTGTAGACGACTAATGGAAGGACTTGGAAGGCTTGGGGCTGGCCACGGCCGGTGAATGTGAAGCCGCCAGCGATATCGTCAATCAACAATCCGTAGGGCTTGCCTTGCGCCTTGATCAGTTCGATGAGCTTGGCGCGGAGCTGCGCGTTCGTGACGGTTTTGCTGCTTTGCACAATCAGATTGCCCTGGCGCGAAACGGGAGTGGCGCCGAGTTGCCGCCTGCCATGCCCGTTCGAATGCGGGAAGCCCACCAGCGGTGAACGCGACATTTCGAACCCCTTTAGAACGCCGTGGTCCACGAGCGTGACCCGCTGTGCGGGCACGCCTTCGTCATCAAACTGGTAGTAGCCCAGCAAGTCCTGCTTGCCGAGCTTCTTCATGGTGGTGTCGTCGGTAATGCTCAGAAAATCCGGCAGGATCTGTTCGCCAACTTTCTTGGAGAAGGTTTGTCCTTCGGACACGTCTTTTTGACGGTGGCCTTCGGCGCGGTGGCCGAATACTTCGTGAAAAAATACGGCGGCGGCACGCCCGGTGAGTAGCGCGGGGCCCACGGTCGGGTCGTTGATGGGCGCGGCGACAAGCCCTTCCAGTTCCTTGCGCATGGTGGCTTCCGCAGCGTAAACGGCTTTGTCGTCCGGCGTATCTTTCTGGTCGACCCAATCGAAATTGTAATAGCGGTCGATGTCCATGCCGTCAGGGGCTTTGCCCTGAATGAAAAGCTCGAGGCGGTAACGAATCTGGCCGAATTGCAGTTGCGTGCCTTCGCTGGTGACTTGAAAGGCGTTTTGCGCCTGCGCGCTGAAGGTCACGATGGAATTGATGATGGCGGCGGATTTGCGAAACTCAGCGGTATACGTGCGGACTCTCTCTTCCCAGGGCTTGCGATCCACGGAAATGGAAACTTGCGGGTCGATGGCGACGTGAGGCTCTTCGCGCGAGAAATCCGGCGCGCGGCCTTCCGCAGTTTCAACCTTCACTTCCTTGCCGGTCTTGATCTTGATCAAGGCTTCGGCGGCCGCGCGGTATTGCTGGTCGGTTTCCAGCCAGACGGCGCGGCGCAGAACGTCCACGTCATCGTCGAGAGGGGCAGAGGTGCCCGGCCCACCGCTTTGGGCCTGGCGCTCGCCGACTTTGTGAGAGCTGTCCAGATCGTAGCCGCCGGTGCGAACGGAAACTTCCAGCCAGCGGTTGCGCGCCTCATTGCTATTCAGAAGCGCGCCGTTCGAGCCGGAAATGTCCACGCGTTGCGTATCCGTGACGGTGTAGCCCAGGAAGTATGCAGGGGGATCCTGTGCGCGCAGCGTTTTCATGGAACGGTCGAGTTCTGCCTGCAGGGCGGCCAGCACAGGCGAGCGCTTGACCTGGGCATCGGGCGGCGGCGCGGCTTGCGCGACTTGTGCCGCACCGGGCGCCAAGGCAGCCAGCGCGCTCAGGGCGCAGAAATAGGAAATCATTCGGTTACGCTTCAATAGTGTCAAAGGGTTCCTCACTCACGATTAGACGAAACCGCGAATCATTCAGTGTACGCCACAGGAAGGGGGCATACAAACCGGCGTAAAGACGGTTCCACGCACTGCTGTTAACAAGTTATTAGACGGCTGGCGCTGTGGAATCGTTGCATGCGCGCGGCGCGACAACGTCACTGAGGAAAAAGGAGGCCCCCCTGCGATCAGCAGGCGGAGCCAGAAAGCCGATTGTGCGAATAATCGCCGCGAATTTATGGGCACAATTCACTGGCTGGGTTCGGCTTACAGCCGGTCGATACAACGGTACGTCCCGGTCGCGTCAGGCCTACACCCAAACCAACTCCGACCGCTCCGGCAACGATTACGACTGTCCCCCAAACGCCAAGGTGCGGACCGATTCCCGTCCCCACTGACGGGGCTCCCGGATCCGTATCTTTGCCCGCGGCAACCAGCAGGTCGAGTGGGGCTTGCGCAGGAGGCGTTGGACCGGCATTGTCGCCGTTGCGAACATTGGTCATCTGCCCGGCTTTGACCAGGACGCAGACGCCGGCCAGATTGCAGACCTTCACCAAGCCTTCATAGACGATCACATTCATCGTGTTTGTCGAAGTGTCGTAGCTAGAGTAAAAGTCCGTTCCTACCACACCGGCGACCCCAGCGGGCGTGCGCACTTCGAACTTGCCGTCGGGCTTGGCAATTTTTTGCGCTTGGGTACGGAGTTTTCCGTAGGCCAGTTCCAACTCGGTTTGCTGCGCTCCGGCGTCGTGCTTGACGACCTTGATGGAGGAATCCGAGCCGACATTCAGGACCGAGCCGTCATCGAGCCCGATGCGCGCGCGCGCGTTGGCCTGGGTGTTGACCAAGTCCTGCCAATCGACCACGGATTTCGCCGAGGCCGGAAGTGTCTTTGGCCCGCGGGCGATGCTCACCGCGGGAATGACGCGGGAGACTTCGCCGGCGCGTTGTCCCGCGGCTTGAGGAGCGGCTGAAATGTCCGCGGGGATGGCGATGAGAAATGACGACAGTACGGCCAGAGCAAGGGCATAGGGGGACTTTGTGTTCATCGAGGACTCTCCTAGATTCACCGCGTATACCTAACGTAGTTACTGGAGAGCGGCTCGACTGTCAATCGCAATCCTAAAGCCCTTTGCCCACTCGCTACATGGCTATGCAAGGGCGCCTCGACGGCAGCGCTTAGCCGGAGTAGTGGAACAAGGCCGCGGCCATATCGTCGTGCTGCTCGCGGCCACGCGAAAAGAATTTTACGGCGGAGAAGATTTGGACCAAGAGTTCGGCAGGGGGTAAGCCACGGAGCTCTTTGCAGAGCTCTTGCAGGCGTTCGATTCCGAATTGCTCCTCGTTATTGTCGAAGGCATCGGTGATGCCATCGGTGCAGAAAAGCACGGAGTCCCCGGGCAGCAAGCGCACCGCGACGGTTTCGTAGCTGGTGGCGGGGAATAATCCAGGTGGAATCCCGGAAAGTTCCAGTGAAAGGCAGCCTTTTGCGCAGAGATGAAAGGGGCCGGGCATGCCTGCGCTGGAGATGCGGAGGTCGTGGCTGCGGGGATCAAAAACCGCATATTGGATGGCGGCGTGCCGCCGGGGCATGCCGCGAATCATCAGGCGCCGGTTGAACGTGGCGAGGGCATCGCTCGGCGAAGTGCCTGTTTTGTGAACGCCGCGCAGGGTGCCCACGGCCAGGGCGGCGTACAGGGCTGCAGGCAGCCCTTTTCCGGAAACATCGCAGAGGTAAAGACCGATGGTCCCGTCCATGAGCTGGAAATAATCCAGAAAATCACCGCCTACGGCGGAAACCGGCTGAAATCCATGGGAGATGGTCACCGGGCCGGTGCGCAACGATTCCGCAGGCAGCATGACCGCCTGGATGGAGCGTGCTTCTTCGAGTTCTTCTTCTCGCAGCTTTTCAATGGCATGCAGTTCGAGCAATGGCGCAATCGTAGTCATTCGCCTGTCCGAAGGGGGAGTATTACACCGGGAAGGGGGAAACAGCGGCAGAGTTGAGTCTAGCAGAGCGGTTGCGATGCAAAGTGAAAAAGAGGGGCGTTGTTTCCTAACGCACGGGGCCGCGCGCGGCGCTTGCGGAAGGCAACAACGAGGACCAAAATTCATGCATGCGCGTTCTTGTATCACTTCTGGTCACAGCCGCCCTTGTTTTTGCAATCTACCACTACTATTTCAAGCAAATGCCCACAACGGATGAAGGCACTGCAACCACTCAGGCGATCAGCCTGACGGGCGTGCGCAGCGATCTTCTGCAAATTGCCCAGGCGGAACGCGGCTACATAGCGATGAATGGGCATTGCGCCACGCTGAACGAGCTCGTTTCCGGAAATTCGCTTGCGATGAGCCGTTCCGAGCGGGACGGCTATTCGTATTCCCTGGAGTGTTCCGGCGGGGACTTCACGGTTACGGCGAGGCATGCTCCCGCGCCAGCGGGTTCACCTATTCGCTATCCCAATCTCGCGATGGATGCGACCATGCAGGTCCGCGAAGTCAACTGAGCTAGAAATTAGGCGCTAGCGGCGGAAGGCAGGCTTCGCCGGAGCGGCTTCGTGCCGGAAACTGGGAAGTGCATTTTCCAGAAGTCCACGTGGGGAGAGACAAATTCAAAGGCCACGATGTTCTTGCCATCGCCACCGGCCCGCAGCGAAATAATTTTGCATTCGGCTTTCTGGCCGCTGTTCTCGTTGGTCACGAGAAGTGTTTGCCCGATGGCTACCTCGGCGTCGAGGACCGTCAGCCCGCCGTGGCCGCTCACCGAGAGGGAGCGCGTATGGATCTTGAATTTCGCATTATTCAAGGTAAAGCCTTGGATGGTCAAATCGGCGAAGACGGCGATGCGGGCAGTGCGGCGGCGATCGACGCGACGAAAGTGGAGCGTGGACATAGTGGCTGGGACCTCTCTTTTGCTGGAGGGCTGACTGAGTACCCGGGCGGTGGATTACCGAAGGCGTTCCCAGCCCGAGACGCAGATCAAACCAAATCCAAGTTGCGATCGGAGATGAGCGCCATGAATGACTTAGCCCATCTCCTCTACGGAAGAATCCTAGATTTCGCAGCTTCTGGAACGAATAGAGGAACGGTACCAATTATAGGGACCGATAAACAGTACTGTTGGGCCAGCACTTTGGAGGGTCTTGGAGCAAAGCCAGAGTTGCCATTCCGCCGGGGCCGGCATTTCGTGAGTTGGGAAGTATCGTTTGACCGGCTTGCTAAGGTGCGCAAGTAACTCACCGAATCGGCATGCAGTTTCGACCTAAATTTTGCGGAACTTTACCAATCCTCCGGACGTACCTCTTACTGAAAGCGGTTCCCGCACTAAGCGGCGCCTCACCGGCGCATAAAAGAAAGAAGGAGTACATCATGGACGGAGCATGGATTGGAATGGCGGCCGTGATTCTGGGCATGGGAGTGCCGTTTGGAGTGCTATACACCTATTACCGGGTGCGCAAGCTTCGCAGCGAGGAGCGGCTCGCGGGCATTGCCCGGGGAGTCGAGATTCCGATGGAGCCGGAGTTGACGCAGGCGGCGCGGTCCCGCCGGGCGGGACTTTTGCTGGTCAGCGGTGCGCTGGGTTACATCCTTACCTTTGGATTGATCGCACAGGTGCAGGCGGATCGTGACGTCTGGACGGCCGCCGCGTTTGGCATCATTCCACTGGCGATTGGGATTGGGTATTTCCTGGATTGGTCCATGATCCGGCGCGACGCGCGGGCGTCCAACTAAGCTGGTTGAGCTGGGGCACCGCGGGCTTTCTCCACTGGGCTTTCGTGGACCTGGACCGCCGTTTCGATTTCGCAGGCCGACATTGCTTACTGTGTGTGCTTCTGGTCCACCACCAATATACCGGCTTCGGCGTAGTTCGTGGCGGGAACATCGTGGAACGATACGTGAATGTTCTCGCGCTTGGCCTTGCCGTCCTCGATCAGCACGGAGGTGACGCGCTCGGCAATTTTGCGCTTTTGCTCTGGTGTTCGTCCTTCTACCCAGGTGATTTGCACATGCGGCATGGATTTCCTCCACAGTTCCTGTTCCCGGAATAGCGTTTCTCTGAAAACGGAGGCATTCTACCCGCCGACCGGGGTCGTGGGCCAGTTTCCGATAATCCAACGCAATGTGCTGTTCATGCGGATTTTCCTTTTCGAGCGACAGCTTCACTCTTGGCTTGCATTGATTTGACGAGATCGGCCGCCGACGCCCCTTCGAGCGCCAGTCCGTAGCCAACTTCTCGCACGATGCGTTCCTTCAAAGGCTGGATGAAATGCACGCGCGTGTTGCGGCGCGTCACTTCGGGAGCCTTCAAGTAGAGGTCGGCCAATTCCCGTGCCCGGCTGAGCGCTTTACCGTTCGGCACGACCTCGGCGACTACTCCCCATTCATGCGCAATACGCGCGGGCAGTGGCTGTGGGTTCAGCAGAAAGGCCTCCGCTCGTCCTGCTCCGGCGCGATAACTCCAGGTGGTAAAGATTCCGTCGCCGGGCGCAACGCCCGCGGAGAAGTGGGCTACATCCTGGAAGGTCGCACCCTCCGCCGCCACAACGATACTGGCGAGTAGCGCGTAGTCCGAGTGCACATGGGCGCGTCCCTCGATAGCCGCGATGACCGGTACGCGTATGTTGGCTATGTTTTCCAAAACCTGAACGCCCTCGTCGTGAACCTGACTCCACACGCCGGGATCGGTGACATCGCCGAAAGAGGACCACTCGACATCCGTAATAAACTCCCCGCCTGCGCCCGTGAGGATTACGATCTTGTTCGCTCTATCCTGCGAAATCCGGTAGAAGGCCTCGACAAATTCCGTGTGAGCTGGCGCGGTCATAATGAACGGGCCGCCGTTGTTGTGGAACTCAGCAACCAGCACACCCTTGTCATCTCGTACCAGATTTAGGTTGTGATATCCAGTAAAGTAGTCATTTTGAAATTGCATAGCATTCTCCTCTCTGTGTTGCCCTGACTGCGTTCATCCGAATGTTTTATTGCGTGGTCAGCACTTCGTGCTCAGGTGGCTACAACGAGACCGCCCGCGGCACGAATGACTTCCCCGGTGATCCAGGCTGATTCGTCAGATGCCAGGAACACCGCCAGCGGGGCGATATCCGTTACACGACCGAGCCGGCCAAGCGGCGTCTTCCCAGCCAGAACGGCACCGGTACCTCCCTCAAACGTTCCCGCTGTCGCATTGCCTTCGGTTTCCGTATGACCGGGGGCGATGGCATTAACGCGGATCTTGCGCGGCGCCAGTTCCAAAGCCAATCCCCTCGTCAGTGTCTCGATAGCGCCTTTCGTGGAAGCGTACAGCAGTGCCCCCGCCACCGGATGCGAGCCGACAATCGAGCTGAGGTTAATGATACTACCGCCATCGGCGCCGAACCGCTTGGTCGCCTCCTGCACGGTGAGAATCGCCCCGAGAACGTTGACGTTGTAGTGGAGGTGAAAGCTCTCCTCGGTGATCTCGGTGAAGGCACCGAAACGAAATACCCCGGCGTTGTTAACCAAAACGTCCAGCCTTCCGAAGGCGGAATCCACTTCTTTAAATAGCCGCGCGACATCTGCGGCCTTGGAAACGTCGGCCCCAACCGCAATCGCCTGACCCCCATTGCCGGTGATCGTCTGAGCGACGCGTTCGGCGCCTTCGCGGTCGGAGGAATAGTTCACGGCCACGCGCGCGCCCGCAGCTGCCAAGGCCGTTGCAATCCCAGCGCCTATGCCTTTGGAGGCGCCCGTCACGATTGCCACTTTCTCAGACAGTCTGCTCATGATTCACCATTTTTCTTGACTCGTGTCGCCGATTACATTGTGAGGACGGCGCGGAACCGGGCCTTGCCATCCGCAACGCGTTCGTAGGCCTTGGCGGCCTCCGCCAAGGGGTAAGTCTCTACAATCGTTTTCACTTTTCCTTCCGCGACGAAATCAAGAGCTTCGTAGAGATATTCGGGCCCGTTCTGCTGGCTGCCGATAATGCGGATTCGCTTCATGATGAGATCCGTCAGCGACACGGCGAGTGGCTCCGCGTCCGCGCCCATCGCGACAAGCCGGCCGTCGGGCCGTAACCCCTGAATGCTGTCGTTCATCGACTTGGTTGAGTTGGAAGTGCTGAGGATGATGTCGGCACCGCCCGCTGCGGCAAGACTCTTTCCGTCTCGGACGATTTCATCCGCGCCGAGCTCGCGGATCAACTTGTCTTTGTCAGGGGAATGGGAAATGGCGATGGTCTCAAAGCCCGCTGCTTTTGCGTACTGCACTGCGAGGTGTCCAAGGCCGCCGATTCCAAGCACGGCCACGCGCTCGTGCGGCTGGGGATCGGCCCAGCGGAGCCCGCTGTAGACCGTGTAGCCCGCACAGAAAATCGGCGCCGCTTGCTCGTAGGAAACCTTGTCGGGAATCAGATAGGTTGCGTCGGTATTCATCAACATGTACTCGGCGTGCCCGCCTTGTGCCTCAATTCCTGTGCCCTTCATGTAGGGACAAAACGTTCTGCGGCCACGCTGGCACCATTCGCAGCGCCCGCAGGTGGATTGAATCCAGGCGGAACCCACGCGGTCGCCCACCTTCCGCGTCGTGACGTCGGGAGCCAAGGCAACGATCTCGCCCACTGGCTCGTGGCCTAAGATTCGCGGAAATGGTGGCCCCGGGAAGTGTCCGAGCGTCAGGTGCACGTCGGTATAGCAGATGCCGCTCGCATGCATTTTCACCAGCACCTGATTAGGTCCAGGTTGAGGTTGCGGAACGTCTTTGATCTGCCACGAACTGCTGACCGCGGGAACGACTGCAGCTTTCATAACACTTCCTCCTAAGGCATTTCGATGCGAGAGGATTTGCGGTCGGTGCATGCTTTTGGGCGTCCGAATCGCCAATCGCCCACCTGGAGCTGAGATTGACGACCAATTGCCGAGTAACCGGAAGCTATCCGGCTTCGATGGCGGGATTAGTCCTGGGAGTCGGTTTGTGGGAAGCGATCTCCGCGCTTTGCATTGATCCTGCGCGGACTACGGGTTAACCGGAAACTAACCCACTACCGCCGGCTCCTTCCCGCAAAGCCCGCTGCCCTGCTGTGCTAGAATTACCTGCTCATGCATCCCGCCATTCCGCATCTGATTGAGCTCCAACGCGTGGATCACCAGATTGCCCTTTTGCGCGCGGAGCTGGATTCGTTCCCGAAACGCATTGTCGAAGCGGACGCCAAGCTCAAAGGCGCGCGGGCCGAACTAGCCGCGGTGAAAGAGACGCAGACGCAAGGCATCGCGGAGCGCAAGAAGCTGGAATTTGAAGTGCAGCAGTGGAAGGATCGCGCGCGGAAATATCGCGATCAAAGCGGCGCGGTCAAAACCAACGAGTCCTTTAAAGCCCTCCAGCATGAAATCGCCAACGCGGACGCCGAAGTTGCCAAGGCGGAAGACCGGCAACTGGAAGTCATGATGACCAGCGAGGATCTCGACCGGCGCGTGAGGCTGGCGGAATCGCGGCTGAAAGAAGCCGAGCAGACAGTGGCCGCGGAACGAAAAGAGATTCATGCGCAAGGCACCGAGAAGAAAAAACAGCTCGAGGTCGTGCTTGCGGAGCGCGAGCGGATAATCGTGCCGGTGCCGGAGGATTTGCGCGAGCTTTACGCGCGCATCGCCAAGCGGCATAACGGCACGGCGATGGCAGAGGCGCGCGACGGGCAGTGCCGCGGTTGCGGCATGCGCGTCTTGCCACACATCCTTCAGGAACTTCGCACGGAAACCAACGAAGAAGTCTTTCGCTGCGAGAGTTGCGGCCTCATTCTCTACACGCTGGAACCGATTCCAGTGGCCAATCCGGCTGGTGGTTCGATGAACGCATCCTCGGCGGCTTCCACGAATCACTGATGGCGCGACGCACACCAACTCCCCGCGGCAAACCTCTGTTTCCGGAAACGGCTGCGGAGCCGAAAACGTCTTCTCCCGCCGCTTTTCGCGCGAACATTGATGGTGGCTCGCGAGGGAATCCGGGGCCGGCGGCGTACGGCGTGGTCGTTCGCGATGGCGGCGGCGAACTCGTGGCGAAATTGAAAAAGTATATTGGGCGCATGAGCAACAACGTGGCGGAGTATTACGGGTTGATCGCGGCGCTGGATTATGCGCAGTCGCACAAGATCAAAGCGCTGCACATCGAGAGCGATTCGGAGCTTTTGGTCAAGCAGATGCGCGGGCAGTACAAGGTGAAGAGCGCGGATTTGCAGCCGTTGTTCGAACGCGCCCGGAAGATGTCGCAGGGATTCGAATCGTTCCGCATCGATCATGTGTATCGCGAGCAGAATCGCGAAGCCGACGCGCTGGCAAACGAAGCGTTGGATGCTGCGGAAGGCGTTGCTCCCGCGGTGAAAAAGGGCGAAGCGGCTCCTGCCAAACCAGAGGTGGTCAGTGCCAAGCCGGAGCCTCGGCGAATCAAGGCCCGTTTCCGGAGTGGAGTTCTGTACCTTCTGGAAGATGTCGAATTGCCTGATGGAATTGTCGTCGAGGTTTCTGTTTTCCTTCCGCCAAAACCCCCGGTCGCGTAACTTATTCGAATTATTTCAAAGCGTAGGAGCGATAGAGTGTGTCGCGCTGGGCGGGGATAAAGCCGGCGTCGGAGATGATGTGGCGGAGTTCGCTCTCGTTGGTGCGGTTTCTCACGCCGGCGGCGTAGACGACATTTTCTTCGATGAGGATGCTGCCAACGTCGTCGGCGCCGAATTGCAGGCCGACCTGGCAGACTTTGATGCCGGGAGTGAGCCAACTGGACTGGATATGATCGATGTTGTCGAGATAGAGGCGGCTGACGGCGAGTGTCTTCAAATAGTCCACCGCGGTGGTTTCCTCGATTTTCTTGCCAAGCGCGGTATTCTCCGCCGCGAAAACCCAAGGGATGAAGGCGGTAAATCCTCCGGTATCTTCCTGAATGCGGCGCAGGCGGTCAAGGTGGTTGACGCGGTGGCGCAGTTCTTCGCCACAGCCGAACATCATGGTGGCGGTGGTGCGCAGCCCGAGAGAGTGGGCGACGCGGTGCATTTCTTCCCAGTCGTCGCTGGTGCACTTCAGTCGCGCGATTTTTGCGCGGACTTCGTCGTCCAGAATTTCCGCGCCCCCGCCGGGAATGGATTGCAGTCCGGCGTCCATCAGGCGCTGAATCGTTTCGCGGATGCTGATTTCGCTGACTTCCGCGATGCACAAAATTTCCGGCGCCGAGAAGCAATGCAGGTGGACCTGCGGATAGCGCGCCTTTAGAGAGCGCAGCAAATTTTCGTAGTAGCCGATTTGCAAGTCGGGATGCAGGCCGCCCTGGAGCAGGATTCCGGTGCCCCCGAGCTCCAGCATTTCGTCGATTTTTTTGTAAATCTCCTCGAACGAGAGGATGTAGCCGTCCTTGGCGCCGAGCGGACGGTAGAACGCGCAGAAGGAACAATATTCGGTGCAGAAATTGGTGTAATTAATGTTGCGGTCGATCTGGTAGGTGACGACGCGGGGGTCGTTCTTTTTCAAGCGCAACTGATGCGCGGCCATGCCGATTCCTACCAGGTCATCGGATTCGAGCATTTCGAGAGCTTCTTGTTTCGTGAGTCCCACGCTGTTTCCTTATGGAGTGTTCCACTCCATTGTAGCCAATCGTTCGCTCAAACTTGAAACCGGGCGAGCACGGCTAAAGCCGTGCCTCTACAGCTTCGCTGAAACTGCTTTTGTTTCGGCCCATTCGACCGGTTTCGCCTGGGGGATCAAGCCTAGCTGGGCGGCGTGCTCGTAATACAGATGGAGCCCGCGAAGATTCTCGGCGTCCAGCGAAAAGTCGATGTTGCGGCGCAAGTAGGATTCGAGGGCCTGCGCAGGCAGTTCCAATTCGCGTGCGGCTTCGAAGCTGATTTCTGCGATGCGCGACAGGCCGAAGTCGCGCGAGGCGATAAAATCCGCGGTCACCTCGGGTGTGGCGACGTCGCGCGGGGCAGCCCAGACCGCAAGGACAGCAGGAAGCTCGGTCCAATTCCGCCACTCACCGACGACGTCGTACACGTATAGCAGATCGGCGCTGGTGATTCCGAGCGCGGCGGCCGGACAAATCGACTGGCCTTCCGCGCCGGGCCGGCTTTCGTTTTCGATGCCGAGCGAAATCCGCAGCGCCGGATCGCCGATGAGCAAAGCAGCGTCTGCCTGCGACAACATTTCCGCCAAGTCGGGAGCGGCTTCAAAAAACTTCGGCGCGATTCTCCATTTTTCGGCGCACAAGATCCGCGCCAAGGCCTGCGTGCTGCGTGAACTGCGGTCCAACGCAAAGCCTTTTACCTGCTCGATGGGTTTTTTCGCAATGAAGAGGAGGCTACGGACCTGGTTTTTCGAGGCGATGGCCATATCCGGCAAGATCACCAGATCTTCGATGCCCTGGTACTCGATGGCCGGGATGATGGCGACGTCGGCGCGGCCGGTGCGCAAATCGTCCGCGCACTGCGACGGGACGGTGAACGACAAATCGTACTTTCCCTGAAGCGGGCCGTTGGTGAAGCCCCAAACGAGCGGCGCGGTGTTCAAGTATTGAACGATGGAGATCCGAAGTTTCGTCACGAGTTGAGTTCTCGCATTTGAGATTCAGTATAACAAAGGTGATTTTCTTCGCGGCAAGGTTCTGTAAGGGCGAACGATTCGCCGGAATCAAATCAATCGGAGGAATCGGAAGTTCGAAACTGTGAACACATTCAAAATGAAAGAAATGTGCGTCTGCAACGCTCTTACCACGTAAGCCCTTCCTTTTCAGAAAGACCCGGGCCTCCTGATGGACGATCAACGAGCAGGGCTCTTCCTGTAGGCATCTCCGGTGAAATGTTTGGCAGCGTGGCGTGACCAATGCCTCCCCCTGTCGTCTATAGCGGCAGGGAGAAACCCCATGTCCAAACGAAGCCTGGCATTCCTGATTTTCTCGTCTGCCCTGTTGGCGCTGCTGTTTACGAGCGCGCGGGCGGCCTCGCATCACCACACTATGAGTACTTCCGGGGGCGACCGGAAGCCGATTGCAAGTTGCGCCGACCTTCACATCCAGTTTGATGAGCAAGATGCGGTGGTGCGGTCGGAGGAACACACCTTGACCAAGGCCGAGGCTCCCACGATGCAAGTGCTCCCCCACGCCAACGGCGGGGTGCAGATCTCGGGCTGGGATCAAGACACGTATTCTGTGACGGCTTGCAAGGCGGCGGCAGGGTCCAGTGAGGAAGCGGAGCGAATACTCTCCCAGATTCACGTATCCATCGAGAAGGGAACCATCTCAACAAAGGGGCCCGCAGACGACAATGAATGGACTGCCTACCTGCTGATCCGGGCTCCGAAGTCCGCCTCGATCAACCTGGAGACGATGAATGGTCCGATTTCTTTCTATGACGTGGACGGCAAGCTCACGGCGCGCGCGCATAACGGGCCGATCAGCCTGAAGAATGTTTCCGGCGAGGCGGACATTACCGCCGTGAACGGCCCCATTCACATCCAAGGCAGCAGCGGCAACGTGCACATTCACACGGAGAATGGTCCGATTTCGGTGGCCTTGACTGGGAAGACCTGGAACGGCGCAGGCCTTTCGGCCGACGCGAAGAATGGGCCGCTAACGCTGATGGTGCCGGACGGGTATCAGTCCAGTTTTGTCGTGGAATCGAAGAACAATTCGCCAGTGAGTTGCCACGCGAGCATTTGCGAAGCTGCGCGCAGAACGTGGGATGACGAGAATCGCCGCATTGAATACGGCAATATGCCGGCGATCATCCGGCTGTCTACGGTCAACGGCCCGGTCTCCGTTAGCAATTCGAGAGAAACACTCTAAGCGGCGAAATGCAGCGCGAAACTGTGGTTCCATAATTCTCCTGAGGTCCGGGATGGACGCGCTCCGGCGCTTGCGGATAAGATTTGGCGCATGCTGCTGGAGACTCGCGTAGAACATCCCATCACCGAAGCGGAATCGGTTGGCCTGGCGCGAGAATTGTATGGACTCGAAATCTCGGCGCAGACCTTGCCGGGCGAGTACGATGACAATTTTTGCCTGACCGCAACGGATGGCCGTGCGCTCGTACTGAAGGTGATGCACCCGGCGCGGGAGAGTAGCTTCATCGATTTGCAATGCCAGGCGCTGCGGCATCTGGCGCAGCGGGCGCCTCATCTCGGATTGCCGCGCGTCCTTCTAAATCGCGACGGTCAGCTTTTTGCTTCGATTACCGCGTCGGACGGCTCGAATCGCCTCGTCTGGCTGCTCAGTTTTGTGAATGGCACGGTCCTCGCGGAAGTCCGTCCGCATGCGCCGGGGCTGCTGCGCGATCTCGGCCGTTTTTTGGGCGAGATGGACGCGGCGCTGCAATCCTTTTCGCATCCCGCCGCGCATCGCGAATTGAAATGGGATTCTTCGCGGGCCGTGTGGATCACAGAGTTTGTTCCTCACATCGCGGATGCCAAGCACCGAGCACTCGTTGAAAAATTCCTGAGGCTTTACGAAGCGGAAGTAGTTCCGGCGCTGCCGCGGCTGCGCCGCAGCGTTATCTACGGCGACGCGAACGATTACAATGTGCTGGTCAGCGATCCCTTGCCGCAGCCGCGCAAAATCCTCAGCGTGATTGATTTTGGCGACATGCACCACGGGCTGACGGTGTCGGAGGTGGCGATTGCCGCAGCTTACGGCATTCTCGGGAAAAAAGACCCGCTGCAAGCTGCGGCCGCGATCGTCGCCGGCTATCACCAGGCGTTTCCGCTGGAGGAGTTGGAGCTGTCGGTCTTGTACGCGCTGATCGGGGCGCGGCTCGCGGTGAGCGTCACCAACTCCGCGCATCGCAAGACGGTGAAGCCAGAGGACTCCTACGTCACCGTGAGTGAGGCTCCGGCGTGGGAAGCACTCGAGCGGCTGGCAAAAATTCGCCCCCGCTTCGCGCATTACAGTTTTCGCGCTGCTTGCGGGTTGCCGGCCGTTCCGAAGGGGCAGGCGATTGAGCGCTTGCTGCGAGCGAACGCAGATTCTCTTACGTCGATCCTCGAAACGGATTTGCGCAGGACTCCTTGCAAGGTATTCGATCTGAGCGTGGGCAGTACTTTTCTCGGAGCGGATCCCGTCTGTGCGGAAACAAGTGCCCTGACGGAAAGAGTGTTCGGCGAGATGAAGCGGGCGGGCGTTCGCGTGGGGGTTGGGCGTTACGATGAGGCGCGAATGTTGTATACGTCGCCGCTCTTTGGTGCGACTGACGACCCCACGGAGGAACGCCGCACGATTCATTTGGGAATCGATCTGTTCGTCGAGCCTGGAACACGTTTGCACGCGCCGCTCGACGGTGCGGTGCATGCCCTCGCGAACAATACCGCCGCGCTAGATTACGGGCCGGTGGTGATCCTGCGACATGAAACCAGCGACGGCGACGAATTTTTCACCTTATACGGCCATCTCACGCGAGATACGCTCGGGAGCCTTAAAGTGGGACAGCGCGTCGCTCGCGGTGAAGCGTTTGCGCGTGTGGGATCGACAAACGAGAACGGCGGTTGGACGCCCCACGTTCATTTTCAGATCATTCTCGACTTACTCGATCTGGATGCGGATTTTCCCGGAGTCGCTTACGCTTCACAGCGTTCGGTGTGGACGAGTCTCTCACCTGACCCAAATTTGCTGCTTGGAATTCCGGCGGAACGGTTTCCTGCCAAGGAGCCGGACTTCGCGCAGACACTCGCGCAGCGCCGCACGTTGCTTGGAAAAAACCTGAGTATCTCGTATCAGCATCCGCTGAAAATCGTGCGCGGCTGGATGCAGTATCTCTACGACGAAACCGGCCGCGCGTACCTCGACGTTTATAACAACGTGCCGCTCGTCGGGCACAGCCATCCGCGCGTGGTGAAGGCAGCGCAAGAGCAGCTCGCAGTGCTCAACACCAACACGCGCTATCTCCACGACAATGTGAACCGCTACGCCGAGCGGCTGACGCGTCTGCTCCCTGCGCCGCTACGAGTTTGCTTTTTCGTGAATTCCGGCAGCGAAGCGAACGAACTGGCGTTGCGCCTGGCCCGCGCGCACACGAAGCGCGAAGACATCATCGTCCTCGAGCACGCTTACCACGGCCACACCAGCACGCTAATTGATATCAGTCCGTACAAATTTGACGGGCCGGGTGGTGGCGGAAGGAAACCGTGGGTGCACGTTGCGCCGCTCGCGGATGATTATCGCGGGCTGTATCGCCGCGACGACAGGCAAGCCGGCGCGAAATACGCGCGGCACGTGGCAGAGATTTTGGAGCGCACGCGCGCCACGAGCCGCGGCATTGCCGCGTACATCGCGGAAACGTTGCCCAGCGTCGGCGGACAAATCGTGTTTCCAGCTGGCTACCTTGCAGAGGCTTATAGCCATGTCCGTGGTGCAGGCGCTGTGTGCATCGCGGATGAAGTACAGGTCGGATTTGGGCGGCTCGGCACGCATTTCTGGGGATTCGAAACGCAAGGCGTGGTTCCGGACATCGTCGTTCTTGGCAAGCCGATTGGCAATGGATTCCCTCTCGCAGCGGTAATCACAACTACAGAGATCGCCGAATCGTTCAACAACGGCATGGAATTTTTCAGCACGTTTGGAGGGAATCCCGTAGCCTGCGCGGCAGGCCTCGCGGTTCTGGATGTTCTCGAAGAAGAACACTTGCAGGAACATGCTTTGCGAGTAGGAGCGCATCTCGTCAAAGGCTTGAAGGCTTTGGCGGAGCGCCACGCCCTGATTGGCGATGTGCGGGGCTCAGGACTCTTTCTGGGAATCGACCTTGTACTAGACCGTGACACGCGCGAACCCGCCCCGTTGCAAGCTACCTACGTGGTCAATCGCCTGCGCGATTCCGGGATACTCGCTGGCACCGACGGCCCGCACCACAACGTCATCAAGCTGCGTCCGCCGCTGGTTTTCTCTCAGGCCGACGCCGATCTTTTTGTTCGCAAACTCGATGCCATTTTGCAAGAAGATGCGGCGCAGCAGCGCCGCTAGCATGTTTTGATTCCCATTCAAATCGAATCGGCGTTTCTATGGTTTAAGAATTAGGAAGGCCACGCCGTAGCCGGGAAGATTCACTGTGAGTTTCGACCCCGCCGTGATCGAAACCGGTTGCGGGCCGTTTGTGACCGTCGTTCCAGCATTGATATTCAACTGCGAGGCAGTCGTGAAGTTTCCTAGCGCAGAAACATCAACGACGGCGGTGCGGAGATCGCCCGTGCCATTGTTGTCGGAGGGCGAAAGAACAGCGCGATCCACGACCATGACGAGAACCGAGCCGTCGCTGTTCTTCGTCGCCAAGATTTCGGTTGTGGTGGTTTCCGTTGCGGTCAACGTGAGAATGTCCGGTGCGGCCGGAGTTTGCGCATACAACTGCCCCAGCCAGTAATCCACCCAATAGCTCAGATATTTGTTGCCGGTACCGTAGTCCGCTTCACCGTACTGCGCATCGGCATCGTAGTCCCAGTGATAGAGCGCCTGGTTGCCGACCTTCCCGAGTTGCGAAAAGACGTACGGCCGCCACGCCGCAAAGAAAGCGCTGGTGCCGCGCTGATCGGTGACGAATTTCTGCCCCGGGTTGCAGGTACTGTCGCCGCTTGCATTGGCGAAATCCGCGTTCACGTTGTTTTCCGTCACCCATACGGGCACGTTGCCCAGGTCGGGCCGCAGCTTCAGCCCTTGATAGAAGTAACTGACGTCATTCACGAATCCCGGAACGGTATTAAAGAGTTGCGTGTCGGTATCCTTCTGGTTGCACGATGAATAGAAATGCGTGGAGAGGATGTCCACGTGGGTGCTTACTCCTCCTGCCGCTGCCGGCATAAAAAATGTGGGCAAATTATTTCGCGGGTCGCCTAACCCGGAGTCGAAGTCCGCAAGCTCCAGTGCGGAGAATTTGATCGTGGGATCGACGACAAGCATGGCGGGCACCATGGCGTTGTAAAGCTGCACGTACTGGGCGGCGGTAAGCCCGTTGATGTTGTACTCGTTGAAGATGCCCCACCACGTAATTTTGTTCGTGCTTGCGGACTGAAAGTGCGTGGTACCCACGGTGAACCCGCCAGTGTTGTAGTACTTAACCAAATTCGCGCTGTAGTTGACGAAATCCGTCAAATGGTTGGCGATGTCCAGTTGTCCCGAGGCGGTCTGCATCCACGCGGGAGCAACAGCGATCTGAAACTCAGGGCTGTGGTCCGTGACGCCCAAAACCGGCTGAACGATCGCGTCGAGTATCGTGAAATCCCAGTCGCTCGCTGTGCCCGTATTGGATTTCATTGGCACAGCCTGCGACAAGCCCTGGATTCGAATGTGCTGCGGGCCGAGGATGTTGAGTTGCGCGGGTTCCGTCGCGGCGTGATTCAGAAAGAACTGATAATCCCATTCGGCAGGCTGAAACGACGTAGACATGAATTCCTGCAGCTTGCCGTTCACCCCCAGGTTCGTGTCCACGGTGCTGGCCACAACGGCGGCAACTGCTACGACCAAGGTGAGGTCTTGGTTTGACGAGGCCGTGCCGGCGGTGGCGCTTACGCTCAGCGTGTAGCTTCCGGCAGGGGTGGCCGGGCTGCTCGTCAATGTAATCATCCCGGGAGTGGTGCCGCTCGGCTGGACCAATTTTAAGGAGGTACCGTTTGGCACGCCGCTAACGACAAGCGTCGCAGCTCCCGAGTTTCCGGTAACAGTTGCGGTCACCTGAGCTTGTGTTCCATCCTGCGGCGCAAGCGCCATGGCACTGGAGAGTGAAAGATTCAGCATGGCCGGCGGGGTCGTCGTAGAGCTCAAACCCCCGTTACATGCAGCGGCCACAAAGCAGACCATCGCCAATCCACATAAGACTGCACTACGCTTGACCCCATCAAGGTTTCTCATGTCCCATCCTGGCCGCGAGGCGCTTGGCACCAACCCATGCCCGCGGATTATATTTCTTTCTCGACCACCGTGGCGTCTAGAAATCGGAGTCCTGGCGGAATCTTTCCTGGCTGGCATAGGCGGAAATTTGCCCTTCCAAACGTATCCACGAATGGCGTAGACACTCGCGGCGCGACGCGCTATCTTCTCCGTGTGTAACAGTTGCGGCCGTCCTTCCCTCCTGCTTGCGAGGACGAGCCGAGAGGTTGCATTTATGTTTTTGTCTCGTTTTATCGTGGGTCTGCTTTTCCTAGTCGCGTTGTGCGTCCCGATCGGTGCGGCGCAGTCCGCTCAACCGTGCTCTGAAACTCCGTCCACTGATGTGCTTGACTCGCGCTGCGATCTGCCACTGCCTCCGCGTCTCGAGGCAGCGAACCTGCCGCAGGAAACTCAGTCGGCAGCAAAAATTCCGCTGACCGTTCTGAGCGGCACACCCGTGCGTATCGCGCTCGATCAGCGCACGCGTATCAGCCGCGTTGGCGAGCCCGTGCGCGGAAAAGTCGTGCAAGCGGTCTATGCCTTTGACCAGCAGGTCATCCCCGCAGGTTCTCTCGCCCAAGGTTACGTCACTAAGATCGATCCGGTCTCGGCCAAGAAGCGCAGTATGGCCTACGCCAACGGCAATTTTTCACCTTTCCACAAGTATGAAATCACCTTTGATATGTTGACTTTCCCCGATGGCAAGCGGCTCCCCATCAAAACTACTGTTGCCCCCGGCACCGCGGAGGTCGTACATCTGGTGAGCGACCCCGCCAAAGGAAAAGAAAGAAACGCTGCGGCCCGCGCCGTCGACAACGCCAAGCAGGAAGGCAAGGACCAGGTTCACGACGCAGTAACGGAAATCGATTCTCCGGGCCGCATCGAGCGCCTGAAAGAGATGGTGCTGGCGCGTTCTCCATATCGCCGGCAATTCATTGAACGCGGTACGCGCTTTAACGCATCGCTCGATAACCCGCTCGATTTTGGCGTCGCCATGCGGACGCCCGAGCAACTCGCCGCCATCGGCAGCGCGCCTTTAAACGACACCCTGCTGCATGCACGCCTCGTCCTGCCGGTGAGCTCGGCAACGGCGACTCACGGCACCCCGGTGCTCGCGCTGCTGACCGAGCCGCTTTTCTCCGCCGATCATCATTTGCTGTTTCCCGCGGACACGCGGCTGATCGGCCAGGTCGTGCAGGTCAAACCGGCGCGCCATCTGCATCGCAATGGCGTATTGCGGTTTGTGTTCGAGCACATCGAAACGCCCGATGGAGCGCTAAGCTCGATGCAGGGAAGCCTCGAGGGCATGGAAGTGGATCGCGAGGCAAACATGAAGCTGGATGAGGAGGGCGGGACGCGCGCGACGGACAGCAAGACGCGTTACCTCTCGACCGGGCTTACTGTGGCCATGGCCGCCGTTGCGGCTCGGCCGGATGTGGATCATGGCACCACCGACCCCGCGGGTGATCCCACCGTGCGGACCGGCGCCGGTGAGTCTGGGTTTGGTTTGGCCGGCGCGCTTTTGAGCTACGCGGCCAAGTCGCCCCCGGTTTCCATCGCGTTTGGAGCCTATGGAGCTTCAGCCTCAATTTATTCGAATTTTCTCTCGCGCGGACACGACGTTGTTTTGCCGAAGGATACGCCGATGGAAATTGGCTTTGGCAATCCGCATCCCGGAGCAGCCGCTTCTAATTCGCAGGAGCCGAAGCACCCCAGGTGATAGGAGTGCTTCTTCTTTCACTAGAATAACAACTTGACAAATCGGTTATTCTACACGTAGGCTCGCCAGGCGATGGAGCTTGATGCTTCTCTCTCCTGGCTCGCGCTGGCGCTGACGCCCGGCCTGGCTTCGCGTCTGTCTGCCCGGCTGCTGCGGAAATTTGGCTCGCCGGACGGCGTTTTTCGCGCCTCCCTGCCGCAGCTCGAATCCTGCCATCTCCCGGCACAAGTGGCGCAATCTCTCATCAAGAAGGAAGCCTTCAAGCGCGCTACAAAAGAGTTAGACGGAGTTCGAAAGATTGCGGGCTGCTCCCTGCTGAACTGGACAGAACCGGAATACCCTCAGACGCTGCTGCAAATCTATGACCCGCCGGTTCTGCTGTACGTCCGCGGCGACCCGCAGGTCCTCAACCTGGCGAGCCTCAGCATCGTTGGGACGCGCCGCCCGACGCTCTATGGAACGCAAATGGCGCAGCGCCTCGGCCGCGACCTTGCCGCGCGAGGTCTCGTCATTGTCAGCGGCATGGCCCGCGGCATTGATGCCATCGGCCATCAAGGTTCAATGGACGCCCACGGCCGCGCCATCGGAGTCCTGGGAACCGGCATTGACGTCTGCTATCCAAAGGAAAACAAGAAGCTCTACGAAAAAGTCCTGGAGCGCGGCGCAATCATCAGCGAATTCCCGCTGCACACGTACCCCGCACCAGAAAATTTCCCGGTGCGAAATCGCATCGTCGCAGGGATGCCGCTCGGCACTGTGGTGATCGAAGGCGCGCAGTACAGCGGATCGTTGATCACAGCGCGGCTCGCGATGGAGTTTGGCCGGGAAGTTTTCGGCGTTCCCGGTAACGTCACGCAGCCCGTCAGCTTCGCGCCGAATCAGCTCATCAAGCAGGGAGCCAAGCTGGTCACCTGCGCCGAGGACGTCATCGAGGAGCTGCCGACACCCGTCCGGGCAGCGCTTTTGCAGGCCGAGCAACCGGAAGCCGAGCAGCGCAATCTGCTGGCGGCTGCGTCGCTGAATGGCTCGCAGAAAAAGCTCTACGAACTGCTGAACGCCGAGGAGCCCATGCCCATCGACGACATCGTGGAACGCTCCGGCTTGAACTCTTCCGACGTTCTGGCTACGCTGTTTGATCTGGAGATGAAAGGAATCATCCGCCAATTGCCGGGCAAACAGTTCAGTAAAGTCTTGTTGTAGAGTCGGTTAGGGGTTTGCATCGCTGGCTGGGAGGCGGGCATCCAATACCTCAAACGCATCCACAAGGGGTATCGCCGCATCCATTAGTTGGCACCGGAGCGGTTTGAGCCGTTCGTCTTAGGTAGCGAGAAGGACACACGCCCGCGCGGTTCGCCCTTCCTGCAGAACAGTACGGAGTTACAAAGGCTAGATGGCACGTTCGCTCGTCATTGTCGAATCGCCCGCAAAGGCGAAAACGATTAACAAGTATTTGGGACGCAACTTCACCGTCAAGGCGTCCATCGGCCACGTTATGGACCTGCCGAAAAAGACGATCGGTATCCGTCTGCCCGGAGAAGAAGAAGGCGGCAAGAAGAAAAAGCGCAAAGCCAAAAAAGGCAGCAAGAAGGTAAAGGAAGCACCGGCAGGGAAAATCATCAGGCTCGATGACGAGAAGATTTTCGAGCCCACGCTGCAAATCATCGCGGGCAAGGGCAAAGTCATCAACGATCTTCGCAAGGCCGCACAGTCCGCCGACGCCATCTATCTGGCGGGTGACCCGGACCGCGAGGGAGAGGCCATCTCCGCGCATTTGGCCCTGGTACTTTCGAAACCTTCCAAATACACCGAACAAGAACCCACTGTTTCGCGGTTCAAGAAAAAGGACGCGAAGCCGGAAGAGCCCGCCAAAAAGGAAGAAGAGGCCGCTCCGCAAAAAGAAGTGGTTGCCATCGATCCCAAGAAAATCTTTCGGGTGACCTTTAACGAAATTACACCCAAAGCGATTCGCGCGGCCTTCGACAAACCCCGCCAGGTAGACGCAAATCTAGTGGATGCCCAGCAGGCGCGGCGCGTGCTCGATCGCATCGTGGGCTACAAGATTTCTCCCATTCTCTGGAACAAAGTGCGCCGCGGACTTTCTGCGGGGCGCGTGCAAACCGTGGCGCTGCGGCTAATTGTCGAACGCGAACTGCAAATCCGCGCGTTCGTTCCGCAAGAGTATTGGACCATTCACGCGATGCTGGACGCCGGGCAGCCGCCGCTGTTCGAAGCCAAGCTCTTCCGGCACAAAGGCGAGGAGATTGAAGTAAAGGACCAGGCGGCCGCGGACAAGATCGTCGCCGCGGCCAGCAAGGCCAAGTGGCAGGTCGCCACGGTTGCGCAGAAAGAAAAGAAGCGCAATCCGCCGCCACCGTTTACAACTTCGAAATTGCAGCAAGCCGCCTACAACCGGCTACGCTACACCGCCAAGCGCACCATGTCTCTCGCGCAGAAATTGTATGAAGGCGTGGAACTCGGCGATGAAGGTTCGGTGGCGCTGATCACCTACATGCGCACCGATTCGGTGCATGTTTCGAACGATGCGCTGGCCCAGGTTCGCGAGTTGATTCCTGAACGCTTTGGTTCGAACTATCTCCCCGAAAAACCCAATTACTACAAATCGAAAAAGGACGCGCAAGAAGCTCACGAAGCAGTGCGCCCAACCGATGTCATGCGCGCCCCGGAAGACGTCCGCAAGTATCTCGAAGAAGACCTCTTCAAGCTGTACCAGCTGATCTGGCAGCGCTTTGTCGCCTCTCAGATGCTTCCGGCGATTTTCGATCAGACGACCATTGATATTTCGGCGGGCGACTATACGTTCCGTGCGACCGGCTCCGTCCAGAAGTTCGACGGCTACCTGCGCGTCTATCAGATGCCGGCGTCCATCGCGGACCGCGAAGACGACGAAAAGGACGATGAAGGAGAAGGCCGCGCGCTTCCGCAGGTGAAGGAAGGGCAGATCCTCCGCCTCGACAAGATTCGCCCGGACCAGCATTTCACCGAGCCGCCGCCACGGTACAACGACGCGACTCTAGTGAAAGAACTGGAGGAAGACGGCATCGGCCGGCCCTCGACCTACGCAGCGATCATTTCGACGATCGTCGAACGCGAATACGTCACCAAGACGCAAGGACGTTTCTCGCCCACCATGCTTGGAGAGCGCGTCAGCACGCTGCTGGTGAAAAGCTTCGAGGATATTTTCGACGTGACGTTTACCGCGCGGCTCGAAGAAGAGCTCGACGAAATTGAAGAGGGCAAGCTCCCCTGGCGCGAAGCCGTCAAAGAGTTCTGGGAAAAATTCGTCGTGGACCTCGACAGAGCAGACGACGAAATGCTTTCCTACAAGGCTGGCATCCCCACGGGGAAAAAGTGCGAAAAGTGCGGCCAGGGCGAATTGCTCGAACGCATCAGCCGCCACGGATTCTTCCTCGGCTGCTCGCGCTATCCCGATTGCGATTTCATTCAGGACCTCTCGCCGGAACTTCCCGAAGAAACCAGCGGCGAACCCAAGATCGAGTATTGCGACAATTGCGGCAAGGAGATGGCCATCAAGCGCGGCCGCTTTGGCACGTTCTTGGCCTGCAAGGGCTATCCGGATTGCAAGACCACGCGCCGCCTCGTTCAGGGCACGCGCATCGCGCACCAGCCCGACGAGCCGCTCGACGAGAAGTGCACGCTGTGCGGCAACGGCTTGATAAAAAAACACGGCCGCTTCGGCGAGTTCATCGGCTGCTCCGGCTACCCCAAGTGCAAATACACGCGGCCGATCACCATGGGCATCAAATGCCCGAAGTGCAATGAGGGCGAATTCGTCCGCCGCGGCAGCGCCGGCAAGGGTGGACGCGGGCGCCCACGCATTTTTTACGGCTGCTCGCGCTACCCGGATTGCGACTTCACCACGCCGCACATGCCCATCGCCGAACCATGCCCCAAGTGCGGCGCGCCGTTCATCGTCGAGAAGCGCACCAAGATCGGCACCGTACACTCCTGCCTGAAAGAAGGCTGCGACTGGGAAAAGCTCATTCCCGATGCTCCGCCGCAAACGCAACCGGAAGAAGACCCGGTACCCGTGGCAGCCAAGTCCTGATCCCACCGCATCAAAAGAAACAGCACTGCAAATCTCCCTTCTGCGAGTGGCTAGGCTCCTATACTGTATGTGGAAGCCCTCGACGGAGTTTTAGCCGGGAATGAAGCAAGCCATTGCCAAGTATCTTGAGTATCTTCGCTCGGTGAAGAACTCTTCGCCGCATACCATTTCGAACTACGGAAAAGACCTCGACCAATTTCTTGTGTATCTTTCTCCGCCGGATGCGCTTCCGCCCGCGCTTACAGAAGTTACGCACTCGATGATTCGCGAGTTCGTCGCGCATCTCCACAACCATGGCTTGCAGAAAAGCTCCATTGCCCGGAAGCTCGCCTCCCTCCGTTCGTTTTTCAAGTATTGCGTCCGGGAAGGGCAGCTGAAGGAAAACCCCGCGCGTCTCGTGCCAACCCCGAAATTGCCGAAACGCATCCCTTCCGTGCTATCCGCCGAAGAGATGAGCGGCTTCCTGAATCAGCTGGCTGGAATGAGTCTCGGATCCGCAAGCGCTGGCCCGTCTTCGAAAAATCGTGCGACAGTTTCCGCGTCTGCTGCCAGAACGGCGTCAAAGAAAAAGAATCCTGGGATTTCTGCGCTTCCGGAGGAAGGATTACTTCTCCGACGCGATCGTGCGCTCCTCGAACTTCTATACGCCGCCGGACTTCGCGTCAGCGAGCTCACCGGCCTCAATCTCGTCGACATGGAGCAGAAAGAGCGTATTCTCCGCGTCCGGGGCAAAGGCAACAAGGAGCGCATCGTCCCTTACGGCGGCAAGGCCCAGGAAGCGCTCGAGAAATACTGGCCGCTGCGCGAACAACTTCTGCTTCAGACCGCCGGCTCGCGCGCGAGCCGCCGCGCCGCCCCACACACAGAAGCCATTTTTTTAAATTATGCGGGCCGCCGCCTGACGCAGCGCTCCGTCGGCCGCATCGTCAAGAAGTACGTCCGCCTGGTTAACGTCAACTGGGACCTGCATCCCCATTCGCTGCGCCACGCGTTCGCCACGCATCTTCTCGCGGACGGCGCCGATCTCCGCGCCATCCAGGAGTTGCTCGGCCACCAATCCCTCTCCACCACCCAGAAATACACGCACGCCTCCATCCGCCAATTGATGGAAATCTACGACAAGGCCCACCCGCACGCGTAGTAACTTTCGAAAGCGAAGTCTTGGGTTTGAACCTCCACAAAAATCAAAACGGGCGCCCCAGTAAAGCGGGCGCCCGTTGAATTTTCCTGAGGGATTCGCAGTTGGGGCTTAGAAGTTCAGCCGTATCCCCACCTGAATCTGCCTCTGAGCGATCAGCGTGTTGCTCGACGACGTCGGCACTCCAAAGTGCGGATTAAAGTTCAGGCTCGTTCCCGCGATCGTGTACATCTGCGTATCCACGCCAGTGACGTTGTTGTGATTGAACAGGTTGAACGCATCGCCGCTCAGGATTAGTTTCCAGCTTTCCCGCAGCTCGAACTCCTTCTGCAGCCGCAAGTCCACGTCTGCCGTCCGCGGCATTTGGAAGGAATTGGGCGCGAGCCACGGTACTCGGTTTGTTCCGCCATCGGCCAGCACTCCCGTTCCACCTGTGAAGGAGACAAATCCCGGTTGAGTCGGCGCGTTTCCAGAAATCAACGGAGTGAACGGCGCTCCCGACGCGACGCCGACCTGAGGCGAAATCGTATATCCATTCGCCAAAGTTTTCAGAATGTGGCTTTCACCCTTGTACACGTCGGGCGTCCACACCACACCGGCATTGAACTTGTGCCGGATATCGAAGTTGGATCGTCCAAGCTCTCCTGCTAGGTTGAAGGGGTTGAGAACGTTGTTCGAAGCGGTAAACGTCTGCGAGCTCTGTCCAAAATCCGTCGAGTGCGAATAGGTGTAGGACGACTGAACTTGGAAGCCCTTGTAGAATCGACGATTGACGCTTACCACCAGTGCGTTGTATTTCGAGTCCACGCTGTCACTGATGTTGGTTATCGCCCCGAACGCCGTGTTCGGCCGCCCGGTGCCACCGCTCAGGGGCGCCTTCCCGGATGCATTGGCAGGTACGCCGAAGTAAGGTTCCGTAAAGGTCTGGCCGGCAAAGTCCTGGTTCACAAAGGGACTCGTGATGACCGCGGGTGCCACGACCTTGTATGTGGTGGTGAGTGTGGAATCCAGGAGGTTTGTGTCCACAAAACGCGGCAGCCGCCGTCCCAGGCTTCCAATGTATGACACCGACACGACCGTATTGTTGGCGATCTGGTGTTCCACTTCGGCGTCGAACTCATGCACCAGCGGCAACTTGGTGTCTGGCGCAAACCCTACGGCTGTCACCCCAAACGGTAACGTTCCACCTCCAGTTAGAATTACATTCGGGTAGAGCGGCGCCGTCGCTGCGGTCGGCTGCAGGGAAGTCGTACTTTGCCCGGCGGGCAGCGCCGTGTTGGCGATGGCATTGAAGATCGTTGAGTTGATGATGCGGCCGTAGAAAATGCCGTATCCACCCCGCACGACCGTTTTCGCGTCGCCAAACACGTCATACGCCGCTCCGATTCTAGGACCAAAATCCGAGCGGTCCGATGGGAACGACATGGTCGTGGGTAACGCGGCATTCGGAAGCTGAGGTGACGGCATGATCTCCGTCTCATAGCGCAGCCCGAGATTCAATGTCAGTCTCGGCCGGATTCTCCAGTCGTCCTGCGCAAAAAATGCCAGGTCGTTGGTCGCAAAACTGAATCCGGGCGTCCCGAATCCTTGTGCAAAGCTCGAGTAACAGCCGACTTTCGTCGCGCCCGTCCCGCACACCGGACCGCTTGCGGTCTCGGCGGCCACAAAATCGCTGATGAAGTCGACTCGAGTAGCATACGAATATGCACCAAAGCCCTCAAAAAGGTTTACTTCCGTGTCATGGACATGGTTGAAGTCCACCCCAAATTTGAGAAGGTGTTTACCGCGGCTCCAGGCTACCGTGTCCGCCACTTGGTTCCTTCTCTCGTCGGGATACTGAGGGCGGTTCAGGAAGTTTGGCATGCCGAAAACAAAGCCGCCCACCCCGTTTACCGTAATCTGCGAGGACAGTCCCAGCTGCGACACCGGTTCGCCAGTGATTCCGCTTTGTCCGAACTCGAACTCAAAGTCCCGTCCATACTGGTAGCGCAGCTCGTTCGTAATCGTCGGGCTGACCTGAGTGATCAGCTTCGCTACTCCCCAATCGTCTTTGACGTAATCGTTGCCGAAACTCTCGACGCCGCGGTTGACCACCGCCGCCGTCTGGATGCCTTCCGGAGAAGCCCAGCGCAGGCGGTTATAGGTGAACGAGACGTGATTCTTGGAATTCACGATCCAGTCGATCTTTGGCAGCAGAATGAGCTGATCCCCTCTTCTGCCAACAGTGCCGGTGAGATTCTGAAGGAACGTTAACGCATCCGTCACAGCGGGGCTCGTCGGCGATATGAGACGGCCCGTGAGCGTAGCTTGCTCTGCAGTTGTAAGTGGCGCAAAAATCGCTCCGGGAGTTCCCGAGTTCGCTACTGCCGGAAACGGCCGCAACTGCTGGTCCGCGCTGAAAAACCAGAACAACTTATCTTTGATAATTGCTCCGCCAACGCCCCCGCCAAACTGATGCCGCTTATCTTCCGGCAGGAAAGCCACCGGAGAACCGTTCACAAGGTGTGTCTGGAACGGGTTGATCGCGCCCCAGTCGCTGTTGCGGTCAAACCAGAATGCTTGCCCGTGAATCTGATTCGTTCCGCTCCTCGTCACTGCGTTCACCACGCCCCCGGCGGCGCGGCCGTATTCCGCGGAATAATTCGAGGTGTTGATTTGAAACTCCTGGATCGACGCCTCGCTGCTCGAATAGCTGATGCGCGTCCGCCCGCGCTCTTCGCTGAAGAACGCCTGATTGTTGTCCGCTCCATCCACAGTGTTGTTGTTCAGCAAGCCGGAAATTCCGCGGAAACTCACCAATCCAAACCCGCCATCCGGCACGGCGCCGGGCGTGGTCAGAGCGAACCACGCCCATCGCCTGGCATTGACCGGCAGGTTTTCAATCGTCGTGTTGTTGATGTTCGTGGAAAAGTCCGCTCGGTCTGTGACCATCACCGGCGCTTCCGCCGTCGCCACCACCGTCTCCGAAGCAGTCTTCACGTTCAGCTTCGCGTCAATAGTTGTCGTCCGTCCAACCTCCACGGTCACTCGCAAAGCCTTGAATGCGGCGAATCCGCCCGAGCTAATTTCCAGCGAATAAAAACCCGGTGGAAGATGGATTATCTGATAGCGCCCGCCCTCGTCGGTCGTGCCGGTCGTCTGTATATTCGTTCCAAGATTTTCAGCAATGACATTCGCACCTGGCACCACCGCGCCGGACTGATCCGTCACCGTGCCGCCAATCGCTCCGTCCGTTGTGGACTGTGCGCTGGCCGATGGCGTTGCCGCAAGGCATACAAACAGTGCAAAAATCAACCCCACAACAAAAACCCCACCCGTAGTCCTCTTCATAAGAGGATCCTCCTTAGAGAATCAGAATGTCTGCAACAAGGGCACCCACTGACCGAAGCGAAAGCCGTCACAGAGGGGTTTCTCTGCTCGATTGAGAGGCCGTCTTCCTCAGCACGATCTCGTTGCCAGAATTACTCCATGGCATCATTCAATGGGACAAGTTTCTAGCGCATAAACGGCTCGTAGTCAATCTGTTACACTTCGGGGATCTGAGGAAAATGTTGGTGCTTCGTAACCGGTTTTCAGCATCAAACGAAACGCACCGGTTTTCTCATATGAATGATCGCAGGAACCAACGGTGAACTTTAAATCTCTGGTCCGAGGCTTGATTTTAACTGGTGGTATGTTGCTCGCGGCGTTTGCGCCCGCCCGCGCGCAAGACAACTATGAGATTCAGGTGTACAGCTATGATCTGGTTGACCCCGGACATACCATGGTCGAGCTGCACAGCAATTTCACCATTGACGGCAGCAAGACCATCGTGGACGGCGTCTACCCCACTAATCACGCCGAGCACGAAACCATCGAAATCACTCACGGCTTCACCGATTGGCTCGAGGTTGGCTTTTACATTTTTACTTCGGAAAGTTCCGGACTGGGCGTGCAGTGGGTCGGCGACCACATTCGTCCGCGCGTCAGCGTCCCGAAGAAATGGCACTGGCCCGTGGGCCTTAGTCTTTCGAACGAGGTCGGCTACCAGCGCCGCCAATTCTCCACCGACACCTGGACCTGGGAGATGCGTCCCATCATTGATAAGCAACTCGGCCGCTGGTATCTCGACTTTAATCCAACGTTCGACCGCTCCCTTCACGGCCTGTCTGTCAGCCAAGGCTTCGTCTTCTCTCCCAACGTAAAAATCAGCTACGACTTCACCAAAAAAATCACCGGCGGCATCGAGTACTACGGCTCGGTGGGTCCGGCCACGGAATTTCTGCCAACATTCCAGCAGCAGCACCAGATTTTTCCCGCCGTGGACTTGAATCTTTCTCCCAAGTGGGAAGTCAATTTCGGACTAGGTGTGGGTTTGACGCGCTCGACTGATCACCTGATCGCCAAAATGATTCTCGGCTACCGTTTCGATTTCTGAAAGCTCCAGAAGGGACTGAGGACGGCTCAACGCCGGCTTCGGAGAAACTCCCCCGCGCTTTCGTTGCATTCTTGCCAGGCGTCCGCTTCGTTGTGCGGGCTGTGTTTGCCATTGCTCACGAACCGCATCGTGGCTTCCGGGACGGTGTGCTGGACCATTTCCATTTCGCCGGGTTCGGTTCGAGGATCGAGGCTGCCGTGAAGAAAAAGCGTGGGGACAGTGAGCTCGCCCAGCCGGCCACCGTAAAGATCTTCGTCCGGCCGCTCGACGCTGTCGGCAATTCGAAACCAAACCCCGCAGTTGCGGCGCAAAACCGTTTGCCAGTTGCCGTCTCCGTGGTCCTCCGCAAGCACCTTCCGCGTTTCTTCACCCAACTCCTCAGGGTGCGCGGAGAATCGCTCGAAAAACGATCTTGAGCCGGGCTTTCTTCGCAGGTAATGGAAGGCTTCCAGAATCAGGCTCGCGCATCGTTGCGGTGCGGCAAGCCCCATCATTGCGGCAATCACGGAGCCATCACTGTGTCCCCATAGATGAGCTTTTTCGATGCCAAGCGCGTCCAGAAACGCGATGGTCTCGGCAGCGGCACGCTGGTGAAAATCGAGCGGCATCTCGCCCGCGAATGGAGAGGATCGTCCGTAGCCAGAGCGGTCAGGAATCAGGATGCGAAACTGGCGTTCAAGGACTGCGATCTGCCCGTCGAAGGGATAAAGACCGTATCCCCAGCCGCCATGCAGAATAACGAGGGGACTCCCACTCCCAAATTCCCGGTAATAAATGGTGGCGGGGCTGACGCCTGCCGCATGCGGCGAGCGCGGCAACTCCAGGGTAGGCACCTAGTTCTGCCTCGCGCAGGGGGAAAACTTGCAATCCAAACTCGTTCTGGTTCTCTGGGCCGCTTTCACGGACCGTACCATAAGACACGCGAATGCCGGACTCAAGTCCTGTAAAAATGAAAACGGCTGGCAGTGGATCCTGCTAGCCGTCCCTAATTTCAATTGCTGAATTCGGGCTAATTAGCGATGTCCGCCACCGTGCCCGCCTCCACCACCGTGGAAACCGCCACCACCATGAAATCCGCCGCCACTACCTCCGTGGAAGCTACCTCCACCGTGGAAAGCGCCAGCGCCGCCTCGGAACCCGCCGCCAACCGATCCGCGAGCGAATCCGCCCCGTCCAGCGAAACCGCGGCCACCGAAACCACGTCCGCCGAAGCCGCCGCGTCCGTAGAATCCGCGACCGCCGTAAAAGCCGTGGAACCACGGACCGGCGCCGATAAAGACCCCGCCATAGAACCAGTCAGGGCCGTAGTAGCCGTAGGGCGCACAAGCGTATGGGTAATACCCGTAGTAGCCGTAGGCGCAGGCTGCACCGGGGCCTACATAGACCGGGCCAACGCCAACCGCAACTTGCGCATGCGACGGCATGGCCGCCGGGAACATGCAAATTGCCAGTAAAGCAAGATATTTTAGATAACGCATCTTCTTGTCCTCGCCGGATCCCGAATGATCCTTCAAATTAGATCAGGATCCGCGCGCTTTGGATGTCTTGGATTCTCCAAGCCACCTGTATGGTTTAACTCCAAAGTGGGAAAAAAGTTGCGCTTCGCCTTTTTTGCCGCCCTTCACGCTGAGCCGCAAGGACTTAGTCTTAAAAATGCATCACTTTGCCCTATTTCCTGCGTTGACGATTCAGGCCGCAACCCACTATAATTGGGGTTTGCGTTTAGCTCTTGGAGGACCGATGTACGCCGTTATTCAGACCGGGGGAAAGCAGTATCGCGTCGCACCGGGCGACACCATTCGAATCGAGCGCGTTGACGGAGCTGTCGGCGAAAAGGTCAACTTTGGCTCCGTCCTGGCCGTTCACACCGACGACAAAAAAGTCCTGTTGGGCGACGATGCCGGCAAAGCCAGCGTCAGCGGCAAGATCGTCGCGCAGGGCCGCGCCAAAAAGATCACCGTGCTCAAGTTCAAAAAGGGCAACCAGTACAAGATTTCTCGCGGCCACCGGCAGAATTACACCGCCGTGGAAGTCGGCGATATCAAGCTCTAACTCTTTCCGGCCACAAATTTTCAAACTTTGCTGGCTTTGAAAAAAGGATTAGGTCATGGCACATAAGAAGGGCGGCGGCTCCTCCACAAACGGCCGCGATTCACACGGACAAAGGCTGGGCGTTAAGCGCTTCGGCGGTCAGCTCGTCAACGCCGGCACGATTTTGGTGCGCCAGCGCGGCACCAAGCACCAGGCAGGCGAAAACGTTGGTCAGGGCAAGGACGACACGCTCTTCGCGCTCGTCACTGGCTACGTCAAATTTCTCGATCGTGGACGCCACGGCCGCTTCATCACCGTGCAGCCCGCCGAGCAAGCCAAGTCCGCCGCAAACTAGCCGCAGTTTGTAGCACAGACTCTTAGTCTGTGCGCCTCGGATCCGCTCTGCTGTGATCCGCCTTCGCGGTCCGGCCTCGCTGGACCGCATTTTTGTTTCACACTGGCTACTGGCCTGAAACGCAGCTCAGCGGTCCTCCAGGAAAGAATTTCATGTAAGCGCTGCGACCGTGCGCGGGGATAATGGCCAGCCCCGGAACTTTTTCATGCAATTCGCTTATCCGGCCGACGACCTGCTCCGCGAGCGCCCTATCGTTGTCGCTGTCTTGCAGGATGACTGACTTCGCAACGCGCTCTGCAAATCCGCGTTCGTCGTCAACGGCATCGCCAACGTAAAACAGGCGTCGCGTGGGTGACAAGTTCACGAAGATGCCCACACTCCCGGGCGTATGCCCGCGCAGCGGCACGACGACCACCGAGCCGTCCTTATAAAGGTCGGCGCTCTCGTCGAACGTTTCGTACGGCGTAGCATCAAATTTGAGTGTGGGCGCGGAAACCGGCGGAAAGGCTTTGACGTGGTCCGCCATCGTGAAGCCCTTGGCCTGCACTTTGGGATCGTTTGCGAACTCGAGTTCTTCGCGCGTCAGCAGTACCGGCATCCGCGGCAAGTCCATCAGCCCGCCCGCGTGGTCCAGATGCACGTGCGAAAGGATCGCCCAGCGCACTTTGGCAGGATCTTCGCCGATGCGCCGGAGCAGATCCGGCAACGGAACGGGCGGATTCAATTCTCCCGCAAGGGATTTGAGTTTGAGCCGCAGCAAGAAGGGATACCCGCTGACTTCTTCGTTGAAGTGGCTGGAGTTGCCGGTGTCAATCAGCAGGTCACCCGCGGGATGTCGTACCAGGATGCTCCCGGCGGTCGAGGCAAAGGAAAAGTTGCTGAACGTTTTTCCGGTTTCGACCCAGCACGCAGAGACGCCGGGAATCGTGGAAATCACCGGCACGACTCGCGGATGGGGAGCTGTGGCCGGAAGCGGCATGCGCCGGAAATATAGAAGATACAAAGAAGCGGCAACTACGGCCACGAGAATGAGAAGCATTCGGATGAATATTTTGAGCATGCGGAGCATCGGTGCGCGGCCTCCGTTCCGCCAATACGCATCTCGGAAGTTGGCTTATGTTATCGTTTTCACGGGCCACCGCCTAGCGGTTCGCCCAACTGGAGTCTTTCGTGTTTGTTGATGAAGCAAAAATCTTTGTGAAGGCCGGCAACGGCGGCAACGGCTGCATCGCCTTCCGCCGCGAAAAATACGTGCCGCGCGGCGGGCCCTCCGGCGGCGACGGCGGGAGTGGCGGGAGCATTTATCTCGAAGCCAATCCCAACGACAACACGCTGCTGCGCTACCGCTACAACCGCGAGTTCAAGGCCGATCGCGGCCGCCACGGCGAAGGCTCCAACTGCACGGGTTACTCCGGCGAGGACATGATTCTGCAAGTTCCTGTCGGCACGCTGGCCTTTGACGAACATACGGGAGAAACCATCGCCGATCTCGCGACTCCTGGGCAACGCGTCTTGATCGTTCACGGTGGGCGCGGCGGGCGTGGCAACCAACACTTTGCAAAGCCCTGGCACCAGGCCCCGCGCGAACACGAAGACGGCTTTCCCGGCGAAGAGCGTCATCTCCGCTTGGAACTTAAACTCCTCGCGGATGTCGGGCTGGTTGGTTTTCCCAATGCCGGAAAATCCACTTTGATTTCCGTGATCTCCGCCGCACGCCCGAAAATTGCCAATTATCCGTTCACAACGCTCGAACCCAATCTCGGCGTCGTCAACGCCGACGGTGGCACCGGGGGACACGGCACGGAACTCGGCCGCACGTTCGTCGTCGCCGATCTCCCGGGACTCATCGAGGGCGCACACTTGGGCGCCGGCCTGGGCATTCGCTTCCTCCGCCATGTCGAGCGCACGCGCCTTCTCGTCCATCTGATTGATACCAGCGATTCGAACGCCGACGACCCGGTCCATTCATTCGAAATCATCAACGGCGAGCTTGCCGCCTTCAGCGAATCCCTGATGGAAAAACCAATGATCGTCGTGGCCACCAAGCTCGACGCCACCACGGATCGCACGCGGCTCGAAGCTCTTCGTGAATTTTGCAAAGGGCGCGGCCTTGAATTCCACGCCATCTCCGCCGTCACCGGCGACGGCGTGAAGGATCTCGTCCGCTCGATCGCCGATGCTTTGGACAAGATTCCCCGCGCGGTCCACGACCCTTCCCTGGATCTCCCTCATCCGCCAGCGGAAATTGACCAAAGCGCATCAGGGCGCGATTCGCTGTCCACACCTGTCAAAGATTCATGAGAATATCAGGCAAGGTTCGTTTCAAAGCCGCTCCAGGTTTCGGAACATCGGCAATTCGAATCCTTGAAAGCAGCAATTTGGAGCGGACTAAGAGGACCGTTGCCATAGAATATTTGCTCGGCCTTACTGAGAACTGAAAACGGACGACTGAAAACTTTTTTCGGAGACGCATTGACCACAGCGCAAGCGCACCGCACCGCCGCCAAACATCATCCTCGCCGCATCGCGCTCTTTGGCGGTTCTTTCGACCCCGTTCATAACGGCCATCTTTCCGTCGCGCGCGCCGCCGATCGCCGTTTCAATTTCGACGAAATGCATTTCATAGCCGCCAGCCGGCCGCCGCACAAGCTGAAGCAACACCTCGCGCCCTTCCCGCATCGTTTTGCCATGGTCTCACTGGCCTGCACTGAGCACCCGCACTTCGTCCCCTCGCTGGCCGAAGCCGGAGAAGATTTCAGCGGCACGCAGCTCCACTACTCCGTGGACACCGTGCGCTACTTCCGCCATGTCTACCACGGCCACGGCGACCGCATTTATTTCATGATTGGCGCCGACGCGTTTCTCGACATCCCCATGTGGAAAGAATACGAAACGCTCCTCGGCTTGTGCGATTTCATCATCGCCAACCGCCCGGGCATCCGCTCGGAAGCCCTTAAACTCGTCATTCCGCCGCACCTGGTCGCGCGGCCGGATCCGAAGAAAGAATCCGAGAACGGGCATCCTTCGCAAGTCGTCGCGCACCTGCAACGCACCACCGTCTATCTGCTCGAAAACGTGTCGAGCGAAGTCTCAGCCACCGACATTCGCCGGCGCTGCAACCGCGGCCAAGCCATTCATGGACTTGTTTCCGCACGCGTCGAAGAATACATTCTCAAACAGGGACTTTATCGATGAAGTTCGAATCCTTGCCACAAGGCGTGCGCCTCGCTGTCGAGGCCGCGCAATCCAAAAAAGCAGCGGGCATCACCGTTCTCGACCTCAGCGGCGTCGGCGCCTTCACGGATTTTTTCGTCATCTGCACCGGCTACAGCACGCCGCAAGTGCAGGCCATCTGCTCCGAAGTCGAAGAACAGCTTCACAAAAATATGGGCCGTTCGCCCGAGCATCGCGAAGGTCGTCGTTCCGCTGAATGGGCCTTGCTGGACTTCGGCGGCTTCGTCGTTCACGTTTTTGGCGATCAGGCGCGCCGCTACTACGATCTCGAGCGTCTGTGGCGCTCCGCTCCGAAACTCGAAATTCCCGACGAGCCCGAAGGCGCATCCTCCGCCCGGCAAACTTCCAATTCGTCCTTCGGGCATGAATCATTTTCCGACGAAGCAGTTTCCGGTCGTCCGCTTGGTGGCCGCTCGTAACCATGACCACGGAACGATTGCCGTGGGTCGCCGCTGATCCCGCATCGTTTCGCCTCTTCGAACTCGCCGAAAAAGTTGCCGTCGCTCCCGCCACTCTTTTGATCACGGGCGAAAGCGGCACCGGCAAAGATCATCTCGCGCGATTGGTGCATGAGCTCGGCCCGCGCCGCGATGCGCCTTACCTGAAAATTGATTGTGCCAGTCTTCCGCCGCAGCTCGTTGAAAGCGAGCTTTTCGGCCACGAGCGCGGCGCGTTTACCGGCGCGGTCGAGCGCAAACTCGGGCGCTTTGAACTCGGCGGCAACGGCACCATCGTTCTCGACGAAGTTGCCGCGCTTTCCCCCGGCGCGCAGGGGAAACTCCTGCGCATCCTGCAGGAACGCACCTTCGAACGCCTCGGCGGCACCGAGACGCTCCACATCGAAGCGCGCCTCATCGCCCTCACCAACGTGGATCTCCCCGCCGCGGTGAAGGCCGGCACGTTCCGCGAGGATCTCTTTTTTCGCTTGAACGTCCTCATGCTCACAGTTTCTCCGCTCCGTGAACGCCGCGCGGACATTCTTCCCCTGGCCGCTCATCTTCTGGTGACGCTTCGCTCCGTCCACGGCCGTCCCAACGCGCAGTTGAGCGAGGCGGCGGAGCGCATGCTTGGCGCCTACGCGTGGCCGGGCAATGTCCGCGAACTCCGCAACGCTCTCGAGCACGCCGTGGTTTTTTCTCGCGGCAGCCGCAAAACAGCCACGCCTGAAGTTGATAGTTCTGCGGCCGCGCAAGCTCCAGACGGTTCCGCGGCTCCTTCTGGCAAAGACCTTCTCGAACCTGAAAATTTTCCAGAAAGCGTCCGCGCCGCCGCCCCCGGCGCCGTCAGTTCCATCGCCGGCCTCCGCACTCTCGAACAGATCGAGCGCGAAGTCATCGAAGCCACCCTCGAGGCCACCCATTACCAAATCACCCGCTCCGCCGAAGCCCTAGGCATCAGCCGCAAAACCCTCCTCGAAAAACGCAAAAAGTATGGTTTGAAATGACTCGGGGATGTAGGGCCACTGGAAAAATGTCCACCAAAAAACAGCCCATGAACATTCAAACTCTCAACAACAATTTATCTTCTCTTACGGATAACTGAAAACTGACCACTGAAAACTCCCATGCGCATCCGCCTCCTCATGCTCGGAAAAATCCGCCGCCCCGAACTGCGCGCCATCCTCGGCGACTACGTAAAACGCATCTCCCGCTCCTGCCCCATCGAAATCACCGAAGTCCGCGACGGCGAAGCCGCAATCAAAAAACTCGACGCCGACCGCGCCGCCACCGCAGTCCTTCTCGACGCCGCCGGAAAGACTCTCGATTCGAGCGCCCTCGCCAAATGGCTCGGCGAACTCCGCGACCGCGGCACCCGCGAACTGATCTTCCTCTGCGGCGACGCTGACGGCTTCCCCGAAAATCTCCGCCAGCGCGCCCACCAAAAACTTTCTCTCAGCGCCATGACCTTCTCCCATGAACTCGCCCGCGTCATGCTCGCCGAACAGCTCTACCGCGCCTTCGCCATCCTCTCCGGCAGCCCCTACCCGAAATAGTGCGCGTGGTGTAAAACTGTAAACATGTCCATCCACATTTCTGCCGACGCCAATCAGCCCTCCGCCACCATCGAAATCCCTCTCGAAAATCCGCTCCCCGATTACGACCTTCTCCAACTCGAGCAGCCCACGCCCCGCGACGTGGACGCCGTCCTCGTCTCCCAGGGTTTCCGCGATCTCGTGGATGACGCCCGCGGCGTCCTCATGGACTTGCTAGCTCATCCACCCTTCCAGGCCAACTCTCCCGAGCACGCCAATCTCGACTTCACGCATTCCGCGCCTCTGCCTCTCGAACTCACGCAACTCACCGGCGCCATCTGTCCCGGCGGCGACGAGACCTACCGTCCCGGCATCTGGATCGTTCTCCGCGATCCCCACGCCAAACACGGAACCTCTCTCCCTCAATCCACCCAGGAGCGCATCGCCTCCATCGCCGAAGAACTCGTCAAACGCCTCCAGCTCGCGTAGTCGCGCTGCTCGCATCGCGCACTCGCGGTTTGTCTGGCGGGGAATGGGTCGCGTTCACCAGGCATGTGGATTACCTTCGGATAGGCAATTAGAATTGGCTGGGGAGTATTGAGAGATGGCGGAAAAAGTTGAAATTCGAGCTCTCAATGACGGTGATCCAGAAACCATATCTGCCGCATTCAAGGGTATTGGAGCGGGCAAGCCTGTGGCTCAATATCGGCGGTATTTGGCAGATCAGATGGCCGGTACCCGCACATGCCTCGTGGCTACTCTCGATGGGCAATTCGCAGGATACGTGACTGTGAATTGGAGGCCCACATACTGCTGGTTTGTACAGGAACAGATTCCAGAGATCCAAGATTTGAATGTGCTCCCTGGATTCCGACGGATGGGCCTTGCCACGCGGCTATTGGATCGGGCAGAAGAAGAAATCTCGCGGCATTCGAGCGTTGCCGGGATTGGCGTTGGCCTACATCCGGGCTACAACCAAGCGCAAAAGCTATACGCAACGCGGGGCTACATACCCGATGGTCGCGGTGTTACCTACCATGATCACTATGTGGAAGAGGGCGCATCGGTAGTGCTTGATGACGATCTGGTTTTGCACCTCACCAAGCGGCTCACGGCAACAAGCTGCTTCGTCGATCGATCACCTCAGTAACTTGCCGGCGAGCCAGTAATCGACACTGAACTTTCCCGGACCAGCGCAGATCAGCCAGAAAAAGAAGAGCACGTACAGGACTTCCGGAAGGTAGAGGAGATCGTCGAACCAGTTAAGCGGCGAAAGTCCTTTAGGTAGGGTGGAAAGCGAGCTGGTCAGGGTGGCGACAGTCATATCGATCAATAAAGCGAAGCATGCCGGGCTCGAAAGAAACCCCACGGTCACCAAGGATCCGCCAACGAACTCGACCCCCGCCACGAAATAAGCCATCTGGCGGGGAAACGGGACTTTGGCCTTAACGAGCGTGTCGTAAACAGGTTTCGTGCCGCCGGCGACAAACAATTTGTTTGCCCCGGAGATGGCGAAGAACAGCCCGATCGAAACGCGTACCAGCAGGATGGCATATTGTTCCAAATCACTGCTGCCCAGCAGCGCAAACTGGACCAACCATTTCCAATCCATCTCTTGTCCCTCCATCGGAGGACGTGCTGTGAGGATACGCCATATCATACGGTTCGGCTTCTCCAGTAAGCGCTTAATCGGGACTTAGGACCGTTCGCCAATGAATTTGGCGTGTGGTAGGTTTTAGTCTGGCGGAGGTCCTAGATGGTTTTGCGAGTGTTCATGACGGGCGTGCTCCTGATTCAGCTGCCATTGCTGGGCGTGCAAACAAAATCAACCCACCCGTCCGTCGTTGACCTTCCTCGTGCGCGCGGAACGACCTTGGTAGCAGTTAGTCACATTCCATCACCCAATGGAAAGTGGACCCTGGTTTTTGAGTGCCCAAGCGATTGCAGCGAGAGAAAGCTGTGGGTCGAAGAAACGTCTTCGCATGCACGAAAACTGGTAAAGGAATATGATCGAAGCTTGGACGTCTCTTGGGCACCGGACAGCCGCCTGTTCTTCGTTAACGACAACTCCGGTAGCACCGACGCTCGGTGTTATGTCTATGAGGCCACGTCCCTGAAGGAAACAGACGTGGCAAAGGTAGTGCTCGCCCGATACCCTGATGCCGAGCAATTCCTAAATTCAGGGCACTCATACCTCAGAGCGAAACGATGGCTTAACTCGCATGCGTTGCTCGTCGTTTTGACAGGCCATAATGACGGCTCACCTCCAAGCGGTTTCACCCTACGGTACCGGGTTGACCTGAACGGTAGCGTTCACAGGCTCTCGCAGCACTCAGAAGAGCAGCCGTGAAAACAACCTCGGACGCCGCCGCTCGAAATTATGTGTCCATCCGTTCGACCCATTGAGCGCGCGATGCGGGAGCCACGAATGGATCCGCAAAGTACTGTGTTTCCCGCGCAACTTTGTCGTCCCTGAACTCCATGATGCTCACGGTGTAGGACGGCTTGTCGTCATAGGTCAGGATGAATTCGGTGACCCAAAAATCACCGCCGCCAATGATTCGCCGGATAGCAAACCGCTTTTTGTTCGGCTGACTAGCGCGCTGGCCTTGTATGTTGCGCCGACCACGGGTTCGCTCGCCTGACTGCGGGTATTCCAGCACCGCGTCCTCGTGATAGATGCGGTGCTCCGTTTCAAAATCGTTGGCATCGGACGCCGCCCAATGCTGATCCAGTGCCGCGCGGATCTCTTGATCTCGCACTCCAGAATACTGCTCCTTCTTTTGTTGACCATTCATCTTGAGCCTCCCATTTGACAAGAACCTAAATGTTTTAGCGGAATCGGAGTGTACGACTCGTCAAGTCGCGCTATTTCTTCGATCACCCCAGAGTCTACACCGCGTCGAAGCGTCTGAGCCGGCACGGCTGCTGAACTACTACGTCTAGCGCAAAAACTTGACCTTTTCCAAGCGACTCCTCAAACTCTAATCTTTTCGCCAAGCCTCGCAATTCTTCATAGAGGCCAACCAGCATGCCCGAAGAGAAAGGATTGCTCATCGTTTACACCGGCCCGGGCAAGGGCAAGACCACCTGCGCCCTGGGCACGGTCTTTCGCGCCGTCGGCCAAGGCTTGCGCGTCCTGATGGTCCAATTCATCAAAGGCGTCCTCATGGACCTCCTCGCCCATCCTCCCTACCAGGCGAATTCTCCCGAGCACGCCAATCTCGATTTCACGCATTCCGCGCCGCTGCCTCTCGAACTCACGCAACTCACCGGCGCCATCTGTCCCGGCGGCGACGAAACCTATCGCCCCGGCATCTGGATCGTCCTCCGCGATCCCCACGCCAAACACGGAACCGCTCTTCCCCAATCCACCCAGGAGCGCATCGCCTCCATCGCTGAAGAACTCGTCAAACGCCTCCAGCTCGCGTAGTCCCGCTGCTCGCATCGCGCACTCGCGGTTTGTTTGGCGGTGAGCGGGTCCGTCTCCGATTAGGGCTGCCGGCTCAGATGGTCGACGCAACACCTGCTTGCAGTTTACTCGCAGGAGTTTCAAAGCCTAAAGTTTTTCTCGGACGTTGATTCAAGCGCAGCGCGACCTGGTCGAGTTGCGCTTGCGAATG
>Ga0210394_10000763_pt1 | contig 60440 bp, 52 predicted proteins | sample IncBWC12MmetaG_FD_160121 | JGI IMG/M metagenome (GOLD analysis project Ga0210394, IMG submission 160121) | Forest soil microbial communities from Barre Woods Harvard Forest LTER site, Petersham, Massachusetts, United States - Inc-BW-C-12-M | ecosystem: Environmental > Terrestrial > Soil >...
AAGGTTTAAGACCTAAGAAGGGCAGTCGAAGACTACGACTTTGATAGGCTGGAGGTAGAAGCGCAGCAATGCGTGAAGCTGACCAGTACTAATCGCCCGTTCGGCTTAATCATAAAACTTTCTCAAACCGTCTTTGAGGAAGAGCAGAACTGGCTCAGAAGAGTCAGAAGAAAACGCCAATTCTGCCGCAGTAACGTTCGATGGAGAGTCGAACTTGTAAGCCAGCCAGCTGTCGATCGTTAATTGATCGCACAGAATTTCTGTTGTCGCACTCGCGGTCCTCGCTCGGGATGAGCTTGGAGGCAGTCCGCGAGTTTCCAGTTTCCTGGTGATCATACCGCGAGGGTCACACCCGTTCCCATCCCGAACACGGAAGTTAAGCCTCGCCGGGCCGATGATACTGCACGGGTAACTGTGTGGGAACGTAGGTCGTCGCCGGGATTAAAATCAAAAAGGCCGTCTTGAGCGATCAAGACGGCCTTTTTGTTTTCCCTGTTATGGAAACGAGAGGCACCGAACAGTTCGGCGGATAAATCAGGTGCGGGCAGCCCCGAGGGCAGCCCCGAATTCCTGTCGTCGGGGTCAATTAAGGCAGACAAGGCAACGCGAGACCACCTCAGAGCAGCGGAGCAGCCGGCAAGATTCCCAGAGGTGTGATGAAAGATTTAAAACTACCCTGTCCAGCTTGGGTCCCTCATTCAGGAATGTATTCCCGCTATCGAAAGCGAGAAAGTCCCTGAGGGACCATTAGCGGTGACCGCGCTCTTAGCCGCGGATCGCTGGAAGAACGAGGCCGTCGAGATGAATCGTGGATGAATCAGGTGCGAGCCGTAGCGTGCTTGCCGCGCCTCCGGACATGACGTGTTGGAACGCTTCCTGGAATCGCTCCATTTCGGATTGCGTGCCGACGGTGACGCGAACGTGAGTGGGCCAGACGGGCCAGGGGCGGCCGATAAAAACTTTTTGCGCGGCCATTAGAGCGATCACATCTTTCGCGGGGCGTTTTGCGTCCAGCATGAAACAGTTTGACTGTGACGGAACGAAGGAATAACCGTTTTTAGAGAGCCATTGAAATGTGGTTTCGCGAATCGTCGCATTGATTTGTTTGCGTTCGGGCACTAGCCGCGGATCCTTCACGCTGGCTGTCGCTGCGGCTACCGCGGTGATGGGCATAGCGCTCCAGCCGGAGAATGCGGTCATTTTTTCGAGAAGGTCCGGCCGGGCGATTCCAAATCCACAGCGCAAACCAGCCATGCCGTAGATTTTTGAGAAGGTCCGCAGGACAATCAGGTCTTTATCTGCCTTTACGAGATCGAGCGCGGTAGAAGCGTCGGAGAAATGGATGTACGCCTCGTCCACCAGAAGAATGGAATCTTTCGGCTTGTTGGCGAGCAGGAACTCGATGTCCGCATGGCTCGTCAGAGTGCCGGTAGGGTTGTTTGGCGTGCAAATATAAAACATACCCGCATCCGGAGCTGCCGCCAACATGGCTTTCACGTCGTGCGCGTAGGTTTTCGTCAGCGGTACGTTTACGACCCGCGCGCCGGAGGCCTTTGCGGCATGCGCACCAGCTTCGTAGCCGGGATCGGCAGTGACGTAACTTTTCGCAGGAGATGTGAAGGCCAGGACAGAGTAGTGCAGCGGGCCGCTGGAACCGGGGAAGGCGCGCACGTACTCGGGATTGAGGCCTTCGGCGGCCGCAAATGTTTTTATGAGATCTCCAGTCATCCAGTCCGAGTAGCGGCCGCCTTGGGAAGCGACGCTATTGACGGCATCGCATGCGACGCCGCAGGGACCTAGAGGATTCTCGTTTGCATTAATGAGCACCGCATCTTTGGGATAAGGGATCGATCCGGCATGGGCCAGCATGGGCTCGGTGACGATGCGATATCCAACCGCCACCGCTGCAGCGGCGGCGGAAACTTGCAAAAATGAGCGACGGGAACGACAGCTGCGGTTTTTTTCCAAGGCCATGGTTTACCTCCAACAAGCCGCTCGCATACCGCGAACTGACTGTAGACAAACTATCACGATCCGCGCCTTGGGAACTTCCTATTTCGATTGAATTTCTTGCTCGAGAGTATTTGCATGGTGCAGGAACCATGTTGCGTTTTTCCGTGGCAGATTAGGAGAAGAAAAAGGGAACGGCAGCCTACGCTCCGCGCCTCGCGGCGCGGTAAGGCCTTTGTGTTCAGACGATTATAAGAATCTCGCGAAGAGGTCCAGCAGGGCTGTCAAAAAGTTTTCCTGTGGAAATTAGCGGGCTGGCCGGCACAAAATTTATAAGAAGTACTATTGACTGCGTAGGCCCCGCGAAATATCTTATCTTTTGCTCGACCCGGCCAAGTAACGAAATCCGACAAGCTGCGAGGCAGGCATGGCCACCGAAACCGCTGTAAACACCATGAGCATTCCAACGGGTAGGATTCTTGAAGAGCGGTGGGAGAAATTGCGCACCCACCGCCGCGTAGTCTCTCGGGTGAAATTCCAGGTCGAATGGGAAGAAGGCGCCCAGCGGCAGAAAGCCAACGGCGTCACTGTGGACATCAGCAAGTCCGGTTGTCTGGCGGTTGTGGGAGCGGGCCTTCCGCTGCGCAAGCGCGTCCGCCTGATCAATCCCACCAGCGGGCGAACCGCCGAAGCGCACGTTGTCTGGCGCGACCATGAGGCCTGGGATGTTGGCCTCGAGCTGATTAAGCCGGACCCGTCCTTCTGGGGCGTGAAGTTTTAATATGTTCTACCAGCGCGCGCGCCGCGGCGAAGCGTGCGCGTGCAGGCCCGCGGCCGGTCTTGCCTTATAGACACTGGTAGGTTCCTGGCTGCCAAGGCATCCAGCCAGGGCGTCGCGGCATATCCTTTTCCCGGCTTCAATTCGGCCACTTTTCCTTGGGCAAGCTCTTCTGGATGGTTTCCAGCTTCTGGAAGCCGTCTTTGATAACCGTTTGCTTAACGTTGTCCCTGGTTACCACCACAGGGCTTAGAAGTATCGCCTGGACAGTCTTGGTTCCATTGGAAATCGAAACGGCATTCTTGACGGGTGTGCCGGCCGCCAGATTCACAGCAGCTTCGGCGGCCAGCTTCGCCTGCAAGCCAAGCGGCCTATAGACGGTCATGGTCTGCGTGCCATCCAAAATGCGGATAATGGCGGCCAGATCCGCATCCTGACCGGACACCAGCACTTTGCCGGCGAGTTTGTGCTCCTCGAGCGCCTGGATCGCGCCTCCTGCAGTTCCATCATTGGAAGCGACAACGGCGGTGATGTCGCCTTTCGTCGAGTCGATCACTTTGGACATGATGGCGTAGGCTTCGGCAGGGTCCCAATCCTTGGCCCAACCGTCGCTTACAATTTTGAGGTCGCCACGATCCACAAAATCCTTTAGCACTCGGATCTGGCCGTCGCGCAAGATTTTGGCATTGGCGTCGGCCGGGGAGCCGCCGATCAGAACGTAGTTTCCTTTAGGCGCGAGTCGTGCGAGCGTGGAGGCTTGCAGCTCGCCAATGACCTCGACGTTGCTGCCGACAAAGAGATCAACATCGCTGTTGCGCACCAGGCGCTCATAGCAAATCACGGGGATTTGGCGGGCCTTGGCAGCGTTCACAATGCGTGCGGCCTTGTCTGTGTCGTGCGGCACCAGGACGAGAACTTTCGCGCCGGAATCCATCAGTTTCTGCGATTGTTGGAGTTGCAAATCGTCGTCTCCCTCGGCGGTCTCCACAAGCACTTCGGCTCCCAGCTCCTTCGCCCGTTTTTGGAAAGTGTCGAGATCCGTCTGCCAGCGCTCGATTTTGAGGGAGTCCATCAGGTAACCGATTTTTAGCGGCGCGCTATGGCCCGTGGCAGTTTGCTCCTTTGCGAAGCAAATAGGAGAGACCAAGAACGCGATCATCGACAGGGAGAGGGCCATTCGACGCCGCAGACGCTGCATGTTTTTCACCATCAAGCACCTAAAACCGTAGCACTAGCCAGGCCGCGCCACAATCTGATAACTGGCGCGAGTGGACCAAGAGTAAAGGGGAACCATGGCGACGGACCGGTTTCGCGACAAGGGACCCCCGAAAGCGGTCCGGGACGGCGGTTCCAGAAGCAAGACGGCTTCGCCTAAGTGCTGTCCCGGCAATCATTTGGCCGTCTCTTCTTCGTGGCCTCCCGATTGCCCCGCTTCATGGGGGTAGACATTCTACATGCGTTGGGTGTAGAACATCTACAGCCTGAGGTGAAGATGAGTCCGCGCTACCAGAACCGCATCGAGCTGTTGCAAGGAACGCTCGATCTGCTCATCCTCGAAACCCTGCGGTGGGGGCCGCGGCACGGCTACGGGATCAGTCAGGCGATCCGCACAAATTCGGGAGACATTTTGCAGGTCGACACCGGTTCGCTCTATCCAGCGCTGCACCGGCTGGAGCGTCAGAAATGGATCACCGCGGATTGGAAAGTTTCTGAAAACAAGCAGCGCGTCAGAGTCTATCGGCTGACGGCCGGAGGCAAAAAGCAACTGGAATCCGAGCGCTCGCGCTGGGCGCAGCTTTCGGATGCCATTGCCGGGGTGCTCAATCCAGCGAAGAGGGAGGGCGAAGCGTGACATTTTCCCTTTGGAATCGTCAAAAACGTGAAGGCGAACTGGACGAAGAACTCCAAAGCCATCTGCGAATGGCGGTCGAAGACCGAACGGAACGCGGCGAAACCGAAGACGAAGCGAGCCGTGCTGCACGGCGAGAGCTGGGCAATGTCGGCTTGATCAAGGAGGTCACCAGGGAGATGTGGGGCGGGGCTTCGTTTGAAAAACTGATACAGGATGTGCGATATGGCTTGCGGATGCTTCGGAAATCGCCGGGATTCACGGCGGTCGCCATTCTCACGCTGGCGCTGGGTATCGGTGCGAACACGGCTTTGTTTTCCGTAGTGAACGGCGTATTGTTCAATCCTCTGCCGTACCCGCATCCCGAGCAGCTCGTCTGGCTAGCGGAAAGCAAACCGAATTTTGCGACTGGCTCCATCTCCTTCCCGAACTTTCTGGACTGGCAGAAAAACAATCAGACTTTCACGAGTATGAGCCTGTCTCGAGGCTACTCGTACAACCTCACGGGGCTTGGTGAGGCTGAACAGCTGCGCGGGAGGCTCATTTCTTCTGATTTTTTTGCTGTGCTCGGCGTCAATCCTGCTATGGGACGCTCGTTCGCTCCTGGAGAAGACGCGATAGGCGCCGCTCCTATCGCCATGATCAGCGGTGGTCTCTGGAAGCGGAAATTTGGTTCCTCGCCCGAGATTTTGGGAAGGAGCCTGACCCTTGACGGCAAGGCCTACACCATCGTGGGCGTAGTCCCGGCAAGTTTTGAGCTTTCCCTGGGCGGTTTCCATGACATTGATGTTTATGTGCCCATCGGGCAATGGGGAAACCCGCTATTGCCGAAACGAGGCGCCGGTCTGGGTTTTCACGGTATCGGTCGCCTGAAGCCCGGTGTCAGCATTGAGCAAGCCCGCGCTGATATGCAGGGAGTAACGCAGGGACTCGCCGCCGCATACCCCGATACGGACAAGGGCATCGGAGCCGGAGTCTTTTCGTTGAAACAGACGATGGTCAAGGATTTGCGGGTATTTCTGCTGGTTTTGCTCGCCGCCGTCGGCTTTGTGCTTTCAATCGCTTGCGTCAATGTGGCCAATTTGATGCTGGCCCGCTCGTCGGTGCGCACGCGCGAATTCGCGATCCGCACTGCTATGGGCGCCAGCCGCGGAAGACTGCTTCGCCAGCTACTGACGGAGAGCCTGCTGCTGGCTTCGACGGGAGGAACGATTGGCTTGCTGTTGGCAGGATGGGGCACGAACGTGGCGATCGCTCAGTTGCCCGTGACTCTCCCGCGCGCGGCGGAGATTGGGCTGGATGCGCGCGTGCTGCTTTTTACGCTCTTGATAACGCTGGCGTGCGGAATCCTTTTCGGGTTGGGGCCGGCGCTTAAATCGGCGCGCCCCAACCTGCACGACACGCTCAAAGAAGGCGGGCGAGGCGGCAGCGGCTCGCGTCATCGTGCGCAGGGCGTCTTTGTGGTAGTGGAAATGGCGATGGCGCTGGTGCTGCTCATCGCCGCGGGATTGATGATCCGCAGCCTCACCGCGCTTTGGAATGTGAATCCGGGCTTCGATTCGCATAATCTGCTGACCTTTGGAGTTGCCCTCCCTCCGTCGATGAGCATGGCAGATCCTGCCGCCATTCGCGCCGCTCTCAGGCGTGTTGATCAGGAGCTGGCGGCGGTTCCCGGGGTTCAGTCCGTTTCGCTCTCCTGGGCAGCGACGCCGATCGCGAGTGATGACGAAGATCTTTTCTGGATCGAAGGCCAGCCAAAACCGGCAAGCGATAGCGAAATGAACATGGCGCTCAGCTACGTGGTGGAAGAGAGTTATTTGAATGTAATGCGGACACCGCTCGAGCGCGGGAGATTTTTCACTGCGCAGGACAATGAAAACTCCTCCCGTGTCGTAGTGGTCGACGATTCCTTCCGAAAACAGTACTTCGGCGAAAAGGATCCCATCGGACGGCATATTTTCTTGACGAACAAGGGGGGGCGCGCGGAGATTGTCGGCGTGGTTGCGCACGTAAAACAGTGGGGTCTGGATTCTGACGACAAGGAGAAACTGCACGCGCAGCTCTATTTTCCGTACATGCAGCTTCCCGATGAAGCCATGGCCCTTTCCTGGAACGGGACCGGCGTCATGGTGCGGTACGATCCGAAGGCGCCTGCCATCGGCGAATCGATGCGGGCAGCCATCAAGCGCATCAGTAGCGAGCATGTCATGTCCAGTACGCAAACGATGGACTCGATTATTTCCGGCTCGCTCGCAACCCAGCAGGTTTCGCTGATCCTGCTAGGGGCGTTCGCTGCGCTGGCGCTCGGGCTCGCGTCCAGTGGGATTTACGGCGTCATTTCCTACGTCGTCGAGCAGAGGACGCAGGAGATCGGGGTCCGCATGGCCTTGGGCGCAAAGAGAACCGATGTCCTGCGCTTGGTCCTGGGGACAGGGATGAAGATGGCTGGGATTGGCGTAGCTATGGGCCTCGCGGGTGCTTTTGGATTGACGCAACTCATGGCCAGCCTGCTCTTCGGGGTCAGCGCAACCGACCCGCTGACGTTTACCGTCGTGGCCATCCTTCTCACGATCGTGGCGCTTACGGCATGCTCCATCCCGGCGCGGCGGGCCATGCGAGTCGATCCCATGGTCGCGCTGCGATATGAATGACCTAAGACGCCCCGCACAATTTACCGCCTCGCGGAGGCCCCCTGGCTTTGTACCAGGGCGTAGGAATTGCCGTATAGGTCTTTGAAGATCGCCTGCGTGCCCCACGGCATCTCTTTCGGTGGCTCGGCGAACTTCACGCCGTGCGAAGAATACCGCTCGTAGGTCTTTAGGCAATCATCCGTCGCCAGAACCCATGTCGGATTTTGGCCGATGCGCTCGGTCATTTTCCGCGCCCCCTCCTCGCCATGCATGGACGGCTCGGGTTTTTGCAGAATAATCTGAAGGTCTTGGCCGGGCGCGGCTACCGTGACCCATCGTGCGCCGGGGCCAAATTCTTGATCCGAGCGTTTCTCGAATCCCAGGACTTCCGTATAGAACTTCAGCGCTTCGTCATAGTCGCGAACGAGAATGGTTACATTACCTAAGCGAATACTCATGGGAGACTCCTTTTTCATTTATGCGTGGTGCACTGCGCTTCCGGGACGTCGGGAACGGGTCCATCGCCGCTCCAGCGCTCGAGCAACGCGGGAATGTTTTTCGTGAGAATCTTCGAACTCCAGCCCTTGCCCAGCATCCGGCTGACCATCCAGCCGCGCATGCCGCGGAAGCCGCTATGTTCGAGGCGGACTTTTGTTCCTTCCGCGACGGGCTCGAGCGTCCAGGCGACCGTAGTATCGAGTCCACTGCCGCACCAGGAATAGACAAGCCTGCGCGGCGGGTCGACTTCGAGGACTTCGCAGTCCACAATCCCGGCCCACCCACGCGGCTTGGGCTCGACGCGGAATTGGAATTTATGTCCCTGGCGCGGCTCGAAATTGTTCTTCATCAGCCACTGGGCGATGGCTTGCGGATCGGTCAGCGCTCGCCAGACTTTCTCCGGCGCATGCTTATAAGTGACTTCAAACTCGAGATCGCGGTTCATCACTAGGTCTCTTTTTTCGCTTGCTCATCAAGGAATTTGCCTAGAGCGGTGAGCTTCCCTCGCCAGAAGCGCTCGTAGTGGCCGACCCAGTCGTGGATTTGGCGAAGCGGCTTGGCGTGCAAGCGGTAGTAGCGATCGCGTCCTTCGCGGCGCACTTCGACCAGCCGCGCCCGGAGAAGAATGCGCAAATGCTGAGAGATGGCTGGCCGGGTCATGGCAAAGGGCGCGGCAATCTGGCGCACGGGAAGTTCGCCCCGCATGAGGAGATCGAGTACGCGGCGGCGCGTGGCATCGCCCACAGCGGCGAATACGTCTCTAGGAGAAACCAGCCGCGACTGTTTCATGGAAGCTAGAATAGGTAAGTGAATGCTTACCTGTCAAGCGCGATCTTCCGTCCGAATGCGCGGGAGAGCCGCCGCAAGCTCTGCCGAAATGCTGGATTGTCGTGGAACTTACTCGGCGGGAACTAACCAGGCGTCTATGAGCGGCGAAACCACAGTGCAAAACCGCGCAACGCAGAGGGCCGCCAGGAGACCGGTAAAGACGTCCATAGTGTAATGCGCGCGAAGGATGAGCACGGTGGCCATCTCGAAGAGAACCATTGCTACAGCCACGATCGTGAGCCAACGCCGGCCGAGACGCGCCAATTCGATTCCGCCAAACACCGCGATGGCTGTGTGTCCGGAGAAGAAAAAATCGTTGCCCACGTTGTAAGTGACCAGTGCCGAAGGGAATCCGGGGTAGTGCCAGATCATGTTCGGAGGCGCCGGGAGCGCGCAGATGGCTTGCATGATCTGGCGCAGCCCAAGCAGCAGTACGAGTCCCAGGAACGGCCGGACGCTCGGACCAAAGAGCCAGCGCGCCAGCAAGAAAACTCCAAGTCCGTCGAGTAAAGCGGAACTAAGAATTAGTAGCGCGTTGGCGGCCGTCGGCGAATGGTAGAAGTAGGAATTTGCGCCGGCGGTCATGGTGTGAAGCGCATCACCGACGCCTGCGGCAGGCGCGGCTCGCCGCGCGATCAGCGATTGCGTCCAGAACCAGATGCCCAGCGCCAGGGCCGTGAGCACCATCCGGCGGATCAGGCGACGCCGCTTATGCCGAGTTTCGGCGTTGGTCATTTGCAGGGAAGGTCTCTCTCGGCACGCACCGCTTGCACAGGGGCGCTCACACCTGTTTCGCGACTTCCAACGCGAGTTCGCGCGCCTTTCGCAAGTCGAGCTTCCCCGTGCCTAGATACGGCAACTTTTCTACGCGTAGAAACTGATCCGGGCGGGGCCGCCAGAGCGCCGGCAAATCACATTTCGCAAGAAGTTCCAGAGTTTCTTTCAACTTATCATCCGGAAGCGTGTGCAACACCATCAGACGTTCGCCTTTTCGTTCATCGGGAACGGCGGTCACCACAAACACTTGTTCGGTCGACTTTGCCAGTTCGTGCAGCTTGTCCTCGACCTTGATGTGCGGCACCATTTCGCCCCCGATTTTGCTGAAACGGCTCAAACGATCCGTGACCCGCAGGAATCCATCTTCGTCGAGCATGGCGATGTCGCCGGTGTTGTACCAGCCATCGCGCAAAACTGCCGCCGTTTTTTCCGGTTGGTTGAGGTAGCCCTGCATCACGTTGGGCCCGCGTACCAGCAACAATCCCGGCTGATTGACGGGCACAGGTTCGAGGGTTTCGGGATCGATAATTTTCACGCTCATCCCCGGCAGCGGATGCCCGATGCTGCCGCGCTTTGCGCCCACTTGACGGAACGATGCCGCGCGAAAATCAATCGTATTCACCGTCACGGCCGGCGAACACTCTGTGCAGCCGTAGCCTTCGAGCGGTCGGAGGCCAAAGCGGTCCTCAAACGCCTGGGAAATTCGATCCGGCAGCTTTTCCGCGCCGGCCATCACAAAGCGCAAGCTGCCGAATTGTTCCGGCTCGCAGCGGCGCGTATAGGCATTGAGAAAAGTCGGGGTTGCCAGAAGCATGGTCACGACATATTTGTTGACGAGTGCGCCGATCGCGCGGGAATCGAGCGGATTCGGGTGAAACACAACGCCAATCCCGGTCGCGGCTGGGAGGCACAGCGTGCCCGTGAACCCAAACGAGTGGAAAAAAGGAAGAATACCCATGATGCGATCGTTGGAGTGCAGCAGAAAGACCTGATTGAGCTGCTCGACGTTCGAGGCTACGTTGTAGTGCGTCAGCACCACGCCTTTGGGCTCGCCCGTTGAGCCGCTGGAAAAAATAATCGTGGCGATGTCTTCGAGTTGCGTCTTGCGCTCGGCTCCGGCGTATTTTTCGATGCTTCGCGCCGGAAGGAAAAACGCCAAAGCGGCGCCCAGGCGCTCGCTGAAACGCGGCTTCTGCGCCAGGTCTTCCAGGAAAACCGTCTCCGCTGGCGGCTGCACGTGCACGCGTTCGAGAAACGCGCGAGCCGTAATGACCGTCCTCAGGTTGCATTGTTTTGCGCAAGATTCCAGCGTTTCATTCGAAGCGGTGTAATTTAGATTGACGGGCACTTTTCCCATGAGCATCGCCGCGAAATTCACTAAAGCGCCGGGAATCGAAGGCGGCAGCAGTATCCCGACCATTTCCTGGCCCTGCCATGTCTTCCGCAGTCGCCGCGCCAGAAAGAGTGTTCTCGCAAGCACGGCGAAAAAAGTCAGCTTCGGTGTTTGTCCATCGGCCATGGCGAAGCGAAACGGATGGCGCCGCGCGGTGTAGAGAAATGTCCTCGGCAGCGGCCGCATATGGCGCTTGCGCCGCGCGAACGCTTCTGCTCCGAGATCCTGCACGGCCTGCCGCGCCTCCTGCGCTGATGAGGTTGCCGGCAGCGGCTCGCCGAACGTCACGCGCACGGGATACGGCAAGTGGCGCGGGAATTTCCACAGGAATCGCCCCCCGGCAAAACTGAAAATGGAGCCCCACACGCCGTCAAGATTCACGGGAATGATCGGAACGTTCACACCCTTGATGATGCGTTCCATGCCCCGGCGGAACGGCATCATCTGCCCGATGCGGGTCATCTGCCCCTCGGGGAAAATGCAAACCAGTTCGCCGTCCTCGAGTGCCTGCGTCGCGCGCCGCAAGGAATGAATCATTTCGCGCGGGCCTTGATCGGACGAAATCGGGATCACACCCAATATTTTCGCGAATGGCTTCACCAGCGGATGATCGTACGAACCTTTGAACATCAAGAACCGCACGGGACGGTCGATCGCCGCGATGAGCAGCACGGCGTCAGCCATCGAAACATGATTGGGCACCAGCAAAGCGCCACCTCGCGTCGGCACGCGTTCACGCCCCGCAACGTCGAGCCGGTAAAGCGTGTGCGTAAGCATCCACAGCAGCAGCCGCAGCAAGGAGTCCGGCAACAGCCACAAAACGTAAGCCGTCGCCGCCAACGACATCACCGCCGTCCAAATGAAGAAAGACTGCAATCCGATGTGCAGATAATGTGTAAACCCGGAATAGATAGCCGAAGCGCCAATGACTCCGACAAAGGACAGGAAATTTGCAAACGCGATGACGCTGCCTTTTTTGTCTTCAGCAGGTCGGTGTTGAATTAACGCGTTGATGGGAACAATAAAAAAGCCGCCAGAAAATCCGAGCGCGGCCAGCAGCAGGACCACCTGAAGAAACGTCAACCCATGGATGGAAATCGCGAAAGCAAACAACGACATGCCGATGGCGCCCAGCGGGATGAGGCCATATTCGATCTTGCCCGCAGAGAGAAGTCCTGCAGCGTAGCTGCCAAGCCCGATGCCTATGGCCAATGCTGCTTGCAAATACCCGCCATGCGTTTCGTCGATGTGCAAGACTTCACGGCCGTAGAAGACAATCACGAACTGGAGCAGCGCGCCGAGAAACCAGAAGTAGGTATTGCCGACGACGGCAAGGTGCAATGTGCGATCTGGCCGGACAACCTGAACTTGCTTGATCAGATCGCCGAAGATGTTGAACCGGAATTTCCGGGAAGGGTCGGCGGCAGGAACGCGGGAAATGGTGAAACTCGTTGTCAGACCGACCAACGTGCAAGCACCAAAGATCAGGCCTGCATAGAGCTCCCGCCCATGAAACCGCTGAGCCAGCAACGGTCCGGCCACAGCCCCCGCGATAATCGCGATGAATGTCGTCAGTTCGAGAATCCCGTTGCCCCAGGACAACAGTTCGTCCGGAAGCAACTCCGGAAGCAAGCCATATTTCGCCGGGCCGAAGAAGGCCGCTTGCGTACTCGCCAGAAAAATCACGGCGAACGCCAGGCCGGTACTGCCGTTCGCGAAAGCATAGAGCGCGAACAGCATCGCGAAAATTTCGAAGATCTTCGTGGCCATGGCCACGCTTCTTTTGCTGAAGCGGTCCGCCAGATAGCCACCGGCCATTGAAAACAGAAGGAACGGCACGGCAAACAGATTTCCAACGTAGAAAACTAAGAGATCCTTCTGAGAGTCGCTGGGGTTGGTTCCGAGAACAAGGAAAATGACAAAAAACTTCAGGCCGTTATCATTGAACGCGCCCTGAAATTGCGTGGCGATCAGGCTCCAAAAGCCCAATCGCCACTTTCCGTTTGGTTCTCGAATCAAAGGAGTTCCGTCGTCGGCCATGCAGGCGCACCCACGCGCTCAAGTGGAGGCTACAGAGATAGAACGATCTTAGCAGGCCTTCTTGCGCCGAGGTGCGTGGCAGCGGCCCAGTGTGCCGAAAGCGAGACGCCAGTTTGTGAGGTAGTCTAGACTACGGTTTTCGAGCTGCACCGCTGGCCCCGGCCTTCCCTGTTGCCGGCGGCGCTGTTTTACGCCCGGCGTTCAAGTGATCGAAGTGTAGCGCGGCGTTGAGCAATAGCATAAAGCTGCCCTGCGTCTCCTGCCGCCACATTGGATTCGTCGCGAATAAAACGACATGGCCGCGCCCCACCGGGACGTCGACGATGGCCGGCGATTCCGCCAGTTCCGAGCCGCCCGCCAGCATCCCGCTAATCCACAAATCTTTTTCACCCGCGAAACGCAGCACAACGCGCGGGTAGAGCGATGGTGGCGGAAGGAACGAGCTCAGACCCGCCCGCATATCCGGGTCGACGTAAAGTTCCTGTTCCGCCTTACTTCTGTGCACCGGAGCTTCTGGTTCGGTCCATGCGCGGCCCTGCGGAATGTCGGGGTCGGTCATCGAGCCTCGGCCGCTTGGGCGCGAGCTGCCCGCCTCGGCGCCAAAAAACCTCCCAAATCTCCCCGCCACAGAAACACCAAACACCGGCCCTTGGTTGAAGTACACCCCAACGGAATCGTCATATCCGTAGGTGATGGGGCTGGCCTTGTCCTCGACGGTTGCGCGAGCAATCATCCCCCGCGCCTGTAGTTGATGTGCGTCGCTGATGCTCACCGTATCGGTCAATCCCAGGTCGATCGGCAGGTGCGCGCTGGGGCCGATGGGAACGAAGAGCCCGCCATCCTCGATGAATTTCTTGAGATGAGCCACGCCGTCGAATCCCAGCCCCCCGCGAATGTCCGCGGCTTCGTCGACCCCGCCAAAATTCGGCGTCGTGGAAGAATTTTGCCAGGGAATCGGCCCGCCGGATGCGCTACCGTCCGCTGGCGTCCGAGCCGGCAAACCGTTGAGAATTTGCTGCAGTCCAAAGAAAGTCGGCGGAAACAGAATCACATCGTACTTCTCGCGCAGGTTCGCTGTATTGCGAACATTGCTATCGGAAATGTAGGCGTAGGGCACGCCGGTCTCTTCCAGCGCGAGCCGGAACCAGCCCTCGTTTTGCGTGTCCGTCCAGTTGTGCATCAGCGCGATACGCGGCACGGCGACTTCGTGCCGCGCCACGTCCGGTACGGACTCCGCGCTCGTCACGCGAACGCCCAGCTCCCGTGCCGTCGCGCTCAGCCGCAGGTCCAGATCGGGCGGATTGCCATCGAGCGGTAGAATAAAAGTCCCAGGAAAGAATTTCTGTCCCGCGGCCTCGAACCCCTCTTCCGCGGCGAAAAACTTCACGTCCTTCAGCCGAAAACGCAGCGTCGCCAGGTTGGGCTCAGCGGTCGCGTTGATCACATAAAATCTCGCCGCTGCCGCCGCTTTGCCCTTCTCCGAGTGCGGCGGAATCACGCCGCCTCCATCAAACCTTGCAACCCTGTCCACAAGCGTCATCGGAGCTTTCAGAATCGCCGTATCGGTAATGCGCACCGTCTTCACATTGCGCAAAGGCCCGAGCGTCCAACCCGTGTCATCGTAAGGACGCGGATCGCTCGTCGAGTAGTATTGCGTGTCGAGCAGCATGTCCGCCATTCGGCTGTAGGGCTGGTCCATGCGGATGATGTAGCTGCCCAGCGGAAGCTTGGTGGTCTTCGCTTCCTCGGTTTTCTTTGTGCCAGCATCCTCTTTGGGCCTTTCGGACTTCTCCGCTTTTGTTTTATCGCCTGTTTTGCTCTCGGCTTTCGCATCCGCGCCCTTCGCGTCCGCGGATTTTGCCGCTGGCGACAGCGTTTCCTTCACCTCAAAATCCTGCTCAAGCTTTTGCACTTCGGCGCCCTGTCTCTGCAGCAGATTCGCCAGCTGGGCCGCAAGCGCGGGACGCCTGCCGTCATTTACGATGGCCCAGGCCGCTGGGCCTTCCGTCCTGGCTTTGGCAACGGACCGTTTGCTCTTCTCGTAGAAATCTCTGAGAAGCTCCTGCCCGTGCTGCGCCGTGTAGTCCAGCGAAAGGAGCACGCCGCTTTCCTCGAGGTTCGTGTTATTGCGCAAGGACCACATCACTTTGGGCAAAGGCGGATTGGGCCGGAACCAGGCCCGGCTCGTGGAACTCGGAGGCAGCTCAGCTTCCTTTGTTTCGGGTGTGCTGTTGCCGTACGTTTCGTAAAAACGCCCGATCGAGTTGTGCCCGTTCGCGACATAAAACATATAGTTGGGCGCCCACCCGTCATAGAAACCGTGGGTCCACACACCCACCACACCGCGTTCCGTCAATCCTTCGACGTCGTTGTAAGCAAACTTCTGCCACTCGCTGATGACCATCGGGTCGAGCCAGGCGTTATAAGGTCCCGTGCCTGTCGAGACGTAAAGGTATGGAATCGACTCATGCAAATCGTGGAGCACCTGCGGATGCCAATAGAAAAAGCTCTGCATCATCATCTGTGAAAGTTTCAGCCCCATGGCGATGCCGTCGCGGTTGTTGTCGTGCTGCACGTAGTGCCCCCAGTAAACCAGTCCCGGCTGGGGCTTGTCGGGATTGGCCTTTTTGTAATTCCAGGCGTCCACCACGCGGTCGTGCCCATCCACTTCGACGATCGGAGTAATCAGAAAAACAGCGTTTTTGCGAATATTTTGAATGAACGGGGAATCTTCCACGGCCAAGCGGTACGCCAATTCCATCAGCATCTCCGGCGATCCCGTCTCGGGCGAATGAATCGATCCCGAAGCCCAGTAAAACGGCTTGCCGCCGGCGATCAGCTGCTTCGCGTCGCCATCGGTAATCTTGCGGGGATCGCCAAGCTTGGCGGTAATATCGCGCAGTTGATCGAGCTGCGCGATGTTCGCTTCGTCGCTCACGGCGATAAGCAGGAAGTCGCGCCCCTCCTCCGTTTTGCCCACGCGGTAAACCTTCACGCGCGGACTGGCCTTCGCGAGCTCGTCGTAATAACGGTAAATGTCCTTCGAATAAGTCAGAAAGTCCGGCGCACCAACGATGTGGCCGAGAATTTTCTCTGGTGAGGGCACTGTCGAGGAAGCCGGCAAGTGATCGACCAGCTCTGTAAGAAAAAATGGCTCCGTCGTAAACTCGCGAATTTTCTTGCCATACTCTTCATCGTTTGCCGGAACGCCTTGCGCACTGGCAAGCGCAGCCGTGCAGCTGGTGAAAAGAAAAGCCGTAACGGCCGGCAACCAAATACTCCGTAACCGAGTCCGCCCTGCCCGGGCAAACTCACACAAGACTCCACTCGGAATTCTCATCATCGCCTCACTTTTATGCTTGCCCTGGCACCCAACCGGCCGCTGCACCATGTGACGGGCAGTTCGCAACAAACGTTTCAGCCGTTTTAAAGCCTGCCCGCATCACGGAAGAAGCGGGTAGCATAATGCCTCCTAGGCTTGGAGGGAAGAATGACAAACGGCGTAGCTGTTCAAAAATCTGTGCTCATCACCGGCGCAACCGACGGCTTGGGCAGAGCCACGGCGCTCTTGCTGGCGCAGCTTGGCTATCGCATTTTCGCCGCCGGACGTTCGCCAGAAAAACGCGCCCAGCTTGAAGCGCTGGCGCAAGAGAAGAAACTGCCCCTCGAAACGCTGGAACTCGACGTCTGCGACGATGCTTCCGTCCAGCGAGCTGTAGCCGCCGTGCTCAGAAAAGCCGGCGCCATCGACATCCTCGTCAACAATGCCGGCGTGAATTTTTCCGCTACCGTCGAAGACTTGCGCATGGAAGACTGGCGCCGCCAGTTCGAGACAAATTTCTTCGGGGTTTTGCGCGTCACGCAAGCGGTGGTGCCGCTCATGCGCGAACGCAAGCGCGGCCGCATCGTGATGATGAGCTCGGTTTCCGGATTCGTCACGGCCCCGACGCAAGGCGCTTACAGCAGCAGCAAATTCGCCCTCGAAGCCATGAGCAACGCGCTGCGCCTCGAACTGTATCCCTTCGGCGTTCAGGTGATTCTGATTGAGCCGGGCTACATCGTGACGGGCATCCAGCAAGCCGCCTTGGAACTCTCCAGACCTTACTTGGATAAAGTGACGAACGGCCCCTACGCCCCTCTGTACGTACGATTCTTCCAAAGTGTCACCGGCGCTCGCGCCAAATCAAAAACGACACCCGAAGATTGCGCACGAGTGGTCCTCCAGGCGATCGAAGCGCCCAACCCGAAAATTCGTTACCTGGTCACGGGGCTAGCGGTCGTCGCGAAATGGTGCAAGCGCTTGTTGTCAGATAGAGGGGTAGACGCCATCTTCCGGCGGAGATTCGGAATTGCCCGCGAGACATAACCCAAGTCGCGCCCATTAGAAGCGTGTACGGTTAGCGGATCCCTTATGGATTCGAGATCTGGAAGGAAAGGCTGTTCTCTCGCAATTCCTGCCACTTTTTGGACCAAGCCTCATGAACGGGGCTCTCGGCATAGTCGGCGGCAGCTTCAGCGCTCGTGAATTCAATCGCATACACGCCGCTGAAATCCTTGATCTGGTTGCGCTCCGTCTTCAGCCAAACATTCTTGATGCCGGGAATTTTCCCCGCCATCTCCTTGATCCCCTTGACGGCCGTCTCCCGGTCATTGTTTGAAGTGGCGTCCTTAAACTTGTAAATCACTACATGCAGCACGGTTTTCGGCTGCCCGAACCGGTTTTGCCCCGCCACACTGCGAGCATGCAGCGAACCGGCTGCGATTCCTGCTATAAACAATCCTGCGCATAAAACAATCTGCGTCACGCGTTTCTTGGTTGATTTCACCTGCTCCTCCTGTCGTTGCTACCCAGCCAGTCTATGAAATGAGTAAGGGGCGAGGCAACCTGCCGCAAAAATCGCCCGAACCTCCGCCCGCCAAACGGTTTGACGCGGCTGCGTTCGGACCGTTACGCTGCCAAAGCGCGTTTTTCGAGGATGGCATGGACGTTTCGCCGGGCGGCTTACCCGCCGATCAGGTGCAAGCGGCAAACCCGCCGCCACTCCCGCAACTGTGGGTCGGCTATCTTCTAGGTTTTGCCACTATCGTCGCGGAATTCGTCGACGCCTTGCTTCACCCCCCGGAGGTGGTCATAAACGAAATTCCAATTCCAAATTTGTATCTCTTTCTCCTCATGTTCGTCGGCGGCGTCTACTGGCTCGTCTGCGTGTATCGTTATCACGTGGTGATGCAGCATGTGCCCGGCTGGAAGCACCCCACTTCGCCCGCGCGCGCCGTCGGCTTCCATTTCATCCCCATCTACAACCTCTATTGGGTGTTCAAGTGGCCTCAGGAGATTGCCCGGTTCGTGAACTGGAGGTTCCGAGGGCCGGTGATGAAGCCGCAAATGGTAGGCCTCATGATTTTTGCTGCTTTCGTGATGCGTTTTCTGTTTGATCCCGGGCTTGGCCTGATCCTGCTTTTCCTGGCCGCTTCTTACGTCTCCGGCTCTCTTCGCAGAGCCTTGGCCTTGCCACCGATGCCCACGCTGAGCGCGCCGCCTTCGACACAATGAATTCACCCCGGGGCCTGCGAAAGCCTCAAGGAAACAGTAGATGAACTTGCTCGTCATGTGTTTGAGTCTTCCGGAATTGGCAGGTGCCAAGCTAAGCGGAGCGCGTATGCCCCTGGAATATTTACCATCAAAAGAAAAACGGCCCGGTGAAGATGTCTCCACCGGGCCGGCTGTTTTAAATTTAAGAATTTACCTGTTCGGTTTGTTCGGTACGTCGGCGGCTTTCGGGTCGGCTTGCGTTGCCGCGCTCGCGGCGATGGGCTTGCCCGTATCACTGCCGAAACGCGTCAAGTAGGGCATGAAGGGCGTCACCTCGAACGGCATCTTCTCGCGCTCGGCCACCGTGCCCACTGGCTTGCTCTTGATCAACTCCAGCTTGTCGTTCCAAGAATCCATCTTTACACGGCCGCCAATCGGCAGCGCCGCGATCATCTGGGGGTTCTGTTTTTGATCCACAGGCGTCGAAGCCTTCAGATCGCCGATCACCGGCACACGATTTCCCAAGTGCGGGCTGACAAGGTTCGGAATTTCCTTTTCGCGCGCAGAGAGCGCCGAAAGGAAAAGCCCGGCGTTCCCAAGCTGACCCTTATATGGCGAGTTGTTCAGCAGCTTGATGGCTTCCGCGTTGGCGGCGTTTTCTTCATCCTTGGTGCGCGCAAACCCGAAGTGGCGGAATGTTTCCTTGTCGTCCACCAGCAGCTGGTCGAAGAAGGCATACGTCGAATCCAGGCGATGGCCCAGTACGATGTGGCTCAACTCGTGGGCCATCATCGTCGCCAGGCTGGCTTCGTCCGGCAGAACGTCTATCAAGCCGCGGCTTAGCACGATGGTGTGGCCCACGGTGTACGACTCCAGCGTCGAGGTCATCATCACGCGGCACCGTACATCCGGCTCCACGTCGATGTTGTTGGTCACTTCCAGATTGTTAACCACCGTATCGAGGACTTTGTCGACTTCACCCTTCGGCGCGACCAATCCGATGCGCTCCAGCCGGTCAATCACGTTGTCTTCCGCTTGGCGGTCCCACGAGCGCTGCGCCTGAATCGGCGACAGGTCATTGGCCGTCTTGGTGTCGTCCTGCACTGGCGTCTCGACCAGAATCTTGCTCAGCTCCTGCTCCTGCTGGGAATGGCCGAGGTTATATCCCCACAGCCGCGTCTGGGCCTTGAAGTCCAGCTTTTTGCTCATCGCGTAGTGCAGATCTTTTTCTTCGCTGTAGACAAACGACGGCATCCACAACCCCGGCTGCACGTTGCTCCGCCAGCTATCAAAGTGGAAGTACCAGCTCGAGTGCCCTCCGCCGCTATAAGCGCCGTTGAACCGCACGATGTTGTAGTCCTGATCCTCCACCCAGATGCGCCCGAGGAACCTCCCCTTGCCCGACTTTTCCTGAGGAGAGACGTCGAACACCAGGCAGCGCACTTCGCCAAGAAATTCGCGCCGCACATAATCAAACTTGTAGTGCTGCTTGTCGAATCCGTTGGTGTCGATAAAAATCATCTGCAGAAATCCGTCCGGAAGAAACTGCATCGCGAAGGAAAAGAAATTTCCTACCGACCCGAAAATCTTCTTGCCCTTGCTCTCCGCGTTGCTCAACGACACCAGCTGCACACCCTTCGAGAAGTCGGCGCGCCCCAGGAAATATCTATCTCCTGCGGGCACGTAGCCAAGATCCTTGTCGGGCTTCAGGTTCTGTATGTAGGTCTCCACCAGCGGCGAATACTGCCGGATCTGCTGGTCGAGACGGTTTTCGTTCGTGATCACACGGTCGATCACCTGATCCATCGTCCGCGCTTGCTGCGGTTCTGCCGCCGCCGCGCTGGCGATGGTCCCGGACCAAACCAAGACGAATCCGAGGACAACTGTAGCTCGCATACCCATTTCTCTCTCCCCTTAGTAAGCCATACGGAACTCAATCCGCACGCGTGCTGGAAAATCTACCGGCTGGCCATCGCGTCTTGCAGGTTTAAACTTGATCGTTTGCGCCGCACGGACCGCAGCCTCATCGAGGCCGTGGCCCAGTCCGCTTACCACGTGATTTATTTGCATGGTGCCGTTAGAAAGGAACACCACGTCAATCACCACGTCGCCCTCTATCTTAAGACTACGCCCTTCGGCGGTGTACTCCGGCTTAGGCTTGTCTAGGATGTCAACAGGCGTGTCCGCCGGTCCTCCGGCTGCCACCTTTTTCTTCGGCGCATCCGCCACCGTTTGGTCTCCAAAGCCCGAAGACTGTACTTTCCCTGGTTTGCCGCTCGGAGGCGGGTTTGCCGTGCTATTCCCAAAACCGGTGCTCGCCACCGCCCCTTTAATCCCTTTGTCACCGCCCGTGCCGTTGCCGTAACCCGGACCGCCGGGAAGTGCGGGCGAACCCAGCCGGTTCACATTGGTTGCATGTTGCGGGTCGCCTTTGCCAGGCATCCCGTTCGGATCGCCGAAGCCGCCGGTCTGCACCTTATCGATGGGTGCCTTCACGGTTGCCGGCGCTGCGCTTCCCGAATTCATATTGTTCAGCTTCACTTCTTCTTTCGGGCGCTTCGGTCCGTTGCTGGTCGTATCGATCTTCGCCGCCTCTAGATGCACCTGCATCTCCGGCGCCAGCGCTTCCACTTTTTGCAGCTTCGGCACCACGGCCTTCGGAATCTCGAAAATGTGCGGCTTCTTGGGATCCAGTTTCACCGGTTCGACCACTGCCGGTTTCGGCGTCGGCGGCGGCGTTTTCGCTCTGACCACCTTCGGCGGCGGAGGGGGCGGCGGCGCCACCGGAATCTCCGTCAACGGTTCGGCAATCTCCACATTCTGAAAGTGCAGCGCCGTCTTCAACTGGTCCGGATAAATCAGCGGAATCAACACGCAAAAAATCAGCAAGCCAAGTTGCGCCACTGCGCTGACGCCTATCCGGCTCCAGCGGGGCTTCGAGTCTGGCAACAGCGCGAGCCGCGCCGCTATGGGCTTCGTACCGATGGCCGCCTTCCACGCCTCTGCATTGGGTTGGCGACGCCTATCCGCGTCAAATCCGACGCCCAACCGCGTCGTACTCCGTGGTGAATCTGCAATCATGGTTGTCATCCGCTTGCCGCCTCGAGAAGGTTTCATCTTTGGGAACCTCGGACATCTGGGAAGACCCAGCATACCCAAGGTCGCCATTTTTTACGATCGTGCGCTTTTCCAGTACTAGGGTACTTACGGGGCTGAGGGTGTCCTAATAGGACTTTCGTACTAGCGACGCGAAGTCGCTACTGGTCCCGCGAGCGCACGGTTTGCTTCCAGTCTGCTAACCCGGCGAGGCGGTTCTTGTTGCGGGGTTGGAAGCGCAACGCATATAGGATACCGCAATGGGGTCCTCGGCGTCCGTACTTTTAAGTACACTCCCCCTCAGGCTGGATTAAGCTCCTAGGATGCCAAGGATACCCGCTGCGTTGGATGGTCTGCGATACTGTAGATACCCTAATACTCCATGAAGAAAGACTCTAGAGACCGCCCGCAAGCCAGCAAACCCGCTGCCCCCACCCGCACTGCCCAGACGCTGGCGGCGTCCCCCGGCAAACTCGACTGGCTCTACGAGCAATCTTCCGCCGCCCGCTGGGGTCTCTCCCGCGAGCGATTTGCCGCCTCGCTCGAACGCAGCGCCGAGAAACGGCTCACGAGTGGAAACCTCGCACCCGAAAAACTCGAGGAATACCTCGCTGCCCTGCATCTCGAGGACTTGGCGCTAGCCACCGCTTGCATGGAAGATCGCGAGCCAGCCTGGGAACATTTCGTCAGCGCCTACCGCCCCTACCTTCGTGCGGCCGCTGCCGCCGTGCTTCGCTGCAGCTCTGCTTCCTCGGAAGCCTCGGAACTAGCCGATTCTCTCTTTGCCGAACTCTATGGCCTCGCTGACGGCACCCGCGGCGAACGCTCGCTCTTCCGCTATTTCCACGGTCGCAGCTCGCTGAAAACCTGGCTCCGCGCCGTTCTCGCCCAGCGCCACATTGACGCGATTCGCGCAGGCCGCCGCTTCGAATCCCTCGAAGACGATGACCGAAAACCCACCGCGCAAAAAATCCCGCAGGCAATGTCAGTTCAGCCGGCCGACCCCAATCGGGATCGCTACTCGACGCTTTTCGTTCGCGCCTTGCAGGCGGCGATCGCCGCCCTCGATTCGCGGGACGAACAGCGCCTGCGCCTCTACTACGCCCAGGAGCAAACCCTGGCCCAAATCGGCGAGCAACTCGCCGAGCACGAGTCCAGCGTTTCGCGCAATCTCGATCGCATCCGCCTCGCTCTCCGCCGCGCCGTCGAAGAAACTCTCCGCAAAGGCTGCCCTGCCGCCAAGGGCTTCGCCGCCGAACTCGGCCTCAGCGACGCGCAAATCTCTCTCTGTTTTGAGTACGCCTCCGCGGACGCCGCATTCGATTTAGAAAAGCTCCTTGAGCGCCGCGGTGGCACAAGCCCCGCAGTGGGGAGGCCCGGCCCATGAAACCGCGCTCCATCAACTCTTGCTGCAAGAACCCTGCCAACCCCCGTTCTAAGGAAGGAGAAAATCATGGCGTCTGAGGACCGCGACCGGACCTTTGAAAAAGCGCTGGCCCGCCAATTGCGTTCTTGCGCGTCTTCCAACCCGGACGCCAAGGCCTTTGCCGGAACGCCGGCGGATCCCAGCACCGAATTTTGTCCCGATCCCGAGACCCTTGCTGCCTTTCACGATGGCTCTCTCTCTGCCGAGGAAGGCAATCTCTGGAAACAACATGTGCTAAGTTGCGACCACTGCCAGCTTGTCCTCGCTCATCTCGCAACCCCTCTCGACATTCCGGTCCATCTGGGAGCCAGCGAAAATGTCCTGGCGATGCCGCAACGTGTTTCTTCTACCAGCACCGCTTCCCCTGCGCCCATTGCCCGTCCCAGTCCTCCTCACACTTTGCGCTGGCTCTGGCTCGTTCCTGCCGGCGCCATCGCCGCGACTCTGATCGCTTGGGTTTCCCTCGAAGAAAGGAAGCCCAGCCCGCGCTCCGCGCCGCCGTCCGTTGAAGTAGCGGAAAACCGCGAGTCCGCGGTGGCTGCGCCCACCGCGAAAACAGCACCTGCGGTTCCGCTTCCACGCAAGGAGAAGGATCAGCCTGCCGCTCCCACCGTTGGCGGGCTCCGGGGCGCCTCATCGGATGGTGAGCTCGCTTCCAAGGAGTCCCAAAACCAACTCCAGCTAAGCCAACAAGCTCCATCTCTGCATGCGGCCACTCCCGCTCATGGACCTTTCCTCGGCCAGCAAAAACAAGAACAACAGATAGGCCGCATTGCCGCCGGCAGCGCCGGAGCCGCCGATCAAAAGAAGTTCGACACGCAGTCTACCCGCAATGTGGCTGGGCGGGACGCGGGAGCCCTCGCGCGCGAAGCGCCAGCATCCTCACCGCCTCCCCCACCCTCTGAACCCGCCTTCCTCGCCGACGGTTCCGTCTCCGCCCCCTTGGCGGACAAACTGGCGCCGCCTGCAACCGCGCCGGCACCCTCGTCTGCATCGAATCTCTCCGCCTCCAAATCCAAAGCCGAAAACCTGGACGCAACTTCCGCGCTTACAGAATCCGTCGAAGTTTCCGGCGCTCGCCAAGCACCCTCGAGTGCTCGGGCAAGGATGCGCGCCGCCGCCCTAGAAAACCCCCGCGTCTTTTGGGCCCCGGGCGGAAAGCAGGCTTGGCGCATCGGCCCAGCCGGTTCACTCGAACACTCCAAGGACCAAGGTCTGAATTGGATTCCGCAGATCAGTGGCGTCTACACCGATCTCCTGGCCGGCTCCGCCCCCAGCGCAAGAGTCTGCTGGATCGTCGGCACCTCCGGCACTATATTGCGCACCACGGATGGCGGCACTCACTGGATCAAACTGGACGCGCCGGTGACCGACGATCTAACCGGCATTCGCGCCGCCAATGCCATCGAGGCCTGGATCTCTTTTGTGCCAGATTTCGGAACAGGTCTCATCAAGACCTATCAAACCACCGATGGCGGGCTAACCTGGTCCTCAATTCCCAGCCAGCAGTAACGGGCAAGCATGCGCTCTAGCTTTCTTGCAAGGAATTCTCGACCGACCGTTCTAAGTTGGAAGCGAAATCTTGATCGAGGTGAACATCATGGAACTCCGCAAGTCAAAATGGCAGAGTCGCCTGCCCTGGATTCTCTCCGGCACCGCTATTCTGCTTGCCGCTGCTGCATTCCTTAATCCCGCCTGCCGCAGGCAACACGTCTTTGCTTCGCAAGACAAACCCACGCAAGAAAAAGAGGCCCCCCGGGCCACCGGCCCCGATCAATCCACCAGCCTCAACGATCAAACCGATCTCAACGTCACGGTCTACAATTCCAACATCGCCCTGGTGCGCGACGTCCGCAATCTCACTTTGCCCGGCGGCATCTTCCGTCTCAAATTCATGGACATCGCCGCCACGGTAAATCCCGCAACGGTTCATTTCCGCTCGCTCACCGATCCCGATAAGCTCGCCGTCATCGAACAAAATTACGAATACGATCTCCTCGAGCCTGCCAAGCTGCTCCACAAATACGTCGGCAAAGAAGTGACGCTGGTCCGCTCTTACCAGGAAAACGGCACCACGAAGCACGAGGAAATCAAAGCCACTCTTCTTTCCGACAACAACGGCCAGGTCTGGCGAATCGGCAACGACATTGTTACCGGAACGTATGCCGAGAGCTACCGCTTCCCGGAGGTTCCCGCCAATCTCTATGACCGCCCGACACTTCTCATGTCGCTTGAAAATTCCGGCCAGCACAAACAGCAGATCGAGGCGTCTTACCTCGCCAACAATCTGTCCTGGAATGCCGACTACGTCCTGACGGTAGCCCGCGATGACAAGGCCGCCGACCTCGATGGCTGGGTCACCCTGGTCAACAACAGCGGCACCGCCTTCCACAACGCGCGTCTGCAGTTGGTCGCCGGCGATCTAAACCGTCTCCCGGCCAATGGACGAAGAGAGATGATGGACATGGCAGTGATGGCCAAATCTGCCCCCGCCGCTCCTCAATTCCAGCAGGAGAATTTCAGCGAATACCATCTCTACACGCTCGGCCGCCGCACCTCCGTCGAAGACAAAGAAACGAAACAGATCAGCCTGCTAGCCGGCACGGGCGTCCCGGTTGAAAAAGTCTTCGTCGTCAACGGCCAAAACTACTACTACCACAATCGCCAAAACCCCGGCTCACCGATCAAGGACGCCGTCATGGTCTTTTACAAATTCAAAAATGACGAAAAAGCCGGCCTGGGCATCCCCATTCCGGCCGGCAATGTCCGCGTCTACCAGAAGGACTCCAAAGGCGGCATTCTCTTCGTCGGCGAAGATCGCATTGACCACACCCCCAAGGACGAAAACATCTCCGTTCACATCGGTAACGCCTTCGATGTCGTGTGCGAACGCAAACAGACCGACTTCAAAAGCATCTCGTCCAATGTCTGGGAAATGGAATTCGAAATCACCCTGCGCAACCACAAGGATTCGCCAATCACCGTCCAAGTCAACGAACCCATCGGCGGCGACTGGGAAATGCTAAATGCAAGCTACAAATACACAAAAACGAGTGCCTGGGCCGCCCAATTCAACGTCCCCATCGACAAAAACGGCACCTCCGTCCTCCGCTATCGCATCCGCGCCCACTGGTGAATCATGGCATCCTCTTGGGCGCAGCGCGGTCGCCCCGGCTTGGCAGGACTCGATCCGTATCCTCATGGCTATTGAGTTTTCTTTGGCGCCCAAGTCTTCCCGCTCAATCCGCCACCGCCACAAATATCATTTCTGGAGACCCGTCCCCCAACGGCGACCGATCAAAATCTCCATAGACCGCGCTAACGCGAAATCCGCACCGCGCCAACAGATGCTCCACCTCATACCGGAAAAAATATCTAAGCGTCCACGCAAACACCAACCTCGTCTCTTTCCCTCGCGCATCCGTTACATAAAAAATCATCTCCACGTCATTCCGCTGTTCCCCCCGATGAAACGCCATTACCCGCTCCATAATCCTCACCCGCCGCCCGTCCGGCATCGAGTATTCCGCCACCAACCCTTCCTGCTGATAAGCCGGGTCATGCATGCGCTCCGCGTCGGTCTGAAAAACATCTAGAATCAGCCGCCCTCTCCGCTCTCCGGTTGGTCTTCCATCAGCCCAAAGGTGTTTCCGCACGGATTCGAGGCAGGAAACTTGGTCTGCAACCTCCAAAAGATGCTGCATCGGCCGGAACGGAATAATGATCAGGCGAAATTTTTCGCCGAGATCGAACCGTGCCATGTTGCCCCGCACCAGATGCACCCGCTCACGCGCCTCTGTCGGCAACCTCGCCCGCTTCTGGTTGCACCGCTCCAGCATCCGCTCGGAAATATCCAGCCCGGTAACCGGGTGTCCCGCCTCTGCCAGCGCCAAAGTAATCCGCCCGGTCCCGCAACCCAATTCGAGCACCGGATCACCAAATTCGTTGACCGCATCGCGGTAAAACGCAACATCCCCCACGCGCCCCCGCACCATCGGCGACTCGTCGTAATAATCCGCAATAAACCCGTCGTAAAGCGCTGAACTCACGGCCATTCCTTCCGAGATCCGAACGTCCGCGGATTGCTAGCGACCCTTCACTGCCCGCCGCTCACTACTCTCTCGTCACTCAAGACCGCATCCGCCTCAATCTCCACCAACATCTCCGGCGAAATCAACTTGCTCACTTCCACCATGCTGGTCGCCGGCCGTATGGCCCCAAAAAACTCCCCATGCGCCCGACCAATCTTTTCCCACTCCGCAATGTTGGTGACAAAAATCCGAGTCCGCACCACATCCTTCAATGCCGCTCCCGCCTTCGCGAGGGCCGCCTCGATGTTCCGAATCGTCTGGATGGTCTGCGCGTACGCGTCGCCCACCCCCACGATCTTGCCGTCCGGCCCTGTAGCCGTAGTCCCCGAAACCGCCAGGACATTTCCGATCCGCACGGCCCTCGAATACCCCACAATCGGCTCCCACGCTGTCCCGCTCGAAATATTCTCCCGTGCCAAATGAGTCTCCTTTGGCCTCGCCTGGCTGGGTCACCGCGAGGCTGCATGCTAAACTGAAAGAATTATGGCACAGCCCCAGCACGATGTTCTCGCAGGACGGCGCCCTGGAAAACTTCATGCTCTGTAACAACATTCTGGAAGCCATCGGCCGCACACCGCTGGTGCGGCTCAATCGCATCAACCAGGGCCTCAAGCCACAGATCTATGTCAAAGCCGACTACACCAATCCCGGTGGTTCGGTGAAAGACCGCATCGGCATCACCATGATTGACGACGCCGAAAAGCGCGGCCTCCTCAAACCCGGCGGTACCATCATTGAAGGTACGAGCGGCAATACCGGCATGGGTCTGGCTCTGGTCGCCGCGGTCCGCGGCTACAAGATGGTATTCACCATCACGGACAAGCAGTCCAAGGAAAAAGTCGATCTCCTCAAAGCCCTCGGTGCCGAAGTCATCGTCTGCCCCACCGCCGTCGAACCCGATGATCCACGCAGCTATTATTCCGTCGCCAAAAAACTCGCCCGCGAGATTCCCAATTCTTTCTATCCCAATCAATACGACAATTCCATGAATCCCGAAGCTCATTACCTCTCCACGGGCCCCGAAATCTGGGAAGACAGCCAGGGCAAGATCACGCATTTCGTCTGCGGCATGGGCACCGGCGGCACCGTCAGCGGTGTCGGAAAATATCTCAAGGAAAAAAATCCTGCCGTCAAAATTATCGGGGTCGATCCCTTCGGCTCGCTCTACTACGATTTCTTCAAGAGTGGAGAAACCATCAAGCCAAAGACCTATGTCGTCGAAGGCATAGGCGAAGACTTTTTCCCGACGACCATGAATCTCAAGATCCTGGATGACGTCATCCAAGTCCACGATGAGGAGTGTTTCGTCTTCGCCCGCCGCCTCGTAAAACTAGAAGGCCTTTTCACCGGCGGCTCCGGCGGCGGCTGCATTTCCGCAGCTTTCCGCATCGCCAAAGATCTTGGCCCGGAAGCTTTCATGGTCGCCTTCCTGCCCGACACCGGCATGCGCTATCTCAGCAAAGTCTACAACGACGAATGGATGCGCGAGCGTGGCTACGTCGAAGCTGCCGTTCGCATCACCGCCGCCGAAGTCGTCCACGCCAAACACAAAGCCGGCAAAGTCCGCGAGCTAGTCATCGCCCGCCCCTATCAAACGGTCTTCCACGCTCTAAAAACCATGCAGGAGCAGGACATCTCGCAAATTCCCGTCTTCGAAGAGAATCTTCCCATCGGTACCATCTACGAAGATCAGATTCTCACCATGGCGCTCCAAGGCAAAGACCTGCGCAAACTCGTGGTCCGTGAAGTCATGAGCAAGCCGCTCCCGCGCATCCCCGGCACTTCACCCGTCGAGAGAGTCACCTACATTCTCAGCCACGAGAATCCCGCCGTCTTCGTAGAAATGGACGACGCCAAATTCGAAATTCTTACCAAATACGATCTAATGAGCATCGTCGCCAGCCTCATGGAACAAAAGCGCTAAGGAGCAGATGTGCCGGGAACTCTTCCAGGGTATCTAGGTGTGGTGGCATTCGCGGGCATCAAATTTGCCGGCTACTCGCTGGCCGTCTCGGGTCTGAAAACACTGGAGCCCGCTATCGCTTCCACTGCAACCAAAATTGCCGCAGTTCGAACCGGCTTGGGAGTCATACTGGGACCCCTGGCGACCCTTCTCATTGTGTTTCTGATCAGTCTTATCTTTATTCGCCCCGACACTTCTCCTAATTCGCCAAATTGGTCTTTTCAGATGCCTGAGATTTATGGCCTTTTATTTGTTGTCCGCATCTTTGTCTGGGCATTCGTTCTCTTTCTCTTCACCAACAAGTCGCCCATACCCAAGTCCAAGTTTTGGCTTTATTCCTTTGTCGGCGCAATAGTTTCTAGCCTGCTTGATGTACCCGGCTACGCCCTGGCACTGGCGGCTCCAGGAAAGATCGTTTTCTGTTAATTTTGATCGCGACCCGAACGACTAATGAAAATCCTCGACTTCAATGAACGGCTGAAAGATGCGATCCTCATCGCGGATGGCGCGATGGGCTCGATGCTGCACGAAGCTGTCGGCACGCAGCGCTGCTTCGATGAGCTCAACGCCACTGAGCCCGAAGCCGTCTTCCGCATCCACCAGGCTTACATCGAAGCCGGCGCGCAGATCATCGAGACCAATACGTTTGGCGCGAACCGCTTCAAGCTCGCCCCGCTCGGCCTCGCCGACGCAGTTCAGCGCCTCAATTCACGCGGCGTAAAGCTCGCTCGCGAAGCACGCGAATCCGCTTCCCGCGAAGTCCTTGTCGCCGGCTCGATCGGTCCGCTCGGCCTCGGTGTGCAGTCCCGACATCCTTCTCCCGACGAAATTCAGGATGTCTTCCACGAGCAGGCCCTCGCTCTCGAAGAGCGGGGCGTCGATTTTTATATTCTTGAAACGTTTTCTTACATCGAGGAAATTCTTCTCGCCGTCGATGCTATCCGTTCTTTCTCCGGCTTGCCTATCGTCGCGCAGCTCACTTACACCGAAGAGGGCACCACCCACGGCGACCTGCGCCCCACCGGTGCCGTCGCTCAACTCAAGGAGAAAAACGTCCAAGTCATCGGCGCGAACTGCACGCTCGGCCCGCAACCTTTACTGAACATCCTTCGCGAGCTCACCGCCGTCGACGACCTCCGTGTCAGCGGTATGCCCAACGCGGGATTGCCCAAGCGCGAAGGGGATCGCATCGTCTATCCAAAATCTTCACCAGAATATTTCGCTCTTTTCGCCCGCGAAGCCGCCGCACTCGGCGTCCGCATTCTTGGCGGCTGCTGCGGTACCACGCCCGCGCACATTCGCGCCATGGCCGATGCGGTCAAGTCATTGCGGCCGTCAAAGTCCTCCGCCGCGCATCACTCCGTCGAAGTGGTGGTTAAACCTGCACCCGTCTTGCAGCGTGAACCGGAAAGCAAATTCTGGAAAAAACTCCAAGCCAAGGAATTCACAATCTGCGTTGAAATCGATCCGCCGAAAGGCCTCTCGCTCGATCGTATTTTCGAACAAGTCGACAAAATCATGGCCTCAAAAAAAGTCGACGCCATCGACATCAACAGCGGCGCGATGGCTCGCGTCGGTATGGACGCGCTCATCACCGCCGGAGCGCTCGAAGCGCGCGGCGTTGAAACCGTTCCGCATCTCACCACGCGCGATTTCAACATCATCGGCTTGCAAGCCGTGCTGCTCGGCGCGTGGACCGTCGGCGGCGTTCGCAATGTCCTGGCCATTACCGGTGACCCGCCTGCCGTCGGCGACTATCCGGAAACCAGCGGCGTCTACGAAGTTGATTCCGTCGGCCTTGTCAAAGTTCTCAGCCGCCTCAATCAGGGCACGGACTGGGCCGGCAAGACTCTCGGCGGCGCCACCAATTTCACCATCGGAGTTGCCGTCAATCCTGTCGCCGACGATCTCGACGGCGAAATCGAACGCTTCCAAGCCAAAATCGAAGCGGGCGCACACTTCGCGATGACCCAGCCCATTTTCGATCCCGAACACTGGCAGGCCTTCGTAAAAAAACTTGGCGGCAAGCCTTCGATCCCCGTGCTCGTCGGCATCTGGCCGCTCAACAGTTACAAGCAAGCACTTCGTCTAAACAACGAAGTTCCCGGTATCGTCATTCCGCAGCAGGTTCTTGCGTCTCTCGAGTCTGCTGGCGCTGCTGCCCGCGACCGCGGGTTCGACGTCGCTCGCCAAATGCTAGCCTGGTCTCGCACGGAGCTTGCTGGCGCCTATCTCATTCCTCCGTTCAAACGCTACGAAGAAGTTCTCGAGATCCTGTAGCAAGTTTTTGCTCATTCGACGCGACTCTGATTCCTTGCTACTCGCCGCAAAATCGGTGTCAAAGTCACATAAAGCAGCGCTACAAACGCTGGCGCAATCAAACACCACACCAGTGCCGCGTGCCAGATTGTGGTCCATAAAAATCGCATCGCGCCCCAGAAACTGGCGTGTGCCATCGTCAAAATCTGCGCGACGGACAGCGGCAGGCGTGGTGCGCCAAACAATTTTTCTCCCGCCCGGAAAAACGGAATGAGCAGCGCAATCTGCAAGGGATACACAAAATAATTCACCATCTGAATCGTCGGCAAATTCAGCCGCCACAGGAAAGCCACCAGAGCGCAAAGCGCGGTCGTGGTGCCCAGCACGGGAAAGACTCCCAGCGCCACGCCGAGCGCGAGGCTCAGCGCCATTTTCTCCGTCGTCACTCCTTGGCCCAGCAACTCCAAGATCAGCGGCCTGATCCGCCGCCAAAAAAATCCTCCTTTCACTCCGCGATTCTGCTCCAAGGGAAGCGTCCTCGCTTCCATCATATTCGGAAACTTGCCCTTGCCACCTTGTACGGGCGCAAGTATCCCTCGATTTTCTCTGCGCCGCTTGGTGTTCTGCTCGCGCTGTGCCATGAGGGGCTTGTGGAGTTTCGGCGAGCGACCTATGCTCCGTGCTTCTAGAGGAGGGAGAGCGACGATGACGAAGAGCTATCGCCTGGTGGTTCGAGGTCTGGCGCTGATCCTGTTGCTGGCACTGGGGGTGCGAACGGAGAGGCAGACGAAGGCGGCTGAGGGGCGCGAGGCGGACCAAGCCGCCATAACGGGGGTGTTGAATCGGCAGCAAGCGGCTTGGAATCGCGGCGATGTGGACGCGTTCCTGGTGGGCTACTGGCATTCGCCGGAGCTAACGTTTTCCGGGAGCAGCGGAGTCTCGCGCGGATGGGATGGAGTGATGGCGCGGTACAAGAAGAACTATCCGGACCGGGCTGCCATGGGTCAACTCGATTTCTCAGAGCTGGAGTTCCGGTTCCTGGGGCCGGATGCGGCGCTGGTGCTGGGACGCTGGCATCTGAAGCGAGACAAGGGAGATATTGGCGGGGTGTTCTCGCTGGTGTGGCAGCGGTTTCCGGGGGGATGGAAGATCGTTCATGACCATACCAGCGCCGTGGAGCAGTAGCCTCGCCTGCCTGAAGGGGGAAGTGTTGGGCGCACCCGCAGAAAGGGGTGCTAGAGCGGAGTGGAACACCCGGGGGGGCTTTAACGTACGTAGTGGTCCTGGAGGCCACCGAGCAAGACCAGTAGCAGGGAAAGGATGGACGGACCGGCGTTTTCGAAAAGAGCGCGGAAGTGTTTGAGGGGAAAAGAGTTGTTGGCACGCTCTTTTTCAAAGAGTGCATAAGATTATGAAAACAGAGAGCTTGTCGTTTCTCTGGTGTGGAAAGGAATGCAGCAGGAAGTTATCAACTCGACGGCCAAACGGTGCATCGCCACTGCTGCCATTTCCCTTGTTTCGCTCGCGCCTAGCTGCGGCCCGCCGCCTTCACTTCCCGTCCCGATCTCTGTGTCTCGGCTCTGCTAGACGTGTGGAAAAGTAAGAGAGTGGGTAGTGAATAGTGGGTAGCGAGTAGAAGATGAGACCCAGCAAGGCTGGTCATACTTTGCGACAGAAGATGCGCGGGATGGTTTCGTTCAGCTTTTCCATTTCTCGTCTTTCTCGATACTCTCTCGAACGCGGAACGCGGTGATCTTGCGGATCAGAGGCAGCGGCAGCGGTTTCTCCAGCGGAAACTGGATCGAGCCTTTCGCCGTTACAAACTTCGAAAGTTCTTTTGCGAAGGCGCTCACCGCCGAGGGCGTGGGATAGAAGCCGATGTGAGTCTTGTGTGCGGCGAACGTGACCAGAATCCTCCGATAGGAAAAGGCGGGCATCCCCCACTTCAGGCTTTCCGTGGCGCCGGGCGCAGATTTGCGAATACACGCTTGCATTTCACGCAGTTTCTTCTGCGCCTCTTGGGGGGCGGCATCGATGTACTCGGTGATGCTTTTAGGACGCGCTTTTTTTGCCGTCACGGCTTTATTTTATCAACTCTCCCAGGGATGCTCCCATCGCTTTTGAACCATAGAGCTACGAGAGGCCAAAGCCCGAGTGCAGGACCGTCACCCAAGATGTCTGCAAACCGTTTCAAAAACCTCCGTAAGGCGATCAGGAAACAGGCGATATGAAAGAATGCGCTTGGACATCCTCCTGGCCCTCAAGGGACCCTCCCGGGGCGAGGATTCCTACAGAACAGGGTTTTGGTCCGGTCTCTTCGGTGGGTTCCTCCCAACCCAGCCTGCTTCAGAGCAGGACAACGACGAGGCTTTACTTTTGGGCCGCCCGCCCATGGGTCCTTTTTGGGGACGAGGAAGTTTATGACAGAGCCGCGGGAAAGGCAGAAAAAGAGAGCCTTATTTCGCCTGGTATCCCCGGCCTAAAAACGCCGGGGCTTTACGGCTAAGAACGGTAAGTCGTGAGCGAGCGGTCCATAACGCGCGAGCACATGGCGGAAGTTTTGGGTCACCGGTTTGCTTCGATTCCGGTGATCCTGGCGCGAGCAGGTGTAAAACCCTTAAACGCGCCAGGGCCTGGGCCGAGGCCGGAGGTTCACAATCGCCCCCCCAGCATCTGTCGGTGCCGGACGTCCTACGGCGGTGGTACTAGCGGGCTATTGGAGCGGGAGGCTCGTTCGGGCAGAATGTGGGTAGAGGCACCTGAGGATGTTCGCAGCCATACTACTTGCGATCTCCATCGTTGCGCTTTCGCAGTTCGCCCTGTACTACTGGCGGGCGATTCTGGCGGGAGTGGCAGCGCAGCCGGTTTCTGACCGGGTTTTGGCTGCGGCTAATCTTGACGCCGCGCGGATGCAGGGGCGGGATTTCGAGAAGTTGGCTGGTTTGCACGAGTTGACGCCGGAGCTGGGTCCTGGCAGCGACGGATTGACTTGGGTCCGGGCTTACTACCGCATTGTCGAAGGGTTTGGCGCGCTTTCTGGTGTGCGGTGGCCTTCGGTGGCGGAGTGGTGTGAGCGCGAGCGCTTGATTTGCGCGCGGTATGCAGCGGTACAGATTGACCGGCGGTTGCAGGTGAATTTGGCGCTAGTGGCGGATTTGCGGTCTTGCTGAAGCAGCGTATAAGACTCCCCGAATAGTTCCTGTCGTTCCTTCCCCTTGAAGATTCCCGTTTTGGGCTTGCACCGATAGATCGAGTTCGCTTTTCCTTGTTCGAAACATCTACATCGCCTCGCTCCACTTGCCTGGAATTCTTAACAGGGTCTTCGTTTGCCGGTAGCATCACCCCAGCCGTCTCCTCGCCCTGTTGCTAGGGCTGCGCAAAGCGCACAGGCCCTCCTGCACTACTCCTGGATTAGCATGCCGGTGTAACCTTTTTGGCGTTTGGCGGTAATCACCTATGAAAGAGCAGGAACGACGGGCCGAAACGGAAAATGACCAGGCGATGAAGTTGTCTCCGGACGAGGATTTGATGCTCGAAGTGCGCAATGGGGCGGGCGAGACGCTGGGGGTGTTGTTCGACCGGTATCACGCGCCGCTTTACAACTTTTATTCGAAGCTGACGGGGGACCGGACGCTTAGCGACGATTTGGTGCAGGAAGTTTTTTTGCGAATTTTGAAGTACCGGCAGAGTTATCAGCCGGGGACGCCGTTTCGGGCTTGGATCTACCAGATTGCGAGGAATGCACGCGTGGATCATTACAGGAAGACGCCGCGGCACATTACCTTTGAACCGCACATGGTGGCGCCGGTGATGCCGAAGGATTCGGCGCAGCAACTGGAGGAGACGGAACTGTTGCACCGGGCTTTGATGCAGATGCCGGAGGAGAAGCGGGAGATTTTGGTTTTGAGCCGGTTTCAGGAGTTGCGTTACGAGGAGATTGCGCGGTTGTTGGGGTGCGAGCTTGGGACGGTGAAGACGCGCATTCATCGGGCCGTTCAGGAGCTGCGGCAGAATTTTAAACAGTTGGAGCGCGGGCTGGCGCCACGGGAGGCCGCGCCGGCGGTGGTGAAAACGATTCCTCCCCGGAGGTTCGGAAATGACATGTGAAGAGATAGGAGAACTCCTGCCGGATTATTTCGAGGGGAGCTTGAAGGCCCCCCAGGACGACTTGGTGGAACGGCATATCGAAGAGTGCGCCGATTGCCGCGAGGAAGTGGCGATTTGGAAGAAGCTGTCGTTGCTGCCGGTGGAGCAGCCTAGCGCGGGGTCGCGCGAGCGGTTTGAAGCGATGCTCGATGCCTACCAGACAGGGCGCAACGATAAGGCGTCGGCGGGATTCGTGCCGGAGAAGCGCAGGTCGGCGTGGAACTGGTTGCGTTCGCCGGCGGGGGCCGTGGCGTGGAGCGCAGCGCTGCTGGTGATGGGGATTTTTGCGGGCAATTATTGGGGGAGCAGGACAACGCACTCGAACGCCGGCCAAGACGAGATAGCGGCGATGCAGATCGAATTGACCAACATGAAGCAGTTGGTGGTGCTATCGATGTTGCAGCAGCAGTCGGCTGGCGAGCGGCTGCAGGCAGTGAGCTACAGCAGGCGGGAAGACCAGCTTGATCCGCAAGTGATGTCCGCGCTGGTGCACACGCTGCGTTATGACGGTAGCGTGGATGTGCGGCTGGCGGCGCTAGATGCTCTGAGCAGGCACGGGGCCCAGCCGCAGGTTCATAAGGGAGTCGTGGATGCGCTGCAGGAGCAGCAGTCGCCTTTGGTGCAAGTGGCGTTAATCGATTTGATGGTGGAATGGCGCGATCCGGACGCGGCGCAGCGGTTACGCAATTTTGTGCAGACGCCGAATTTGAATCCTACCGTGCGGCAGCGCGCCGACTGGGCTTTGAGCAAATTGAACTGAGGAGTAGAGCGTGCGCAGAAAAACTTTCTTTGCGGTATTGATGATGTATTTGGCGGTGGCGGTTCTCTTGCCGGTTTTGCCGGCGAGCAAGATGGCGGGTGCTGGCTCGCGTCAGCGGAAAAGCGCCTTGCGGTGGCTGTATTCGGTGTTGGAGCCTGAAACGGTTTCAGCAAAGGGGCGAGATGACGACGACCGCTACCTGGCTTCGCGGGATGAGGAAAAAATACAGAAGTCTTTCACCTTGCCCGCTGCGGGACAGAAGTCCCTGGAAATTGACAACGTGTGGGGATCGATCGAAGTAATTGCGGACACCACGGACAAGGTGGAGATGACGGTGGCCAGGACGAACCGGGCGGAATCGAAAGAGCAGCTGGAGCGGGCCAAGAAGGAAGTGACTCTGGACGTTACGCAGGAAGAGGGCGCGCTGAAGCTGTATGTGAATGGGCCGTTTCGGTGCCGGTGCGACGATTGCCGTCATTCGCCGGACGACGAAGGGTATCGGGTCAATATGGATTTCAAAGTGCACGTGCCGCGCGACATTGATATCAAGGTGAAGACGGTGAATGAGGGGCGCGTGAAGGTGAGCAACGTCAACGGAAGTTTTCTGGTGCGGAATGTGAACGGGGACATCGAGATGGATAACGTGGCGGGGTCGGGCACTGCGCGAACGGTGAACGGACCGGTAATGGTGTCGTTCCGGCAGAACCCGCGTGAGAATTCCGAGTTCAAGACGGTGAACGGAAACATCGAGCTGCGTTTCGCACATGATTTGTCGGCAGATTTCCGGTTCAAGACGTTCAACGGAGGCGTCTACAGCGATTTTCCAGTGACCACCTCGCCGGTGCACGCGATTCAGGAAGAACGGCGCGGCGGGAAAATGGTTTATCGGGCGGACCGCTTCACGGAAGCGCGGGTGAATTCGGGCGGCCCAGAGATTCAGATTGAAAATCTAAATGGAGACATTCGCATTCTTGAAAATCATGAATAACCAAATACATCGGATGGGGCAGGTTTTGGCGGTAGCGGCATTGTTCGGCGCGACGTCGAGTGCGCCTTGCGCGCGGGCGGAGTCTCAAGCGCAGTCGGGGAGCGACCGCGTGTCGGTCAATCTGAGCGATCCGACGCGGCCTGCATTCGTGACAGCGAGTTCCGTGAACGGTAGCATCACGGTGAAGGCTTACGAGGGCAAGGAAGTGATTGTGGAAGCGCGGGGACGGAATGAGGAAGGTGAAAAACCCTCCAGCGGGCCGAAACGATTGAACATTTCGACGACGGGATTGACGGTCGAGGAAGAGAACAATGAAGTGCGCATCAGCACGGAGTCTTACGCGCGCACGATTGACTTAACGATTTCGGTCCCCGCGCATACCTCGGTGAAATTGCGGGCGGTGAATGACGGAGACATCGTGGTGACGGGCGTCGACGGCGAATTGGATGTGGATGACATAAACGGAGCGGTGACGCTGAATAACGTGTCCGGGAGCGCGGTGGCTCATGCGTTGAACGGGCACGTGCACGTCACATTTGCAAAAGTGAATTCGCAGAAGCCCATGGCGTTCAGTTCGTTGAACGGAGATATTGACGTGACCTTTCCGGCGGACGTGAAGGCCAACGTGAGCATTCGATCGGATCGCGGAGATGTATTCAGCGATTTTGATGTGCAGCTGCAGGCTTCCGCGCCGAGGCAGGTGGTGGAAGATGGGCGCGGGAAAGGCGGAAAGTACCGCGTGAAGATCGACAAGACCGTGCACGGAACGATCAATGGCGGCGGGCCCGAATATCAATTCACAAATTTCCAAGGGCAGATCTATATTCGCAAGGCGGGCAGCCCGCGCTAAGGCCGGGCGCTGGTCTTCTGGAGCCTGAAGATCCGAGCGGAGCCTCCTGTTCGGTGATTCATTTGCCGGTCAAGACTTCTTCTTCGTGGGTTTGCGTCTCAAGGTGTGGATATAGGCATAGCTCAGTTCGAGGTACTTGCGCAGTTCCTTTGTTTTCTTCAACAGGGAATCGGGAACAGTTACATACTCCCTCATGACGGCGCCGTAGGCTTCAAACAAGGTGGTCTTGTACTTCTCGAGAAACTCTTCTCTCTCTCGTTCGGGAAGCCTTAGGGCCAAAACCCCAGACGCATTCAGATAAGTAAACATATGGCCGTTAAGCGAGGTGTAAGGGTTAGCAGCGCCCTTGCGTTCAATTTTTGGATTGGTCGCAAGGAGTTTGTCGTACAGCACCTGTTTGTCGGCCGGGATGTTGCATTTTTTCTTTGTGCTCATGGCGCTTTCCTTTCGCGTAAAACGCGGGAGTCGCTAATAGGCCCAGCGAAGGAGGACGCCGCCGGTGGTGTAGCCCGCGCCAACGGTGACGATGAGCACCAAGTCGCCTTTCTGAAGGCGACCTTGCTTGACTGCGTCGCACAATCCCAAAGGAATCGTACCTGCCGTGGTGTTGGCGTAACGGTCGATATTGACGAGGACTTTGGAGTCATCGACACCGAGGCGCTCTTGCGCGGCGCGAATGATGCGGAGGTTGGCCTGGTGGGGGACGAGCAAAGCGAGATCATCCTTGGTGAACCCGTTGCGTTCGAGAAGTTTCGTGGACATTTCTGCCATGCGGCGGGCCGCGTACTTGAAGACTTGCGAGCCTTCCTGATGGACGTAGTGCATCTTTCGCTCGACGGTTTCAGTTGTCGCGGGATGAAGCGATCCGCCTCCCGGCATGTAGAGGAATTGGCCGCCCGAGCCGTCGACATCATGTTCGAAATCGATAATGCCCTCGTTGCCGGCGGCGGATTCGAGGAGAACCGCTCCTGCACCATCCCCAAAGAGAATGCAGGTGGCCCGATCGGTGTAGTCCAGGATGGAACTCATCTTGTCGCTGCCGATAACCAGAACTTTCTTGTGCGCGCCAGAACCGACGAATTGCGCGCCTACCGTGAGGGCATAGGCAAAACCCGAGCACGCGGCGGAAAGGTCGAAGCCCCAGGCTTTTTTTGCGCCGATGCGGTCCTGCACTAGACAGGCGGTTGCGGGAAACATCATGTCCGGCGTGACGCTGGCGAGAATGATCATCTCAATGTCAGCGGGGTCGGTGTTGGTTTGAGCAAGGAGGGCTTTGGCAGCTTCGGTGGCCAGATGCGAGCTGGCCGTGCCGCTGTCGGCGATGTGGCGCTCGCGAATGCCGGTGCGGGTGCGAATCCATTCGTCGTTGGTGGCGACCATTTTTTCGAGGTCGGCGTTCGTGAGCACCTTGGGGGGAACATAGCCAGCGACGCCCGTGATTTTAGCCGCGATGCGGTGAGACATGATTCTCCTTGGTGCTTCGCACAAGCCAAGCGAATCCGAAATTCTATGCGATGCACATGCGAGGTGACAAGGCGAGAGAGTAGGAAATAAGGATGTGGGTCGCGTCTCGGCGGACGTGCCGGCCGGGAGGCAGATGGAACCCGACGAATCATTCCGCGCGCGGGAGAATTTCGTGGCGCCAGGTGAGCGTGGCCGTCTTTTGGAGCATCGCGGAGACGGAGCAATACTTTTTCTCGCTGAGTTCGATGGCGTGCTTCACGGCGGCTTCGTCGAGTGCGCCGCGTAGGCGATAGAGAATTTCCAGTTTTATCCAGACCGTGGGCGGCTTGCTGGCGCGCTCGCCGGAACAGAGGACTTCGAGAGCTTCAAGTTTCTGGCGCTTTTTCTTGAGGATGCTGACCACGTCGGTGGCGGTGCACGCGCCCAAGGCCATAAGGACAAGTTCCATCGGGCCGGGGGCTTTGTTGGAAGCGCGGTCGGAGTCGATGGTGATGGCGTGGCCCGAAGGGCTGGTGGCGGCGAATTTTTCTTCGCCAATCCACTGGATGGAGGCTGTTTGCATTTTGTTCTCCGGAAGAGAGTTCTTCGCTTTCCCAGAGTAAAGGATAACAGTCGCGAAAACGAAGCGGCGGAGGATTCTACGTCTTGCTATCTATTTCCTTCTTGGGGCTGAGAGCGTCTTTGAGGAGAGGAAGGCCAGGATCGGCATCTTTCCAGGCGTTGAGCCGAGGCTTTACGGCCCGAAGGTAATTCTCGTCGGAGAGCAGGGCTTCCTGCACTCGTAGTTTTGCCACGGCCTATTTGCCGAGGTAAAGATCGAGCCAGGCAAGAGAGCGAAGGCCTCCTGGCTTGAGACCGGGCTCGGGCCAGTTCGAAGGTTTCGCGAGCCCGGGGTTCGTCACCGTCGCGGAAAAGAGCCATACCGTATTCGTTATTGATGTTTTGATTGGTCTTCCCGGAAGGATCGAGCCGGAAGGCTTGTTCGTGGTTGCGCAGCGCCTGGGAAAAATCGCCGAGCCCATCATGGGTGGTGGCCATGTCGATTTACGGGGAGGGTTTGTTTGGAGCAATTCTCGCGAGCTCTTTATATTGTTCGATGGCTTCCTGGGACATCAAATGCCCTTGCGGGAGTGCGCTTGCGCCACGTGACTGGAATTGAGGTTAGGATAGGTGGCTTGGCAGGGAGACGAAACGGAGGAAAAGTATGGTTATAAGAGATCAACGGCTGGTGAGGTGGGCGGGAATGGTCGTATTTGTGATGATGGTGGTGCTGGGGGCGGGGCACTACCGGACGAAGGCGGCTCAGAGCGGTGCGGGTAGTGAAGGGAATGGCCAGCCGTTCGTGATTGAGTACTACTACAAAGCGAAGTGGGGACATGCGGACGAGTTCCTCGCGCTGTTCAAGAAGAATCATTACCCGGTGCTGAAGAAGGAAATGGAATTGGGGAGGATGTTGAAAGTGAGCATGGCGGCGCCGCGTTATCACACGACGGAAGACGGGCGCTGGGACTTCCGAGTGACAATTGTTTTCAAGAACGCAGCTATTGCGAATGACGATTTCGACAGCGCCGCGATGATCAAACAGCTCTATCCGGATCAGGAAACCTACAAGAAAGAAGAACAGAGGCGGTTCGAGATTCTCGACGCCCACTGGGATTTGCCGATCAAGAACGTGGATCTCGACGGACGGTGAGAAACACGTGGTCTTGGACTTAGAAAGACGGTCCGACACGAAGGACCGGACAGAAGGCTACGCTGGTAGCAGGTTTGTTTCTCGGAGACTGGTTGAGCTAGGAGTTGCGCGGAGCGCTGGTGGCGACTTCAATGATGGGGTTCGGCAGCTGGCGCATGGTGCGGACGAAGACTTGGACGATGGCGCCGTCAAACTGGGCGTTGGCGCAGCGCTCGAGCTCGGCGAGGGCTTCGTTGGAGGTGCGGCCCTTTTTGTAAGTGCGGTCGCTGGTTATGGTGTCGTAAGCGTCGGCCACGGCGATGATGCGTGCGCCGAGAGGAATGCCTTCGCCCGAGAGAGCGTCGGGATAGCCGGAGCCGTCGAAAAATTCGTGGTGATGGAGAACCATCTCGCGAATGCGGGCGAGCGGAGTCAGAGGGTCCAGAATCTTCGCGCCAAATCTTACGTGGGCCTTCATGGTTTCCCATTCTTCGGGATTGAGCGGGCCGCTCTTGTTCAAAATAGTCTCGGGGATGGCGACTTTTCCGATGTCGTGAAGCACGCCACCAAGACGGATCTCTTCGATCTCCGTGTCGGTCATGTTGAGAGACTCGGCGATGAGCGCGGCGTAGGCGGAGACCTTCTGTGAGTGTCCCTGCGTGTAGTGGTCTTTTGCGTCGATGGCGAAAGCCAGCGAAGTGACGGTGTCGAGGACGGCCTGAGGGAGACCTTCCGGGCCGTGCGAGGCGGTGGGCAAAGCAGACTTTCCGCTGGGAACCTCGGTGGTGGCGAGCGATTCGGTGAATTGCTTCAGGCGCGAGTAGATTTCTTCAAACGCTTCGGGGCCGGTGGCAAAGAGGCGCTTTAGAGTCACGCCTAGATAGGCCTCGAGGACATCACGCTTCCATTTTTTCGCTTCGTTGGGATCGAAATGGTCGGCAGTGGAAACAGCATTTCCACCCTGGTGCTTGGACAAGTACATGGAAGCGTCGGCCACCTGGATGAGTTCTTGTGGCGAGGAGCCGTGCAGCGGGTAGCAGGCGATACCAAAGCTGGCGCTGATGTTTTTCTCGCGCAAGAGGGGATCGGCGGAAACCCAGCCGCGAAGCTTGGTGGCCAGCTGCCGAGCGTGCTCCATGTTGGTCTCCGGCATCAGGATGACGAATTCGTCTCCGCCGTAACGGGCAACGACATCGGAACGGCGGCAATTGGTTTCGAGGATGTGGCCGACACGCTGGAGAACGAGATCGCCTTCAAGGTGGCCGTAAAAATCGTTGACGAACTTGAAGCGGTCGAGGTCCATCAGGACGAGAGCGAAGGCGCGGCCAGCGCGGGTCGAGCGTTTCCATTCAGCGGAGAGTGCTTCCATGAAGAAGCGGTGGGTCTTGACGCCGGTGAGGCCGTCGGTGATGGCCTGCTCCTGGGCCTTCTGGAAAGAGAGAGCGTTGTGGAGAGCGCCGGCAATGAGGTCGGCAAGTGTACGAAGAAGGAGAATTTCTTCCTCGGAGAATTCGACGGAGACCGAAGTTTCGACGTAAAGCACGCCGTGGAGTTGCTCGGCGTAAAACACCGGGAGAGCGATGGCCGCCATGGAATCCGGCAAGAGCGGTTTCTGCGGGGAATCGCCCGAGGTGGAAGCCTGGTAGTCCGCCAATTGACCGGTGCGGGCCACATGGCCGATGAGACCGTTGCCGAGGGGAATGCGTCGGCCCAGGGCGCCGCGGCGAGCGCCGGATTCTGCTTGCACGACGAGTTCGCGCGTGGAGTATTCGAGCACGCTGATGCCGATGTGGTCGTAGGTCAGGCCGGCTTCGAGCTGCTCTGCAATCTTGGCCAGCATTTCGTCGGGATTGAGCGTGGCGATGGCATTGCGGGAAATGTTGTTGAGCAGCGAAAGATGGCGCGCCTTGGTGCGCTCTTCGTGGAAGAGGCGCGCATTTTCGATGGCGATACTCGCTTCGCTGGCAAGGACGCGCAGAAGCTCAAGATGCCCTTCATCAAAAACACGCTCGTGATCGGAAAAAACGGCCATGGCGCCGATGGCGTGATCGTACGCAACCAGTGGAACGCCGCAGTAGCAGCCTCGTTCGCGAAGCGGCTCGACGCCGAGTTTTTTGACTTCGGCGGCGTAATTGTCGCGGATGAGCACCGGCTGGCGCGTACGAATGATGTATTCCGTGATGTAGTTTCCGGCAGGACGGCTGCGCGCCGGTTTGAGCGTGCCGCCAATCACTTCGATGTCGAATTGCATTTCGTCGCGAACAGGATCGAGCGCGCCGATGTAAAAGTTCTCGACGTCAAACAGGCGCCGAAGCTCCTCCCAGATTTTGCGCAGGAGGGCATCCTTATTGAGAGTGGAGCTGAGAGCGCGGCCAATCTCGTTCAGAACGTGAAGCTCCTCGGAGCGGCGGGAAGTTTGCTGAATGAGGAAGCTGTTTTCGACGGCCATGCCGATCTGGTGGCCGAGAGCAAGCAGGAGTCGGTATTCGGCGGGGGTAAACCGCCGGCTGTCCGGAGTGCCAAGGAGAAGAACGCCAAAGGCATGCTCCTTGGCTTGAAGGCTGATGGCCACGATGCTGCGAAGGCCTTGCGCGAGGGCCAGCTGGCGGAAGCGGCGTATAGGCTCTTCGCGTTCGAGAGCGGCGACGGTGTCGTCATTGCGAAGATCGCGGAAACCCAGGAGGCCGCCGAGACGCGAAACGAGTCCAACGAGATAATCGTCCAGCCCTTGCTCCTGCGCGGTCCGGCAGAAATCATCACTTAGGCCGACGGCGACCACGGACGTCGGACCTTGAGGATCTCCGTGATGAAGAAAAAGAGCGCCAGCGGGAAGACGCACAACTCCAAGGACGCGATCAAGCGCCTGAGAAAGCATGCGCTGAATCTCTCCGCCGACAAAACTCGAGGTCGCGAGATTGAGGTTGGAGAGCGCCAGCATGTTGCGCTCCACGCGGCGTTTTTCTTCCTCGTACAGAGCCATGACCATGAGCATGGCGACGAAGGCGGAGGGAACCGCCGCGGCGGTTTGGAAACTGATGTCGCGGAAAAACGTGCGGAAGAAGGAAAAGGTAAGCCCTATGGCGGCCCACACGACAAAAGATATGGCCAGGAGCCAGTCGGCGAGAGTCTCCTGGCGGCGGCTTTCTAGCCAGAAGATATAGGCAACCGCGAGAAAAATCGCAGCCGCCGGGAGAATGAGCGGAAAGTTAAACCATCCGAGGGCGACGGCACCGGCCCAGAACACCAATACGCCGCCGGCGGAGGCCGCAGGGATGATCCACAGTTGACGCTGGGCGTAAAGCTGAGCGCCCAGGAAGAAAAAGATTCCCGCGGCGGCATAGAAGAATTGATCGACCGCCGTTTGCAGCGGCCAGGAGTGCTCGCTGTGCGAGAGTACCGGGCCGAGATAACTGAGAGCGACGACAGCCCAACCAGCCGTCCAGTAGAGGAGATAGGGTCGGCGCTTGAGGCTGTAAATATAGGCGAAGAAGCCGGCCACCAAACAGGTAGCCGCCAGCAAAGCCAGTGCGATAAAGCTCTGGTTGGTCAAGGCCTCGGTCAATTCTCCGTCCCAAGCGCGGACGGCTCCGTTGCACCATGCAAACACGGTGAAGCGCTTCGTGCGACGGGGTGAAATCGAAACCTCGACGCACACAGGGACAAACCTGCGGCATCGCGAGGGGGGCACCTCGGTGCACAAAGCAAGGTAGTTGTGATTATGGATGATGGAAATTTAAGGAAGCAAGCGTACCGGGGTACCGGTTGCCAAAGAGGCAGCAGGGAGGGGGGTAACGGTTTCCATACAAGATGGGGAAGGCGGGCTCTTGAGGCCGGTCGGATTCGCCCATTTTGACAGAGCAAGGAGCCATCAGATTGGACGCGACCTAGAGGTTTCGCTAAACTGGAGGTTTGAAATAGGATCGCAGGACGCGCCAGAAGCACGGGCGAAATGACGGACAAAACACAGGATGGCATACGCGTACGGTTTGCGCCCTCTCCGACAGGGTATCTCCACGTTGGAGGTGCGCGGACAGCGCTTTTTAACTGGCTGTTTGCGCGGCGTCAGCACGGCACAATGATTTTGCGGATTGAAGACACCGACGCAGAGCGAAACAAGCCGGAACTGGTGACCGGGATTCTGGATGGTCTGAAATGGCTCGGGGTCGCGTGGGACGAAGGCCCTTTCTACCAATCCCAGCGGACGGAGCTTTATCGCCAAGCCGCAAAGAAATGCCTCGCGAATGGCAGCGCGTTTTTGTGCTACTGCCCCCCGGAAAAATACGCGGGTGGAGACCATCGAGAACCCGGCCAGGACGAAGAGCCCAAGGGTGGCGGTGCGCGGCGAGTGATGCGGTGCAGTTGCCGCGACGCCCAGGCCTCGAACCCGGGCGTGAAACCTGCGGTGCGCTTCAAGGTGCCCTTGGGTGGAACGACGAGATTTACGGATGTGGTTTTTGGCGAGACGGAATTTTCGAACGAGGAGATCGAGGATTTCGTCCTGCTGCGTTCGGGGAAGGGCGACGAGGAGTTCGGGCAGTCGATGTATCAACTGGGCGTGGTGGTCGACGACATCGATATGCGCATCTCTCACGTGATCCGCGGTGCGGACCATATTTCAAACACGCCGAAGCAGGTGCTGTTGTACCGCGCGCTAGGTGCGGAACCGCCGCTATTCGCGCATCTGCCGCTGATTCTAGGAGCAGACAAGAAGCGGCTGTCGAAACGGCACGGAGCGACAGACGTCAACATGTACCGCACGGAAGGATTTCTGCCCGAAGCCTTCCGCAATTTTCTGGCGCTCCTCGGATGGTCACCGGGGAACGATGAGGAGTATCTGCGAACGAAGGACTTGATCGAAAGATTTTTGCTCGAGGGCGTGAGCCGCACGAATGGAGTTTTTGACAAGCCCAAGCTCGAGTGGTTCAACACGCAGTATCTGCAAAAACTTCCGATCGAGGACTTGCTGCCGGAAGTGGAAGAGGAACTGAAGCGCAGCAAATTGTGGAAGGAAGAGTGGGCCGCCGGGGCCGCCCCTGGCCCCGACGGAAGAGACCAAACCTGGTTTTCACGGACGGTAAATTTACTGCGACCGCGAATCCGGCTGTTGCCTGATTTTTCATCATGGTCGCGGGCGTTCTTCAGCGATGATTTTCCCATTGATCCAGCGGCGAAAGAAAAGTTCTGGAAAGATCCGAAAGTCCCGGAGCTGCTCGCAAAACTGGCGGACGCTCTTGCCGCGCTGCCCGAATGGAATCATGACGTCTGCGACCACGCGTCGCGCGCCGTCGCCGAAGCCGCGGGTGTGAAGGCCGGGTTGCTGATCAACGCGACGCGCGTCGCCATCGTTGGCCAAGCCGTTGCGCCGCCGCTCTTCGATACCATGGTGGCGCTGGGTCAAGAGCGCGTGGTAAGCCGATTGCGAAAGGCGTTCCGATAAACCTCACCAAATTTGATGCGCTTCTCGTTCGAGGCGTGCTGTGAAGAGCGGTGAACCCTCCGGCATACGCTGACTCGCGGCCAGGGCTGTAAAACCCGCCGGCAAGAATCACTGCGGGAAGCTATTCGTCACGCAAGGCCACCACCGGATCCACGCGAGCAGCGCGCTGCGCCGGGATCACGCATGCCGCGAGTGCCACAAGCAGCAAAGACGCCGCCGTGCCTGCATACACGAGCGGAGCCGCGGGCGTCACCCCGAATAGCAAAGTCCGCAGCAAAACTCCCAGGACGCCCGCCAGCGCCGCCCCCGCGATTAATCCGATCGCGCTCAGCCTTAACCCGCGTCCGAGAATCATGCGCGTAACATCAAGCGGCCTCGCGCCCAAGGCCATGCGTACGCCGATTTCGCGAGTGCGCTGCGCAACAGAGTAAGCCAGCACGCCGTAGACTCCGATACAAGCCAAGACCAACGCAAGTCCTGCGAAAATGCCGAGCAGAGTCATGGGCCGCTCGCGGTCGGCAACGTTTTCCTCCATGAGTTGATCCATCGTGCGAATGAAGGCAACGGGGCGGTCCGCATCCACGGCCCAAACCGCGCCGCGCAAAGCGTTGACCATACCGGCAGGATCTTGAGAGGTTCTCGCAATCAGATAGTCTGCTCCCGGACGATCCACCTGATTTACTGGTACGTAGACTGCAGGCTTCATGTCCAGCAAGAGTCCTCGCTCCCGGATATCTTTCACCACCCCCACGACAGTTCGCCACGGTTCCTTCGACCCTGTGAGCTTCAACCGTTTTCCGACGGCATCGACACCGGGCCAGTGACGTTTCGCGAGGAACTCGTTGATGACGACGACCGGCTGGCCGGACTCGATGTCACGATCCTCCAGGAGGCGGCCCGACTCAAGAGTTCCACCGATGGTTTCCAGATAACCGGCGGTCACTTCGCGATACAACGCGTCGTTATCCTGCCCCGGCAAGGTGGGCGGTGCTCCCTCGATGGCGTACCCTTCCGTATCGCCGATCGAGGTGAACGGAACGTCAGAGCCAAAGCCGACGTTTTTGACTCCGGGAACAGTTCGCGTGCGATCCAACACGTCTCGATAGAAGGCGCGCAGCTTTTCGTTGGTGTTGTATTTCGTATCGGGCAGCGGCACGCCCATGGTCAGGAGGTGATCGGAACGAAAACCCAGGTCAACGCGGCGCAGATTCCAAAACGTCTCGATCATCAAAGAGGCGCCCACCAAGAGAGCAAAAGCCATGGCGAATTGCGCGACGACCAAAGTGTCGCGCAGTCGCATGCCACCCCGAGATTCACCCGCTCGCGCGCCTTCCTTCAGTGATTCTTGAAGTGCAACATCCGGAGCGCGTAAAGCCGGCACGATTCCGAAGAACACTCCAGCGAGAATGGAAATGGCCGCTGTAAACATCAGCACTGGCGCGCTCAGCGCAAAGCCGTTGCCAGCGATTTGCGAAGGTACCAGGTTCCGAAACATGCTCCAGCAAAGGCGGCCAACGACAAGGCCGGCCACCCCTCCACCGACCGAGAGCAACAAACTTTCCGTAATGAGTTGCGCAGCAATCTGTCCGCGGTTCGCACCCAGCGCGACCCGTACTGCCATTTCCCGCCGGCGTCCAGCGGCGCGGGCCAGGAGCAGATTCGCCAGGTTCGAGCAAGCAATGAGCAGGACCAGCACGGCGGCGATTTGCAATACCCACAGGCCGGTGGCGGTGTCGCCGGCAAAATTCTCACGAATAGCAACGACCACGGCACCAATATTCGCGTTTGTGTCGGGATACTGCTGCTGCAGGCGCTTGGCGATCACTTCCATGTCGCGTTGCGCCCGTTCGCGGGTGACACCAGGTTTCATCCGTGCGACCACTTCCAGGTAGTGGCGAGTACGCCGGGCGAGGTCCTCGGGTGTGAAAGAAGCCGGGATCCAATAGTCGGTTTGATGGTCTGGAAAAAAGAAACTGCTCGGCATGATACCAACGACCGTCGTTGCTTCACCGTCCATCAGGATAGAGCGGCCGACGACGGAGGGATTGCCGCCAAAGCGCCGTTGCCAGAGGGCATAGCTCAAGACCACGACCCTGCGCCTGGCGGCATCCTCCTCGGCAGTAAAGGGCCGACCAACAACGGGCTGTACACCGAGCACATCGAAAAAGTTCGGAGTGACGCCGCGGCCCAGGGCCTGCTCGGGGGCCTGGTCACCGTTGAAGGCGGCATTGGAGTAACGCATTGCTGCCATGTCGGTAAAGACCTGGTTTTGCGCCCGCCAGTCCACGTAATTGCCCGCTGCCGGGTTGTTCCGAGAGAAGCCAAGGTAGGAGGCGTCTTCCCAAAGCATTACCAGACGGCTCGGGTCGGCATACGGCAGCGGGCGGAGGAGCACTCCCTCTACCGCGCTGAAAATAGCCGTGTTGGCGCCGATTCCCAGCGCCAAGGCGGTCAGAGCGACAACGAAAAAACCAGGATTGCGTTTCATTTGGCGAAGCGCGGAGCGCAGGTAGGCGTAGAGGCTCATGCCATAGAAGACGTCTTTCGGGCTAAAAGGTTCCTTACTTTTTAGACCGGTGAAGAGAACACCGGCCAGGGCGGGCCGGCTGGTGCGGCGTCTACGGGAACGAGGGCTTGGCGTCGTCTAGCTTTTTCTCGACGGTCTTATGAAAGATGGTAACGCCGATCGTTAGATGCTCGCGGGTCCCCGTGATCGAGATTGGGACGAGTGCTCCGGCGCCATCTTTCCTGAAAAACGGATCTACGGCTTTCAGAAAAAAAGATTTTGCTCCGCTGACGGTTTGGGATAGCTTCGCCTGAAGACGGAGGTGGCCGTTGAAATGGAGCGCGCCGCAAGCCAGTTGGTAAGTGCCGGTGAGGTCGATGGCTGCGCCGGGAACGCTGAAAGTCAGGCTGGAAAACTTGACCATACCTTTCTCCACGTGGAAGTTGCCACGAAGATCGGAGACCGCGCTGCCCGCCTCTTCGTCTGCCGGTTTGCCTTCGGCGCGGCGACTGAGGGCTTGGAGCTCTTCCCGGACTTCCTGACTGGACCAGCGTGCATCAGCGAGACCAAACTCTCCATCGAGAATTAGGCTTTCCAGAGCCTTAAGATGGGAGGGAGGCACAACTAATTTTCCTTTGATCTTGACGGTGCCTGTCAGGAAAGGCTTATCGGAATTCACAGCCAGGCTGAGGAGGTCCTGGATGCGGGCGTTCGGAGCGCCAAAGTTCACGACGATCGTGTGGCCTCTGTTTTCGGGCTCCTTAGTGACGCTGCCTTCGGCGATGATCAGTGAGCGGACCAGCGTAGCGTGCACAGGATGCAGAAGAGTGTTTCCATTCGTGCCGTCCACAGTGGCTCTGAAATTTGTGTGCAGCGGCACTGGCTTGCCAACCTTGTCGAGAGAGAAATCAGGGGTGTCCGTCTCGCCGTCGACCTGAAGCTCCGCGAGTTCCCCGCTAAACTTTCCCGTAGAAGACAAGATCCCTCGGATGCCGGGAAAAGAGCCGAGATCCGCGTCGGTGAATTTGTAAGCGCCGGAAACGGGCGTCGCGCCCGGATTATCAAGGTCCCAAGGGCCGAAATCCCCGCTGGTATCGATTTCGCCCTTCGGTTTGGCATTTGTCAGCGTTCCGTGGAAGTGCAACGGCTGGCCCACGCTGGCCGCAGCCAAGTGCAGATCGTGAATGGTCCATTCGAGCGGAGCCTTTTGGGGTTCACCGGGTTGCGCTTGTCTGGGCAGCGTGATGATGGTGGTGTCCTTGCAAGTGACTTCATCCAGCACTACAGACAAGATCCGTTTGTTGGCCTTTCCGGCCCCGCTGATTTTCGGATTCCTTTGGTCTTTGCTAGCAGGAATGGTGATGGTCATATTCTCGATTCGCACTGCGGAGATATGTCGTGGAAAGCGAAGGATAGCGAGCATTCCGAGGCGAAACGTGAATCTGTCAACATGGATCAGCACGTTCCTGTGACCGTCGAAATGGATAGCCAAATCTTCGCCGCTAACGCCCAGTTGAGGAAATCCGGTGACGCGAACGGCCCCGAGTTCGACGTGGCCTTCGAATTGTTGACTGAGTGAGCGAATCATCCAGAGCCGAGCAAAGTTGTCCATGTGCCGCGCGCGCCAGAAGAGGATTCCACCCGCGAAGAGAATCACTGCCAACGAAACTGCGGGAAGGAACCATATTCGCAAGCACCTGCCGGTTTGGCTCATGGGCCGATTGTCACAGAATCCGCAGGGAGCTCGCGTACACAGAAGGATGTAGGGAGACCAGGCAAGACTCTGTAACCGGCTGCTCGCGCGGGATGGAAAGCAGCGAGAGATTCGACCACAGTTGCGCGGAGTTACTTTGGCGGAAAGAGTTCGGGGTGAATGGGCTTGGACCCGGAAGCAGATGGCGCGATAGTGACGCTGGCATCCAGAGAGAGAGTGACGGGCGGCAGGCAGATTTCCGTGCTGCAGGCCTGATAGCGAAGTTTGAGCGGGAGACGTTGCGCGCCAAGAGGAGCGCTCGGAAGCGCGGTGACTGGAAGACGAAGAGTGATGGTGTCTTCGTAAACGTTCAGCGGCTTCTTGGAAAAGGCAAAGGTGTGCAGTGCGCCTTTTGGATAAGAGACTTCGCCCGGTTGAAAACCGGCGGGCGCATCGGCGCGCAGATCAGTGGCGATCAGGTAGTCTTCTGATTTTTCACGCGCGTTGACATGGAAGCCTGGGCGGATTTTCAGGACCACGGCAATTTGAAACTGGCTGCCGCGGCCTACGGGATCGAGCGAGACATAGGTTGTGGGAGCAACAACGTCCTTCGGCGAAGGAACCTGCTGCGGCGCGGAAGGCAAAGCCGCGACGGCCACCAGGAGAAGGATGCTGACGAAGATGACGGCGGCGAATTTCATAGTTTGACCGGTGAGCCGAGTTGCTCGGAAACAACTCGGCTCATGACTGCAAAAAGATCCTCACCCGTTTTCTCGAGGACAAAGGTGTTCTTCATTTCCGACCATCCGAGCTTGAAGGAAGTGGAAAGCGCGGAGATCCAAATTTCCCGAATCGGCGTATTCGGGGAAATAACAAATTTCACTTCCTCGGGCACCTCAAAGATCACCTCGAGTTTCCCGCTTTCGCCTTCGACATCGAAACCATGTTCGTCGGCAAGCACAAGCAGGCGTTTCTTTAGGTCCGCGAAGGCCGCGTCGGCTTTTCTCTGAAAATCTTTTTCTTCCAGCATGGTTTGAGCGTATCAGAGTTGCGATTCGACGGCTTTGTTCATTTCGTCCGCGCTGATCATGCCGGTGACGCGCTTAATTTGCTTGCCGTCGCGAGAGATGAGGACGCTGGTGGGATAACCGAAGAGGCCACCGAATTTATCAGCAGCATCGTCGTTGCCGATAAGAATTTTGTAGCTCATCGGTAGCGGCTGGCCATTGACGTCGAATCTCTCCTTTGCGACGAACGGAGCAACGACACTCTGGCCTTCCTCATCCAGAGCAATACCGAGAATGACGAATCCCTTGGGCCCGTATTGTTGCTGCATCTCGATCAGCCAGGGAATCTCGACCCGGCACGGTTCGCACCACGTGGCCCAGAAGTTCACCAGCACAACTTGGCCCTTGTACGCGCTTAAGGAGACGTCTTTTCCGTCGAGGTCTTTCAGCGTGAGTTCGGGTGCGGGCAGGTCGGCGACCTTCTCGTTGCGGATGGCAGCGCCGGCAACGTCCGTGTTTTGCTTCGGCAACCGCGTGGCCCGGTCAGCGAGCGCGGTTACGGCGATAAGAATGGCGACCGTGACCACGATCAAGACGGTCTTCCTGCCTTGAAAAGAACTGACCGTTTTCCAATTCTTCCAAAGAGCGAAGACAACGATTGCGAGAGCCAGCGACGCGAAGCCGAACCAGAAAGCCTTCGCACCGGCTCCTGAGGTGAGCGCGTGTTCAAGCCATAAAACGGTAGATTCGAGGAAGGTGAGTTTGCCGGTGAGCCATTTCAGGTTATCGAAGAAGATCAGGCCGCCGACGAAGAGCAGCAGAACACCGCTAAATACTTCGACTGCGTGCAAGTATTTTCGAAAACTCTTGTAGAAGGTCATGAACTGGCTGATCCCGAGCGCGGTGAGGAGAAAGGGGATGGCCAGACCGGCGGAGTACACCGCGAGGAGGAACACACCGCGGCTGACGGTAGCGCTGGCGGCAGCGAACCCCAGGACCGTGGTGAGAATGGGGCCGATGCAGGGAGTCCAACCAAAGGCGAACGCGAAACCGAGGAGGAAGCCGCTCCCAATGCCGGGCTGCGCGACGCTGCTGCGGAGGTGGACATCGCGATTGAGCCAGCGGGCCAGGGAGGGGCCGAAGAAGCCGATGACCGAGAGCGAGAAGAAATGAAGGGCGCCGAAATCGGCGAACAGTGGGGCGTGACGCACGAGCGAGATCACACCCAAGACAACGAGCAAAGCGCCAAGGATTACGCCAACCCGAAGACTTAGTTTTATGAGCACCCCAAGAAGGTGCAGGCCAAACAGTAGGATGAGCGCGCCGGCAATAGGCGTCAGCGTGTGCCGATGGGCGTTTAAAAAGGCACCCACAGCGCTCGCAGCAGCGCCGAAAGAGATGAAGACCACGGAAAAACCTGTGACGAAGGCAAGTGCCGAGGAGAATAGGCCTGAACGCGGAACCTGGCCTTGTCGAAGTTGCTCCATCCCCACCCCGGAGAGCATTGAGATGTAGCCGGGGACAAGCGGAAGAACGCACGGCGAAAGAAAAGAGACCAGTCCGGCGAGAAAGGCTCCTGCGAGAGTGACTTCATTGTTCATTCGATTTCGGTCCTCATTCCAGCCCTCGATAAACTGTAGTTCATTGCATGCGCAAAGTATTGCACTTGGTAGACCGCAAAAGGCAACCTTCTATTCTCCCATAAAAGACTGCGGCCGATTTGCCCGCTGGAATTATTGCTCCCCAGGCAGGGGAGGCGGGAGCAGCGTAGTTCGCCGAGGCGACGGGCAACTATCCATTAGACGCAGGCGAGTGGCATTGGATACTTACGGCAGGAAACGGGCGACAGATGGGGGGTTTGCCGGACGTGCGAAGGGCCTTCAGGTTTGTGGAGACGCTCGTAAGTGACAGGAAGGGAAGGCTTTGCGTGGTACAACGTTGGCATGGTGGTTGCGATGTGATGATTCGGGTGCTTCCAGAGCGCCGGGCAGGTTGGAGCTGCTGACTATGCGGTGGACGCCGAACCAAGTGACTGCGCTGCGAGTGGCCGTGGGATTTGCCGCGGTGAGTCTGTTTGGGCGAGGGCCGTGGACGAATCTAGCGGCGGTTGGGCTGACCGTCGCGGCCATTGCGCTGGATGCTTTGGATGGGCACCTCGCGCGGCGGAAGAATCTGGCGACGCCTGTCGGCGCGCAGATCGATATCCTTGGCGACCGCATGATCGAGAACGTTTATTTCACCTATTTCGCTGTGGTCGGGATGGTGTCCCTGTGGCTACCGGTTTTCTTCTTTGCGCGAGGTGCGGCGACGGATTTTCTGCGCGGGCTAGCCATGCGTGCGGGGCACTCCGGCTGGGGCGCGAACGCCATGCTCGAAACGTGGTGGGGACGGGCGCTGGTGGCCTCGCGCTGGAGCCGCGGTCTGTATGCGGCCATGAAATGCTTGTGCTTTTGCTACCTAGGATTGGAGTTGGCGCTGACGCGCGGGCCCCTGGCGCTGCTGGGAGGAATGACCGCGGATTTGCATGCGTTGGTGCGCGGTGGCGCTCATGTGCTTACGTGGATGACGGCAGCGTTTTGTTTGTTGCGTGCATTGCCGGTGTTGGCCGAGGGATGGCGCTTTGTTTCGGGGGTGGGCCAGGTTCGCGGTGTGAAGAGAATCGCGCAGGGGGCGTTGTGATGGTGCAGAAGGAGGAAAGGGAAGTACAGAAGAAGAACGGTGACGTTGCGGCGTTTTTTGATTTGGATGGGACGTTGATGCCACGGCCGTCGATGGAGAAGCAATTTTTTTCGATGCTGAGGTTTAGGCGGATCATTGGGATTCGAAATTATTTCTTGTGGCTCGCGGGAGCGATGCGGCTCATGCCGCGGGGGATCAGTCAGATCATGTACGCAAACAAGATGTATTTGCGGGGCGTGCCAGTGGATGTGGAAGGTGGTGGGACAGACCTTCCTGGCTGTCTGTGCGCGAGAGATAAGGCAGGAAAAAATGCAGAAAGAAAGAGTCAGGCAAGAATGCCTGTCCCACTCTATCCTCAGGCGGTGGAGCGCGTGGCGTGGCATGCAGAACGCGGGCACTTGATTGTGATTGTGAGCGGCACGCTGGAGATGTTGGCGGAGCGAGCAGCGTGCTTGCTGGAAGCCGCGCTTCTCGGACACGTGCTGACGAGCAAAATTCGCGTTTGTGCAACGCGGCTCGAAGAAAAAAGGGGACGATGGACGGGACGGATCGTGGGAGAAGCGATGTTTGGTGAGGCCAAGGCGCGGGTCATCGGGCGAATTGCGGCGGAAGCCCATTTGGATTTGCAGCGATGTTACGCCTATGGAGACTGTTCGAGTGACCAGTGGATGCTTGAAGCGGTCGGAAAGCCCGCGGCAGTCAATCCATCGAATGACTTGGCGCGTATCGCTCGGAGGAAGGACTGGGCCGTGCTGCTGTGGGGAGAAGAAGAGGATTTTACGCAGAGGACGCGGAAGGCGCAGAGGTGGGAACAAGCCGGCGAAAAATTGACGGCCGAGCACGGGAAATCCGGATTCCGGGCATGAACAGATCGAGGAGAAATGAGTTCAAAGAGCAAGAGTATGCGATCGCCTGGCGCGAGGGCCTGGTTCAGAGCCCCGAGACCGCGGCGCTTGTTGAACCGCTTGGACCAAGCATAACTAGACTGGCGCTGCGGGAAATGGCGGGCGCGTGGGCGGCGTGCGGGACGTTTGAGTGGGTGGCGTTGGGGTACTTGGGAGTTTCGAGTGTCTTGATCCTTTTTTTCGCCGAGAATTTGGTGCATCCGGCACGGTTGATCGGGATGCAGGTTTTTGTGGCCGTGGTGATTTTGGTTTTGTGCAGGGCCAAGGCCAGAACCGGGACAGACGGGAGTGTCGGTCCTACTTCCTGGCATTTTTGGCGGTGTTGGTATCCGCATTTGTTTTTTTTATTTTGCTTTGAAGAGATGGGGCGGCTGGTGCATTTGGTGCAGCCGGGGTGGCAGGACGCGAAGTTGATTGCGTTTGATCATTGGCTTACCGGAGTGAATCCTTCGCTCTGGCTGGAGCGCTTTGCGCATCCGGCGCTCAACGAGTTCATGCAGTTTGCTTACTTTACCTATTTTTTGTTTTTGCTGATTTTGGGCGCGATTCTTTATCACCGACGAGAATGGGAAAGCTATTGGGCGGTAATGACGTACTCGGCGGTTGGCTATTCGCTGGGGTACATCATCGCTATGCTCTTTCCGGTCGAGAGTCCGTGGTTCACGTTTGCGGGAATGTGGCACGGCGAATTGGCTGGCGGGCCGTTCACCGCGGTGATCGATTTCATTGAGAAGTGCGGCCGCGTGCATGGAGCGGCGTTTCCGTCGCAACACGTTGCGGGAGCGATGGCGGCGTTGTGGGGCGCGTGGCGGCACCGGCGGTGGCTTTTCTGGGTGTTTCTCCCGTTCGTTTTTTGCATGTGCGCTTCGACGGTGTACGTGCGAAACCACTATGTGGCGGATGTTTTCGCGGGGATGGTCACCGGGACGTTTGGGTATGTCATTGGCTGCTGGCTGATGGTGCGATCTGTGCCAGAGCAGGACGGCAGCGCCGAGACGGAACTCTCTTCTGCCACGAGGTCTCTAGTAGAGCCCCCCCGCATCCCCCAGGTGTGACCGAAGCTGTGAAGTTAAGGTATGAAAGGAATGGAATTGCAGGCGTCGCTGGGTGTTGGATAGTTACTCGTTGTGGATAAAAGAGGAAGTGTTGGGGTGGCGCAGAGGTATCGCCCACCATGCACAACATAAATGGGGTTTTCGATTCCTGTTATCTGCTCTCCATGTAACTCAAATGTGGAGTCGGCTTAGGTCTCCACATACGAGGAGTTTCTTGAGGCTTGCCCGCGTTCAGGGGAGGGAGACGATCAGGGTGTAGATTCCGAGAGTTGTGCCGAGGGGTAGGTCAGAGAGGGAGAGGAAGGCGGCGACTAGAGAGAGCGTGCGGGCGCCAGACTTTCCGGCGAGCAGAGCTAATCCTGCAAATAGTCCGAGGACGCCGGAGAGTGCGGTCACGATGATGGCGGCGATGTAGAGGATGTGGAATGTGTTCATGAGCGTGTACGGATCGGGGACCCGGGTCAGGAGCGCGCCGAACATTACCGTGGCTGTGCCAGTGTAGAGGACCAGGAGGATTACGGCTACCAGGCGGAGGATGGCGTAGACGATCCACAGTGCGCCTAGGGTGCTGGAGTTTGCGCGCGGGTTTCTTGCCGCTACGGCGTTGCTGGACATACGTGCTCCTTGCGCGTTGGGCGTTTGGACTATCCGCCTCGATCAATCCGTCTTGAGATTGCCTTGGGCCCGTGTTGCGCTGCGCAGAAGTTTAACATTGCATCAAGCAAATGCGCGTTGCGTAGATGCTGTACGATTCGAGCCGCTAGGACTCGACTTGGGGCCTGGCGGTTGGCAAAGGAGCCGAGCTGGGGTCGGTGCCGGAGAGGGTTTGCCAGCCACGGCGACTGAGGCTCCAATAGATGAAGTAGCCGGAGAGGGTGGCGGCGATTAGGAGGACGATGCCTGTTAGCCAGTCGTGAAGGGCGAATTCACCGATGGAGAACATCGAGCAGTACACCAGGGCGCAGCCCATGATCCAGTCGAAGGCGTTGGCGGAGAGGTCGCGGACGGGGATGACCTCGGGAGCCAGGGCGGCGATGTGCTTCCAGCCGTGGATGGTGGGGCGGACACGGCGGTAGAACTGGACGAGTTTGGCTTCGGGCTCGGGCTTGGTGATTAGTGTGGTGACGAGCCAGACGATGGTTGTGGCTGCGGTGGTGATTAGGGCGGTTTTGGCGAAGACCACCGAGTTGTTGCCGGCGAATTGGATGCGGGTGAGCGACATGGAGACTACAAACGCGGCGATCATGGAGGAGATTTCGCTCCAGGCGTTGATGCGCCACCAGTACCAGCGGAGAAGGAGGACAGAGCCGGTGCCGGCGCCCATGCCAAGGAGGAGTTGCCAGGCGGATTGGATGCTGGTGATGTTGGCGGCGGCGTAACCGCTGAGGATGACCAGCAGAACGATGATTACTTTGCTGACGAAGACGTAGTGTTTGTCGCTGGCTTTGCGGACCAGGAAGCGGCGGTAGAAATCGTTGATGAGATAGGACGTGCCCCAGTTTAGTTGTGTGCCTACCGTGGACATGAAGGCGGCTAGGAAGGCGGCGATCATGAGGCCGCGCAGGGCGGGCGGGAGAAAATCGCGGAGAACCATGACGTAACCTTTTTCGGGTTCGGCGGCGAATTCGGTGCTGGGATGAAGGCCACCGTGGGGGGAATAGACGGCCACGGCAACCAAGCCGGTGATGATCCAGGGCCAAGAGCGCATGGCGTAGTGCGCGATATTGAACCAGAGCGTGGCGCCCAGGGAATTTTTTTCGTCCTTGGCGCTGAACATGCGTTGGGCGACGTAGCCGCCGCCGCCGGGCTCGGCGCCCGGATACCAACTGGCCCACCATTGAACGGCTAGATAGAGCGCGAAGGTGATTACTGGGAGAGTCCAGAGGGCATCGGTGGTCCAGCCTAGATGGAACGAGGGGAAGAAGGAAAGCATGGAGCCGGTTGCTTCGCCGGATTGGCGGGCTACGGCGTCGACGTGAGAGAGCTGGATTTTCAGGAGCGCCATGCCGCCCATTTTAGCGACCGCGATCCAGGCCAGGACAACAATCATGGTCATTTTCAGGGCGAATTGGAAGAGGTCGGTGACTAGCACGCCCCAGAGACCGCCGATGAACGTATAAATGCCGGTGAAGGGGACCAGCAGGAGGACGCAGATGAGGAGAGCCGTGTGTTCGGGTGCGCCGAGCGTGTAGGTTGTGAGGTTGTGGCCGCCCAGGCCGATAGAAAGGACGCGTCCTTGGGCGATGGCGCCGCCTAGGAGGACGGTGGTGATGCTGATCATGGCTTTGATGACCCAGCCGAGGATGAGGCAGTTCATCAGCGCGCCTAGATAAATGGCGCGGAAGCCGCGGAGGAAGGCGGCGGGCTTACCTTGGTAGCGGAGCTCCACGAATTCGACGTCGGTGAGGATTTCGGAGCGGCGCCAGTAGCGCGCGAAGAAAAAGACGGTCATCATGCCGCAGAGGCATTGCGACCACCACAGCCAGTTGCCGGAGATGCCGTTGCGGGCGACCAGGCCGGTAACCAGCAGCGGCGTGTCGGCGGCGAAGGTGGTCGCGACCATGGAGGTGCCGGCAAGCCACCAGGACACGTTGCGGCCGGAGACGAAAAATTCTTCGGTGCTGCCGGAGGAGCGGCGGCGGTAGTAGAGGCTGATCAGGAGATTGAGGAGCAGGTAGGCGGCGATGACCATCCAATCGGTGGCGGTGAGGACCATTTTTCGTTTTGCTCCGCTAGATGCGCGTACTGTTGGTGCGTAAGGCGGCCCCGAATACTGCTATATAGCTCTGAAAATGCGCGCTAAATTGGATGGGCCATTCTACTCCCCTTGGAATTTCGAGGATTTTGCGAAAGGCTTTAGGACATGCGGAGACTTGGTATATATAGCACCGACTGGCATAGTGTTGTGTTGCCGATGCCGATAGTACACGGGAAAGGCTGGAGCGGGCAACGTTGGGCTGTTTGTTTTGCACTAGCTGATGTGAGATTGCGGGGAGCGGAAAAAATGGCGGGGAAATGCTGGTACTTCTGAATTCGAGCTATGAGGAACTGAGCCGAGAGGCGGCACGGATTGTTGAAGGAGCGGTGAGGAGTAAGCCGTCCGTGACGTTGGGGCTGGCTACCGGTAGCACTACGTTGGGGATGTACAAGGAACTGGGGCGGCTGCACCGGGAGCAGGCGCTGGATTTTTCGAAGGTGGCGACGTTTAACCTGGACGAGTATTTGGGGTTGGCGGCGGAACATCCGCAAAGTTTTCATTGTTTCATGTGGGAGAATTTTTTTGCGCACGTGAATGTTGAGCCGGGGAACATTCATATTCCTGATGGGACCATTGCGGGCGACTATGAGGAATACTGCTCCGCGTATGAGCGCGCGATTCGCGAGGCGGGTGGGATTGATTTGCAGATTTTGGGAATCGGGCGGAATGGGCATGTCGGATTTAATGAGCCGACTTCGAGTTTTGGGTCGAGGACGCGGTTGAAGGTTTTGACGAACGAGACGCTTGAAGATAACCGCAGGTTTTTTGGTGCAGGAGAAGAGATGCCGCAGTGCGCGATCACCATGGGGATCGGAACGATTCTTGAAGCCAAGAAAATTTTGTTGCTGGCGACGGGGGCGGCCAAGGCGGAGACCGTCGCTGAGGCAATTGAAGGACCGATTACGGCGTCGGTAACGGCTTCGTGTTTGCAGCTGCATCCGGACGCTACGTTTGTGATCGACGAGGCGGCCGGGGCGCGGTTGAAGCAGCGGGACTATTACCGGCGCGTGATGGAGATGACCGCGCGGTTCACTCCTAACCGATTGCTGTGAAATTTTCCACCAAAGATGCTAAGGCCGAACGATCACCACTTGCCGGCACTACCTGATGCGAAAGGTCACTTCGATCGGAACGAGTGTAGCGACTGGGGTACCGTCCGCGTCTTTGGCGGGTCGGAATTGCCATTTTTTCACTGTTTCGATGGCGCTCTGTTCGAGGCCGTAGCCGGCCTTTCTCACTACCGAAATATTCTCCGCTCGGCCGTCCGCAGTCACGACAACTTGCAGGACCACGGTGCCGTTAAACTTTGCTGCCCTCGCTTCTTGCGTGTAGTTGGGGCTTGGGCAGTACACGCACGCGGGAACCGTCACTCCTCCCGCTCCCGGACGCGCAATTCCAGCCAACGCTGC
>Ga0210394_10000764_pt1 | contig 60423 bp, 54 predicted proteins | sample IncBWC12MmetaG_FD_160121 | JGI IMG/M metagenome (GOLD analysis project Ga0210394, IMG submission 160121) | Forest soil microbial communities from Barre Woods Harvard Forest LTER site, Petersham, Massachusetts, United States - Inc-BW-C-12-M | ecosystem: Environmental > Terrestrial > Soil >...
AATGCGTTTTTGGCTGCGGGTTTTGGCGGACTTCACATCCTTTTCGGAGCAGTAATTGCGAGGAACTATGGCGGCTAAACTTGGCGCCTTCCGCGAAGCGCGGGAGGAAAAGACAAAACGAACTTCACCCGGCGCTCGGCAACAAGAATCGGCGGCGGTGAATCTTGACCGGCTTATTCACGAACGTACGCGCCTTGCGATCATTAGCGCGCTCGCGGTGAATACATCTCTCACCTTTAGCGAGCTCAAAGAGTTGCTAGGGGCTAGCGATGGGAATCTTAGCGTTCATGCGCGAAAGCTCGAAGACGCCGGCTACGTCTCCTGCTCGAAATCATTCGCAGGGCGAATGCCGAAAACAGAGTACCGCCTTACGCCTTCTGGTCGCCGGGCTCTGGAGAAATACTTGAATCACATGGAAGCTTTAATTCAGGCGACACGCGAGCGCTGATTCGGATCGTTGGTGCAAAGGTTGCGGACGAGCAAAGGCGATGACTCCCTAAGATGACTCCTAAGACGACTCCTAAACTGATTGATAGTGCCGGCCTCCACGTCGCCATTTTGCTTGACGGTAACGGCCGCTGGGCTGCCATGCGTGGACTTCCACGTTCCGAGGGACACCGCGCCGGCGTAGCAGCTGTGCGTCGCATTGTTCGCTCTGCCGCTGGGCTTGGCATCGCCAAGTTGACGCTCTATGCATTCTCCTCGGACAATTGGGCGCGTCCGAGCCATGAAGTGACTTCGCTTTTTAGCCTTCTTGAAGATTTTCTCCGCAGCGACTCCGTCGCCTGCTCCGCGGAGGGAATTCGCCTTCGCGTCATCGGCCGCCGCGACCGGATCCCTCGCTCGCTTGTCGAAGCGATTGATTTCGCCGAGCGCGCCACCGCATCGGGCCGTGCCCTCGAATTGCGAATCGCGCTCGACTATTCGGCGCGCGACGCGATTCTTCGTGCTGCCTGCTGGATGGTTTCGAGTCTCGAAGTCTCCGAGCGCGAATTTTCCCGCCGCCTCGGTGATGTGACGCACGCAGGTGGCCCTGCCTCCGACGTTGATCTTCTGATTCGGACGGGTGGTGAGCATCGCCTGAGCGATTTCATGCTGTGGGAATGTGCTTACGCGGAGTTGCTTTTCACGCCTCGTATGTGGCCCGAGTTCGAAGCGGCCGATCTTGCCGCAGCCGTGCAGGATTTCCTCGGCCGCGAACGCCGTTTCGGTCGTGTTCCCGAAGCCGCCGCCAGCTAGATTTTTCTTCCCCGTGCTATTTCAAACGCTTTTTGAATCACGCGCGTCGCAGTTGGCGTTAGCGAGTACTCGCTCAGCTCCGATTCACGAGCCCACGCCACATCCGTCACATCGCTTCCCGCCCGAGCTTCCCCACGGACCGCCTCGCACAAATAATCCAAAATCACAAAATGATATTTCAGCCTGCCCGCTTCATCCCGCGTCAGGCGCTCGAACACCTCAATCAAATCGAGAACTTTCACCTCGATCGCCGTCTCTTCCAGAAGCTCTCGCTGCACTCCCTCTAGAATCGTTTCGCCAATCTCCAGCATCCCCCCGGGAATGGACCACTCGCCCTCAAGCGGCGCGCTTCCCCGCCTGATCAGTAGCGCCCGCTCGTCGCGGATCACCACGCCTCCCACGCCCACCAGCGGCCGCTCCGGATATTCGCGTCGCACCGTCACCTTTTCACGTCGCTCCCGTTTTCGCAAAGCTTGACAGCGGCGTTATATAATACCCTTCAGAGTGCAGGATCGCCCCAGGAAGGAGAGTGCGGCCGTGACGAAATGCCCGGAATGCGATGCAGAGCTTGATCTCGACGAAGACGAAGTGGAAGAAGGCGAAATCCTGAGCTGCCCGGAATGTGACGTCGAACTGGAAGTCACTCAGACTCACCCCGTGCATCTCATCGTGATTTCCGACGATGAGGACGAAGACGAAGACGAGGAAGAAGAAGACGAGGAGGCTGGCGTGGTGAAGGAAGGCGAGAAGGAGGAAGAGGAAGAAGAGATCGAATGAAGTTGCCATTGAACGTTTCCGTTTGTTCCTCCTCGGCGTACAGCACGCGCAATCCCACCCTGCGTCGCTTCATCGCTCCGTTGTTGTTCGTCGTTCTCGTGGCGGTTGCTGTCGGGGCACAGAAGAAAGCCGACCTGCAACTGCGCGTCGTTCGTGGCACAGTTCTGGATAAAGACGAAAATCCAGCCCCCTCGGCTATTGTTTACCTCAAGAATGTGAAATCGCAGGCGGTCAAGACGTATATCGCCGGCGACAAGGGGCAATACCGATTCAGCGGCCTTGATCCCAACGTTGACTATGAAATACACGCCGAGCAAAAGGATTTGATGTCGTCCGTCCGCACCGTTTCCAGCTTCGATTCTCGCAGCGACATCGACATGCCATTGAAGCTCACGAAGAAGAAGCCAACCCGCTAGTCCTGAACGCTAACCTCTGTAGCCCGAATTCTGTGGCACCATCACACGAATTGCTCGCGGCAGAATTTGGAACTCCGCTGGCGACTCGCCTAGTAGTTCGCCGTCTCCATGTACTTTCACCGCGCGATCTGCCCGCAACACGATACGGCGGCAGCGAAACCGCTTCACCTCCTCGAATCGCAGATCGCCCGTCGTCAAAACGATTGGAATCGCCTCCACGAGCCGAGTCCACGCGACGTCACCCACCAACACGATTTCCAGCCAGCTATCGTCCATTTTTGCGTCCGGCGCGATCCGCACTCCCGATCCGTAACTCGTCGCATTCGCCACCGCCGCAAAAATTGCGCGTCCTGCCCAACGTGTCCCATCTAACTCCACTTCCAGCTCGAATGCCGGCTCGCGAAAAAACGTCCACAATGCTCCCGCCAGATAACGCGTCACGCCCGGCCACCTCTTGAATTGCGTGTTAGCCAAATGCGCCGCTTCGGCGTCGTGCCCCATACCTCCCACGCCTATGAAGTGAGCAATGCCTCCATCACGAAACTGCACGCGCACCAGATCCACCGCCCGCGGGATCGAGTGGCAGAACTCGGCGGCGGCGCTCACCGTATCAGCGGGGATTCCCAAGTCTCGCGCGATGTCGTTCCCGTTGCCTGCAGGAAAAAATCCGGCAATTGCGCCAGTGCCACGAATACCCTCGACAACATGATGAAACGCTCCATCCCCTCCCAGCGCCACCACATAACGAAATCCCTCCGCTGCACCCTTCGCGGCTAGCTCGCGGATATTCTCCGAGCTGCGCGAGTGGGCAAATTGGACGGATCTCGATTGTGCGGCAAGGTAGCTCGCGACAAGCGGCTCCGCAGCGAGCGCCTTTCCGCCGCCAGAGACCGGATTGACGATAATCAGCGTGTCGGGACGCACAATGTCAGCCGCTCGAAGAATAGAACGAATGGCCGGCCGCCAAAATATTTAATGTCTCGGTTCGGCTCGGCGGGTGAGTGGTCCCGAAAGCGTGGCAGAAGCGCGTGAAAGCTTGCGCTCCGTCCCTCGGCATTGTAAATTCGCCGCGGGCAGGCGCCCGCTCGCCACAAAAGGAGAAATGGGATGTGCCACTCGATCGCTCGGCGAGCCCAGTTCATTTTTGCAATTTCGACGTTCGTATCCCTAACGGCAATCGGCGTCGCGCCCGCCGCGTTTGCGCAAGCAGCTGCCGCTGCTCACGCTCCTCACTGGGGATACTCCGGCGCGGATGGCCCCTCGCACTGGGCCGATCTCGATCCCAGTTTCGCCACCTGCAAGGCCGGCAAGCGCCAATCACCGATCGATATCAAGGTTGCGAAGAAGGACTCTTCGCTCGCCCCCGTTCAAATTGACTACAAACCCTCGCCTCTGAACATCGTCGACAATGGCCACACCATTCGCGTCAATGTCGCGTCCGGCAGCAGCATCACAGTCAACGGCACAGCTTACACGCTCACTCAATTTCACTTCCACAGGCCCAGCGAAGAAGAAATTGCCGGAAAGAAATACGCGATGGTGATTCATCTCGTCAACGAACGCGCGGGTGGCGCCGCCGTAATCGCATTGCTCGTGAAGACCGGCGCAGAAAACTCCACAGTCCAAAAGATCTGGGACAATCTCCCCAAAGAAAAGGACAAAGAAAACGAAGTGGCGGGCGTCACTATCAACGCCGGCGATCTACTCCCTTCCGATCAGAACTATTACAATTTTGACGGCTCCCTCACGACCCCGCCCTGCAGCGAAGGTGTGAAGTGGTTCGTAATGAAGACTCCCATCGAAATGTCCGCCGCCCAAATCGCCGCATTCGCCAAACTGTATCCTATGAACGCCCGTCCCATTCAGCCTACCAACGGCCGCGAAATTAAAGAAAGCGCGTTCACCACCTCCAAATGAATTTACGAACGGCGGAGCCCTCTCGAACCCGCGCACTGCGCGCATGCCGATTTCTTATTTCGCTTCTGGCGCTTGCTATAAGCGCGCTTGCGGCACCCACTCAACTTCGCGCGCAAACTTCCCCGGAATCAGACAAGCTTCTCCATCGCCTCTTTGCCTCGCCCGATTTCGAAGTGAAAAAGTTTGGCCCTGCACGATGGCTTGATGGCGGCGAGTTCTACACCACCGTCGAGCCTTCCGAAAGCGTGAAGGAGAAGGACGCCAAGGACATCGTTCGCTACGAAACCGCGACGGGTAAGCGTGAAGTCCTGATTTCCGCAGCGAAGCTGATTCCACCCAATGGGAAATCGCCGCTGAAGATTGACGATTACGCGTGGTCGAAAGACAAATCGCACGTCCTGATTTTCACAAACACCGCGCAGGTCTGGCGCCGCAACACGCGGGGCGACTATTGGGTCCTCGATCTGAAATCCGGCTCTCTCCAGAAACTCGGCGGCGACGCACCCGCATCGTCAATGCTCTTCGCAAAATTCTCCCCGGATGGCACAAGAGTCGCCTACGTGCGCGCGAACAATATCTACGTCGAGGAACTCGCGAGCGGCAAAATCACCCAGCTTACTCACGACGGCTCCTCCACCATCATCAACGGAACCTCCGATTGGGTCTACGAGGAGGAGCTGGCCCTTCGCGACTGCTTCCGCTGGAGTCCTGACGGCCGCAAAATTGCCTACTGGCAATTCGATACCGGCAGCGTGGGAATATTTACGTTGATCTACAATCTCGGCCCCCCGCGCGAAATCGTCACCGGTTTTCCCTATTCCGGTCTCGGCGCTTATCCCTCGTTGATGAATATTGCGTATCCAATTCCCGGAACCACAAATTCCGCAGTTCGCGTTGGCGTGATTGAGGCATCTGGCGGTGACACGCGCTGGCTCGATGTACTCGGCGACCCACGCAACAATTACATCGCCCGCATGGAATGGGCTGAAAATTCGAATGAACTCGTGATCGAGCACCTGAACCGCCTGCAGAGCAGGAATGAAGTCCTCCTCGGGGATGCCTCCAGCGGCGCCGTACGCTCCATTTTCCTCGATGAAGACAAAGCGTGGGTCAATGTCATGAACGAAATCACGTGGCTTCGCGGCGGCGCTGAATTCCTTTGGCTCAGCGAACGCGATGGCTGGCGCCATGCTTACCGCGTTTCCATATCCGACGGCAGCGCCAAACTCATCACGCGCGGCAATTACGATGTAATCAGCATCGATAGCACCGATGAAAAGGGTGGCTGGCTCTATTTCATGGCCTCGCCCGGCAACGCGACGCAGCGTTATCTCTATCGCACGCGTCTCGACGGAAGCGCCGAAGCCGAACGCGTGAGCCCTGGGAATGCTCCCGGGACACACGTATACGATGTTGCGCCCGACTCCCATTGGGCATTTCACACCTACTCGCGCGCGGATCTGACGCCTGTCACAGACCTCGTCGATCTTCCCAATCATCACCGCCCTGATCGAGTGCTCGAAGATAATGCCGCGCTTCGTGCGAATTCTTCGGTGCTGCTCGAAACGCCAATCGAATTCTTCAAGACCGACATCGGCGACGGAATCACGCTCGACGCATTCATCATGAAGCCGCCACACTTTGATCCTTCGAAAAAATATCCGGTTCTTGTGTACGTCTACGGCGAACCGGCAGCCCAAACCGTTGTCGACGCTTGGGAATCGGGGCATATTTATTTCGCTCGCATCGCCGCCGCTGCCGGATACGTGGTTATCAGCTTCGATAATCGCGGCACCCCAGCTCCCAAAGGACGCGCGTGGCGCAAAGCAATCTACGGCTCGATTCATCCGGTGGTAGTCAAAGAGCAGTCCGCAGCGCTGCGAAGTTTTCTCGCTTCGCACCCGTTCGCCGATCCCGAACGGGTTGCAGTCTGGGGATGGAGCGGCGGCGGCTCGAGCACGCTCAATCTGATGTTCCGCGCGCCCGATCTCTATAAGGTGGGTATGTCTGTCGCGCCTGTGCCCGATCTTCGCCTCTACGACACAATTTATCAGGAGCGTTATATGGGCCTGCCACTCGAAAACGTGGAAGGCTATCGCAACAGCTCCGCCGTGAATTTTGCAGAAGGTTTGCGCGGCCACTTGCTCTTGGTTCATGGCTCGGGCGACGACAACGTTCACTACGCAGGTAGCGAGCTTCTCCTCAACCGCCTGATTGAACTCGATAAACCGGTGGATTTCATGGAATACCCGAATCGCACGCACTCAATTTCGCAAGGCCAGGGTACCCTGCTCCATCTCTACAGCCTCCTGCTGCGCTATCTCGAGGAGCACGTGCCAGCCGCTACCCAGTAGTTCGTGCGAAGTATCCGCAGGAATCTCCCGGCCTCCTTCCGCGGGAATTTAGACTGCTTTTGGTGTACCGTTTTAGGGTATGTTTCGGCTCCGTTACACGCGAAATCGACGCCTGCCCGCGCCTGCCGGGACGAAATGCGTGTGCCTCGCTACGTTCATTCTCATGCTCGCGGCTCCGTGCTTCAGCCAAAGCAACTACGGCGAATTGCATCTGAAAGTAACCGATCCCTCCGGTCTGGGCGTAAGAACCATCGTTCAAATCGTCAGCAAGGCTAATCAATATCGAACCGCCCAGACAACCAACGATCAGGGAAGCCTGCGACTACCGCGCCTGCCCTATGGCATTTATCGGCTGACCATCAATTACCCTGGTTTCGCCCCGGTATCCGAATCAGTAGAAATTCGTTCGTCGCTACCCACCGACCTCGCCATTCAACTTAAACTCCCGGCGGTGAACCAATCGATCGACGTGAACGCAGCGAACCCGTTGATCGATCCTGATCAGCCGCGATCTGTAAGTGAAGTTGGGACGGATCTGATCCAGAACCGCGTCGGCTCTGTTCCTGGGCGCTCGGTGCAAGATCTCGTCAATAGCCAGCCCGGCTGGGTGTACGAAGGCAATGCCGTCCTGCATCCGCGCGGTTCGGAATATCAGACCCAGTTCGTCGTGGATGGCATTCCGCTTACGGACAATCGCTCGCCCAGCTTTGGCCCGGAAATTGAAGCGGACGATGTTCAATCGATGAGCATTTATACGGCAGGAATCCCCGCTGAATATGGCCGGAAGATGGGAGGCGTGATCGAAGTCAACACTCTGCAGGATCCCACGCCCGGCCTGCATGGTCAGTTCGTCCTCTCGGGCGGCAGTTTCGATTCTGCCGGAGCCTTCGGTCAGGCTCAGTACGTTTTGGGCAAAAATGCTTTCGGCATCAGCGCCAGCGGCAGCATGACGGGCCATTATTTGAATCCCGTAGTTCCGCAGAATTTTTCAAATACCGGCACACTCGGCGATTTTTCCTCGCGCTACGAGCGCGATTTCACGCCGAGCGATCGACTCAGCTTCCTCGTTCGCCATGAAATCGCGCGCTACGACATTCCCAATGAAATGGTGCAGCAAGCAGCCGGCCAGCGCCAGACGGCGGACAACATCGAGACCATCGGAATCGCTTCTTACCAGCACATCTTTTCTTCGCAAGTGGTGGCCGACATTCGCGGGATGGTTCGCGATAACTCCAATGATTTCAACTCCAACGCGAATTCCACTCCGATCGAAGTCTTTCAGCACAATTGGTTTCGCGAGGGCTATTTCAAGGGTGCAGTTACCGTCGATCACGGACGCCACGAATTGAAATTCGGAGTCGAGTCTGACAGCACCTTCCTCCATGAAAACTTTCGTTACCTCATTACGGATCCGACGCAATTCCCTCCCGACACACCTCTTACCTTTATATTTCCCGTGCCGGCACAACCCAATGCCGGCAGGAGGCCGGACCTCGAGCAATCCGCATTTGTCCAGGATCTGATCCGCCTGGGAAATTGGACCATCAGCGCCGGCCTTCGCTGGGATCATTATCAGGTTCTTGTGAACCGGCAGGCTGTCGGCCCGCGCTTCTCCGTCTCGCGCCATTTTCCGTCCGCTGATCTACTTCTGCATTTCTCCTATGACCGCGTATTCCAAACGCCGTCGTTTGAAAATCTCCTGCTTTCAAGTTCCACGGATGTCGAATCCATCGATCCGGGGGATTTCCTGCGCCTGCCGGTTAAGCCCTCGCAAGGAAATTATTACGAAGCAGGGCTGACGAAATCTGTCGTCGGCAGGATTAGACTCGACGCTAACTATTTCCGGCGCCTGGTGGACAACTTTGCCGACGACGACCAGATCATCAACACTACAATTAGTTTTCCGATTTCCTTTCGCAAATCCATTATCTACGGAGCGGAGGCGAGGCTTTCGGTCCCTGATTGGCGGGGGTTTTCGGGATTTCTCAGCTATTCCTACAATGTGGGCAACGCCTGGTTTCCGGTGACCGATGGTCTCTTCTTAGGCCCCGACGCCTCGGCAGCAGCGATGCAACTCAACGGGCACTTTCCCGATTCGCAGGACCAGCGAAACACGGTTCGCGGGCGCGTCCGCTATCAGGTGAAACCGCGCTTCTGGCTCGCGGCCGGAATTCAATATGACTCGGGGCTTCCCTTTGAATTCGACGGCGATCCCGAAACAGTCCTACAGCAGTATGGTCAGCAAGTCCTCGACCGTATCAATTTCAATCGCGGCCGAATTTATCCCTCCTTTCTCGCAAGCGCTTCAGCTGGCGCCGATATCTACAAATCAGAGCGCCTGAATATGCGCATTCAGGCCGACGGCCAGAACCTGACGAATGTGCTCAATGTCATCGACTTCGGCGGCTTATTTTCTGGCAACGCCATCGGTCCATCTCGCAGCTTTGCCCTTCGCTTGACGACCGAGTTCTAGGTTCTAGAACCCTTCGGAAAGCGCGACTGGCACTTTTGCGCGGACGCCTTCTAAGAAAATACTAATCTCACCCCAGTTCGCCGATTTCTGAACTCATATGGCTTTCCTCCTCATCCGACCGGCGGCTGCTCGCTTCCCTAAGAATCTGACCGAATAAGCCGATACAGGCATTGCAGCGAATTCATCCGGGCAAAGCATGGCCGCTCGGCCTGATTAACCCATCGATTCTCGATTCGAGGAAACCTATCGATGAGCGATTCCGACATCGTTAGAGACTTCTTGCAAGAAAGCTACGAGAACCTCGATCGCCTCGACCGGGAGCTCGTTGGACTCGAGAAGAATCCTCGCGATGCCGACGCGCTGGCCAGCGTGTTCCGCACCATCCATACGATCAAAGGCACTTGCGGGTTCCTGGGATTCGACAAGCTCGAGAAGGTGGCGCACGTAGGGGAAAATCTTCTCACTCGTCTTCGAGATGGCAAGCTTCTTCTAAATCCTGAAATCACCACGGGCCTTCTCAGCATGGTGGACGCCGTCCGCCAAATGCTGAAGGAAATTGAATCCACCGGGCAGGATGGGGAAAATACCTATCCGGAACTGCTGCAGACACTCGCTGGATTGCAGGAATCCGCAGTGGCCGCCCCCCCCACGCGACCCGCTGCCTCAAAATCGCCCTCGGCTGAAAAGAAAGTTCAGGCGCTCGAATCAAAAGCGCGCGAATCCGCTGCTGCGGACACGATTCGGGTCGGCGTCAACCTGCTCGATAAGATGATGACGCTGGTTGGTGAACTTGTGCTGGCACGCAATCAACTCCTGCAAGTCTCCAATACCTCCCGTGATGCCGGCCTGCAGACCGTCTCTCAGCGCATGAATCTCATCGCCACTGAGCTGCAGAAAGAGGTGATGAAGACGCGCATGCAGCCCATCGGCAATATCTGGAGCCAATTCCCGCGCACCGTGCGCGACGTGGCTCTCAGTTGCGGCAAGCAAGTGAATATCGAGATGGAAGGGAAAGAAACCGAGCTCGACAAAACGATCATTGAGGCCATCAAGGATCCGCTCACGCATCTCGTTCGCAATTCGGTGGACCACGGCATCGAGCTTCCCCAAGACCGTGCCAAAGCCGGCAAAGATTCGGCTGGAAGGCTGATCCTTCGGGCGTTCCACGAGGGTGGTCAGGTGATCATCGAAATCAGCGACGATGGCGCTGGTTTGAACGCCGAACGCATCCGCCAGAAAGCCATCGAACGCGGGGTGATAACACCCGAACAGGCGCAGAAAATGCTCGACCGCGAAATCTTCAGCCTGATTTTCCTGCCCGGGTTCTCCACAGCGCAGAAGGTCACCAACGTTTCCGGCCGCGGCGTGGGCATGGATGTGGTGAAGACCAATGTCGAGAAGATTGGCGGCACCGTGGATCTGCAATCCACTCTGGGGAAGGGCACCACAGTTCGCGTGAAGATTCCGCTTACGCTGGCGATCATCCCCGCTCTGATCGTCACCTGCGGCGGCGATCGCTACGCGATTCCGCAGTTGAGCCTGCTCGAGCTGGTGCGACTGGAAGACACCAAAGCCGTCACCGGTATCGAACTCGTGCATGGCGTGCCGGTGCACCGCTTGCGCGGCCGCTTGCTGCCGATCGTCTACCTGCGCCGCGAGCTGCGCATCGGCGATGCCCGTCAGGCGAATAAGAACGAGGATGACGCGGTCAATATCGTCGTACTGCAGGCCGACGGCCGCCAGTTTGGACTTGTCGTGGACGCCATCAACGACACGGAAGAAATCGTCGTGAAGCCGCTGCGCAAGCAGCTCAAGAGCATCAAGACATTCGCAGGCGCCAGCATCATGGGCGACGGAAAAGTGGCGCTGATTCTGGATGTGGTTGGCCTCGCGCAACGCGCGAGTGTGGTGAGCGAAACGAAGGAGCACGCCGAGGCGGCCAAAGCCGCAGAGGCAGCCGCCAGCGGAGTACAGAAGCGTTCCTATCTGCTTTTCTCGGGGCCCGACGATGCGCACATGGCCATCCCGCTCGACACGCTCGCGCGCCTCGAAGAGCTGCCTGCATCGCAGGTCGAAAAGACCGGGACGCGCTGGGTGGCGCAATACCGCGGGGAGATTCTGCCGTTGGTGAATTTGGGATACGCGCTGCTGGAACGCCGCACTCGGCCGCGGTCCAAGGAGTTCGAGGAGATCGCGAAGGCGGAGCGGTATCAGGTGCTGGTGTGCAATCACGATGGGCATCGCGCCGGTCTCGTCGTCGAACGAATCGTGGATATCGTGGAGGATTCGGCCGAAGTGCAATACCCGGCGAGCCGCGAAGGCGTTCTCTACTCTGCAGTGATTCAGGGCCGCGTCACCGAGATGATCGACGTGCCGGCCATTCTGCAGACCGCGCACCTCGAGTCGGAATTTCATCCAGAACATGCTGAGGTAATTCATTAGCCATGGCCGAACGATCCCAGTTTTGTACCTTTTATCTCGACAAGCTGCTGTTTGGCGTGGAGTTGAAAGGCGTGCAGGAAGTGATTCGTTCGCTCGAGATGACGCACGTGCCGCTGGCGCCGGAAGTGGTCGGTGGATTGAACAACCTGCGCGGGCAGATTGTGACGGCCGTTGATTTGCGGCGGCGCTTAAAGCTGGAAGCGCGCGCGCCGGAGATCCGGCCGATGAACGTGGTGGTTCGAAGCGAAGACGGCGCGGTCAGCTTGTTGGTGGATGAAATCGGCGATGTGATCGAAGTGGAAGAGACGACATTCGAGGCTCCGCCGGAAACGCTGCGCGGGAAGGTGCGCGAGATGATTCTTGGCGTGCACAAGCTCGAGAACAATTTGTTGCACGTGCTGGACACGGAAAAAGCGTGCCAAATGGGCGAAGCAGCCACCGAAATTGAGTGAGCCTCAAAAGCCGATTTTTCCGTAGATTAAAATTTAGCATGTCATTGATTCACCGTGACTTATGGAAGCTCCTAATCGCGCTACCTAGATTAGAAATGGATAGAAACGTAGAGGAGAGCGATAGAAATGAGACTGACATTAGGACGGAAATTGGGTCTGAGTTTTGGCGTGATTCTGGCATTGATGGTTGTCAGTTCCTTGATGTCGTACGTGAAAGTGAAGAGCAGCCAAGCTCTTCAAGAGACCCTTATCAATGTCCGGGTTCCGACGCTGGACAATTGCCGGAAAGTCCAAAACGACATGAATTACGGCGGCAATAAGTCTCGGCAAGTCATCCTCGCGGGCGCCGAGCCAACCCGGCGAGAAGCAGCGCAAAAGGCCTACGACGAAGCGTGGGAGAGCGTCGCGAAAGATGTCGCGGCGCTGACTGAGCTTTCACCGCGCTGGACGTTGCAGGAGAACCGGGACCGGCTTGCACGTTTCAAGGAGCTTTCCATTAGGGCCCGGGAGGCGCAGGGGAAGGCGATGTCGCTGGCAAGCAGCGGGGTACCCGACGCGGTCGTGAAGGGCGGAAATGACTACACGGATAATGCAGCTCAGGTCGTAAATGAAAGCACGAAATCATTGGGGGACCTTGCGGACTCGTTTGCAAAACTTATGGGTGAAAGCGAGGCGAACCTAAATGCGGCGAACAGCTCAATGGTCTGGACGATGGTGGTGACGACGGTGATCGCGCTGGCAGTTGGGATTTTCGTAGCCATCTTTTTAAGCCGGCGTATTTCGAGCGCGACGAATGCAGTTTTGGTGAAAGCGGAAGCAATTGCGGGAGGCGATCTCACGCTCGATGATCTCAAGCTATTGAGCGACGACGAAATAGGCGATCTGACGAAGGCGATGAACAAGATGAACGGCAGCCTGAAGGACATGATCATGGCGATCGCTGAGAATGCCCAGCATGTGGCTTCTGCGAGCGAGGAATTTTCTTCCGTGAGCCAGCAGATCACGGCGAATTCGCAGGAGACCTCGGCACAAGCCAACGTGGTGTCGAATGCGACTACCCAAGTGAGCCAGAACCTGCAAACGGTGGCTACCGGCGCCGAAGAAATGGGAGCGAGCATCAAGGAAATAGCGAAGAACGCCACGGAAGCCGCGAAGGTGGCGACAGCAGCGGTGAGAACGGCGGAAACAACGAACGCGACGGTAGCCAAGCTTGGCGAATCGAGCGCGGAGATCGGCCAGGTGATCAAGGTGATTACGTCGATCGCGCAGCAGACCAACCTGCTGGCGCTTAACGCAACCATCGAAGCGGCGCGGGCGGGCGAAGCAGGAAAGGGTTTTGCTGTGGTGGCAAATGAAGTGAAGGAGCTGGCCAAAGAGACGGCCAAGGCGACCGAAGACATCAGCCGCAAAATCGGCGCAATTCAGACGGACACGCAGGCGGCAGTGGAGGCAATCGGCTCGATTAGCACGGTAATCAAGCAGATTAACGACATTTCGAACACGATCGCGTCGGCAGTGGAAGAGCAGAACGCTACAACGAACGAGATGGCGCGGAATGTGAGCGATGCAGCCCATGGAAGTGGCGAGATAACGTCCAACATTGCAGGAGTAGCGCAGGCGGCGGAGAGCACGTCGAGAGGCGCAGGGGATGCGCAGAAAGCATCGGTGCAACTGGTGGAGACGTCGGCGCAGCTGAGAAAGCTCGTGGAGCAATTCAAGATTAAAGGGGATGGAACGCGAGGCGGAAACGGACATTCGAACCTGCGCGCCGCGTAAGAGTGGGCGCGGGAGCGAGACACTATGAAGAAAAAAAGATTGGGCGAGGTATTGCGGGAGCGGGGCACTGTATCCGCCACCGATTTGACTCACGCGTTGCAGGAGCAACAGGGAAAGCTCGTACATCTCGGCGAACTATTGTTGCAGGGCGGATCTGTATCGAAGAAAGATCTGATTGCGGCATTAGGAGAGGTGACGTCGATTCCCTACTTTGATTGCTCGAAGGTGCAGGTGCCAGCGGACGTGTTGGAAACGATTCCCGCGGGGATGGCCTGGCGCTTCAACGTGCTACCGGTAAGACTCGCGGAAAAGAGTCTAACGGTAGTGCTGGAAGAGCCGCAAAACCTGCAGATCATCGACGAACTCCGCTTCAAGACCGGGAAAATCATCGTTCCTCAACTGGGATTCCAAGGCGAAATTCGCGCTGCGATCGAGAGGCATTACGGTCCCAACAAATCCTTGGCCACAGCAGTTGTCCGCTCCTCCGGACTCGTCCAGGACGTAAAGGAAATGGAATTCATCTCCTCCACCGACCAACAACGAAACATCGACGCAATGCGGGAAATGCAAGCCGAGTTGATGCAGAAGTCGAAGACGACGCCGGCCGTGATGTTAGTCGCTTCGATGATCAAGGCGGCGGCGGAGCGAAGGGCCAGTGACATTCATATCGAGCCACAATCGGAGGAAACCTCGATTCGCTTGCGTGTCGACGGCATTCTGAGGGAATTCGAACGCATTCCGAGAGCGCTGCAGAATTCGGTGGCTTCGCGGGTGAAGATTCTCTCGGACATGGATATTGCCGAGCGGCGCACTCCTCAGGACGGCCGCTTTCTAGTGAAAATCGGGAACCGCCGGCTCGATCTGCGGGTCTCGACGCTGCCCACGCAATATGGCGAAAAGGTGGTGATGCGGCTGCTGGAATCGGATGCGCCGACGCAAGACTTCGAGAAGCTGGGCTTTCCGGCGGTGATCGCCACGGAGTTGAAAAGAATGCTGGCGCTGCCGCAAGGAATGATTCTGGTAACCGGGCCGACGGGCTCCGGCAAAAGCACCACGCTGTACGCGTCGCTGAATCACGTGCGGAAACCGTCGATCAATATCATTACGGTGGAAGATCCCGTGGAATACGCGATACCGGGATTGAACCAGGCAGGTAAACGCGAAAGCGGGCTTGACGTTCGCGACGAGCCTGCGGTCAATTCTGAGGCAGGATCCGGACGTAATCATGATCGGAGAAATCCGCGATAAGGAAACGGCAGAAATAGCGGTGAAGGCGGCGCAAACCGGCCACCTGGTGCTTTCTACGTTGCACACGAATGACGCCGTAGCCGCGGTCACGCGCCTTCTGGACATCGGCGTGCCGGGATTCCAAATCGCCGCTTCCGCGACAGGAATTATCGGGCAACGGTTAATCCGGAAACTTTGCAGTTGCCACCAGACGGTTCCGGCCACGCCCGAATTTGTTTCTCAGCTGATGCTGGCAGGGGTGATGACGCCGCCGGCGACACAGAACGTGGCAGCCGGATGCGATGAGTGCGACTTGACGGGGTACAAGGGGCGAATCGGGATTTACGAAATGCTGACCGTCAATAATGCACTGCGTGGGGCGATCCGCGAAGGCGGCCGCAACGATGTAATTCGGGCGCTCGCGAGGCGGAGAGGAATGCGATTGATGCACGAATACGCTCTCGAACGGGTGAAAGAAGGCGTGACGACGCTCGATGAAGTGCTTCGAGTGGTTCCGATTGAGTATAGCGCTCCGGTGAGTTGCGAATCATGCCAGAGGGAGCTTGCGGGATCGTATGCGTTTTGTCCCCATTGTGGGGAGCGGGCCCACGCAAACGAGATGGCGACGCCTGAGCTTCAGGGAGTGGAGCAAGGGGTGGTGAGCTGATGAGTTCGGTTAAATTGCTAGCTGGAAAATATCGAAGAAATAGTCCACGAGTTCACAGCCTCGGAAGCATTTCGTTGAATTATGAGGGACACAGCGAAGAGGTAGCGGCCCGTCCGCCTGACGTGAGTACACGCGGGATGTTCGTCAATACGGCGCGGAGTTTTCCTGAAGGAGCCATACTGAATCTTAAATTCATGCTTTCGCTGTCTGGCGTCGAGATTCAAACGCGATGCGAAGTGCGCTACTGCCTGCAAGGCGTAGGAATTGGAGTGGAATTCGTGGGCATCTCACCCGACGCGGTGGAAGACATCGAGCGCGAAATCGAGTTGTGCGCGAATCAGGCGAAAGCGAATAAGCGCTCCGTGAGAAAGAGATAGAACGCAAGTGTCGCTTGGAGCGGGTGCCTGGGATAGCCGTCCAATCCGAAGCTAGTGGCACACCCTGAAGATACCTTCTTTCAAAAGTCTCAATCGTCTGGCGGTTTGAGCTAAGCGTTCAAGCGATCGAGCGGCGTGCCGATTGAACTTGCAGTGGCCGCCGCAGAGGGGAGTGGTGCGTGGAGTTGACTTCCGGATTACGCCGGTTGTTCAGATCCAGACAGAACCACTCCGGTAGGGCGCTTACCAAGTTCCACATCGTGCTGGTTGCAGGTTTGCGCGCCAGGCCCGGACGCGAAAAAGCGCTTCTGGAGTTATTGGAACAGATGCTCGAGCCCACGCGAAATGAACCTGGATGCCTAACCTACGATTTGCACCAATCGGTGGTCGATCCGGAACTGTTTTTCGTTTACGCAGTTTGGCAAGACGAGACATGTGTCGAGAAACATTGGCAGATGAAACATTCACAGACTTTTAAGAATGTTGCACCCGAGCTTTTGGAAGGGCCTGTGCTGCTGAATAAGTGGCGGATTGTGGGGTGAGAGAGCCACGGTGCCTCGTCCTCATTGGGTCCAACACGGCCTGGATACATTTTCGCAACAATTGAATATGAAGCGGGTACGCATTCTCGTTGTCGATGATTCGGTGGTGATTCGGAAACTTTTGTCTGACAGTTTGTCAAAGGAAGCGAGCTTCGAAGTGGTTGGAACAGCAGGTGACGGACGCATTGCGCTGGCAAAAATGTCGCAATTGCATCCTGACTTGGTCACGCTGGACATCGAAATGCCGGTGATGAACGGGCTGGAGACGCTGGCCGAGATCCGCAAGACCGATCACAGGATTCCGGTAATCATGTTCAGCACGCTAACAGAAAGGGGCGCTGTAGCAACGCTCGACGCGCTCTCGCTGGGCGCGTCCGACTACGCGACGAAGCCAAGCAACACCGGCGGCCCGGCGGTGGCGATCGAGCAGATTCGAGCGGAACTAATTCCGAAGATTAAGGCACTCTGTGCCGCTCAATTGGGCATGGAAGCAAACCCCGGCATAGCCCGATCAAAAACAGTGATTGCGCCGGCTGCGAGTGTGCCGGCACGCCCGCGCAAGCCGGGAAAGAGAATCGAGATTGTGGCGATCGGAACGTCCACGGGCGGGCCGAACGCGCTGGCGCATGTGATTCCCCTCGTACCGAAGGATTTTCCCGTGCCGATTGTGGTGGTCCAACACATGCCGCCGATTTTCACGAGATTTCTTGCGGAACGGCTGGCGAACAGTTCGGAGATTCGAGTGGAAGAGGGACAGGCCGGAGCCGCGCTTGAACCAGGGAAAGCATGGATCGCGCCGGGAAACTATCACATGACGGTGTCGAGGATGGCGCATGAGAAGCGATTGAAGCTGAATCAAGATGCGCCGGAACATTCCTGCCGGCCGGCTGTGGATGTGTTGTTTCGATCGGTGGCGGAGGTGTATGGCGGAGGAGTGCTGGGTGTGGTGATGACGGGAATGGGCTCGGACGGTGTGCTGGGCGCGCAGCGAATTCACGCAGCCGGCGGCGAAGTGATCGTGCAGGATGAGGCGACATCGGTGGTGTGGGGCATGCCGGGGCTTGTGCAAGCGGCGGGGGAGGCGGACGGAGTTTTTCCGTTGGGCGAGCTTGCGGGAGAAATCACGCGGCGAGTCGCCCAGAGCCGCAGCGCGGCGCTAGGGGCAGGCACCAGACTTTATACCGTGGAGAATCCCGTAAAATGACGATCACCACAGAAACGACGAGCGCCTCAAGTTCACCTTTCAAGGTTGCCCCGCCGGTGGATCCGATCTACCGGCAAATCCGCGATATTGTGTACAAGGTGTCGGGAATTTATAACGCCGACGAAAAACTGTACCTGCTGGTAGATGGCTGCGCGAAGCGAATCAAGGAGTTGAAGTTGAGAAGCGCGCGCGAGTATCTGGACCATTTGACGGCGCATCCGAGTCGCGATGGGGAATTACGCCATTTGCTGAACGAACTGACGATTGGCGAGACGTGTCTTTTCCGGTCGATGCCACAGATGGATGCGCTTCGAAAGGTGATTCTACCGGAATTTGCGGCAGACAAAACGAGGCAGGCAATGAAACGGCTGCGGATCTGGAGCGCAGGATGCTCGACGGGCGAAGAGCCGTACACACTGGCGATGACGATGATGGAGGAAAGCGAACGCTTGCTGAAGGGATGGCGGATTGAAATCGTCGCGACCGATCTAAACGATCGCTCGGTGGAAGCGTCAAAGGCTGGCATCTACGGCGATTACGGCCTTCGGAATACAACGGACTACTACAAACAAAAATATTTTGTGGCTACCGAGGGGAAGAAATTGCAGGTAAAGCCTGAAGTGAAAAAGCTGATCACTTTCAATCGCCTGAACTTATCCGAAGACGCAAAGATGCTGTTCATGAAGGGCATGGATCTGGTTTTTTGCTGCAACGTGTTGATCTATTTCGACGGAACTTCGAAGTCAAAGGTAGTCGATCACTTTTTTGGGAACCTCAATTTTGGCGGCTATTTTTTTCTGGGTACGTCGGAATCACTGCTGAAGTTAAACGACGCATTCCACTTGGTTCATTTTCCGGGAACGATTGCGTACTGGAAGCCATCGCTCCAGAGCGGCAAACTATGACAACCACCCTCGCACCGAATACGCTCGAGCGGATCAAGAGGATCGAAGTGACTCCAGCCATTCCCGCGATTTTACTTCCGCTGTTGGAACTGTTAAAAGCGCCAGCCGACACCGTGGAAATCGACGAAGTGGTAAGGCTGGTGTCCTACGACAACGCAATTTCTGCGCAATGCCTGCGAGTGGCAAACTCGCCGCTATTTGGCCTCGCGGTGCGCCCTAAATCTGTTTCGGCAGCTGTCGTCAGCCTGGGACTGCGGCGAGTGGAGTCGATTCTGCTGACATGCTGCATGGGACAGGCGTTCCCGGTGAAAAATTGGGTGTTGGATCCGGTGGTTTTCTGGAGGCACTCGCTGGGATGCGCGATGGTCTGCCGGAAATTCAGCGAGAAATTGACGGATTCGGACGGCGAGGCGGCGTACATGGCGGGTCTTCTGCACGATATCGGATTCCTGGTGAACTGTCTTGCGTTTCCCAACGAATTCACAAAAGCGATGGAGGTTGCGCAACGCGAGCAGATTCCTCTCGACGAAGCGGAGGAAGCCACGATGGAATTCTCGCATTGCGAGAGTGGAGCGGTGCTTGCGGCACAGTGGAAATTGTGTCCGGACACGATTCAGGTGATCGCGCATCACCATGACGTGGAGAAGGCGGAAACTGCGCAAGCAATGGTGGCCTTGGTGCACTTGAGCGATCTGTTGTGCCGAATGCGAGGGATGGGCTACGGTTATTATGAGCGGCGCAAGGTAGATATGATTTCCGATCCCGCGTGGGAAATTCTCGCGATGGAGCATCGCGAGCTGGACGGAATGGATCTGGCGCGGTTTACCTTTGAGCTTGACGATGCAGTGGGAGAGATTTTCGATTTCGTGTCCACCGTTCTTGGCGCCTCGCCTGTGCATGCTTGAGATCGATCCAGCCGGAACGAGTGTGATGCCGGGATTGGTTTCGATTGCAAGCAACGGAACTAACTGACTTCGAGTGAGATAATGAGGGGCCGATCTTCGAATTGGAGTCGTACCTCGAGGGCAGGCGAGTCGGTAAGCGAATGCAGACTGTAGTCATTACCGGTCACCACGGTGGGAACTGAAAGCATGCACCCTTCACCCAAACCGGAAACCTTGTTCTTGAAGTTGCCGGCTACCATGTTGCAAATTTCGCCGAACGCATCTCTTACTTCCTGGCTGTCCATATCGGTTTCCGCGCCGAGCATTTTGAAAGCCATTAAGGCGGCCGATTCCTTGGTGGAGCGAACGCTAAGGACCCCGCACAATTGTCCGGCAAGGCCGACCATGGACGTGATATCGAGTCCTGCGTCCGGATCCGCTTCGAGCTGCTTCAACTGACAGCCGAGCATCAATTCGAAAACTTCGCGGACAGAGAGCTCAAGCAGCGGAATCCAATCGGCGTGTTCTTTCGAAACAGACAAGATATCGTTTGCAGATTTCATGTTGTTTTGACCGCCAGGACCGGCAAAACGTGCTCTTTGACCTGATCAGCGGTAAAGGGCTTGCGAATGTATCCACGCGCGCCACAGGAAAGAGCCTGAACCACGTGTGATTCGCTGCCCTCAGTAGTGATCATGACGACGGGTACGCCTTTGGCATTGGGAACGCCGGCAAGCTGCCTAACGAATTCCAGGCCGTCCATGATGGGCATGTTGATGTCGCAAAGAATCAGATCAACTTGGCTTTTTTCTAGTACGGCAAGAGCTTCTGCGCCGTTGCCCGCTTCGAGCACCTGCGTGAGGTTGACGCCGGCTTGACGAAGCGAGCGTTCGACGATTTTTCGCATGACTGAGGAATCGTCGACAATGAGTGCGCGGATGTCGGGCATCAGAGTGCCCTCGGCCGGGTGGGCAAGGTGCCACTCGCTGTTGTATACATTTGTGTTCCCTTTTGCTGTATCGGCGCGAAGCGAAAGGAGTTTAGCGGTGAACTAGTGCGGACGGACCGCGGCGGGCGGAAGGATTAGTATCGTCGGACCGGCCATTGCTGGCGTGAAACAGAAGGGCTCCTGATTCGACCTACTTGCGCCAGAACTGTTCGATCTGCTCGAGGGTGCGACCTTTCGTCTCCGGCACAAGGCTATAGGAAAAGATCCAAGCTCCAATCGCGCAGAGTCCATAGAGCCAAAATGTTTTCGGAGCTCCGATTCCTTGCAGGAGCGTCAGAAACGTCAGGCTCACGAGCAGGTTTGACCCCCAGTTGAAAGTGGCCGCGAGGCCTTCGGAGGAGCTACGTACTTGCAGAGGATATATTTCGGCGATCAGCAGCCAGAAGATTGGCCCGAGACTAATCGCGAAGGACGCCACATACACCATCATGCTGATGACGGCGAGCCAGGAGAGCGCTTCAGAACGAGCGTTTGAGTGGAAAGCCCAACCGAGTACGCCCAATGTGATAATCATCCCTGCAATACCTGTGAGCAGTAACGGCCGGCGGCCGATGCGATCGATGAGCCACATCGATACGATGGTCATCAGGACGTTGACGGCGCCGATTCCGGCCGTAGCCAGAATTGCGCCGGAAGCAGACGAGACTCCGGCTGATTGGATAATCAGCGGCGCGTAGTAAATCACCGTGTTGATTCCGGTGACTTGTTGGAAGATTGCCAGGCCGATGCCGACTACCAACGCCGGTCGCAGACTCGGACTGAGTAGATCGCGCCAATTGCCGTGCTGCTCGGATTGCGCAAAGCTTTGCTCGATTTCTTTGAGCTCGGCGTCAACGTTGGAGGTGGCGCGGATGCGAGCCAATATCGCGCGGGCGCGGACGGGATCGCCGTGACGCACGAGCCAGCGCGGAGATTCCGGCAAAAAATACATTCCGATCGCAAAGATCGCCGCGGGAACGAGCGAAATGCCGAACATCCAGCGCCAAGCCTCCGACTTTGCGAACGCGTAATCGACAACATAGGCAAGCAGGATTCCAATCGTGATCGCTAACTGAAAAAGCGAGACGGTCCAGCCGCGTGCGTCGGCAGGAGAAACCTCGGAGATGTAGACGGGGACCGTTCCCGAGGATAATCCGATGCCGAGCCCGACGATGATGCGGCCGACGATCAGCACGGCGGGCGAGGTGGCTGCGGCGCAGATCAAGGCGCCGGCGGCGAAAATGATGGCGGTGGCGATCAGCAGAAGACGCCGGCCGAAGATGTCCGCGAGGCGTCCGCCGCCTAGTGCGCCCACGGCAGCGCCTGCGAGCACACCGCTGACGATTACTTCGAGCGCAAAAGTAGAGAGCGTAAAATCGTTTTTGAAGAAGAGTTCGGCTCCGGAGATCACGCCGGTGTCGTATCCGAAAAGCAAGCCACCCAGCCCAGCAAAGGAAGCAGCGAGGTAGACAAAGGCGCGGCTGCCCGAACCGGCGGGAGGGGTGCTTTGGGGGGCGGCGGATGAGGTCATAGCGTTGTGGCCTGCTGTTGCGAAGCGTCGCAGTGGTGGCGCACGACTATCCTCCTAAGCAGCGACAATGTATCAATCTTTGCGAATCTGGGCGATCACTTCTGGAGGCGATTCATGCCATAGCACGAGAAAAACGCCGTTCGTCCAGCCAAATCCATTTACATTCTGAGCGTACCCCACGCCAATGTGAGTCTCCGACGAGCGGGTCACGACGTTATATTTTTCTCGAATGGTGCGGTCGCGTCGGAAATTATCCAGGATCATCGTTAAGAATTTAAGCGTGATGCGGTCGGCGTCCGCCTCGTATCCGTAGCGACGCAGGCCTTCGAGGGCGAGAAGGTGGATGGGAGCCCAGCCATAAGGATAGTCCCATTGGGCCTGGCTTTCATAACGGCTCATGGCCAGTCCGCCGGACTGTTCGAATCGCGAGAGATTTGCCGCTACAGCCTTTGCTTGTTCTTTCGAGGCCAGGCTGGCCCAAAGGGGATAAAAGGTGGTCGCATATTCGTAGGAAGACCGTTCGTGAGCTATGAAGTTATAGTCAAAAAATTCGCCGCGCTCTGCATCCCAAAGATATTTGTCGATTTTTTCCCGTCGCTGCCGAGCTTTCTCTTCCCACTTCGATGCATCCTCCGGCTGATCGAGAAGGCGGCTCATTTTCGCTAAGTCTCGCTCCGTTTTATAGAGGAGGCTGTTCAAGCACACAGGAGCGTTGTGGTGTGTTTCGGCCCCGTAAGGTCCAAAGCGAAAGGAAACGTCGAAGCCGGATTCGCGCATGCTACGGTCGCCTTTGTAGTAGTCGGGTGCGAGCGCAACGCGATCTCCCGGTTTGCAATCCTCCTTCATTTTGTCTGAATAGCAACCGCGCACCGGAAAGATCGGGCCGAGGATCGAAGAAGGCGGATGCTGTTCGTCAACACGCACGAGATGCGGACTCGATTCTCCTTCGTGCATCAAGAAATATTCTGCAACGCCGTGATAGTAATCGCTGGGATCGTCCATGATTTCGGGCACGGGGCCCTCGCCTTCATCGTAATAACGGGAGAGGCCGGTGTCCCCGGCGAGATGTGGCGCGTGAGTCCATTGTGAATAGTCGGTAACGGCATAGTGATAGGCTCGCCGCAGCCAGGGAAGATTCGCTTTGCCAGCGGACTGATCTGATTGGTAGACGGCGAGGATCATAGAGGTAAGGAACGGAGGCTGCGAGCGCCCGAGGTAGTAGGTTCGGTTCGCGTTGAGCACTCCGCCATAGTGCTCAATCTCGTAGAAGAAATTCTCAACCATGCCTTTCGCCAATTCAGAACGATTGTCTCGAAGCAAACCGCGAATGATGAAATAGCTGTCCCAGCCGTACATTTCGTTAAATTGCCCGCCGGGCACGACGTATGGATGTTCGAGGTAGAGGAGTCCGTGCTTTTGGATTTCAGAGGATACCGGAGTGACCGAAGTATGCGTTTGCGCGGGCAGGTGTTCGATTCGAACGGCACATTTGGTCCGTATGTCATCCAGGACGCCAGGGATTTGGGCGCCCGCCGGAAGATAGAGTGTTTGCTCTCCTTCCACCTTGCTGTCCGGATAAGTTCCGCAGTTTACCAGCGAGCGCGTCAAGCGATCCCAATCGCTAGAAATGTAGCGCAGAAGATCGGCCAAGGACTGAAAAGCCTCCGTGGTTGGTGCTGAAGACTGCGCATGGGGCCCGCTTTCGACCGCGTTGCCCGAAGGAATCGCAAAGATTAAGACAACGGCCAGCAGCCATGATAGAGGGCAGACGCGCCAGAACTTGGGATTCATGACGTGCTCACCTATCCCGTCCTAGAATAAACGGGATCGAGCATCATTGAAAGATGGCGAAGCGCTTTCTTGTGATATTGGCTCAAGGCGACTTGATTCGATAGCCCGCGCAACAACAGCCCATTTTCGCCGCCCGAAAAAAGCGTTCCGCTACTTAAAACGGTAGCCTTGTTTAAGCTCGCAACGATAGCTCTTTGACTGATCCTTCCCAATTTTTACGTTACAGTTTGCCCAACTCAAAGTGGGCGAGGGACCGAGGGGGAAGATAATATTCGTTCCGGCGATTTCGGCTTCGAGGGTAGGCCCCTGCGCCGCAGCCGGCAGGGAAAAATTCAAGGCTCTGCCAAAAATGACAGGGTACGACTCTCGAACGATATCGCTGATTTCCTGGCGGAACACTTCCGCTTGAAAGAGGAAAGTGGTGGTGTCGGCCCAGCCGCGCACCGACACGGAGATCACTCGGCCACCGTGAGAAAAATTGTCGGCCTCGATTCGCGTGAAAGGGCAAGGGCCGGCAATGCAGGAAACCCGCGCATTCTCGAAAACGTTTCCCTGGCCGGCATCCAGCGAGGCCCCGCCGATGGCTGCTTTCCATTTGTTATCCGGAGAACATGGGGTGGTGTGGTCGCAGGGAACGTTGGCCGTATTTACAATCTGAAAGGTGGTCACACCGGTGCCAATATTTACAGACGCGGTGGTCTCGATGGTATAGCGCACGAAGATGTTAGAGACAACGACCTGCGGCTGGTTGGGCTTCACTTCCGCGTCGTCGTGATGAAGCGGAACCATCCGGATCACGTAGACCTTGTCGCCAACAACACCTCTCCAATCGAACGGTTGAAAATCCGGATTACGGAAATGGATTGTGATCGGGTGCCCGCGCTTCACTCCGGGGCGCAAGGTGAGTTTGAAGTAGCCAGAAAAGTCTGACCTGACTGGAGCGTTTGCTACATTCCCGTCCGCGTCAATCTGAACATCCATAATCGGCGACTGCTTTTTGGGATCGTCGTTCTCTTGAACAACCGCGCCTCGAAGCGAAATCGGCTTGTTTATGTAATGCCACCCGACAGCGGCGAGCGCTCCAGCAAGAATCACGGCGAAAGCCGCCAAAGAAAGGAGCCAAACCCTGATTGTTCCGCCATCGCTGATGGATCTCATCCTCCCGCAATCTTAGCAAAACGAGTATCGCGGCGGTGTGACTGATGTTTGATAAGCACGACCCGCTTCACCGGCATCGCGAGAGCCTCTATAATTTGTATATGCATCGCGAGCGGGCGGAATGGAAGCGCTTTACGCGCCGAGAACTATTCGCACAGGCGGCTTGCGCGTGCGCCTTGGTGCCGTTGGCAGGCTCGGCAATGCTCGGAGATACGCGAAAGAAAGGCAAACAGCAGCCTCAACAAACTGCGCCTCCTAATCCCTCTCCCTTTTTTCAGGTGGACGAAGCGCTGCTCGAGGAAATGGAGAATGCGAACTTCCATTTCTTTTGGGAACAGGCGAACCCGGAGACTGGCATCGTCCGTGACCGTTGCAACGCGACGAATCCGGACAAAAGCGACCTCGGCAGTATTGCGTCAACAGGATTTGGCCTGACGGCGCTTTGCATCGGCGACCAGCGCGGTTATGTGTCGCACAATGATGCGCGTAATCGTGCACTGAACACGATGCGTTTTCTCTGGAAGAAACTGCCGAGTCACCGGGGATTTTTCTATCATTGGGCCAATGTGAATAGTGGCGAACGGCTTTGGGACTCGGAGGTTTCGTCCGTTGATACGGCCATACTGCTGTGCGGGATTCTGATGTGCCGCGCGCATTTTCAACACTCCGAGATCAGCCAGCTGGCGTTGGAAATTTTCAATCGAGTGGATTGGACATGGCTTTCAGAGGATACCCGGATTCTCCCACACGGCTGGACTCCGGAAAACGGCTTTCTACAATATCGCTGGGACAATTACAGCGAGATGATGATGATGTATTTGCTGGGGCTGGGATCCTCCGTTTATCCGCTTCCCGCGGAAACATGGACCGCCTGGAAACGAATCACTTTTGAATATGACGGGATCCGCTATATCGGTTCGTTCGCGCCATTGTTCGTCCACCAGTATTCGCAGGCATGGTTTGATTTTCGAGACAAGCGCGACCAGTACGCCGACTACTATCAGAATTCCATTACGGCAACGGATGTACATCGCCGTTTTTGCCTCGACCTGGCGCCGCAATTCCCGGATTACAGCGACGATCTGTGGGGAATCACGGCTTCGGATTCGGCGAGAGGATATGTAATTTGGGGAGGCCCGCCGGCGACGGGGCCGATTGATGGCACTGTGGTTCCGTGCGCCACGGGAGGATCGCTGCCATTTCTTCCGCAAGCGACGATTCGAGTGCTGCAGACGATCAAGAATCGTTACGGCCAGCGCGCCTGGACTCGTTACGGATTTGTAGACGCGTTCAATCCTTTGACGAACTGGTACGACACGGACGTCGTAGGCATCGATACCGGGATCACGATGCTTATGGCGGAAAACGCGCGTAGCGGATTTGTCTGGAAAACATTTATGAAAAATCCGGAGGCGCAGCGAGGAATGGAGCGCGCCGGATTCAAGAGCTATCAGCCCGAGAAACCCGCCGGAGCAAAATAAATAGCGCGCTACCCTTACCTGAATTCGATCAGAGCGAGCCCTTGCGCGGGAAGAGTGAGTTTGAGTTCACCGCCCCGCAACATCTTGATTTCGGGCTTGGGAAGTTCCGCCGCTCGCCGAAGTTCCATGACTTGTTTCTGAGTGGGGTAGATGGGCCTGCCCATCCCCTCGTAGGCGGGCAGCAACGAGCCGTTTGCGGAATCGAGTCGGTAAATCAAAGCTCTGCGCTGAGGTGTCTCCTTGAACTTTATCGTGACAGTCTTTGCGCTTCCCTTTTGTTCGGGCAGGAAGAGATTCCAAACCGCCATCACGATCGCGCCATTGCTTTGGCGGGTGACCAATGCTGATTGAGAATCATTCGCGAGGCGCTCAACGCCCAAGCGATGCAGCAACTTGAATGCGTTGAAAGACGGCTTCGGAAGGCCATCTTCTGCGATCAAGCCGTAACCCCCGTAAAAAGGCTGTTTGACTACGCCTTGCTCCTCAAAAACATCTGAAAACGTCCAATAGGAAAGGATATCGACGAGCCCGTCACACTGGCGGATCGTGTCGGCAAGATAGGGACCCATGAAAACCGAATCCGTAACGTCGGGTTCATTCTTGTAGCTTGCGTTGTATTCACTCCAGATGAGCGGAAGCGAGGGGAGCGGCGACGCTTTTACCTGATCGTGTACCTTTCTAACCGCGCGACAGACCATTTGGGTGCGGGGAATCGTTTCGTTCGTGCCGAAGACGTCTTTTGCGGAGTCGTTTCCATAGACGTGTGTCGAGACGAAGTCCACTGGAACATGATTCTCGACGCAGTGGCGAATGAAGCGATCTACCCAGGCTGCTTGCGCCGTTGCCGGGCCGCCGACTCGCAGACGAGAATTCACAGCCTTTAACGATTGGGCGGTTACGTCGTACAGGTGATCGTACGTTTGTTCTTTCGGATCGCCGGCCCAAAAGTCGATGTTTGGTTCGTTCCAGACTTCAAAATACCATTGCGAGACTTCGTCAATCCCGTAGCGTTCGATGAGGTGCTGCGCGAAATGGGAAATGAGTTGGCCCCACTTTTCATAGCTCGCGGGAGGCGAGATGATCGGAGCGTACCAGAAGGGGTTGTAAATCAACTGAGCGGCCAGCTTGCGGGGCATAAAGCTCAGTTCTACGAACGGGCGAACTCCATCCCGCAACAAACCGTCATAAATCTGATCCACGTAAGAAAAGTTGTAAACGGGCGCGCCGCTCGAGTCCTCGCCGTATACGCCGACTTCATCGTTCAGGATGGCGTGGAATCGAACATATTTGAAGTCGGTGGCGTCTTTCACGTCGCGCAAATCGAGGCGGTAGGCGTCGCGGAGACTTAGAATTGCCCGCCCCGAGCCGAACATTTGCTCCCAATAATGCGGGAATGGATGCGAGGGGGCCGATGGATCGACCACAACTGTTTCTTCGAGTGCGGGCTGCTGGGAGGCGGGCTGAGGGGATTGTTGTGCCGCTTCAGCGTAAGGGCCAAGCGGAGCAAATGCGAAAAAAAGAGCCAGAGAAAATGCGCAGACTTGGTACTGCCACCGCGAACTGCCGTTGTTCACGGAAGCCCGGGAACGAGATCCCGAAATTCCGGATGTTGCATGGCTTCGCCGATTTGGCCAGTGGGGACGCGAACCTGATCGCGCATCGCGTCGGTATCCTTCTCGATTATGATTACGCGAGGCCGTTTCTCCTGCAGAATCCGTTCTGTAGCAGCCACGCAAGGTTCGGCATGAAAGCGTCGCTGCATCGAGGAGTCGCATAGAACGTTGGCCGCAGCCACCAGAATCATACCCTGGTGATGCGCCATCCAGTTGTAGACGATTTCGTGGCGCTTGCCATCGCTTACACGCGACGGGGTAAAGTCAGCCGCTTCGTAAAAACCGTAACCTGAAAGCCATCCTAAGCCTTTCATTCTGCGGACATTTTCGAGCGCGTGGGCGGGGTCGACTAGCATTCCAAGAAATGTGGAATACGGCGAAACAACCAGATCGTCCGGAGAGCCGTCATGGTTGAGCGCCAAGCCCGACACACCGAAAGCGTGATAGCGATAATGGCCGTCCGGAAGGTTTTCATTGCACGAGCATTCTGAAATTCCCCACGGTACCTTATTGCGCCGGGCGAATTTCTGCTGTGCACGAATAGCTGCTCTCGCTCCGTGATCCAGCACTGTGTCCGGATACATTTTGAACCAGAGGTTAGGCATCAGGTATTCAAATGCGGTGCCCGTCCAGGATCGGAGCACTGGTTCGTGGTCGAACTTGGCATACATTCTCCGCAGTTCGAACCAGCTCTCTTGCGGGATGTCACTCTTCGCAATTGCACCAAAAACCGCTGCTCGAGCCTCTGACGGGAGCAAGTCGTAATGGCACTTGCTGAGAAGACCCTCGCCCGCATCGTAGCCAATCGAAAGCATTGTTTTCTTGGCGTTGTAAAGGAATCCGAAGTGCATCTCGTCAATCATCGACTGGATGCTCGAGGCGAGTTTGGTGAGCCGCTCGGTGGTTTCCTGGCAAATGCGGGAGGAGTTTGCCAGCGCCTCACGAAGTAGCGCAGCAGAAGCTTCCTCTCCGGTTACATCGAGCCTGTCGACAATTCGGCGATGTATGACCGGAGCCGAATCCAAACTCAATTCCGCCACGAGTCGCCCGTCCGCAGGCTTCGAGGAAAGCGAGTTCCTCAATTTCCCGTGAAGCCAGGGCGCGAAATCCCACACCATCTCCGTCAAGTTCGACACTCGAGCCGAGAGTTCACGAATCCACCATACAATTTCATCTGATGGCTGGCGTTTCGACAGCCCCTGGATAAAAACAGCCACGTCCACTTCGAGGGCCGAGAGGCGATCGAACCGCGTCAAGTCAGGACCGGCAAGCGACACTATCTGCTGCCGCAGTATGCGAGCGGCAGAGAGAATTTTCGGATCATCCTTCGTAGAAAGCAGCTCGATGAGAAGGTCCACGTGATCGAGGATTCCCTGCCATAGACTGGGGCGAAACAAGGGCTGTTGGATGGCATCAAGGCAGCCCTGCTTGAGTGTCCATAAGCAGCACAGAAGATTGCCATTGTCTACCGTCGAGATGAAGAGCGGCGCAACAGGTTTGAGCGTCCGAGTGGAATACCAGTTGTAAAGATGGCCGCGGAATTTGGGCAGCCGGTCGGCGACGGCGAATGTTCTTTCCGTATCCCGGATGAATTCTTTCAGAGTCGCAAAGCCGAGATCGTGCGCGGCAAGGCGCGAATTTAGCAAAAGCCCGAGATTCGTTGGCGAAACGTGATGCGCTATGAGCGACGGGTTCTCACGGACGATGTCCGGGATCAGCCAATTCTCTTCCGGATGGCAGAACTCGCGGAAGAACCGCCAGGTGCGCAAAGCGACATTCCGCACAAGAGCATTGTCCTCCGCACCGATGGTCTGCTCAGCAGCGCGATGGGGCTTATTCAGCCATTTGCAGATCCAGTTGGACGATGCCCACAACAGCAGGAAAGGCAAGGCAGGAAGCACTGAGGACGGTTGTGCCAGGGCGATCATTGCGCTGATGGCAAGCGATAGCGGAAGAGTCCATTTGAGATAGGCGTCGACCGGGTGCTTGCGATCATTTTCATCTTGCTCGGCTTCACTGGCGGTTTCCCATTCGAGTAATTTTCGCCGGGTGAACTTCATACGGATCACAGTTCGGACTACGGCATCAACGGCGACAAGGCTTTGATGGCAAAGAAAAGCAAGCCTGAACATGATCGCCGTGTGCGCACCGACGAAATCCGAGCAGAGATTGATCCAGAAAGCCTTGGTAAATAGAGATTTTCCGCCTGTCAAAATCGAAAACACGAATTGGAAATACGTCGGAAACGCCAATATGCCAAGGGCAGCCAGCGTCCAATAAATGTTCGCGGGCGGCGGAGCGAACCAACCGAACAAAAGAAGCAGGAAAATGGCGAAGTCGGTGAGGCTGCGCCGGAGATTGTCGATGATCTTCCATCGGGACACGTGGCTCAGTGGATTGCGTACGATTTCCCCGAAGTAGTTTCGGACAAACGGCAGCAATGCAAAGATAATCTGCCAGTCTCCACGCATCCAGCGATGTTTTCTGCGAGTAAAAGCGCTCAGATGGGATGGATAGTCGTCGACGACTTCGATGTCGGACACTAAACCAGTGCGAGCATATTCACCTTCGATCAAATCGTGGCTTAGGATGGCATTATCTGGAAAACGGTGTTCGAGGACCTTTTGAAAGGTCTGAACTTCGTAAATTCCCTTGCCGGTGAAAATTCCAGCGCCAAACAAATCTTGATACACATCGGATACCGCCCGCGTGTACATGTCGTAACCGGTGTCTCCCGAAAGAAACGAAGCGAAACGCGAGCGCCTCGCTGAACGCACGCTGATGTCTACGCGCGGCTGCAGGATGCCGTAGCCTTCGGCGACGGTGTTCGTAGCTTCATCGACCGCCGCTTGATTCAGCGGATGGGCCAGTGTCGAGACCAGACGGCGGCCAGCGTCACGGGGCAGTTGAGTATCAAGATCGAGGGTGATGACGTAGCGGATGTTCGAAAGCGCGGCCCAATTTCCAGCCTTTACAGGAAACGCATCCTCTTGATGCAGGAGGAAACGGTTGAATTCGAGCAGCTTGCCGCGCTTTCGCTCCCACCCCATCCAAAGCCCTTCGGAGGCGTTATAAGTTCGGTGCCGGTGAAAATGCGAAAACGTTCCCTTCTGTTCGTGTGCGTATTTTCGATTCAGACTCTCGATAAGGTCTGAACACAAGGCGTCCAGTCCCGCGTCCTTCTCGTCGAACTGTTGTGTCGAGTCGGGCGAATCCGTGAGCAACGAGAAATGAAGGTTAGCATCCCGGTTTGCCAGGAATCGGATCTCCAGTCCCCGCACAGCGTGGCGAACTTGTTCGTCGCTCGAAAGCAAGGTCGGAACCACCACAACCGTGGCACAGTCCTTTGGTATGCCTTTCGAAAAATCGAGCCTTGGAAGGCGCTTGGGTTTAAATAGCGCCGCTGCCAGCAGATTGATGGTTGCCACAGCGCATTCCACGGCCGGCACCAGTAGCAGGGCCACAGCTAATACGCCAGGAGTCCTCGCGTGCGCCAAACTTAGCAGGACGATAATGGCGGTAAGTGTGACCAGTTCGATTCCAATCAAGTAGAAGTAATCAGGCCATCTCAGCACGGCCTCGCGAATCCGCTGGCTTGCCGCGGGCCGGTACCCGATCGAATTCTGCAATTCAGTTCGACCCCTATCCGTAAGGTAGTAACCGACGTGGGTCTTTCGATCGCTCGCGCCGTGATTGCGCAGCTTTGCCTTCGAAGCCGCCTGAGCCAAGGCGATTGCTTTTCGCGCGACTTCCAGTTCTGACGACTGAGAGCGCTTGGCGAGTTCTGTTACGACCTCACGGTACGATTCCCGCGTTTCGAAATCCATCCGCTCATATGCGCCCTGGGGATCCGAGTGCAGAATCTGTTCCGTCCGTGATATCGCCTCAAAGAACAGCTTCCAGTTCAAGTCGGAAATCGCTTGAAGCGAAACAATAAGTGAGGCGAAGACGGAAGAAATATTCTCTTGCGAATCGCCTAAGGCATCCGGGTCAGGCTTGCGATCCTGCATGCCGAGCGAAATGTTGGGAAGAGCCTTCGAGATATGGTCAAGTAGCCCGAGTTCCAGGAACGCCTTCAGATTCCAGACTTCGAACATCTCCAAAGGAAAAGTCTTTTGGATTTCAATCGCAAACTCGGCGAAGGTGCTCTCGTCGAAAGCACATTGAGTAGATTCCAAGTAGCTCGAAGCAAGCGCGTAAGAACGCGGAATCGCGGACTCTTCGCTCGCACGTTCCACATGAGGAAGCTTTTGTGCGACTTGAATGCCAGCCTTGGATTCGAGCAGCGCCAACTGAATATCTGAGAGCGCTCCCGACAAGATTCTCGCATCTCCCGTAAGACAGACGCCGCCTGACGTCACTTTTTTAAGCATGGCAGCTGCTGCATCGATGCGCGCGGCGATCACCTTCCTCTTCGCTTCCAGCAGAACTCGTGAATCGCGCCGATCCACAAGGCTCCAGTCAGACACATCAATTTTGATCTTTTGCTTGTTGGAAACAGGAGTTGGCTCAACCGCGGTCGGCCCAGGGCGGATCGCGTCTTCGCCTGCGGCAGAGCTGTCAGGCACAGAAAGGATCGGCCGGAGATCGGACGGAGTGTGATATGTGGTCGCCATTTTAGTTGGGATCGCCTTTAGCGATAACCAGCCGCTTGAAGTTCAAACATTTCTGCGTATCGCCCGCCACTCTTGACAAGCCGGTCGTGCGGTCCCTGCTCGGCAATCCTGCCGTTTTCTAGAACGAGAATGCGATCGGCCATACGCACGGTAGAGAACCGGTGAGAAATCAGGAACGTCATTTTCCCTTGCGCCAGCTCAGTGAAATGTTGAAACACCTCGCTCTCGGAGCGCGCGTCGAGTGCGGCCGTCGGCTCGTCCAGGATCAATATTTGCGCATCGCGCAAATGCGCGCGAGCGATCGCTATTTTTTGCCACTCGCCGCCGGAGAGCTCCATACCACCCTCGAAGCGGCATCCCAGGAGCTGGTCATAACCTTTGGGCAGTTTTTTAATCAAATTCTCCGCATAGCTCTTCATGGCGGCCGAGCGAATCTGGAAAATATTGTTCGCAGCTTCAATCCGTCCCATGCCAATGTTTTCGGAGGCGGTCATGTCATAACGCATGAAATCCTGAAAGATGGCTCCGATTTCGTTCCACAGAGAGTCCAGGTCATAATCGCGGAGATCGACGCCATCGAGGAGAATTTCGCCTTCAGAGGGATCGTAGAGGCGAGTGAGAAGCTTGGCGAGGGTGGTTTTTCCCTGGCCGTTTTCTCCTACGAGGGCTATCCGCTCGTGCGGCTCGATCATGAGATTGATGCCGCGCAACACCGGCTTGGGATTTCCGGGATAGGAGAAGGAAACATTCCGAAATTCGATACCGCGCCGAATCGGCCGCGGCGCCAAAATGGCTCCAGACCTTGCAGCAATTCTCGGCTTCACAGCAAAGAAGTCCAGCAGGTCAGTCATGAATAAAGCTTGGTCCGCGATGCCGGAGAACGTGGAGAAGAGCGCCTGAATGTTTGTGCTGGCACCAGCAATCGCGCCCGCCAGGAAGATCATCTTCGCCAGGCTGAGCGTTCCGACCACTGCTCCATACACCACATAGGCGTAGGTTCCGTAGTAACCCAGTGTGCCGAGCGAGGTCAGAATCGAGCCAAAAAGAAGCTTCCGCTTCGCCAAATCGACGTTTTGGCCATGAAGTTCGTCGGAGATCTTCTTGTATCGCTCCACGAGGAAAGGAGCCAGTCGAAAAAGTTTCAATTCCTTGGCGCTTTCCTTGCTTCCGCCCAGTATGCGCAAGTACTCCATCTTCCGCCGCTTCGTGCTCTGCTCATAAGTTAGGGAATAGCCAAGGAAGGCGAAGTGCGTCTGGCCGAGAAAGGCGGGCACGACGCAAGCAAAAAGGAAGACCAGCAGCCAGGGAGAATAGAAGAGAATTCCGGCCGCCAAGCTGACTGTAGTCATTATCTCTTGAATCAGGCGGCCAGCCATCTGAATCGTCAGCACGCGGTCGTTGGCCTGCAAGCGCGCGCGTTCCATCTTGTCGCAGAAAACTGGATCTTCAAATCGCGTGAGGTCGAGACTCGACGCGTGCTCCATGATTCTCGTGCCGATATGTCGCGTAAACTTGTCGGCGATTACGCTGTCGCAGAAGTCGATCACGCGGGCCAACACTGTCGCCGCGCCCGCCAGAGCAAATTCCAGCGCAATCAGCCACCAGAAGTAACCCGGCAACGCAGTGCCGTGGGATTTCAAACCGTAAAGCGCGTCGATCACGGCTTGTGTCACTCGCAACATCGCGAGAGGTACAAGCCCCGCCATAACCCGGCAGACAACATTGGCGCCTACCGGTTTCGGCGCCGACTCCCACACCATCCGAAAAAGAGGTGGAACGTTATGCAGTGCCTGAATTCTTTCTTGCCACTTTGAGAGTGATTGCTGTGCTTCGTCGCTGGGCTTGGCGTTCATCCGTCGTACTCCTGTCGTCCACTACCTATCTATATCCGCTCTGTGTCAGCGAACTGCAGTGCACGTCCGCTTCCATGTCTAAATCTCCACAAGCCCATAAAAACAGGCCACTTGCGGAGTAGGAGCGAGCACATAAGCATGGCCATATTTATAGCAAAAGGAAAGATTTACGTAGTGCCGCGTTGCGCTATCCGAAACTATACGCATGCGGTTTTGGTCCGCCCGAACGAACAAAAAACCCCGGTTTTGCCCGGCGCTTATGTCTTTGCTAATCGAACGTTTTGGATGTTGCCCAGCAGCAACCCCAAGGCTCAAGCCTGCGGGTTGTAGCCAAGCCACTCGGGATGTGCAGCCGTCGAGTCGAACATCGGAGTCGTTTTGAACGGTTCGTACTTCCCGTCCATTGCGACAGGTGCAGTTTTGTTTAAAATCGCCGCAATATCAGTTTTCGTGAGCTTGTCGTAGGTGGTGGCGGCTTCGAAGGCCTGATCGAGAATGGGCATGCTGTCGATACCCGTGATCACCACAGAAGTAGGTAGACTCAAAGCGTATTGGAGGCATTCCAGCGGCGTCACAGCTTTGCTCGCCAGGATATGTTTGTCTCCCATTGATTTCATTCCCAGCACGGCAATTTTCTTCGAGACCAACATCGGAACGACGTTGGCGCCGAAGCTGCGAAAATGAGCGTCCATCACGTTGAGAGGCATCTGCGCCGTGTCGAATCGAAAATTGTGCTTGTCGGCCATCTCCAGCATGCGAAGGTGAACGCTCGGATCTTTGTGCCCTGTAAATCCCGCATAGCGGATTTTGCCGGCCCGCTTCGCTTCCAGCACGGCTTCGGCGGCACCGCCTTCCGCAAAAAAACGATCAGGATCTTCCAGCCGGATGTTTTCGTGAAATTGCCACAAATCCACATGATCCACCTGCAGCCTCTGCAAGGATTCATCAAGCTGTTGAAGGGCCGACCCTTTCGTGCGTCCGTCGAACTTTGTCATCACAAAGACGCGGTCGCGATAGCCTTTCAGTGCCTTTCCCACGCGCCGCTCGCTTTCCCCTTGATTGTAGTCCCACGAATTGTCCGAAAAATTGATGCCACGATCGACGGCGGCGTGAAACAGTTTAATGGCATCAGCCTCTTCCAGATGCGATTGCCCCAGATGATATCCGCCGAGGCCGATGCAGGACACCTTCTCTCCGGTGCTCCCCAGAGGACGATACGGGATTGAGCCACTCACGTTGGCACCTCTATGTTGAAGGTTTACAGGCAGGCGGGAAATCGCCAGCAAAGAGGCTGCAGCTCCGCCGATGAATTCCCGCCGTCTCAAATCTCACACCCTCTGAACCATCTGCCTGTATGGTTGTCGCGCTTTACGCGTGACGCGGTGTCGTATTGGTTCGTGCGTTAGACGGCGGCTACCTGCGCCTTGAGCGCCACCCGTGCCTCCGTCCGCTCATAACGCAAAGCCTGGATGATCATCCATTCCACGTCGGTCGCGCGACAGGGACTAGCGATAACATCAAAGGCGCCCAGCCGCATCGCTTCGAGAAACTCGTCCCAATCGGCTGTGGACGACATCACCACCACCCTCGCTTTTGTTCGCGCGCCCCGGGACGCACTCAATAAGTCATAGCAATTCCCATCGGCGAGAAGCCTGTCGCAGAAGATTAGCCCCACCCTTTCCGATGCGATCAGTTCTTTGCATTCGCGAACGGTCGAGCTGGTAAGCGGATCCACCCCGAGCTTTGCCAGAATGTTTGACAACGCCCGCCGTCCCTCCAAATCAGAAGAAGCGACCAAAATGTCCCAGAGGATATTCATGTGACACCTCCTGTTTCAGCATTGCGGCCCGGTTGAACATGTGGGCGAAAATCCGAAAGCGGAGCATTTAAAAGGCTTGACCCACCCCTACGCGTGGGAAGTCAACACAATTCCGGCGTCCGAAAACTTAGTTCCAGACCTCGCCAGCAACAATCAGTGCAAGCGTGTATGTGCGGGTGCGTCCTTACCGTAGCGGAAAAGAGCTTGGTCCTGGGGCGGTCCGGCTAAGAGTCCGTGCACTCTTGTTCGAACCAAAAGACGTACTTTGTAACTGACACAATTGGAGATACGGCTGACTGTTTGTGGAGTAGGTCTTACGGACGTTTGGACGGACGGCCCGGCTCAGCTCGCCGGCGGCTCAAACCTGCGCAGTGTTCCAGATATAAAGGAAATTGTCGTCCGTCGCGGTCGCCACAGTCCGTTTGATCTTTCGCGTCGCTCGGTTCAGGGCAGACCGAACATTTTCTTTCGAGTCCCCAAGCTCTGAAAGCGGCACTCGAATCGCTGCGCCGTCTTTGAGCTGTTCCAGGTCGCGAAGAATCATCGTCACGATTTTCTTGTGCTTTCCGTTCCGCGAATGAGGAACGTCCAGTTGCGCCACCGTCTTGAAGTTTGCCGGTACACGAGCCGCACTCATAACGCACCTCCTAACGTATCGCTAACGCAGCGATATCATATCCAGTAGAATTTAACCGTGTCAACAGGATTTTTAAACGCTCGGCTATAGTCACAATAACGCGGTCTTGGCGTAAAGATAACAATAAACACAACTCGTCTCTCGGTCCGCTATACGCCCAATCGGTAGCGCAAAACGATGCTTTGTCCTCAGCGAGAATTCCTTAAGGAGTTTCCCCGTATTGAAACCGGCCTGATACGTTGTTGGCGGCTAAGGAGTCTCGATCATGAAAAGAGCGACAACACATTTCGAACAGGTTCCAAGAGTGTTCGCCGAGAAAGTGCTTGCGCGACAAACTAGCCCGCCTGAAACCGATGTTGCCGAGAGCGGCGAGACGGTTGAACCGAAATTTAGCGCTGCGGTTCCAGTGGTGCACTCGCGCAAGGTTTGAAGGCCAGCGAAGAGAAATAGGGGCAGGACAGATAAGTCGAAAGGACGAGGAGCCGGCATGAATCCAGCATCAGGAACATCAACTGCGAAAATGGACAACCAAAGCTCAACTGGGGAGAAACACTTGGACTTTTCAACCGATCCCATTTTTGAACTGCTCGAACAAAACGCAAGCTGGTGGGAACAAGCTGCTCTCACGTGCGAGCAAATCGCGGCAAACCACGGTCTGGGTGCGAAGGAAGAGTGGCAACTGATGGGCGCTGTTTACCGCGAGCGCGCGCAGAAGCATACGCAAATACTCGGCGAATTGCGTCGAAACGGGATGAACCCTCGGGCCTAGCGTACTAATCAGGGGACTTGGAAGACTTCTTTCGAGGCGACGGTGCCGCGGCGAAATTAGCGATCCGATTAAGCCCCGATTCGGTGTTGGGAACGCCCTCGTTACTGAGCAGAAAGTTATACGCAGGGTTGAATTTGAGCGCGGCTTCATTCGACGGAATCCACAGGGAAATCGAATAAATCCCCGGTTCAAACGCAGGCGCAAGAAGCCTTTCCTCAAACATCATCGGCTTGCCCGGCTCGAGCTTCGTGAAATCCACATGCGGCAACGGCCTGCGCATATGGTTCTCGCCCTTCGCGTCGTCGAACGCGAGATATATCGTTCTTTTTTCTGCAATCTTCATGCCGGTGTCGTTGGTAAACGTCAACTCCACATGCATGTGGCTTTCAGATGATGGCGCAAAAGAAATGACAACGCGATTGAGTACCACGCGAGGCGTGCTATTCTCACGCGGGGCCGTGCCTGTCGCCGAATAGCTACACGAAATCGTCACGTCACCAGTTCGTTCTGTCTCGCATTGCGGTGCGCCAGCCGGGAGCCCCGCAGCTTGGCCCCGTAGTCCAGCCGTAACGAGCCAACCCACAATCGCAAATAACACCGCGCTCTTTGCCAGCAAGAATTCACCTCGGACAAAATCGCAGGATGAAAATCGCAGTTCCTTCAGGAAATTGGTGGACGTGACCGGGATCGAACCGGTGACCCCCTGCTTGCAAAGCAGGTGCTCTCCCAGCTGAGCTACACGCCCACTTAGGGTTCTCTTTGATTTTAAATTACTCTCCGGCCCGCCGCTACTCTAATCCCGTGTCTTTGCCCGCGCGGCCAACACTAGAATCCTCCTCTCATCCGGAATAAGATGCGGACGTGTCAGAACATCGCGAATAATGGTGCTGTCCTGATTTTTGGAGTCTGAACCTCTGCTGATTCAAATCTCTGCCTCGAGAAAACGATGAGCCTCTCGCGCAATTCTCGGCGCCTCCTCAACTTCGCCTCCTCACCTCAGACCGTTATTCTGCTCCTCCTTTGCGGGGTCTCGCCTGCAGTCGCCGCGCAATCCTGCGGCTCGCAGGGCATCGCGGTTCAAGTGCTTGGCTCCGGCGGCCCAGAGTTGCAAGATAAACGCGCCTCCAGCAGCTATCTCCTCTGGGAAGACGGTCAAGCGAAAACGGTAATCGACGCGGGAGGCGGAAGCGCTCTGCGATTCGGCGAAAGCGGCGCACAAATGTCGCAACCCGACGTGTTCTTATTCACCCACCTTCACGTCGATCATAGCGCTGACTTCGCCGCTCTCATCAAGTCATCCTGGTTTGAAGATCGGAGCCGCCCGCTGCCGATCTACGGCCCGTCAGGAAACGACTTCATGCCCGCTACAGAGAAGTTTGTCTACGAATTGTTCGGGGACAAGGGAGCTTACCGCTATCTCAGTGAGTTGCTCGTTCCCAGTGAACAAGGAAGCTACAAAATGCAGCCCCACAATGTGATCGCAAGTTTGATGCCTATCCCGGTATTTCACAACGAGAGCCTCGCTGTTTCTGCCGTGCGCGTCATTCATGGCGGCGTGCCCGCTCTCGCGTGGAAAATCGAAACACGCGGCAAAGTGATCGTCTTCAGCGGAGATACAAGTGGCCAAGGGGAAGGCCTGCCGCGTCTGGCCATGAACGCCGATCTGTTCATCGCTCACAACGCTGTGCCGGAGGGCGCCACAGGCATCGAGAGGCGGCTGCACATGCCTCCCTCAGTGATCGGACAAATTGCCGATAGCGCCCACGTGAAAAGCCTGGTTCTCTCTCATCGCATGCTGCGCACGCTGGGCAAAGAAACCGAAACCGAGGCCGAAATCAGAAAGCGATATTCAGGCCCGATTGCGTTTGCAAACGACCTCGACTGCTTCCCGGTGAAGTAAGTTGCGCGCTGACGAAGTCATCTTCAACGGGACATGTCGCGTTACCGGCGTCTGTATGCTTCCTAACTCGCACGTCAAAGCATCCGCAAATCGCTTCCCGCATAACGCATTCTCTGGTAGCATCAAAAGTCACGCTATCTAAGCGAATTTTCCTTTTGGAGCAACCGTCAATGGCACTCGCATGTGAACTTTGCGGCAAGAAACCGAGCTTTGGCAATGTCATCAGCCACGCTCACAATGTTCGCCGCCGCCGCTGGAATCCCAATCTGCGCCGCGTCAAGACCGTAATTAAAGGCACGAGCAAACACATTCGCGTCTGCACGGCCTGCATCCGCGCTGGCAAGGTGAAAAAGGCCGCTTGAAAACCACCGCCCTTCCGCTGCTGCCTCGCTCGACTCCGAGAATCCTCTTACTTTCCGGCATTTTGCTATGCAGCTTCGCGGTGGGATGTAAAAAGGAATCGGCGCCGGGGCCAGACGTCTGGGCCGTAGTGAATGGCAAGGACATCTCCCGCTCCGAAGTGGAAAAATACTATCGCACGCGCGTGAATGCGGATGCCCCCGCGCCTTCGCAAGAAGAGTCGCTATCCCTGAAACTCAGCATCCTCGATGAGTTGATCAACAACGAAATTCTCATCGAACGCGCCAATAAGATGAACCTCGTCGCCAGCGATGCCGAAGTGGAAGATAAATTCACCGAATCGAAAAGCCCGTACACCGAGGAAGAATTTCAAAAGAAGCTGAAAGACACGAACCTCACGGTGGACGATCTGAAGGGCGACATTCGCCGCCAGCTGTCCGTTCAGAAGCTTCTCAATCGCGAAGTCGTGGCGAAAATTTCAATCACCGATCAGGACGTCACGGACTTCTACCAGAAAAATCGTTCGCAGTTCAACGTGGCCGAGCCCCAATTCCACATCGCCCAGATTGTCGTCACCAGTCATCCTGATCCTTCCGTTCACAACCGCAAGAACGACAAAGCCACCACGGAGGGCGAAGCCAAGCGCAAAATCGCCGTGCTCGAGCAGAAGCTCAGTTCGGGCTCGGATTTTGGACAGTTGGCCATGGACTACTCGGAAGATTCAACCGCTACCACCGGCGGCGATCTCGGTTTTATTCCCGAATCCGCGCTCAACAAGTCAGACCCCGTCTTGAAGAAGACGGTGTTGGGGATGAAACCGGGGGAAGTGACGCCTCCGATCGGCGTGCCGAATCAAGGCTATCGAATCCTGAAGTTGCTCGCGAAAGAGCCCGCCGGCCAGCGTGATCTCGCCGATCCGCAGGTGCAGCAAACCATCCGCGACACATTGCGCAACCGCAAAGAACAGCTTCTCCGTTCCGCCTACATGATCGAAGCGCGCGACGATTCACACGTCACGAACTACCTCGCGCGTCAAATCATCGAATCCGCCGGCAAACTTCCGGCCTCGAAGTAGAAAATTAAAGCAATCGCGACAAAAAATTGCGCTTGCACGCGAATTGCAGCACGCCATCGTGCACGTTATACGATCACCGCGAGCGTGTCCCCTGCGTTCACGGTTTGTCCTTCGGTTACCAGCAACCGCTCAACCTTTCCGGATTTCGGCGCCCGAATCTCGTTCTGCATCTTCATCGCTTCCACGACAAATAACCCCTGTTTGGCCTCTATAGAGTCTCCGGCTTGAACGAGTACGCGAACGATTTTGCCCGGCATCGGCGCAGTGACCTGTTGCCGCCCCTCGACCTCTGCCGCGCTGGCTCGATTCCGCCGCCATTCGCGAGGATCGCGAATCCCGGCACGCCACTCACGGTCTCCGATCGCAAGCCGTAAACCCCCTCCATCCGGCTCGACGCGGACCTCCAGCGATTCACCCTCAATCAAAATGGAATAAATGCCCGGTGCAATCTGCGCGGCATCGGCCTCGATCGGCGTGCCGTCAATTGAGAGGCGCAGGCGCTCGCCCACTCTGTCGAGTTCTACTTGGTGATTTTCCCCATCGAGCGCGATCTCGACTTTCATCTCCAATTACCTTGCTTCGGACAGCGTGATCGCTTCATCGTGACCGCCCCCGATCCACCTGCTCGCGCCGCCCTTCCGTCTTCCATCGTGAAGGCACGGACACCTCTAAGTTTCTGTCCGCAGCGGATTTGCCCTCGCCGGTATGCCATAGTGCCGCCGCAAACAGTGCTGCCGATTCCCGTCGCTTCGAATCAGCGCCCTCTTCGGCTGCATCAGATTTGTGCTCGTCCCGCAGATAATCATCCAGCCAGCGCGTGTAAATATCGCCGTTCTGAAAATCAGCTGTCGCGAGAATCCTGCGAAAGAGCGAAACGTTCGTCTTGATTCCCGTCGCGTAATATTCGTCGAGCGCGCGCTGCAATCGCGCGATCGCCTGGGCCCGGTCGCTTCCCCACGCAATTAATTTGCCGAGCATCGGATCATAGTCGTTCGGCACCGTCCAGCCCGCATAGACGCCATCGTCAAGCCGGATTCCCGGTCCGCTCGGCACCCGCCGCTCCAGAATCTTTCCAGGCGACGGAAAAAAATTATTGTCAGGATCCTCGGCGTAAATGCGGCATTCGATGGCGTGGCCATTCAACGCCACATCATCCTGCGCAAACGGCAATCGCTCGCCAGCCGCAATCTGAATTTGCAGTTTCACCAGGTCTGTCGCGGTCACCATTTCGGTCACCGGATGTTCCACCTGCAGCCGCGTGTTCATCTCCAGAAAATAAGAGTTGCGCTCCGCATCTACCAGGAATTCCACCGTGCCCGCATTCGTGTATCCACCGGCGCGCGCCAGTTTCACAGCCGCCTCGCCCATCTGCCTCCGCAAATCCGCCGTCATAATTGGCGAAGGCGCTTCCTCTATTACTTTCTGGTGCCGCCTCTGCACCGAGCACTCGCGCTCGCCGAGATAAATAATGTTGCCGTGCTGATCCGCGAGAACTTGAATCTCGATATGCCGGGGCTTCAAAAGATATTTTTCAAGATAGAGCCGGCCGTCGCCAAAAGCATTCCGTGCTTCGGACGACGCATCGCGCCACGCGCCCGCCAGTTCCGATTCGCGCTCCACTGACCGCATTCCCTTGCCGCCGCCACCCGCCACTGCTTTCAGCACCACCGGAAATCCGGTCTTGCCCGCAATCGTAATCAATTCATTCACAGATTCAATCGGGTCCAGCGTTCCAGGCACCGTCGGGACATTCACTTCCTCCGCCACGTGCCGCGCCGCCGTTTTCGAGCCAAGTTTTTCCATCGCGTCAGCCGTAGGCCCGATAAACTTAATTCCCGCCTCCCCGCAAGCGCGAGCCAGCCCCGGATTCTCTGCAAGAAATCCATACCCAGGATGAATTGCGTCGCAACCGGCATAACGCGCGGCGCCAATGATTTTCTCGATCACCAAATAGCTTTCGCGCGAAGGCGCCGGCCCGATCGGATAGGCCTCATCAGCAAGCCGGACGTGCAGCGAAGCACGGTCCACATCGCTGTACACCGCCACGGATCGCACACCCATATCCCTGCAAGCCCGCGCAATGCGCACAGCGATTTCGCCGCGATTCGCGATCAGAATCTTCCGAAACGTATTTGCCTTTCCGAATTACTCACAGATGCCGACATTTCTCCACTCTCTCTCATCCTCAATACAGTTGATTGGATAACGCTGTGGGCTCATTGCGACCGGGTTGACGTAAGGCCATCCAGAAAATCCACCTAGAAATTCTGATCGCTTGGTTGGTGGGCCCGCTAGGATTCGAACCTAGGACCAACGGATTATGAGCGGACGAAATGAATTATGCCACACAGCCCTCATTTGCTCTTGAGTGCTTCCGGCGCGGCCTCTGAAAATTACTATAGCCTGATATTGCCCTCGTCATCCCTCATTTTGCTCGCATTCCCGTCACAGCGACGTCACAAGTTTGAGTCACTAAGCGTGGCGTCCATCCTGGCGTTTAAACGCATGTAAAGAGTCACAGGACGGAAATTTTCAGCGCCTTCGCGGTTCTCTCGATATTAACGAGCGACACTGGATCATATGCACATCGAAGTTGCGACCCGCTATTGGCACACCTGGTGTTGAAAATCCAGGAAGGTACCGTTATCGGAATACCATCCGTGGATTCCAGATGAAGCCTCACCGAAAAACCAACTGAAGAAGGCCAGCTCTTGCAAGTGATACGTAAAACCGTTCGGCATCACAATCGAGGCGGAATTTGTACCGGAAAGCGGATCACCCACCTCAAGGTTTGATTGACATTTCGACTGTTGTCCAACATGCCCCCAAGCAGGTACCCGATTATTGCCGAAGGGATCGTTCATCCATTCAGCAACTTCGTGCGAGGCAATAGCTACGTCGCGAAAGGAACTGCGCAAGTTTGTCGAATCAAAACCGACCACCGAATAGGTTTGGAGCGGGACCTCGCCGGTAGCGCCATGGTAGCCGAGAGTGCAACAGCCCGTGAGGTTGGTGACTGGATGAGTCAATTCGACGTTGTAAAGCAGAAAGATCGGAAAATTAGACGAATTCACGCCCTGGGTGGCAACGTTTGGCAGAAGAGTGTCGGTTACATAGTTTCTGAACCACACGATATCCACTACTCCGTACGGTCCGCACGTAGGCGCCTCACTTGGGGGAAGCGTGGTTCCATCAATTGAGGGCACGTTCACAGTAATCGCCGGTAGAATTTCGACCGGATCAAGTAGAGTATGGTAGTCATCGTGGCCTTCTCGAATGATCTGCCAGAGATTTCCTCTCTGGAAGGCGTCCACGTATTGAGCGTCCTTGACGATCTTGCCGCCGAAATCAAAATCGATAAGATCGCCCCAAGAGTGATTCGAATTGATGACCGGTGACTCTTGGAAGACAGTGAGCGGAACATTGTTGGGCGCCATCATGCACGCCGAATCCTGAAGCGTTGGGTCGAAGGTCGTCATACCCGGAACGGTTCCGATCTGTCTGGTAATTTCGTCAAAGGTGAGACCAACAGTGTTTGTTTGGATGATTAGTGGAACGATGAACGTCCTTATCCTCGCCGTCTTGCCATGCTTAAAAGGATTCTGTCCTACCATCGTTAAATTGTACTGATTGCCGTCCTTGGGCGACTGCACGGTGAAAGTGAATAGGGGAAGCTGCGACTTATTCGTCGTTCCTGCTTCAGCAAGATCTCGTTGTATGGCTTCTGCAATGGCGCGTGGAGTAGAAACGACATCATCGTACGGTTTTGCGGTCGATTCTCGCGCAGGTACCTGCAAGTCTTGCATAGATAACATCGCAAATGGCCTCAATTGCATCGGAAGCACGACGGCACACACCGTTGCCAAAAGTGCAGTTGTTATCCGCGAGACTTTCATCACCTTACCTCTCCCCAACTTTCGAACGTCCAAATTGCAATGAATCCGTACTATTTGCTCGACCCTCCTCCCAATGGAATCCTCACGCTGATTGCAGCCGCTGCTTTAACAGTCCAATATGTTGACGTAATCGGATTGGCGGCGTTGCCTGTTCCCAAGGACTGGCCAACCGTGAATCCTCCACCCAGCTTGGTATCACGCCCGATGTCCGTCAAAAAGCTGATTGCAAGGGAACGATAGGAATAGGTGAAACCGGTTCCAAATTCGACCGCGTTCGTGAGGGGATTGTAACCAACTCCGCCTGTCGCAAACCATGCAGAACGTTGCTGTCGCGTGATCCACTCTTGTCCAAGGACATTGACGAGTACTATGGGCACCACGGTATATGTTTTTGTTCCTTGAACTACGTTGTCGGTGACCACTCCGTTTTTCGCTACAGAGGCTTTTGTATAACTGTGGTATGGCATGAGGGGAACCATCAGTCCCGTGGAAACCTCGAAACGCGATGACGACTGAAATTGAACTGTAATGGTAATTAGCGGCACTTTTGTGCTGGCATCCGCGAGACCACTCAACAGCGTAGCGTTCTCGCTCTTGAGTGTTTCTGCCGCCACCCTTCTGGCCGTGGCAGCCAATCTATTCGTATAATCCAATGCCCAGGTTTGGGTTTGATAGTTCTTTTCGCTCGGCGTCAAATCCGTGATGATCGCATTTCCCACTATGCCATCACTTGTATCAGGAATTGCGTTGACAGCTACTTCAAGCGCTGAGAGCTTTGCGAGTGAGTTCGAGAAACTGTCGTAAGCTGAGCTCAGCGAAGTTTGATTCTTGTCCAAGATGGCCAGGTCACTTGCGTCCTGCGGGCTGGTATGGGCTTTCTTGAACTTTGCGACCTCGGACGCCAGTAGCTTTATGTTCGCATCGAACCCCTTCTGCATCGCCAAAATCGCCGGAACCTGTAATTGCCCTATAACAGTGGGCTTCCACCTCTTGGTGTCGTGCCATGGCTGAGCATTCGCAGGGGTTCCGCTGGGAGGAGGCTGTAGTGCGGCCTTGATGCTCTTCAGGCCCTCACTAGCGAGCGCCAGCGGGTCATTGGCGCGGAGTGCGGCCATAACCCGTTCCTGTGCCGCGGTGATGGATGGAGCGTTATCGCAACCGTTTGGGTCCTTTTCACATTCGGTAGTAGCCAGTGCGAATGGACCACCAGGCAGGATGCGTTCGATAGCTGTGAACTTTCCCAGGTTTGGGATTAAGGACGTGAAAACGCTCTGGAAGGTGTCGGGAGGGATCATGGTCGCACTCGATTTCCAATCTAGCGTCAGGTCCTCCAACGGGGTGGGGTCGGTCACAGTTACTGTTACAGAGCCCCCACGTTTGACGTAGATGGTCGGTGGCGTGACTGGATTCATGCGATCAATTGTGAGGCTGCATTTGTCGTTCAAGGCCGTGTATGAGCAGGGCTTCATATTTCCAGTCTGTGCATACCCTGTCTGAACAAAAACCACTACAAACATCAAAAGTGAAAGCCAAAGGCGAGTCATTGTCCGTGTGCTCCTATGTTCAACGGCTTATCAGTGCAGATCTTCCAATGAGCGTTCAAAAGGAGGCATCCTTCTCTTAATACGCCTCTCACAACTGTTAAGCGCTGAGCTCAACCAAAAAGGGACATCCACCTGTGATCATTCGTGGTGACCAGTGCGTAACTTCCCTAAAGCACCACCGAAATGCTGCACATGTGCAGATAGTGAAGAGGCCTAGCTAGTTGCGCTGGTTACTCGCTTTAAAGTGGATTATGAAGTCAGATCGTTGCCGAAGGACCAGGCTTCTCAGGGAGTTGTAAGCCTGCTTTATGAAGCAAGGCCCAAGAAGAGTTGGGCTACTTTGTCTCCAGTTTCAAAAGCTGATTTTGCACCGAGAGGAGGAATTGCCCTAGATCGGTCTCCCGACTTACCGGGCTTAGACTCCACAGGTAGTCGACTTTCATCACCCTTTCCTGCGTGCCCGCCTTAGTTTCTTGAGTACCAAAGCATCGATCATCCGAACTTAGATAGCCTCTTTGAGGAGTCCCGCGCGGATCAGGTTTCATCGCGGGATAAGTAGCTTGTCTATGGCAATTCACACAATTTGATAGTTCGCCGTTCTTCATGCCAAGTTCCAAGTACGGATTGAAACAGACGCGAGCGGTCGACAAAGGCGTGATTTGGCATCGCTGCGGTGGGATCGTTGCTCCAATTCTGGGCTTCTCTTCTGGCGTCACCATGCTGAGAGTAGTATCCATTACGTAATTGCGCCAATATCCTTCGAGCACGGTTTTGTCAGGACGATTACGAGCATACGGCCCATTTTCGGGATCCCTCTGCCACCAAAAGGTGGACCACGTCCAATCCCGAATTTCTTTCGTTGCAATATGCAGACCGAACAAGACTAGACGGTATCCGTTCCTCTTCGGATCAGGTACGTTATAGAAGCAGCTGCTAAAAACAGGTTCCGATAGGGCAGGCAGGTTACATGGCTCTTCTGGAGAGACAAGCCTTACCTTGACAATACTGCTGCATCCATATTCGCAGCTCGCCAGAGATTTGTTGGGCGGATCCCATACCTGCAACACCTGTGAACTCCTCGGCCCAACGGTCAGCCACATGGCTTTAACTACAATCGCCGACCGTGGAAATTCCACGATAGAGCTTTCCGAGATGGGAGCATTCAGATCTTTGAGTACCTTCCAACGATCCTTCAGCCCTTGTTCTTTATTTAATCCGTTCGTGCGGATGTGAAGGGCAGCGGCGGGATTGTATAAGACCTCTGGTCCAACGCCGCGTTGTCGGACATAGGCCGTGGCATCCCTCACCGCATCATCTTCATTTGCGCTTCTCGATCTAATGGAGGCCAGTACCTCAATGGGGAGGTCGATCTGTCTTCTTTTCGAATGGTCTACGTTGATTGGCGGCCCCTCAGCAAATAAGTCGCCTTTGTCCTCCCACGTGTCCCAGATGGGAGGGCTATCCCGGAGCCTAGGGTCGGAAGGTTTTGTGATTGCGACATAGACACCCCAAGCATGTTTTCGCATCGCAGGGACATCCTGTCGATCGCGTATGTCCAGTAACTCCGATTCGGAAGCAGGAGGCACCGCGGCTTGCTGGCTCGCAGGCATGTGCTCGAAGGCAAAAAGAATTGGTAAACTCGCTACCAAAAATCGGAGACAAAGACCATGCCAACCGCGCAGATCCCACAAGGGCATCACGATTCCTCACCTTACCGTCACTTGGACTTGATTTTTAGTGTCTTCAGCATCGGGGCCTTACGCTCGTCATTCGGGTCCAGGCTTGCAATACTTAGCGCCGACTTGCCACCAGGACACGGGCGTGCCCCGTAGATCCCTTTATTACTGGTAAGGTTCTGCCAAGCTGCCCTTAGGTCCTCAAGCGTTTGAGATTTGTCCTGGCTAATGTCCCAGAGTTGCTGGACGTCTATCAGATTTATCTTGAGTTCGTCGGACAGTCCCTGAAGAAAGTTCTTTTCATTGTCTGGATTCTTCTTATCTCGATAAAACGAAGTCCAGTCTTCGGTAACGAGCATAAGCCACATGGCCCCCAGGCGATATACGACAGGGTTGTCGCCATTCGCGTACTTCAATGCGCTTTGGTCATCACATACCGTTGTGAAAACGCTACCTTGAGGAAGTTGTTGTGTGCCACAACAAGTCGCGTGATCTCTCTTGATGCTGCGCGCAAAAGTTGTCCGGCCAAGCAACGCGCTCCCGGCGGCAGCCGCAGTGACCCGTCTTACTAGTTCACGTCGCGTGAGCTTTCCATCGGTTTTGCTCTTCATTTGAGTGTTCCTCTCTCCTGTTTTTTTTTACTTCCTGGATTTCAGCATCACGGAAGCTGCAGATACCTCAGGCAGACCAAAATCCGCGCCACGACGGCGCTCAGAATAGTCAGACAGCAGTTGCTTCGCCTCGGGCCGTCCGAGTTGAAACGATATTTTCGCTTGCAAGAAAAGGAGGTCGGATGCGGCACCGGGCGCATATAGCTCTGCTTGATGCCATACCTGTCCAGGGTGCTCGAGGATTTGTCCAAGTGTTTGCAGTGCCTCGTCCCACCGTCGGTTGGCAACGAGGGCCCGAACCCAATAGTCACGCAACAATGCGCGTTTCTGATCCAGATCCCAGGCCTTTTGAAGCTGCGTCAGAGCTTTGTCGCCCTGGCCTTCTGCTAGTAAGATTTCGCCAGTCAGACGCAAATGGGATACTTCTGCGATTGGGGTTTTCACGGAGATATCTAAGTTCCTAAGCAGCTTCTTGGCTTCCGAAACGTTACCGGCTCGCGACAGTATTGAACCAGCTTCAGCTACGCGCTCCGGACTGTAGGAGACTGTCAGCGACTTAAGTGCTGCATCGGAGCTATCGCGCTTCGCCCCCTGTTTCAGATACAAATAAGCCAATGCTAGAAACTTGTCGGCACGATCAGCGGAATCGCCGGGAGCGAGATCGCTAGCCGCACCGCCATACAAAATCTTGACGGCTTCGCGGTACCTTCCTTGCTCCGCGAGGACACCAGCCTCCAGTTGATAGCTAACGCTTCGTAGATACGGATCTCGCGAAATGCGGAGATTCGAAAACAAATCTTGAGCTCCTTGATAGTGTCCTTGAAGAAAGCGCATTTGTCCTTCGAGCTGATCAGCGTTATCAGCATGCTCGAATTCACGGACTCGCGCGATGTACCGTTCCGCAGATGGAAAGTCGCCAAGAATTAGGGAATAGCGTGCCAGATGGTCAGCGATTTCAAACGATTTTGGGGCTCTTGTCTCAGCCTGCTCCAGCACAGCTATCGCTTGCTCGGTTTTTCCGAGAAGCATTAGAGGATAGCCTCGATAAAAGTAACCCAAGTAATCGTTAGGATATTCGATCGAATACTGGCCGAAATACTCGACCGCAGCGAGCAGGTCTCCCGTATCATTCGCGAACATCCCCTTTATACGGAGCTCTTCTCGCGGGCTAAGTCTTCGATCTCCTGAAACCGCCAAGGCTTTCCGCCAATATGCAAAGCCGTCGCCTGACTGGCCGATCGTGTCGAGTATGTCTCCTATCCGCATCCAGCCCATAGCAAATTCGGGATCTTTCTCAACTGCCTCTTTGAATACGAGTATCGCGTCCTCAAGCCTATCGCTCGCCGCTAGGTTCTGACCCCTGGCGTAAAGTTTGAGAGCTTCCCAATTCTTCGTAGTGACTTCTTCCGGCCGACGGTCCGTTGTCTCAATATCTGTTTCCGCTTCACCAATAAGATGCCTGACCCACAGGCCACCGCGATGAATTGATTCCAAGAGTTCCTGCCGGCCGGCGGCGCTCTCCGCAAATTTCCAACTATTCTTTGGCCGCGCCGGGTCGATCCCTACTCGTTCCAACTTTAGGTCCAGCTTGTAGTCCTCAGCCACCCTCGACACAGTTCCGAACAAAACAAGTGAAGCTCCATCTCGCAGAGCCACTTCTCTAGCTGTTACAGGGTCGAGGTTCTCATCGACAGGGTGCGCCATTCGCGCCAATACCTCCCGTACCCTCGACGTCGCAATCAGGTTCACGTAAGAGGACTCCGCTAATTCGCTCCGAAGCATCTCCGTTACTCCGTCCAGTCCGGGGTCCCCAGATTGGTTTGAAATTTCCGACAGAAAGAGTCCCGAACCCTCCGGAACTCGCGCATTCTCTGGCTTCCACTTGTAAAAGCGTAGAGCTCCTCCGAAAAGGGCCACCAAAATCGTGATTAGAACGATGCTTCGCTTAGCCTTGCCTTGTCTCTCTAAGGATCCGTTAACGAAGGGAATCCTTTGAAATCGATTCTTCTTCGGCAGCTCTCCAGCTTGCACACATTGATCCAGCGATGACGCGACCTCCTCTATATTTGCAAACCTCGCTTCCGGAACAAGTTCAAGGCAGCGTTGTATCGTGTTTTCCCAGGCTTCCAGGAGATCGGGGCAGTGAATCCGGGGCGAAGGTGGCTGCTGTTTCAAGCGTCTGAAAATTTGGCCGAACGGACCATCTGAAGCAAAAGGCCGTTCGCCAGTAACCATTTCATAGATGACCAACCCCAGCGCGTAGATATCAGTCGCAGCCGTAGCTTCGCCTCGCTCCAATTGCTCGGGAGCCATGTAGGCGAGTGTTCCCATCAAGCCTCTGTTGCTACTGAGAGGAGCATCTGTCAGAGCTGCCAAGCTGCTGCCTTCGGCAAAAGTCGTGTGCGCCAACCCAAAGTCCGTGACCACCAGACGAAAACCTGAATCCGAAGGCACGAGAATCACATTGGAAGGCTTGAAATCTCGGTGAATAACCCCGACTCTGTGAGCAGCGGCCAGAGCCCCGACCATTTGCCGAACGAGGGGTAACGCATCTCGAGTTCCGATGCACCCCTGACGGCCAAGCCACTCGGCCAGAGTTTCGCCTTCCAAAAGTTCCATCGTCAGGAAAACAAAATCGTTTTGAATACCGTTCTTCAAAGTGCACGCATGACGTTCGATATCAAACGTGCGGCACACATTGGGATGTGTAATCCGCCTCGTCAATTGAACTTCACGCTTAAAGCGTGACAACACGCCTGGATCTGAAGAGATGTCCGGCCGGATCGTCTTGAGTGCAATCCGTTCTCGTAATTCTAGATCAAGTACTTTGTATACCTGCCCCATACCTCCCTCGCCGATGAAGTCTAGGATTTCGAAACGATTCGAAATGATTGTTCCTGCTGAGAGCATGGGTCGAGATTGAGGAGATATCAGAGACAATGGTGTGTTTAAGGCCGGCCTCTCTAGAAAACTGCCTGCATCCTCGTCAGCGGCCAACAGTCTGGCAACTTCTGCTTCGAGTTCCACGTCGCCAGCGCAAGCTTCCCGCACGAATCCGTTCCGTTCGCTCTGACATTTGTCTAGCGCGCTCGTGAAAATCTTCGTTATCGTTTGCCAGCGCGCAGAGGTCACGGTGACTCCAGCTCCGATTGCTACTTCCCAATGCTCAACCTTGTTCCAGTGGCTTACAGACTCCGCCGCCATTCACTTCGTTGTACAACCACGCTTTTGCTACACGCCAATCACGTTTTACGGTACGTGTAGAGACCCCGAGAACGGCACCTGTCTCTTCTTCGCTAAGCCCACCGAAAAAGCGTAACTCGACAATCTTGCTTCTACGGGCATCAAGTTTGGCGAGCTTTGCAAGAGCATCATCGAGAGCAATCAATTCAGCTGAGCGGCCCGCAGAGACAACGAAAACTTCATCAAAAGTAATCGCATTGTGAAACATTTGACGTTTTTGTGCATGTTGTGCTCGTGCGTGATCGACGAGGATTCTTCGCATGACGGTCGCAGCTATCGCGAAAAAATGCGACCGGCTTTGCCAGTCCACATCGTGTAGTTTGGTCAAGCGGAGATAGGCTTCATGAACCAGTGCCGTCGGCTGCAGAGTATGGTCGCCACGCTCTCTTCGAATGTACCGCCCTGCCAACTTTCGGAGCTCGGCGTATACCAGCGGAATCAGCTTCGCCTCCGCATCGCTCTTGCCGGCTCGAAGCTCGACTAACAACTGGGTCACTTCGCCCGGACTAGGTTCCACGGTCCAGCCCTCCCAAAATACTCGTCATTGTACATTACGGAACCGATAATTAAGTTACCGCTATCCAGAGACCTCGAGAACACCCGCGTAAGTACGGCAGGGACGGCTCACCTGTCCCTTTTCTCGTCCTGAATCCGCTTGTACGAGTGACGGTAGAAACAACGACAAGGAAGGATTCTATGAAACACAAATTCGTAGTTGCAGTGTGCGTGCTTTTGGTTTCGTTTTCCAGGACGGCCTTCGCGGATGACGTCACTATTACCGGCAAAAGAAGCCTCGACCAGGACACAGTCATTTCTGCAACCAAACTCACCTTTGCGCCCGACGCTGTAATAGTCACTAACGGCTTTAAGCTCACGATCGAAGCGACGACATCGATCACTCTGCAAGGAACCCCAACTATCATCTCCTTCGAACAGAGGTCGTCCCGACCTGCAGGGGATGCGGGTCGGAGTGCGGGACCTATCATCATCGACAGCCCGATCTTGGCAGGAAACATCATGAAGATTCAGGACGTCGGCGAAGCAGGCCTTAAGGGAGCTGATGGGACAACCGGTCAACCAGGACCTAACGGTCGGCAGGGAACACAACGAGACTGGAACCCGTGGAATGGCTGCATCGGTGGAAGTAACGGAACTCCTGGGGGGCAGGGCGGAGACGGCGGAAACGGTGGCATCGGTGGAAACGGTGGAACCGGCGGAACGATAATCATTAATATCAAGGGCGGATTTTCGCCCGCTGGCACACCGCGACTGGATATGACTGTCGACGGAGGTCAGGCTGGCACGGCAGGCAACGCTGGCGCTGGGGGCCCGGGTGGGCAGGGAGGTCTCGGAGCTCCCGGAACTGCTTACTGTGGAGGGACCGATGCCGGACCGGCGGGTCCGCAAGGCCGATCCGGACTGCAGGGCTCGTCGGGCGCTCAGGGAAACGCGGGCCTGATCGTTGACCTAAATCAGAATTCCCACCCGGCTACCCTGACGAACCGTGAAAAGGCACTCTACAAACGCGGCGTTACACATTGAGATGCATACGCGGAAGGGGGAAATGACATCCTCCTTCCGCGTCGTGCTTGGTTTCTCAAGTCGCGCACGTTGAAACCCAAACCCACCGGACGCTACATCCATCGCTATGGGATGGTGTTTAATTGCACCGGCGCTTGACGGTTGCATTAGATGCAGAGTACGGTTATCCCATTCTCAGAGTTTGCTCTCCCAAAAGGTACACTGGCCATGCGAAAACGCTACCTTCGTTCTGATGCTGCCGAACTAAAAGCAGAGAAGAACGCAATGGCGACACTCAAGGGCTACGCAGTCAAGATACACGGGCTGTCATGGGATCATACTTACGTGCGGAGTAGTGACGGACACCGCTGGCGCTGCTGGGGACGGGACGCCGGCGGCAGGCCGATATGCTCGGGACGAGGCGATTCGGCGATGGCCGATTTCCTTTCACGACCAGACTCGCAAGCTGGAATTATCTATGGAGTTACTGGGGTCTGCCACCAAACGGCGAATCGAATCCTTTATCCTGGTGGGCTTCTCGTGAGCTTAGCCGGGGGGTATCGACAGTCCATTTTCGTTTGGGGAACCTATGGTCGCGGTAACTGGCCACAGCGGAAACAAACGCGCTAGAGTTGGAGAAATATTCAGACGAGACGAACGGGGATTCGGCATGAAGAAAGACCGGGGGTTTGCAATCCGGATCAAGGCTTTATACGTGCGAGCGGGACGCGACGCAGGCGATCTGCGGTCACAGGAACTGCGAACGATGTTCGATCTGTTCCTCGGCAAGACATACGATAAACGGAAGAAACTCGAAATTGCGAGAGTTCAGGAAAACCTACATAACAAACAGGAACGCCTATCCAATGAGCTTCAAGCGGGGGGCGTGAGCACCGAAGATTACATCAATACGCTTAATTTATTGATCGGGGAAGCCTTTGCGGAATGTAGAAGGATTCTTGGCCCGAAGGACTTCAAAAGGCTCTTCGGCGCTGCGCATACTAAGCGAGGAAATTTCGTAGATCGTTCAGCCTTTCTAGAAGGACTAGGCTTCAAGCGTTTCTAAGAACTCTTGGGATGGAAATGTTCAACGCTTGCGCAATTCTACGGATATTAACCAACGACACGTTTCGCTCTTCACGCTCGATCCCGCCCTGGTAGGTACGATCCGGGCCGCAAATGTCAGCAAACGCTCCATGACATAAGCTACGCGGGCCTACCAGTCTTTATCCAGTCTGACGGTTAGGCAACCCGCATCGTGGGAGCGCGACATGGCCGTCGTTCATGTCGCCGATTGATCTATCGACGTTCGTCGCCCCAATACCAGAAGTAGTACGCCAAATATGCGCAGAAGATACCGTCTATCAAATCGTCCAAGAGGAAACACTCGAGGAACACAGCGCTGAGAATTGTAGCTTCTTGACCTCCAGCTGGTACTGGAATTCTAAATTCTCCAGCTCCCTGACAAACTGCTGTAACATTTGAAAACCAGAACAACAAGGCCGCCCAGGGTCAAGCCGATGACTACTACGATTCGGGTAAATCGTTTAGGGAAATACGAGTGGCCCTTGCGCTGCGCGTGCTGCTTGACCACGCTGGTGGAAATTCGGATTCAGCTGGAACCCAACGAAGCACATTACGCTCAGGGAAATTACAGCACCAGACATTGATACCGGGGAGTTCTTGCATTTGGCAGATGCCATCCAGCACTCTGCGGCGCGAATCACTTTGTATGCATCTTCAAACGATGAGGCAATGAAAGCATCAAAATCGTTTCATCAGTACCCACGCGCTGGCGAATCCGGCGCGGATATTGTTGTTGTTAACGGACTTGATACGATTGATGCGTCGTCTGTTAATACTGGTCTTATCGGTCACTCCTACTATGCCGAGGAACGAACGGTGCTTTCCGATTTGTTCTATCTCGTGCGAGACGGCAAGGCACCAAGCGAGCGGCACGGGCTCGAGCCCAAGACGTGCCCCAAGGGAAAATACTGGGCTTTCAGACGGTAAGATCCGCAAATGCCGCAGAGCGCTCGCGAGACTAAGCGGATCGCCATCATGAGCGAAACTTTTTTCTTGGCGAGAACCCCGAAGCTGCGAGGGCTACGTCGGTGTTCCTGACACCTATTCAAATACGCCCGAGAATGAATGGTTTAATCCAGCATATTAATTTCGGAGAGACTTGTGTGCCACTCGTAGACTGTGCTTTTTTATGTGGAGCCAAAGCCACTCGAGAGCAGCGAGACAGTACTACTCCAATTTCGGGAAAGAAAACTCGCGAGAACGTTGTTCGATAAATCTTCGTGAGCGCGATGAATGACAAGGCAATCGAGTTTTAGATGATAGATATCAGCTATAATTCACATTAAACGGATAATAATGACAAGCAAAACTCCTCAACGGAACTTCCAAACGACCCCTGCGCTTTTCGACCAAAAGGAAATGGATCGTTTCACTGTGGAGACGGCGTACAAGACAGCTCGCGGTGTGATGTACCGGGGCCCGGCTGAAGTGGTGCTCAAGTCGCAGTTGACCAGTAGATATAAAGGCAAAGTGCAACTGGTTTTCACGTCGCCCCCCTTCCCACTGAATCGAAAAAAAAAGTACGGAAACGTACAAGGCGAAAACTACATCAACTGGCTGGCGCGTTTTGCGCCCATCTTCCGAGATCTTCTGAAGGAGGATGGTTCTATTGTGATTGAGGTCGGAAATGCTTGGGAACCCGGAGTCCCGGTGATGTCCCTACTTGCCCTTAAGGCCTTACTTGCGTTCATGAAAAAGGGTCGATTCCATCTCTGTCAGGAATTCGTTTGCTATAACCCTGCTCGGCTTCCTAGTCCAGCACAGTGGGTTAACGTCGAGCGGATTCGGGTGAAGGATTCATTCACCCACGTATGGTGGATGGCGCCAAGCGAACGTCCGAAGGCTGATAATCGCAGAGTTCTGAAGCCCTACGGGCCGGATATGTTGAAATTACTGAAGACTAAGCGCTATAACGCTGGTAAGCGACCCTCGGAATATAGGATCGGCAAGAAGTCTTTCTTTACAAATAATAAAGGAGCAATCCCCTCGAATGTTCTCTTAGCAGATCAAATGATCAGCAACCTATTGAAATTTCCCAATACGAGCAATGGTGACGACTACCTAAGTTACTGCCGAGAACACGAACTCGTACCGCATCCCGCGCGCATGCCTAGCGGTCTCCCAGAATTTTTTATCAATTTTCTGACAGAACCATCCGACCTAGTTTTGGATCCATTCGCCGGGAGGTAAGTATGGCTGACCATGATGTATCGTTCACAATTCCAGAGCGCGAATTGGGCAAGGCCGACATCGAGTTCAAAGTGAAACGCGATAACAAGGCGTTTGGCCGCCTTCGTGTGAGCAATGGATCCATGGTTTGGATTCCGGCAGACAAGACTTATGGGTTCAAGTTGAAGTGGCGAGAATTTGCCAACTTTGCAGAAACGGAAGGCGAGAGCGGCAACCGATAGGCGCAGATGACCAGCTGGGTGCTATGCAAATGGCAGGTTGCGGCGTGCGAAAGAGCCAGGGATCATTCGCCGGGTCTTTGCGGCAAAACACAGAAAATAAACAGGGTTTCCGGGCGAAACGCTAACACGAGAAGGGGAGGAACCGGGAGTGGATTGGGCCGCTGGTTCCGCCTCGTGGTCGTCACACGCGCGTCACAGGAGCTTTATCGCTATCGGCTTGTATTCTGGTAGATGAGACCACGGGTTCGAAAACCGCGAACGGAAGCGCGGCCCGAATGGCGCTAACCGCTTCCGATGCGTGCTTTGACCACCTCGACACATCGAAGCGGGAGGCAATCAATTCTAGTAAGTTGGTGGGCCCGCTAGGATTCGAACCTAGGACCAACGGATTATGAGTCCGATGCTCTAACCAGCTGAGCTACGGGCCCTTCTACTTACAACATACTACAAGACAAAAACTTAATGGACAAAAGCCGGCTTTGGTAAGGCGGGCAGTAGAATTGCCGAGCCGCACCTCAAGCGCAATACTAGGCGTGGGTCTAGCTCGTCAGTGCTGCGAGAGCGAATAGCTCAGGAATTCCCAGCGTTTCTCAAAATCCAAACCTTCAGCTCATCGGAAATCAAATCATTTGCCTTGGCGTTTGGATGGTCGTCGAGGGGGGTGACCCATAGAGTTTCCTCCGGTCCGTGATTTTTGAGGCCATCAATTAATTCAAATACCGGCACTTTCTCGACAGTCATCACATCTTTGATTTTCTGATGCGCAGCTTTGAATGGGTAACTGTCGCCATTAATCTGGTGAAGTTCGGGAAGTAGGGCTACCAGGAGCTTTGCATCATGGCTTCGAGTCGAATTCGCCAAACTCACGAGGGCTTTTTTGCAAGCTTGGAACCCCGGACGGCCATCGTCGTAAAGCGACGCGTAATATGCCTTCCAGTCAGGTCGCACACCTGCGTGCCGCATAAGACCATCGATGCGGTTGGTCGCAAAAGCGATCAGATAGGATTGATCAATAAGGAAGCCCTTCTTCTCGATGGGCACGGGTTCTGGATCGTTGATAAAAAACACCAGCACGACCAGATCCGGATGATATTTCCACCCAATCGTTTCGTAGTACGTTACCTCCTGGACGGTATCGTAGTTTCCCACGCCGGCGTTCATCACCTCTGCGCGGTTGTACCCCGCAGGTAAATCCGCATTCAGTTTTCGTTCCAGGAACTTTGCCGCGGTATCTTCCTGTTTCACGCCCCATCCAAACGTTGTCGAATCACCAAGCATCATGACGCGATAAACGCCCGGCGGCTTCTCAAGCAAAAACTCGCGATCCCGAAGGCCTTCGGAATTGATCGAGACGGGAACGCCCATAAGAAGAGCAGAGCGATTCGGAGCATGAGCAAAACTTAAGTCTGGATTCGCGACAGGGCGCTTTAACTCCACGGCGTATTTCCACATTTCCATCGAGAAATCCAAGCTGTGGGCAAAAATCACGCGAAGTGCCACTTCCATGGCTACGCATCCCAACAGAATTGCAAAAGCCAGCAAAACTATGTTCAGAAGGACGCTCTGACGCCCTGAAGGGGATGTTTCGCCGGGCATTTGGGGTTTGTCGGCTACCGAAGTGGTACGAACCGCCTCACTCATTCAATCTCGCTGTTCTCTTTTCATGCGCAGATTTCGGATGCCGGAATCGTATGCTTCTGGAAAGTATGCCGGTGTACCTCGCCCACGAAATCAATTCTACCGTGTTTCAGCAGCGCGGCCTACTGTCTCTCATTGTCTTGCTCCCCTTGCAGTATGCGCGCTCCAGACGTACTAGTGAGTGTAAAGTTGGCCAGCAGGGCACTATTTTTGACAAACATCCTAAGGCAGATTTCCCCTACAGCCTCTCTTCTTAGCCCTCAAACCAAAACAAATCAACTTGAGTCGTGCGCATCTTGAGTCGGCCCCAAACGTGCATCGGTTCTGATCAGTTGACGCTGGGCTCTCCACTCCGTGTGAAGGAAAACCAAATAATGGACACAAAACGTGTAAATAGAAATGCAGGCGTGAATAAAGTCATACCTGTATCCGTTATTCTGCTGTGCTGGCTTATCTTCTCTTCAGGATTTGGACTACGCGCTCAAGAAAGCGTGGACTTACCTTCAAAGCCCGAAGCAACGGCGGCAACCATACCACAAGATAATTCGGCGTTTAGCGGATCCACTAACACAGTGAGTAGCCGATGCGCCTGTGATTTCTCCTCAATCACTGTCTTTCAGTGACCGCGTCAAAATTTACGAGCGATCTTTTGTTCAGCCCGAGGCTCTGATCGGTCCTGCATTAGGGGCGGGCATTGGTCAATGGCGAGATACACCGCCGGAATGGGGACAAGGGGCCGGGGCCTACGGAACACGGTTTGCATCAGGGCTTGGTCGGAGCGTAATAAGTCGCACCATTGCATTTGGAGTGGCCGCGGCTGACCGTGAGGATTCGCGTTTCTTGCCCTCAAACGAAACGGGAATCTGGCGGCGGACCCGCCACGCAATCGTAGGAACGTTTGTATCGCGGACACCTACCGGAGGTTCAATGCCCGCCTGGTCACGCTTCGCTGGCGTTTACAGCGCGGGCTTTATCGCCAACGCGTGGGAGCCTCGGAGCCAAGATGATGCCGCTCACGCGTTTGAACGCGGTTCCACCGCTCTGTTGTCGAGCATGGGCTGGCATATCTTCGAGGAGTTTTGGCCGGATATTCGCAACGCGCTCCATCATCACTAGGAGATGCCGTCAAAAAGAAGGATGTCGATCCTGTAAGTTCTGCTCGTTTGCATTCGAAAACTAGTCTCGCCAGACGAACCTATCATGCCCAAGAGTCCTAAAAAGCTTTGGTTGTCTAATCAATCTGCGAAACTAAGCGTCATTCGCCTCATTAGACCGCATTGGAAACAGCTGACTCTTGCCTTCGTCGCCGTGCTGGGAGAAACCTTCAGCGATGTTCTTGAGCCTTGGCCTATCAAGATTGTCATCGACAATATCCTGCAATCAAAAAAGCTTCCCGCCTGGTTAAACGGATTTGTGTCAGGTACTTTCGGCCAAAACAAATTGGCAATCTTGAATTTCGCTGTGGCTGCCGTAGCAGGGATCGCAGTCGTAGGCGCGATTAGTTCGTACGTGGAAAAGTATCTCACCACGAGCGTCAGCCAGTGGGTCACTCAC